>Ga0247692_1000166_pt1 | contig 15478 bp, 12 predicted proteins | sample CNK33_metaG_FD_183041 | JGI IMG/M metagenome (GOLD analysis project Ga0247692, IMG submission 183041) | Soil microbial communities from Purdue University Martell Research Forest, Indiana, United States - CNK33 | ecosystem: Environmental > Terrestrial > Soil > Temperate forest > Bulk soil...
GCGAAAAACAAACCCCAAGGACCACATCAATGCTTGCCCGCATCACCCGTCTTTTCCCGCTGTGGGCCGTACTGGCCTCGGTAACCGCATACTTCTCGCCCTCCTCCGTAACGGGCATCGCCCCCCACGTCACAACGCTCCTCACGATCATCATGCTGTCGATGGGCGTCACGCTGTCCATCAGCGATTTCCGCCGCGTCTTCACACGCCCCGCGCCCGTCGTCGCGGGCATCGTGTTGCATTACCTCGTGATGCCACTAGCCGCGTGGGTGTTAGCAAAAGCGCTACACATGCCACCCGACCTCACAGCGGGCATGGTGCTGGTAGGCAGCGTCGCAAGCGGCACAGCCTCGAACGTGATGATCCATCTCGCGCGCGGCGACGTCGCGCTGTCCGTCACGATCAGCGCACTGTCGACGCTCGTCGGCGTGTTCGCGACGCCGCTGCTCACTCGCCTGTATGTCGACGCCTCGATCGCCGTCGACGTGCAAGGCATGCTGATGAGCATCCTGCAAATCGTCGCGCTGCCGATCGTCGTCGGCCTCGTCGTCAATCATCTCGCCGGCAAGCTCGTGCGCAAGATCGAGCCCGTGCTGCCGCTCGTTTCGATGGTGTCGATCCTGCTGATCATCGCGGCCGTGGTGGGCGGCACGCAGAAGAGCATTGCGTCTGTCGGGCTCGTCGTCGCACTGGGCGTGGTGCTGCATAACGGCATCGGCCTGCTAGGCGGCTATTGGGGCGGACGGCTGCTCGGCTTCGACGAGGCCGTGTGCCGCACGCTCGCGATCGAAGTCGGCATGCAGAACTCCGGCCTCGCCGCGACACTCGGCAAGCTCTACTTCACGCCGATCGCCGCGCTGCCGGGCGCGCTGTTCTCCGTGTGGCACAACCTGTCGGGCTCCATGCTCGCAGGCTACTGGGCAGGTCGCCCAGCCAAAGGCGCGACCGCCGATCAGGACGCAAACGCGCTAACCCGCGAACGCGTCTAAAGCCTGTCTAACGCTTCCCTTCCCGTTTCTTCCTGACACGCGGTCGCGCGCTTCACGGTGCGCCGCGTGTCACGGCCGCCTCTCCCTCACGAACGCCGTCCCCGCTCATCGAATCCAGGCACGCGCGTTGCAGAGCAAGATTGCGTCGCTATCCGACCCGCATTAACGATTCCCCGTAGAATGGTCCGGTCGATGGACGACGCCACGACGACCATCCGTGCCGCTCAAGTGGAGGAACAAGCGTGTCGGCTCATAACACGAACGGCGCCACCGCATCGCAGCATCAACAGGAACAACGCAGTCCCCGCATCTCCCGTCACGCGCCCGGCCCGATGTTGATGCGAGCGTTCGCGCTCATCGTGTCGGCGACGCTGCTGGCAGCATGCGCAGAGCGCCCGCCTGCCACCGCGTTCGACCGGCCCGTCACGCACGCGCTCCCCGCCGCCGACACTACGCCGCTCGCCACCGCGCTTACCGCGCCCGAACGCGCGCATCCGGACCAGTCGGGCTTTCGCGTGCTGTCGGACGGCACGGAAGCGCTGCAGATGCGCATCGCGCTCGCGCGCGCGGCGACGAAGACGCTCGACATGCAGTACTACATCGCCGAGGAAGACACGACCGGCAAGCTGCTGCTCGCGGCCGCGCTCTATGCTGCGGATCACGGCGTGCGCGTGCGCATGCTGGTCGACGATCTGAACTTCAAGGACATCGACCGCGTGATGGCCGCGCTGAACTCGCACGACAAGATCGAAATCCGCGTGTTCAACCCGTTCGGCAGCTCGGAAACGAGCTTCTATCAGCGCAGCCAGAACTTCTTCACAAAGATCGGCGCGTTCACGCGGCGCATGCACAACAAGGCAATGATCGCGGACAACCAGATCGCGATCGTCGGTGGCCGTAATCTCGGCGACGAATACTTCAGCGCGAGCCCGACGCTGCAGTTCCGCGATATCGACGTGCTCGCGGCAGGCCCAATTACCTCCGACATTTCCGCAAGCTTCGACGCGTACTGGAACGACAGCAACGCGTACCCTTTACGTGCACTGAACAAGCAGAAGTTCGATCCGCACGAACTCGACGATATGCGCGACGAACTGCGCGCGCACTGGCGCAAGAATGCCGACCCGTACAACGCGAAGCCGCTGAACGCGACGCCGCTCGCCGCGCAGATCGCGAACGATGGACTGGGGCTCGTATGGGCGAGCGCCGAGTTCAAGGTCGATTCGCCCGAAAAAATGAAACTGCCCGCCGATCAGTACAAGAGCCCGCCGATGCAGCGGCTAGTCGAACTGATGCACGGCGCACAGCAGGAGTTCCTCATCACATCGCCGTATTTCGTGCCGCACCAGGCGGGCGTCGATGCGCTCGGCCAGCTCGTGAAGCGCGGCGTGGCCGTCAAGGTGCTGACCAATTCGCTCGCCGCGACAGACGCCGTCGCCGTGCAGGCAGGCTACAGCCCGTACCGCGTGCCGCTGCTCGAACGCGGCGTGCAGTTGTACGAGTTCAAGCCCACGCCCGGCGACGCGGCGCCGAGGGCAGGCCTGTTCGGCTCGCAATCGAAAGCGAGCCTGCACGCGAAAACCTATGTGATCGACCGCAAGACGCTCGTGATCGGTTCGATGAATCTCGATCCGCGCTCCGCACACCTGAACACGGAGCTTGCGCTCGTGATCCACAGCGCGCCGCTCGCCGACCAGGTCGCCCAGCTCTTCGACAAGGCGACAGCGCCCGCCGTCAGCTATCACGTGACGCTCGCAACGCCGTCCGAACTGGCCGTGCTGCGCTACTCGGCGACGCCGCAGGCGAAGCTCGTCTGGACCGACGAGGAAAACGGCCTGCTTCGCCACTACAACCTCGATCCCGGCGCGGGCTTTTACCGTAACGCGCTGACGGGTCTATTCTTGTTGCTGCCAGTCGACGAGCAGTTATAACGGCGCAGTCTCACGTTCAGACAGATTGCAGACAGATTGCAAACTGAGTGCAGAGTGCGCCACTTTCCCGGAAGCCTTCCGATCACCTAGTCAAGCGGAGTAGAACATGACCGAAGATGTACGCATGGAACGCGATACGTTCGGCGAAATCGCCGTGCCGAACGCGAAATTGTGGGGGGCGCAAACGCAGCGTTCGCTGCAGAACTTCAAGATCTCGACGGAAAAGCAGTCGCCCGAACTGGTCACTGCGCTCGCGATCATCAAGCGCGCCGCCGCTGAAGTGAACCTGAGTCTCGGCGTACTCGACGCGACCAAGGCGAAGGCGATCATGGCCGCCGCCGACGAGATCATCGAAGGCAAGCATCCCGACGAATTTCCGCTCGCGGTCTGGCAAACGGGCTCCGGCACGCAGACCAACATGAACCTCAACGAGGTGATCGCGAACCGCGCGAGCGAGCTGATGGGCGGCGAGCGCGGCGAAGCGCGCCTCGTGCATCCGAACGACGACGTGAATCGCGGGCAATCGTCGAACGACGTGTTTCCGACGGCCATGCACGTGGCGGCTGCCGTTGGCATCGTCAAGCATCTCCAGCCGGCGCTGAAGGCGCTGCGCGAGACGCTCGATAAAAAATCGAAGGCCTTCGCGGATATCGTGAAGATCGGCCGCACGCACTTGCAGGATGCGACGCCGCTCACGCTCGGCCAGGAATTCTCCGGCTATGTCGCGCAGCTCGATCACGGCGCGAAGCATGTCGAATCGGCGCTGGCGCATCTGTATGAACTGGCGCAAGGCGGCACGGCTGTCGGCACGGGGCTCAACGCGCATCCGAAGTTCGCCGACGAAGTGGCAGCCGCAATCGGCCGGCTGACGGGCCTGCCCTTCGTGTCGGCGCCGAACAAGTTCGAAGTGATGGCGGCCGCCGACGCGCTGGTGTTCGCGCACGGCGCGTTGAAGACACTCGCGGCGAGCATGATGAAGATCGCCAACGACGTCCGCTGGCTGGCGAGCGGTCCGCGCTGCGGCCTCGGCGAGCTGTCGATTCCCGAAAACGAGCCGGGCAGCTCGATCATGCCGGGCAAGGTCAACCCGACGCAATCCGAAGCGGTGACAATGCTGTGCTGTCAGGTGTTCGGCAACGACGTGGCCGTCAACATCGGTGGCGCGAGCGGCAACTTCGAATTGAACGTGTTCCGGCCGATGATCGCGCACAACGTGCTGCAGTCGGTGCGTCTGCTCGCCGACGGCATGCACAGCTTCAATGACAACTGCGCAGTCGGCATCGAGCCGAACCGCGAGCGCGTCGATCAGCTGCTCAATGAATCTTTGATGCTCGTGACTGCGCTCAATCCGCACATCGGCTACGACAAGGCCGCGAAGATCGCCAAGAAGGCGCACAAGGAAGGCACGACGCTGAAGGCCTCGGCGCTGGCGCTCGGCTATGTGACGGAACAGCAGTTTGACGAATGGGTGCGTCCGCACGACATGGTCGGCAACGCGAAGCCGTAAGACCCTTCCCTCCCGCGAGGCTCTCTTTGCGAACGTGCAGAGAGCCTCGGCGCGCAGGCTTGCTTTACACCTTGCCCTGCGCCACTTCCTCGGGCTTCAGGTCGACGATCGCATCGAGTGCGGCCTTGACGTCCATCGCGTACTTCGCGAGCGCCTTGTGTTCGTCGGTTTGCGGCTCGAACGACGGCACGGGCACGGGGCTGCCGTTCTCGTTGACGGCGACCATCACGACGAGGCAGTCGGTGGTTTGCAGCAGTTCGCCGCCTTTCGGATCGCCGGCATAGACGGACACATGGATGTGCATGCTGGTCCGCCCCGTCGCGACGACCCGCGCGCGCAGTTCGACCAGATTGCCGACGTGAATCGGCCGGCGAAAGCGGATATTGCCGACGCTGACCGTCACGCAATAGCGGCTCGACCAGACGGCCGCGCACGCGTACGCGGTTTCGTCGATCCATTTCATCAACGCGCCGCCGTGCACCTTGCCGCCGAAATTGACCGAGGTCGGTTCGGCGAGGAAGCGGAACGTGGTTTCTGAACGATCCAGCGGCGCAGCGGTTGGCGTGCTCATCTTGACTCCGGTCAAACAAATCGAAAGGAGCCGATTATACGAGCGCAATAAGGCGGCCGCTGTGCTATCGGGCTTTGATCCACATTCGACGCGCGCGAGATGCCGTGAAGCGACGCCCGAGCGGCCTTCGATTCAACGCAGCGCGGACGCGAAGCGCTCGCGATAATCGAGCGGCAACACGCCGAAGCTGCGCATGAACGCGCGCCGCAAGTTCTGCTCGCTGCCGAAACCGCAATCGAGCGCAATCCGCTTCAACGGGCGGCGCGACTCGGCCAGCGCCCGCGAGGCCGCCTCCAGCCGCATCGCCGATACCGTTTTCGCGGGCGTGCGGCCCACTTCGTCGACATAGCGGCGCGCGAACGTGCGCGGGCTCATGCTCGCTTCTTCGGCAAGCCGCTCGACGGACAGGTCGCCGTTCAGGTTCGACGCCATCCAGCCGTGCAGGCCGTCGAACGCACCGCCCGCCGATGCCTGCGCCGCGAGCGCCGCGCTGAATTGCGACTGCCCGCCCGGCCGCTTGACGAACACGACGAGGCGCCGCGCAACCTGCATCGCGACGGGATGCCCGTAGTCCTCCTGGATGAGAGCGAGCGCGAGATCGATGCCCGCCGTCACGCCCGCCGACGTCCACACGGCGCGTGAATCGTCCTCCACGCCGACGCCGTTCAGGGGCTCGCGGATAAAGATCGGCTCGGCATCCACATGCACGCGCGGGAAGCGCTCAGCAAGGCGATGCGCGTCGCGCCAGTGCGTCGTCGCGCGGCGTCCGTCGAGCACGCCCGCCGCCGCTAGGTAAAACGCGCCCGTGCACACCGAACAGATGCGCCGCACGTGCGGCGCGCGCCGTGCGATCCAGTCGATCAACGCGGGCTGCAGCGTGCGAGGATCGTCGACGGGGATGCCGGGCACGATCAGCGTGTGGATCGGCTCGTCGTCGAGCGTATCGAGGCGCTGCGTGACGACGGGCAAACCGGGAAACGTGTCGAGCACGCCGCCGTCGATCGACGCGACCGTCGTTCGATACGCGACCGGCTCAACCCGTTCACCAAGTGTCGTCGACACGCGGCGCGCGTCCCGTACGGTCAGCTCGGCGCGATGAAACGCTTCGAGCGGGCCGCATGCGTCGAGCAGCACGAGTTCAGGCGCGACGGCGAAGACAATGTTGCGAACCTGCGGCGCGGGCGTGTCGAGGGTTTCGTCGGAAGCGTGGGGCATCAATGGATCCTTAAGCGGCATGGCTGGACCGTTCACATGCTCGACGCCGCAACCACGCGTCTGCGCGACCACGCAAACGTGATCGTCGCCAGCGCGGCGAGCGCGAGGAACGGAAAAATCGCCACGTTGATCGCGGCCCAGCCGAGATGTGCAAGCATCTGCCCCGCGCACAGCGACCCGAGCGCGGAGAACGCGAAGGTGGTGAATTCGCTCGTCGCCTGCGTCTTGGCGCGCTCGGACGGCCGGTACGATTGCGCGAGCAGCGTCGTGCCACCGACGAACATCAGGTTCCAGCCGACGCCGAGACACGCGAGCGCCGCATAGAAGTGCGGCAGGTCGGTCGAGCGCAGCGCGAGCACGCCGCACAGTGCCGACAGCACGATGCCCGCGCCGATCACGCGCAGCACGCCGAAGCGCGCAATCAGACGCGCCGAGAAAAACGACGGCGCAAACATACCGACCAGATGCCACTGGATGATCTGCGCGCCATCGCCGATCGAGTGCCCGCACGCGACGGCGGCGATCGGCGTCGCCGTCATCACGAACATCATCACGGCGTAGCCGAGCGCATTGTTCGCGAGCGCGGCCACGAAGATCGGCTGCCGGACGATCGCCCGCCAGGGCCGCGCGGGTTCGCGGTGCGCGGCGGCGTCCATGTGTGGCGCGGCATCGCGGTAGAGGCTCGCCAGCAGCGCCATCGACAGCAGGCCAAGGCCCGTCACGAGCGCATAGGAACCGGCGAACGCGACGGGCGCGAGCCAGTCCTTGCTCCAGGCCGCCAGCGCCGGGCCGAGCACGGCTGCGACGACGCCGCCCGTCAGAACCGTCGAGATCGCGCGGCTCTTGGCATCGGCGGGAACGGCGTCGGCGGCGGCGAGCCGGTAATACTGCGCGAACGCCTGAAATACGCCGACGGTCGCCGTACCTGCGCAAAACGCCCAGAAGCTCTGCTGAAAAATCGCGTACACGGAGATCGCGCCGCCCGCCGCGCCGATGGCCGCGCCGAGCAGAAAACCCGCCCGCCGGCCGATACGCGCCATCAGGAACGACGCGAAAACCGTCGTCAGCGCGGCGGCGACGGTGATCAGCGAAAACGGCAGCGTGGCGAGCGACTTGTCGGCGGCGAGCGTGTAGCCGACGAGACCGGTGAGCGTCAGATCGATCGATACCGACGACGTGTAAAGCGCCTGGCAAACGGCGAGCACGCGCGCGGCGCGCCGGCCGTGCGGGTCGGCGTGGCCCGGCACGTCGCTGCGAACGGCGGGAGCGGCGGTAGGAGATGGCGGCATCGGTGGCCTCGAGGCTGGGTGACGATGTCGGCATCGTCACATCGATCGCGCTGGCAGAAAGGCCAATGATGCATCAATTTCTGCCACATCTGCCAGTTTGGCACGCGCGGTTCGCGCGGCGACGCCCGATGCCGCGCGCGTATCACTTGCGGAAGGTGACGCCTTCGTCGATCGTGCCGTACATCGTGATGCTGCCCGACCCGGCCGACGACGAGCCCGAACCGCCCTGCGCGCACGCGCTGCAAAGGACGGCGGAGATGACCACGGCAAACAGGATTTTCATGACTGCGTTGTTCGCTAACGGAAGAAAGCCCTTTCGATTCTAGCCTGGCGGCTTTGACGACCGCAGATTGTCTCGCCCGGCGATGCACGCGAAAATGCATCCGACGCTTCACGACAGCCTGAAACATCGAATGCACGATGCGCCTAGAGTGGAGCCATGACAAGCAAACCCGGAAACAGGAGACCCTGATGGCCGCCGCACTTCACTCCGAACCGAATCACTTTCCCGGCCTGAGCCGCATCGGCGCGCTGCTCGCCGATCCTGGCCGCGCCGCGATGCTGTGGGCGCTGATGGACGGCACCGCGCGTCCCGCGGGCGAGTTGACGCTGATCGCGGGCCTGTCGCCTTCGGCGGCGAGCGCGCATCTCGCGCGGCTGACGGACGGCGGGTTGCTCGCACTCGAAGTGCGTGGCCGGCATCGCTATTTCCGGATCGCTTCGGCGGAAATCGCGTCGACCATCGAGGCGCTCGCCAACGTCGCGCAAGCCACGGCCCCGCAACGCACCGTGCCGCGCCCGGCGCGCACCGTACCCGTCGACATGCGCTACGCGCGCACCTGTTACGACCACATGGCGGGCGAAGTGGCCGTGCGGGTCTACGAGCGGCTCATCGACGGCGGCCTGCTGACGGTCCACGGAGACGCGCTCGAAGCAACGTCTGACGGCAAAGCGCTGCTCGCGCAATGGGGCATCGACGTATCGCAGCAGCGCGGACGCCGCCGGCGCTTCGCCTGCACCTGCCCGGACTGGAGCGAGCGCCGCCCGCATCTCGGCGGCGCGCTTGGCGCGGCGCTGCTCGATTCATGGTCGTCGCAGGGCTGGGTCGAGCGCACCGACCGGCCGCGTATCCTGCGCGTGACGCCCGTCGGTCATCGTCAGTTCGACGCCTTTCTCGCCCACTGACGAACGATTCGTCCGATCAAAGCGATCCACGCGACAACTTTTGTTACAGCGCCGTCTGGGTGGCTTACAAATGAGAGCGCCTTGAAACAGGGGCCGAAGGTACAGTGATTTCACACGGCGCCGCCCGACGCGGCGCCCGATGGAGCGACAACCATGAAATCACTCGCCACACCCGGCACGACATTCCGACCCGCTAACCCTGCCCTTCGACGCGACGCGCGTCGCGCTTCGCTCGTGGCGCTCGCCGTCGCGGGCGCGCTGACTTCGCTTGCGTTGCAGAGCGCCGCGGCGCAGGACGCGCCGCCGCCCGCGAACTACGCGCAAACCGCACCGGACAGCGATCCGCCCGGACGCATCGCGCGCCTGAACTACATGGCGGGCACGGTGACGACCGAACCGGCGGGCGCATCCGACTGGTCATACGCGCAGGTCAACCGCCCGCTCACGACGGGCGACCAGCTGTGGAACGACAAGAACGCACGCTCGGAACTGCACATCGGATCGACAGCCGTGCGCATGGGCGAGCAAACCAGCCTCGACATCCTGAACCTGGACGACAACAGCGCGCAGCTGAAAGTTGCACAAGGCACGCTGTCGACGCGTGTGCGCGCGATCGCGCCGGGCTCATCGTATGAGATCGACACACCGAACCTCGCGTTGGGCGTGAACAGCCCCGGCGATTACCGTGTCGACGTCGCGCCCGACGGCAGCAGCACCACCGTCACGGTGCGCAGCGGCAGCGCGACCGTCTATGGCGACAATGGACAGGTGCCGGTCGGCGCTGGGCAGCAGGTCACGTTCACGGGCACGAGCCTGCAGCAGGCGGCCGCCAGCGGCGCGCCCGGAGCCGATCCGTTCGATCAGTGGGCAGCGAGCCGCGATGCCGCCGAGGAGCGCTCGGTGTCGGCGCGTTATGTATCGCGCGAGATGCCCGGCTATCAGGATCTCGACGCGAACGGCACGTGGCGCAGCACGCCGCAGTACGGCCAGGTGTGGGTGCCGAATCAGGAACCGGCCGGCTGGGCGCCGTATCGCGACGGCCATTGGGCCTGGCAGGCGCCGTGGGGCTGGACATGGGTCGACGACGCGCCGTGGGGCTTCGCGCCGTATCACTATGGACGTTGGACCTATGTCGACGATTCGTGGGCGTGGGTGCCGGGACAGGCCGCCGTCAGCGAGCCACCCGTGTATGCGCCTGCCCTCGTCGCCTTTGTCGGCGATGGCGATGGCGGCGGCAGCGACTGGGGCGTGAACCTCGCTGTCGGCGGTGTGGCGGCGGCTGGTCTCGCGTGGTTCGCGCTCGGGCCGGGGGAACCGTGGCATCCGCACTGGGGCCGCGATCATGACTGGAGCCCGCGCTATTACGAGCGCGTGAACAACACGGTCATCGTCAACAACCGCGTGGATATCCATAACAACATCCACAACACGTACATCAACTATCGCGCGCCGGGCGCCGTGACAGCGATGCCCGCGACGGCCTTCGTCCACGGACAGCCGACTAACCGCTTCGCGCATCGCGCCGATCCTGCGCAATGGCGCAACGCGCGCTTCAATGCGGGCGCGCCGGGCATCGCGCCCGTCAGGCAGAGCTTCGGGCCGGGCACACGCAACGCCGCTTATCGGCCGCCTGCGAATGTGATGGCGCGGCCTGTGGTTGGTACGCGCAGTCCGGGGGTTCCCGCTGCGTTTCATGACCGGCTCGCGCAGAACTTCGCGCAGGGCGGTCACGGACGCGTGCCGGGTGCGGGCGAGCCGATCGTTCATACTTCGGTGCCGGCGCGCTTCGGCGCGCAGACGGTCGGCGGGAATGCGCCTGTCGCGAATGTTCGCGTCGTACGCTCGCATGCGCCGGGGCAGATGCCTGGCGCTATGCCGGGTGCGCCGATGGCGGGTGGTCCGGGCGCTCAGCGGCCGGGCGGCGTCGCACCGCAGGGCAATGGGCAGCAGCAAGGCGTGCCTGGACACGGCTTCGTACCTGGACAGATGGCGGGCGCGCCCAATGGCCAGCGGCCAGGTGGCGGCGAGGTACGGGGCAATGGCCAGCCGCACGCCATGCCAGCGCAGACGGGGAATGGCGTACCACGTCCGCCGCAATTTGCGGGTGGCCGCCCAATGAACGGCATGCCGCAACAGCCGGGTCAGCCCGGAAGCGCGCAACGGCCAGATATGGCCGCGGGTCAGCAGCGTGAACCCGCATGGACACAGCAACATGCGCCGATGGCGCAGCAACACGGCAATCCGCAGCACTTAGGCGCGGCACAGACGTCTGGACAGCGTCCGCCTATGTCACAGCCGGGTCAGGTCGCGCAGCAGCAGCGTGAGCCAGCGCAGAGACCGGGGAATAGTTTCGGCGGCGGCGTCGTACAAGGACAACCGCCGCATGGCCAGGATCAGCGCGGGCAACCCGCGCCGATGCAGCAGGCTCAGGCGCAACCGCGTCCGGAGATGCATCCGCAGCCGCAGGTCCAGCAACCGCAGGTGCAACAGCAGCCGCGAGCCGACATGCATCCGCAACCGCAACAGCAGGCGCGTCAGGAATTCCATCCGCAGGCCCAACCTCAGCCGCGTCCGGAGGTTCGTGCGCAGCCCCAGCAGCCGCCGCAGCAGGCGCGTCAGGAAATCCGGCCACAGCCGCAACCTCAACCTCAACCACGTCCGGAGTTTCGTCCGCAGCCCCAGCAACCGCAGCAGCAGGCTCGCCAGGAATTCCATCCGCAGCCGCAACCTCAGCCGCGTCCGGAGTTTCATCCGCAGCCCCAGCCGCAACCTCGTCCGGCGCCGCAGCAGGTGCAACAGCCGCATCCGCAACCCCAGCCTCAGCCTCAGCCGCATCAGGACCAGCGCACGACGGGTGGCGGACACGACGAGCATCATCGCGGGTAAGAACCGGCATCACGCCACAAACAGAAACGCCCGCCGCAATTCGCGGCGGGCGTTTCCCGTTCAAGTCGAAGCAAAACCGTCTTCGGATCAGATCGCCATCGGCGCCGTCAGCGGTTCATGGTGGCGGTAGCCGACCAGCGAGAAATCGGACGGCTCGATCTTCTCCAGCCACTCAGGCTCATAGACGCCCGTCTTTGCATAGTCGGGCACGCGCTCCGAAATCGCGAGCTGCGGGCTTTCGTACGGATCGCGCATCAGTTGCTGCTGCAACATGTCGAGCTGATTCTCGTAGATGTGCGCATCACCGATGAAGTACGTGAACCAGCGCGGCGTATAGCCCGTCAGGCGGCCGACGAGGTGCAGCAGCGCCGCCCCTTCCGTCAGGTTGAACGGCGTGCCGAGCCCGACGTCGTTACTGCGGATATACAGGCACAGCGAAATCTCGCGCTTCGCGGCGTTCGGCAGGAACTGATACAGCAGATGGCAAGCCGGCAGGGCGATTTCCTCGAGCACGGCCGGATTCCACGCATGAAACAAAATCCGACGGTCGGACGGGTTTTTCATGATCGTGTCGAGACACTGGCGAATCTGGTCGATCGCCTTGTACAGCAACACCTTCGGCACGCCGTCTTCCTCGAACTCGGTGACGGGCGCATAGCCGCGCGACGCCGCATCTTCCAGCTGCGCGCTCGCCGTCGCATCGAGCACCTTGTAGGCGGGCCATTTGCGCCACTGCACACCGTAAACGTCGCCGAGGTCGTCCAGCCCTTGCCGGTAGGGGTTGGCGAGCCACTGCGCGTTTTCGTTCGCGTTCCCGTCCCAGACCTTGCAGCCTAGCGCGCGGAAATCGGCGGCACTGCGCGACGCGCGCAGAAAGCCGATCAGCTCGCCGATCGCCGACTTGAACGCGAGCTTCTTCGTCGTCACGGCGGGGAAACCCTGCTGAAGATCGAAGCGCAACATCGCCCCCGGCATGCTGATCGTGCGGATGCCGGTGCGGTTTTCCTGCCAGCTGCCGGTATCGAGGATCGTGCGGACGAGGTCGAGGTACTGTTTCATGCGGGTTCCTTCGGCAGGACGCGGGCGCCGGACCGTTTTTGGGAAAAACCCGATTCTAGCAAGCCGGGCGAACGCACGTGAACGCGCTGATAGCGCCGGGCAGAACGGTCGCAAATGCAACCATCGCAAGTCTGAACGCTTCATGCACCGCAGAACGCGGCATTCAGGAACAGGCGCTTCGCAAACAAAAAAGCCCGGTCATTCGACCGGGCTTTTTGCCCTTACACCAACCAGTTAGCCGCGAGGCGAACGCGCTCAGAGATGCGGCATCGTCGACGGCATCTCCGCATGCGGCGCGAGCGGCTCGCTTTCCATGTGCCGCATGCCGTGCGAGCACAACAACCGGTACAGCGTGACACGCGAAATACCCAGCTCCTGCGCGGCATCGCCCAGACGGCCGCGATGGCGCAGCAGCGCCAGTTCGATCGCCTGCCGCTCGGCGGCCTCGCGCGCCTGCGCAAGCGACACGGGCACGATTTCGACGTACTCGGCCAGTTCGAGATCGCGCGCCGTGATCGCCCGCCCTTCCGACATCACGATCGCGCGCCGCACGCGGTTGATCAGCTCGCGCACGTTGCCCGGCCAGCTGTAGTTGTGGAGCGCTGCGATCGCATCGGGCGCGAACCCGCGCAGCCGGCGGCTCGCATCTTTCCTGAAACGTTCGAGCATATGCCGCGCGAGCAGCTCGATGTCCTTGCCGCGCGCGCGCAGCGGCGGCTCGTCGATCTGCAGCACGCACAGCCGGTGATACAGGTCCGAGCGGAACCGCCCTTCGATCATCGCCGTGTTCATGTCGACGTGCGTCGCGGAAATGATCCGCACGTCCACTTCGATCGAGCCATGTCCGCCGAGCCGCTCGACCTTACGCTCCTGCAGGAAGCGCAGCAGGCTCGCCTGGCTTTCGAGCGGCAGGTCGCCGATTTCATCGAGGAACAGCGTGCCGCCGTTCGCCGCTTCGACGCGCCCGATCTTGCGCTGGTTCGCGCCCGTGAACGCGCCGCGCTCGTAGCCGAACAGCTCCGATTGCAGCAGATGCGGCGGAATCGCGCCGCAGTTGATGGGAATGAACGGTGCGTTGCGGCGCGACGAGCGCTCGTGAATGGCAACGGCCGTGAGTTCCTTCCCGGTGCCCGATTCGCCCGAAATGAACACGGGCGCGTCGGTCATCGCGACCTTGCGGATCGAGCGGAACAGCGCGAGCATCGCGTCGCACGAACCGACCATTTCGCCTTCCGTGCCGCCTTGCGACGCGTCATTGGACGCGGGCTCGCCAAGCGAAACCATGCCATATGCGTGACCCACCGAATCGACGATCCGGTCACCCGAATAAGGCACGGTAACGTAATCGAAACAATAGTCGCGCACGAGCCGGCGCAATGCGGCGTCCTGCAACTGGCCTGCCATCGTGGTTGCAACCCAGCCGACATTCGGCATGGTCAAACACGATTCAAACGCCGCGATTTCATGCTGCTGGAAACAGCTCGACAGATCGAGCAGACCACCCGCCGCCATCCCCGAGCGTACGGCGCGGCGGGCATCGCGTGCCGAACCGACAACCTCGACATGCCACCCGCGCTCATGAAAACGCGTGTTCAACTCCGCGCTGGGATCTCTTGATACGTAAATCAGTTGCCGCGTGGCGGATTCCATTATTCAGATCCTCTCGTCAACGAACGTTAAGGATGACGGCATGTGCTGATCTGGATTTAGCTTAGAGGCACGCCTATTCGCACGGGATTCGCAAACAGCGAAAACCGAACGGCCATTCCATTCCGTACGGACAGCTGATCCCCGAAAAACGGCGCGTGTATTGAAACGGCCCAGTAGTGGGCTTTTTTAAAAACGTGTGCTGTGGTTGAGAGCTTACTATACGCGCGAGCCGTCGAAAACAAATATGCGAATTAAATCGTTCAGCCGTGTCCGGCAAGGGTTTACGGTTCATCAGCATGCTCTTTGGGGACCGATTAAAACGGTGGAAGCGCATTCACCATACTTTTTTATCAACGTACTACGCATGGCTCGCGCTTAACGCATGGATTTGAAATCCGCGTGTTTTCAGGTCCAGGTTTCAGAGCTGAAACGTTTACGTCCGATTTTACTCGACGGACACCCGCACCATTTCGCCACGTCCAATTGCATCAATGGATTGCGACAGATGGCACACGTTTCGCTAAATGTCCCGCACCAAGGAGAGACATCATGCGACTCGTTTTCCGCATCGACTCGAACCACATTTCACTGCTGCCCGCCGGCGTCGCCGTGTGCGTCGCATTTGCGCTGTCGTCAATGCCAGCCGGTGCAGCCGATGTATACGCACAGGCATCCTTCGCGGATGCGACAAACGTGACGACGGCGACATCCGCGCAACAGACAACGGAAGTCGCCGCGGATGAAACATCGAACGCGACCGCGGACACAACGACCGGCGTAGATATTGCTAACGGCGTCGACTCGACTGGCCCGCAGTTCACAAACGTACCGGCCGACAGCGCGGCGATGAGCGACTTCGCGCTGGACGACCAGGTGCTGGCGCGCCAGCGCGGCGGCGCGGCGGGCATGGTGATGGTCGCGGCGACGCCGCAGCTGATGCGCGGCTCGGCCGTGACGCTGTGGGACGAAATCGCGCCGCCGTCGCCGCTGCCCATTCCCATCGATGCCGCGCGCACCGCGCAAGGGAACGTAGCGAACTACCAGCGGAAGTAACACAGCAACACGACGTTGCACGCAAAAGAGACCAGTGCAGACTGTTTCGCACTCCAAACTGGATAGTCGGGGACATACAAAATGATCGCTTCATGGGGGATGCTGTGCCGCCGCGCAATGGGTGCAGGTAGCACGACTGGCGC
>Ga0247692_1000167_pt1 | contig 15464 bp, 18 predicted proteins | sample CNK33_metaG_FD_183041 | JGI IMG/M metagenome (GOLD analysis project Ga0247692, IMG submission 183041) | Soil microbial communities from Purdue University Martell Research Forest, Indiana, United States - CNK33 | ecosystem: Environmental > Terrestrial > Soil > Temperate forest > Bulk soil...
GCTCTACAAGGATGATGGTTCCGTCAAGGGCGTCGCGACGGGCGATCTCGGCATCGGCAAGGACGGCGAGCCGACCGAAAATTTCCAGCTCGGCATGGAGTTGCACGCGAAGTACACGCTCTTCTGCGAAGGCGCGCGCGGGCATCTGGGCCGTCAGCTGACCGACAAATTCAAACTGCGCAAGAACGCCGATCCGCAGGTCTACGGCCTTGGCATGAAGGAACTGTGGGAAATCGATCCCGTCAAGCACAAGCCCGGCCTCGTGATCCACACCGCCGGCTGGCCGCTTGAAAACGACACCTACGGTGGCTCGTTCCTCTACCACATGGACAATAACCAGGTGGTGGTCGGCTTTGTTGTCGGCCTGGGGTATTCGAATCCGTATCTGTCGCCGTTCGAGGAATTCCAGCGCTACAAGACGCATCCGTCGATTCGCGCGTTCCTCGACGGCGGCAAGCGCATTTCCTATGGCGCGCGCGCGATCGCGGCGGGCGGCCTGATGTCGCTGCCGAAGCTCGTGTTTCCGGGCGGTGCGCTCGTTGGTGACGACGCGGGTTTCCTCAACGCATCGCGCATCAAGGGTTCTCACGCGGCGATCAAGTCCGGCAAGATGGCCGCTGAAGCCACGTTCGAGGCCGTGCAGGCCGGCCGTCAATCCGACGAGCTGATGGCGTACCCGCAAGCTTTCGACACCTCGTGGCTCAAGATGGAGCTCTATCGCGCCCGCAACTTCAAGCAGTGGATGAGCAAGGGACTGTACCTGGGCACGTTCATGGTCGGGCTGGAGCAGAAGGTGATGGGCGGCAACGTGCCGTGGACGCTGCACCATCAGCACGCCGATCACGAGATGCTCAAGCCCGCGTCGCAGTGCAAGCCGATCGCGTATCCAAAACCCGACGGCAAGCTCACGTTCGACCGGCTGTCGTCGGTGTTCATCTCGAACACGAATCACGAGGAAAACCAGCCGGCACATTTGACGCTTAAGGACGCGTCGGTGCCGGTGAACGTCAATCTGCGCGCGTATGCGGGTCCGGAGAGCCGCTACTGCCCGGCCGCGGTCTACGAGTTCGTGAAAACCGACGACAGCGGCGAGCGTCTGCAGATCAACGCGCAGAACTGCGTGCACTGCAAGACCTGCGACATCAAGGACCCGACACAGAACCTCGTCTGGGTTACGCCCGAGGGTGGCGGCGGGCCGAATTATACGAATATGTGAAGGGAACCCACCATGTCCGTCGATGTGGCGCGCATGGAATCGAACGTCTGGAAGCCTGGATGCAAGGCGAAGTCTCTGGTGATCGGTGTATGCGCTATTGCCGGAGAACGGCCGATACATAGCCGACGAAGCCCGGGACGTCTCGTGCTGGCAGACCTACGAAACGCAACAAAGGAAACGAAATGAAAGTGCTTGTACCTGTCAAACGCGTGGTCGACTACAACGTGAAGGTCCGCGTGAAGTCGGACAACACGGGTGTCGACATTGCGAATGTGAAGATGTCGATGAATCCGTTCGACGAAATCGCGGTTGAAGAAGCGGTGCGTTTGCGCGAAGCGGGCGTGGCGACGGAAGTGATCGCTGTGTCGGCGGGCGTGACGCAATGTCAGGAAACGCTGCGCACGGCGCTCGCGATCGGCGCGGACCGCGCGATCCTGATCGAGTCGGGCGAGGACCTGCAGCCGCTGGCGGTCGCCAAGCTGCTGAAGGCGCTGGTCGACAAGGAACAGCCTTCGTTGGTCATTCTCGGCAAGCAGGCCATCGACGACGATTCGAACCAGACCGGTCAGATGCTGGCCGCGCTGGCGAATCTGCCGCAGGCCACGTTTGCATCGAAGGTTGTCGTGGCTGACGGCAAGGCTACGGTGTCGCGCGAAGTGGACGGCGGTGCTGAAACGCTGTCACTGACGCTGCCCGCTGTGATCACAACCGACCTGCGCCTGAACGAGCCGCGCTACGTGACGCTCCCGAACATCATGAAGGCGAAGAAGAAGCCGCTGGAAATCATCAACACGGAAGACCTCGGCGTTGATGTGACGCCGCGCCTGAAGACGCTAAAAGTCGTTGAGCCGCCGAAGCGCTCCGCCGGTGTGAAGGTGCCGGATGTGAAGACGCTGGTCGAGAAGCTGAAGACCGAAGCCAAGGTGCTGTGAGGAGACGGACGAAATGACGAATCTGGTGAATCTTGTAATAGCAGAACATGACAGTGCGTCGATCAAGGCCGCGACGCTGAACACGATCGCAGCGGCGCAGAAGATTGGTGGTGATATTCACGTGCTGGTCGCCGGTCACAGCGCGCAGGCCGCGGCGGATGCGGCGGCGAAGATTGCAGGTGTTTCGAAGGTGTTGCTGGCCGATGCGGCGCAACTCGAAGCGGGCCTGGCGGAAAACGTCCAGGCAACCGTGATGAACATCGCGAAGGACTACACGCACATCCTGACGCCGGCGACTGCCTACGGCAAGAACATCGCGCCGCGTATCGCCGCGAAGCTCGACGTCGCGCAGATCAGCGACATCACCGCAGTGGACAGCGCCGACACGTTCGAGCGCCCGATCTACGCAGGTAACGCCATCGCTACCGTGCAATCGGCTGACCCGATCAAGGTCGTCACGGTTCGTACGACCGGCTTCGACCCGGTTGCAGCTGAAGGCGGCAGCGCAACGGTCGAGAAGATCGAAGCGGCAGCCGACACGGGCCTGTCGCAATTCGTGAGCCGTGAAGTGACGAAGCTGGACCGTCCGGAGCTGACCTCGGCGAAGATCATCGTCTCGGGTGGCCGCGGACTGGGCAACGGCGAAAACTACACGAAGATTCTGGAGCCGCTGGCGGACAAGCTGAACGCAGCACTGGGTGCCTCACGCGCAGCCGTCGACGCGGGCTTCGTGCCGAACGACTATCAGGTCGGCCAGACCGGCAAGATCGTCGCTCCGCAACTGTATGTGGCGGTCGGCATCTCGGGTGCGATCCAGCATCTGGCCGGCATGAAGGACTCGAAGGTCATCGTCGCGATCAACAAGGACGAAGAAGCGCCGATCTTCGGGGCCGCGGATTACGGTCTGGTGGGCGATCTGTTCGCGATCGTGCCGGAACTGGTGAGGGAGTTAGACTAAGTAGCAACCTTGCCTGCATTCGGAATGCTAGTCGCAACGCGCTGCGCGTCATGATCGGGTATTGGATTCCCGCAGCAAGTCGAGTTTTCCGGCCGATTTGACGAAGCAACATAACGAGTGCGATCAGGGTCGGTAGTCAATGAGAGCGCTACTGAAGGAGAGGTTGATGAGCACCGTTGAGGGGTCCTTGCGGTTGTTGGTCGAGAAATGGTTTGCTCCAACCACAATGTCACGAGTTCGCCTGTCGCGCTTTGATCGAGCGTGGTCGAAAGGTAAGCGTGTTGTGCGCGTTGAGACGCTGTCATTGGAAAGTTCAATTGAAATGGTCGAACAGGCGTTGCAAAAGCAAAAGACCCCACAAGCGGGATGCCGGAGGAGGCGACGCACGCGACTGCGGAGTGCCCGCGTCGGGCACGCGAAAGCCGGAGCCTAGCAGGGGATGTCGCTGGCATCGACGCTCGAAATCGATAACGGGGCGCCGCAGACACAATACCTTTCCGCGGAGTCCACCTCAAATGTCGGTCCGGCACCTGTCGTTCCCGGGAGCTACCGGAACGCACACAGTCCGGCGTTGGCTCCGCAGGGAATCAACAAAGGCCAGCATTCCCTGTCGAGCACCGGCTTAACCACGCTGAGTACTTTTTCCACGTACGGCCGCAGTGGTGTATGTGGAAAAGTCTCGTGGAATGCCCCAATTGGCACGGTCACGGAGTCCTCGCAATGGACGAATGCCCCTTATTGCGCCAAGTATCCGCCATCAATTATCAACTCACTGCCCGTGATAAAACTCGCTTCGTCGCTGGCGAGAAAACAAGTGCCGTAAGCCACTTCGCGCGGCGTACCAACTCGCCCCATGGGTGTGGCGCCAACGACGGCCTGGGTGATCTCGCCAGCCTGTCGGTCGATAAGCGGTGTGCGGATAATTCCCGGATGAACTGAATTGACGCGTATATTCTCCGTCGCATAAGTGATTGCCGCATTCTTGGTCAGCGATCGCACCGCCCCCTTAGCCGCCTGATAGCCGGCTGCCCCTACGACACCTCCGATGCCCCAAATTGACGAAATATTGACGATAGAGCCTCTACCTGCGCTGCGCATATGCGGTATTACTTCGCGCATCCCTAGGAACACACTGGTCTGATTCACGGCAATGACGTGGTTCCAATCTTCTAAAGTGAAGTCGTGAATGGCATTGTAAGAGCCACCAATGCCGGCGTTGTTGACCAGAATGTCGATTCGGCCAAATTTTTGAAGCGTCTGGCGGATAACGGACTTCCAGTCATCCTCTTTCGTTACGTCGTGACTCATGTACACAATCGCTTCGTTGATATCGGGCGTCGCCGGCTGAAGAATGTCAGTGGCAATTACCCGCGCTCCCTCGGCGGCGAACAACTCCGCCGTCTCCCACCCCATGCCCATTGACGCGCCTGTAACGATAGCCACCTTATCAGTAAGTCTGTTCATACGTCGTCCCCTTATAGAGGTGTGTGAGTAAAGCGTTGAAATGTCTGTAGGTATTCTAACTACCTTGCCCCGCGTTCGAAGACTGGAGAGTGAGGACCTATTGGGCCGCGAAGTTTCGCGCACTGACTGCAAAATCTGGTATCCAAAGGTAATTAATGCAAAGATACAAAATATATATATTCATGTCTTTGCATGTAAACCCTGTGATGCTTAAACATCAATGATGGCGACGAGAGTGCGCCATTCCGGGGGCTGGCGTCACCGACCGCCATTTGGACTGTCAGGCGGCCTTGCCTTTCCTACGGGCGCGCAGTAGCGTGGAAATGCTCACCCCCGGTTGCTCGGCTGCCTGTTGGTAGGTCATTCCCTGCCTGATCAGGGGCAAGCCCTTGTTCACCAGGCGCAGTGTCGCGTTGGGCCGGCCGAGGCGCTTAGCCCCTGGCGCGCGCATTGGCCAGGCCCGAGCGGACACGTTCCCGAATAAGCTCCCTTTCGAATTCCGCGACCGCCGAGAGCAATTGCGCCTGCATCCGACCCACCGGTGTGCTCATGTCGATCTGGCCAGGTACCACGAAGGCCACTCCAGGCACTTCCAATTCCGCCATTGTCAGGATCAGGTCCTGCACGCTGCGGTCCCCAACGGTCCAGGGCCTGGACCAGGATCACATCGACGGCGCGGGTGCGCGCCAGTTGCATGACGTCTTCGCGCAGCGGCCGCTTTTGTGACGCGCCGCTGGCGGTTTCCTGCATCTCTCGCACGATCTTCCAGCCGCGGGCTTTTGCGTAGTTAGTTGCGCAATTCCCGCCGTTGCCGGTCGGTGGATTGGTCCGGGCTGGACACGCGGGTATAGACCGCCGCACGCATGGTCAAAAACCCCTCCGGTTCCCGTGCCCAGCCCCCAGTCCTGGCGGGCCTTGCAGAGCATCGTTTTCGACCGTCAAAATCAGGTGATTCTGACGGTCGTTTGCCAAGCTTAGGTGACTATGACAAATGCAACCAGCGCCACGGTTCACCGGCTCCACGTATGGATTCGCCAGATCAGTCCGATGATCTGGCGCCGATTACTGGTACGCGGCGACAGCACGATCGCCGACTTGCATTACACGCTGCAGATCGCCTTCGGCTGGAGCGACGCGCATTTGAATCTGTTTCACATCCATGGCCAGGACTATGGCGTGTACCACGACGGCGGCACGAGCTTCTCGACTGATCCGGACCAGGTTCGACTGTGCGATTTCAAATTCCGTATCAACGAACGCTTCCGCTACGAGTACGACTTCAGCGACGGCTGGCAACACGAAGTGCGCGTTGAAGCGCGCCTGGCGCAGGACGAAAAACGCATCTATCCGTGCTGCATTGGCGGCAAGCGACGGGCGCCACCGGAAGGCTGCGGTGGTGCTCTGGCCTTCATGGCACGACGGGACGCGGTCCCATCACACGTTGAAGATTTACTCGAGGACATTCAGGCCGGCCTGGATGCGAACGACAACGAGGCCGTCCGGGATCGAAGCGAGGATATCGAAGCGTTACGTGAATGGCTGACGCTGGATGAGTTTGACCGGCGCGGGGTCAACCGCCGGCTCAAGCAGACGCGACCCACGATGAGTCCTGGATGTGGCAATAGACAGGATCCGCCCGATGAGATGGCGGTGTCCATTCGATGCGGTTACCTTTGAGCCCGACTTTAGGCGATCCGATGCAGATAGAAAAGAACGGCATGTTGGACGCTGCGTCCAACACCGGATACCTAAAATTTTGAACGAATGCCGACGCCATAAGTCTGGCCGGTAGATTCGTTGCTGATGTGGTCGCGCAAATAGGCTACGTAAATGTCAGTGCGCTTGGAGAGAGTGTAGTCGTATCCGACCGCAAACGTCGAGCGTCTCTGGTTCAAGCCGCCACTGTCGCGCGAATACGCGTACGACACTTTGAATTCCCCGCGACCAAATGGGACAGCCGCACCGGCCTGTCCTGTATGCACATGCCAGCCTCCCGTTGAACTCTTGTTTCTGGTAAACAGGTACTGCCCGAACAGCTTCATGTACTTCATCGCGTAACTTGCACCGACTTCAGCCACACCCTGGCTATTCAAGCCATTAATCAGGGCGTCCAGGTCACCGGGTGCCGTATTGAAGTTCTGGTATTGGACAACGGCAGTCGCCGCAAAAGCGCCGCCGAAGTAGAGCACCTGCCCGCTCCACTTCTTTGCCCCAGACTGACTCGCCGAGTTACCGAGGGCATACATGGCGCTGCCGCTGAGCCCGCCGAATTGTGGACTCGAATACTGGATCGCATTGTTCCAGTCGCCCGGGCCGATCGCACCTTGGTCGGTGGTGAAATTCGGGAAGTTTCCGATGCCGAGAAGAGCTTGAGTGACAATCGGCGAGAAGGTATACGAATCCGCGAACGGATTGAACAGAATGGTCGAGATGAAGAAGGGCGTGGTGAGCCTGCCTGCTGTGACCGTTCCATAGGGGGATTCGATTCCGATGTAGGAATTTCTAGCGAAAAAGGCATCACCGTCAAACGTGCCGTAGCGACCCGAGGGAACGCGGATGTAACCCTCAAGGGTAAAGATTGCATGCCACGCGTTACCGAGATCCTCTGATCCCTTTAATCCCCAGTACGACGTCGACAGTCCACCGTTGCCGAGAATCCATGCCCTCGGGTTGCTCGGGGTTGACTGAGCACCGACCCATTCGTCGATCAAGCCATAAAGCTGAACGGACGACTGTCCGAACGCCGGCGCCATCCCGGAGGATACGGTCACGCCAGCAATGCTTGAGAAAATGACTCGCCTGCAAATCCGAGAAACCTTTCCACTGCTCATTTAGATATCCTATCAAGTATACTGAAAAGCTGGGTTGACGGACGGTTTTATCGATCGCAGCGTTGACACCCATATCCTCGTGCGGATGTCGACCGTGTAGTCGGTATCCTGCGCGATCGGCCAAATTGAGTTCATGCGGTTTAATCTGGGTCAACCATCGCAATCGGGCTGTTCCGCCGACACGCGGGAGTAAATCAATATCTTTTTCCAGACGCAGGGTCCATTGAATTGAACAATCGAAGTTCGAGCGAATGCCGGTCCATCGAATTTTCATGGAACGCCTCTGCAAAGGCAGAACAGGCGACGAGCTACCGTCGCAAAACTGCCAGTGCTTCGAACAGGCTACGCCAGGCGTCAAAAGGTATGTGAGCCTTCTCAAATCTCACAGTGGTCTTGCATGGGAATGTGGCACCAGCAATGACGATTGGTCCGTGTTGTCACCCGCCTCAGGTCGGCCGCTTGCCAACCGGATCGCCACTCATCAAAACGAAATGACTATCCGTCTGGCTAGATGCCGTAAAAGCCAAACCTTCGTCGAGCAAGCCAACGGCCAGTGAGCTTCCAGCCGGCAAGCGAACGCTTACATCGTTCAAGCTGAAGGTGACGTCCCCGCGGACCGCATATGCCCAAGCACTCGAATAGAGTTTTCCGGTCAAGTCCAGGGTAGTGTCTTCGCCCATGAAGCAGTCGAGCAGCGAGAAGCGTTGCGGGAGCGCGATGGACGATTCAATCCCACCTAGTTGTCCAGCGACAACGCGGACCCGGACCCGGCCGTCTACATAAATCGGCACGTCTTCTGATTGAACGCTGATCGCGTATGGCGCAACTGCTTTCTTTTCTGCCGGTAGGTCAACGAAGAATTGAAGTCCGTGAGTTTCCCGCTGCTCGTCAGCGGGCCACTCGTCGTGAACCACACCGTTGCCGGCGACCATCCAATGTAAGGAACCTGCCCTGATAGGGCCGAAATTACCCATGGAGTCGCGGTTTTGATGGGGCGACGCCGAGTCTTCGAAGACGTAAGTGACAGCGGAAATGCCCGCGTGCGGATGCGGCCCGAACGTCGGCGCCCGCATGCGGAAATGATCGACCATGAGCAACGGGTTCATTGCGCCCGAAAACTCGCGCCAGTCAAAGTTGATCGCCGAGAAATGCGACCCAATTGTCATTGGGTTTCCGTTTACTGGCCCCACGATGCGGGGAGAGTCCTGTAGGAACATAGATATCAACCATGGAGGTCCGAAAAGCGATGGCTGGATCGTAGGACGCCGTAAATGCGACTGACAGCAATAATCCATAGATGCAGCGTCCAGTCCATTGGACGAGTTGGTCCTTCCCACCTTGCGGGACTGCGTGCCATAGTGCTTCATCAGGCGAGGCGATATTCGTGCGTCACATTCGGGTGATCTTGAATCAAAAGACTGTCCGTTCGCCCCGACTTTCGCGCCTTCGGGTTCCCGCCCGTTTGCGCCGTATCGTTTTTTTGGAGGATGGAGACAATGCTTGGGTCACAAGCTGAAGTCAGGCAAGCGCCCCTGTTCGATGCGGACAGCTATCGGGGGGTGATATACAGCAGTGGAGCGTTTCATCCCGTGGCGCAGACAGCGCCAGTACTCGAGAAGGCTACGGGTGAAGAGATATTTACGACGGGTGTGGCCAGCCCTCAGGATGTAGACATTGCTGTACGGAGTGCTCGAGCCGCCCAACGGGAGTGGGAGAAGCGTACCGCGACCGAGCGCGGGGACGTCATTCGCCGTTTTGCGTCTCTGCTGTCTGACCACCGTGAAGAGGTGATGACGTGGGTCATCCGTGAGACCGGCGCGATCAGGCAAAAGGGCGCGTTTGATGTTGACCTGTCGGTTCGTGAATCGCTTGAGGCGGCCACCCTCGCCACCCGCCCTGCGGGGTTACTGCTGACCGACGGAGCCGATCGGCAGTCCCTTGCGAGGCGCGTCCCGGTCGGCGTGGTGGGCGTCATCACGCCGTGGAACTCTCCGCTGATCCTTGCCGTTCGAAGCGTGATGCCCGCGCTGGCCCTCGGAAATGCGGTTGTGCTCAAGCCGGACGTACAGACGCCTGTCTGTGGCGGCCTCATTATGGCCAGGCTTTTCGAACTGGCGGGGTTGCCAAAGGGACTTTTTCATGTGCTGCCTGGCGGTGCGGAAACCGGAGAGGCAGTCGTCGCGCATCCACAGACCGCCGTCATCACCTTTACTGGCTCGACGCCGGTGGGGCGGCGCGTCGGTGAGGTAGGCGGTCGACTGCTCAAGCGAACGGCGCTCGAGCTTGGGGGAAAGAACGCGTACATCGTCTGCGACGATGCCGATGTAGACCGCGCGGTGACCGCGGGCTCCTTCGGTTCGTTCTTTCACCAGGGACAAATCTGCTTCACGATCGGCCGTCACCTCGTCCACAAGGATATTGCTGACGAATACACGGCCAAACTCGCCGAACGGGCGCGCCGCTTGAAGGTCGGCGACCCTTTCCGGGAAGACGTTCATCTTGGCCCGCTCGTCAACCTGAAGCAGGCAGAGAGAGCGGAGCGGATCCTGAACGAGAGCGTTCAGGCCGGTGCAAAGGTTCTCGCCGGAGGCACGCGGGACGGACAGTTCTTTCAGCCGACCGTGCTCACGAACGTGAGTATCGACATGCCGGTTTTTGTCGAGGAAACGTTCGGGCCTATCGCGGCAGTGTTGCCAGTGGAAAGCGATGAAGAAGCGATTCAGCTGGCGAATGCGACCGAATACGGGCTCGTCGCGGCGATTCAGACGAGTTCCCTGCAACGTGCGAACGCGATCGCGAACCGGTTGAACACGGGAATCGTTCATATCAATGACCAGCCCGTGGTTCATGAAGTATATGGACCGATCGGCGGTATGGGCGCATCCGGGAATGGTGCTCGCACGGGCCTTCCGGCCTGGGAGCACGAGTTCACACAATGGCAGTGGGTGACGAGCAGGCCGGTTTCGCCTGAATATCCGTTCTAGCAGCGGGCACGGTAAAGCGCTCATCAGCGCCGGGTGTCGGGTGTGGCGGGATAACGATGAACTGACATGTATAAACAGGATTCCTATGGAAAAGCAATATTTCATTGTGCGCGCGTTGGACGCCTCGGATTCAGCGGAGGCGCGATCGCGGCTGGTCGACGCTCACCGTGCCTACATCCGGAAAGAGGGACCCGTGACGATGGTGCACGGCGGGCCATTGCTGGGTGGTGAAGGCGACACGATCGGGACGTGTCTGATCGTCATTGCCGACGGCAAGACGGACGTCGAAAAATGGCTGAGTCACTGTCCCTTCGTGGCGGGTGGCGTGTTCCAGAACCTCACGGTCGAGCGATGGGGTTGGACGTACGGGAGATAGAGTGATGTCGAAATTCGAAATTGAACTTCAGCGCCATCGTGTCGTGGCCGGCTTTCCGATCAACGAGGTCCTTGGTGCGGAACTCAGGGCGGCGGCGATCGGTCGGTATCTGCTCATTACATCCGACGAGCTGTCAGTCAAATTCGACAGCATCGCCGGTGCTGATGCATTGCGCCTCAAGGCCGGGCGTTTCAAGGACGTCGTAGCTCACGTCCCCGAATCGACGGTCGCGAAAGCGTTATCGGCAGTGCAGGAATGCATGGCCGACGGGATCGTCGCGTTCGGAGGGGGATCTGCTCTGGACACTGCCAAGGCGGTAAGTGACCGGAGCGGCAAACCGATCATAGCGATTCCGACGAACTTCTCCGGATCGGAAGTGACATGGAATTACGGACTGACTGTCGATGGCGTCAAACGTACGATGCGCAATCGCTCGGTTCTTCCCGTGTCCGTTCTCTACGACCCGTCACTGATCGTCACCTTGCCCGCGCGCGTCGCGGTGTGTAGCGGTATCAATGCCGTGGCGCATGCGGTGGAGGCCATCTACGCACCGCACGCCAATCCTTTGACACACGCGCTCGCCGAGACCGGGATCCGCAAAACCATCGATGGATTACGCGGATTTGTCGCATCCGGTGGTTCATCGATCGATGCCGCGGAAAGCTGCTTTGCTGGTTCATGGCTATGTGGCGAGGTCCTTTCTCAAGTGGGCATGGGCCTGCATCATCGTATCTGTCATGTTCTCGGAGGGACATATGGTCTCCCGCACGCGGAAGTGCACACAGTCATGTTGCCGTACACGGTCGAATGGAATGTCAAATTTGCACCGGCGCTGTTGGCGTTTGATTCAATTTTTCCTGGAACGTCTTTCGCGAAAGGGATAGCTGATTTTTCCATATCTCATGGGGCGCCGGCGTCCCTTGGAGAGTTGGGCCTCGCCGAAGGGCAAATCGCAGAGGTCGCTGCATTGGCGCTGAGTAGTCCCGTCGACAATCCGCGGCCGACCACACAAGCCGAACTGGAAGCGTTGATCGGCCGTGCCTATGCCGGCGAACAGGTTTCGCGCTCGGCACGACTTCAAATTTGAATTTTGACTGACAGGAGTATTCCATGAAGATACCGGAGGCCTTTAGCCTTGAGGAATGGACGGAAAAGAACCTTCCGACGGCACTTGGTGCGATTGGAAACCGTGAGGTTTTCAAGGGATCTGACTTCATATTCCAGATCATCAAAGGACCCAACGCGAGAAACGATTTCCATATCGACCCGTGGGACGAGATTTTCTATCAGCTGCATGGACATATCTTCGTAGACACGTTGGAGGACGGTCGCATCGTCCGCCACCGTATCAATGAAGGCGAGGTATTCCACCTGCCAAAAGACGTTTTCCATTCACCACGCCGACCGCCTGGAAGCGTTGGGGTGGTGATCGAGCGCCCCAGACAGCCCGGCGAGCAGGACGGCATTGCGTGGTTCTGCGAGAACTGCGGGGACATGCTCCATAGTGTCTATTTCTGGTGCGAAGACATCGAATCGTCACTGAAGCAGTATGTGCAGGAATTCAACGCCAACGAGCACGCAAGGACCTGTAAAACGTGCGGATCCGTATTGCCCGATCCGACGGAGGTCCCACAATGGGAAGGCGACGACTGGAGATAGCACCATGCTTTACATCGTATTCTGCCGTGATAATCCGGAGGTGTCGGCGCGAATCCGCGAGGAATGTCGTGACGCGCATCTCGCATACCTCGCTGAACACGCGAGCAAGATTGTGTTGGGCGGGGCTCTGCTGATGGACGACGGCGTGACACGGGCGGGCAGCGCGCTCGTTCTCAATGTCCGCACTCGCGAGGACGCCGAGAACTTTTCGATCAACGAACCTTTTCGGCGAGCGGGGCTTTACAGCAACGTTACGATCTCTCGTATGCGGCGCGCGCAATGGCGCCCGGAGCTTGCACCGATATCGGTGGACGGTGAGTAAATGGAGGAATTCTCTCTGCTTCGGGAGCTTCAGGAAATTGAAGCGACGGGTGGCAATCGGGCAAAGCCACGCAATGACATCAGCGTGGCGGCCCAACGTTTCGAGGCGTATTTGCGACTCCTCAGGACGGAAGGGCGGTATTCCAAAGGGCTTCCTCAAGGGCACAACGATGACAGCGTTTCAAAACCGCCTTGCTAACGCGGTGGAACTTGCCTCCACGGAGCCCTGGAACTGCCTTTCCCATGTACTCGGAGAGCGTGCGATCGAGACGGCCAGGCTATTGGACGCCATGGAGCCGGCAGCCGTGTCGCGCCTCCCGCTTGCCGGGGTGCCATACGTCGTCAAGAGTCTCTTCGATGTCAAAGGCATTCCGACGCTTGCAGGCGGTCCCGCAGACCCGAACGGCCACCCGGCCGACAGCGATGCTTCACTCGTGCAGATTCTTGGCGAAGCGGGCGCGGTGCCGATTGCGGTGGCCCATATGGATGAGTACGCCTATGGTTTCCTGGGGGATAACCCACACTACGGCCCCGTGATCAATCCGGCTGATCCCCGGGCGTTTGCCGGGGGGTCTTCCAGCGGCTGCGCGGCCGCCGTTGCCGCCGGCATTGTGCCTTTCGCCATCGGTTCGGATACGAACGGTTCGGTGAGGGTTCCGGCGGCGTTTTGTGGCCTTTACGCGTTGAAGCCGTCACACGGGAAGCTGCCGCTCCAGGGTAGCTTTCCGTTGGCGCCGAGCCTGGACCATGCGGGAATCATCGCCTCATCACTGGACTGGCTTCGACGCGTGTGGTCCGCACTGGCGCCGGGCCGGGATTCCCGAGACGGTGCGATCGCCGGATTCATCACTGGCGACCACGAGCGCCTGAGCAAAGCGTCAGTGCGGGACGGTTACGCCAATTTGCGAGCGCGCTGGCGTGAGGCGCCGGACATCGCGTTGAATCACGTCGAAGCCAGTCTGTCGGCGGCCTCAATCATCACAGGGTTTGAGGCGGCCGCGGTCCATCGGGATAGACTTGCCGCACGCCCGCATCTGTATAGTCGGGCTACGGCGGCGAGACTCGCCGCAGCCGCGCAATTGTCAGCAGGTGACTACGGGCTGGCGCTGAGGGTGCAGCGGTCTATCCGGGATGAGATTCTGGATGCGATGGACTCGCACAATGTCGACGTACTGGTGGTGCCGACCACGCCCGTCGACCGGATCGCAGTAGGTGAAAAGTCCGTCGTACTCGACGGTATCTGCGTGCTCGCCCCGGATGCGGTTGGCCTGTTTACCCGGCCTTTTTCATTGGCTGGACTTCCGGTACTGACGGTGCCAAGGCGTTCGGGTACGGGGCATTCTCCTGGGCGCCCCGCATTGCAGCTGATTGGACGGGCAAACGAAGAAACAACCCTTTTTGGATTCGCCGCCGAGCTTCTGAAAAGCGACGGGAACGGCTAAATGTTTTGCCAGGAGTCGTACGATGGCACGTCGTCAGTCTATCGACGAATGATTTGATCCGGGCTGATGGCCGGAGCCAACGGGACGCCAGCCACCCTCTCAAAAGATGTCCCGGCGGCGGCGTCCTTGCGCGTCCCAGGGGTTCTGTTTGACCGCCCCGAACGCCCTTGTTCTATCGAACGACTGGTATGGCCTTACACCCGGAGTCTATACTGACTCGATCTGGCGTCCGGCTAGCACGTTGCCGTACATCACTTGGCCCGCTAGTGCGGCCGTCAGGTGGGGGCGGCCATGTGGCGCTGCAACGTGGCCAACGGGGAAGTTCTACGCGTCATATGGTGCAATGCTTCTGACATGCTCGACCTGAACGATTTCTACTACTTCGTTACCGTCGTGGACCGTGCGGGAATTTCTGCTGCGAGCCGCGTTCTTGGCGTCCCGAAGTCGACCGTAAGCCACCGGATCCTGGAGCTCGAAGCGGCGCTCGGTGTCCGGCTGCTGAACAGATCGTCCCGCCAGTTCAGCGTATCAGACGCCGGAAGAGAATTTTATGACCATGCGTCCAGAATCGTTCAAAACGCACAGGAAGCGGAAGCACTACTACGGCAGAGAGTCACGGAACCCACGGGCACCGTGCGGATGACGACGGCGGTAGTGACGGCGCAGTTCGCAATTGCCAAGGTCATCCCCGACTTCCTTCGAACGTATCCGAAAGTCAGGATAATCCAGCACGTCACCGACGCTGCTGTCGACCTGATCGCTGAGAACTTTGACCTGGCGGTTCGGGCCCATTCAGGGGAATTGCCGGATTCAAACCTGATCTCACGGACCATTGGCCATGCGACCTGGCGGTTGTTTGCGTCCAGCGACTATCTTTCCGAGCAGGGCGTTCCGGGACAGCCCGCCGATCTGCAAAGTCATAGTGCGCTCTGCCGGCTTGGCCACCCTGTTTGGCAGCTTGCGTCGGGCGACGGTGAGGTATATCCAGTGACGCTCGAGCCGCGATTCATGAGTGATGACCTCGTTGCCCTCAAAGCTTCCGCAGAGCAGGGGTTGGGCGTCGTGGCGCTTCCCGCCTACATGTGCAATGAACAGTTACGGTCAGGTGAATTGCAGATGGTTCTCCCGGAGTGGTCAGCGGGGGAATCGAGCCTGACAGCGCTGGTTCCAAGCCGCCAGGGAATTCTGCCTTCTGTGCGGGCCTTGCTGGATTTTCTCGTAACCGCGATGCCGACCGTACTGGCTGGATTTTGACCTGACTCCAGGCGAACCATCTGCAAT
>Ga0247692_1000168_pt1 | contig 15439 bp, 10 predicted proteins | sample CNK33_metaG_FD_183041 | JGI IMG/M metagenome (GOLD analysis project Ga0247692, IMG submission 183041) | Soil microbial communities from Purdue University Martell Research Forest, Indiana, United States - CNK33 | ecosystem: Environmental > Terrestrial > Soil > Temperate forest > Bulk soil...
CGCCTGATCCCAGTAGAGCTTCGGCGTCGCGTAGAAGCCATCGGACCACAACTGCACGCGCGCGAGATACGCCTTCGCGATCACTTCCTCGAACGGCACGATGGCATCGCCGACCAGCACGCAGTCGCCCGCGAAACGTACCTGTGCCGACGTCACCTCGCCTGCGCCGAACTTCTCGGCGGCGAACGCGGCAAGACGCTCGCGCAACTGGCGCGCGGCATCCTGTGCGGCCTTGCCGTTCAGGTCCGAACCCGTCGATGCCGCCGTCGCCGATGTATTCGCCACCTTCGACGTATCCGTCGCCGTCACGCGCACACGGCTGAAGTTCACGCCAAGCTCATGCGCGACGACCTGCGCGACCTTCGTGTTCAAGCCCTGGCCCATCTCCGTGCCGCCGTGATTCACGAGCACCGAGCCATCGGTATAGATATGAACGAGCGCGCCCGCCTGATTGAAGTGCGTCACATTGAACGCGATGCCGAACTTGCAAGGCGTGAGCGCGAGACCCTTCTTCAGCACTTCATTGTTGCGGTTGAATTCGAGAATTTCCGCACGGCGCCGACGGTAGTCGCTGGTTGCTTCGAGTTCGTCGATCAGTTCGTGAATCACGTTGTCTTCGACGATCTGCCCATACGGCGTCTGGTTGCGCTCGGTCTTGCCGTACAGGTTGCGGCGGCGAACGTCGAGCGAATCCTTGCCGAGCGAGCGCGCCACGTCGTCCATGATGTACTCGATCGCAAACGCGCCCTGCGGGCCGCCAAAGCCGCGAAACGCGGTGTTCGACTGCGTGTTCGTCTTGCCGCAGAAACCGTCGATGGCGACGTCCGACAGGAAGTACGCGTTATCGAAGTGGCACACGGCGCGCGTCATCACGGGGCCGGACAGATCGGCGGAGAAGCCGCAGCGCGAGGTCATGTCGACGGACACGCCTTCGATCAGGCCTTCGTCGTCGTAGCCGACGTCGTACGTATAGTGGAAATCGTGGCGCTTGCCCGTGATCATCATGTCGTCGTCGCGGTCCGGGCGCAGCTTGACCGGACACAGCAGCTTCCACGCCGCGAGCGACGCGCAGCACGCGAACATGCTCGATTGCGATTCCTTGCCACCGAACCCGCCGCCCATCCGCCGACACTCGACCATCACATTGTGCGAATGAACGCCGAGCATATGCGAGACGAGGTGCTGCATTTCGGTCGGGTGTTGAGTCGAGCAATACACGAGCATGCCGTCGTCGTCTTTCGGCACCGCGTAGGAAATCTGCCCTTCCAGATAGAACTGCTCCTGACCGCCGAGCAGCATTTCGCCCGCATCACGATGCACCGCGGTTTGCAGTTTTGCTGCGGCATCGCCGCGCGCGAGCTTCATCGGCGGAATCACGCTCTGGTTCGCGGCACGCGCCTGCTGCGCCGTCAGCACGGCAGGCAATTCCTCGAATTCGATATCCGCGCGACGCGCGCCGAGGCGCGCCGCATCGTGCGACGTCGCGACGACGATGAACATCGGCTGCCCGACATACTGGACGATGCCATCCGCGAGGATCGGATCGTCGCCCTTGACGATCGGCGCGCAGTCGTTATGGCCGGGAATATCGCCGGCCGTGAACACGGCGACGACGCCAGGCGTCGAGCGCACTTTATCGAACGACATCGACAGGATTTTCGCGTGCGCTTTCGGCGACGTGCCGAGCGCCGCGTGCAGCGTGCCGGCGAGTTCGGGGATGTCGTCGGTGTAGGTCGCGCGGCCGCTCACGTGCAGATGCGCGGATTCATGCGGACGCGACACGTGGACTTGCGCGAAATCGGCGAGTTCTTTCGCGTCCTTCAGGAACGGTTCGGCTTGCTGGTTCATTCTGTAGGTTCTCCGTTTCCTTTTTGTCCGTCAGGCCGCAGCGCCTGCTGCCAATACCGCGCGCACATCGAGCGCGCTCTTTTGCAGCGGATTGTTCGGGCGCGTCTCGAGCCAGAAGCGGTACAGCGTGTTCTTCGCGGCGTCCAGCCGGTAGTCGCTGGTCGCGCGCATGTCGGACAGCGGCTGATAGTCCTTCGCGAGCGCGAGCATTGCGATCTGCGCGGTCGCTTCGTGCCACTCGTTGTCGGCGAGCGCGGCTTCCGCGTGCGCCGCGCGCTTCGGCGTCGCGGCCATGCCGCCAAACGCGATGCGCGGCTCGCGGATCGTCTCGCCATCGGCGATGAACGAGAACGCGGCGCACACGGCGGAAATATCCGAGTCGAAGCGCTTCGAAATCTTGTAAGTGCGGAACTGGAAGTGCTTGCGTGCCTCGTTGCGCGCGGGCACCTTCAGACCGACGACGAACTCGTGTTCGGCCATATCCTTCTTCTGATACGCGAGGTACAGGTCTTCGAGCGCCAGTTCGCGTTCGATCTCGCCGCCGCGCAGCACAACGCGCGCGCCAAGCGCGATGAGGCCCGGCATCGAATCGCCGATGGGCGAACCGTTCGCGACATTGCCGCCGATCGTGCCCGCGTTGCGGATCGGCAGCGACGCGAAGCGCTGCCACATCTCGGTGAGTTCGGGATACTGCTTCGCCAGTTCGGCATACGCGCGCTCGACCGTGACGCCCGCGCCGATCTCGATCCAGTCTTCCGTCACATTGAGCTTCTGCATTTCCGCGATCTGGCCGACGTACACGATATGGCCGAGGTCGCGCATCATCTTCGTGACCCACAGGCCGATGTCGGTGCTGCCGGCGAGAATGCGCGTAGCGGGCGCATCGGCCTTGATCTTCGCGAGCGCGGCGACGGTGCGCGGCGCATCGAACTGCTGGCCGTTGCGTTCGTAGTGGAAGGTTTCGCCGCGTTCGAGCGTCGCGAGCTTGCCGGCGAGCGCCTTGACGTCGACGGGTGCTTTCGGCGCGGGCAACTCGAACATGCGCTCGGCCGCCTCGATGATCGGGCGATAGCCGGTGCAGCGGCACAGATTGCCCGTCAGCTCGTTGGCGATATCGGCGCGGTTCGGCACTGTCCTGTTCGCGCACGAATGCTCGTGCCCATGCTTCTCGTACATCGACCACATCGACATTACGAAGCCCGGCGTGCAGAAACCGCACTGCGAGCCGTGACACTCGACCATCGCCTCCTGCACGGGATGCAGGCTGCCGTCCGGCTGGCGGAGGTCTTCGACAGTGAAGAGCGCCTTGCCGTCGAGCGTCGGCAGAAACTGGATGCATGCGTTGACCGTCTTGAAGCTGACGCCGCCCGCGTCGTTGCGCTCGCCGATCACGACGGTGCACGCGCCGCAGTCGCCTTCCGCGCAGCCTTCCTTGGTGCCCGTGCAGCGCGCATCTTCGCGCAGGTATTGAAGGACGGTGCGGGTGACGGGTGCGTCGGTGATCTCACGGATCGCGTTGCGATGGTAGAAGCGGATCGGCTGGCTCATGTCTCGTGCTCGTTTCGGTTGTTCGCGTCCGCGTGGGGCGTGCGGACGGTGCGGCTGATGGTTCGAAAAGTAGCATCATCAATATTCACAACCCATAGGTCCGGTCGCATGGAGGACATATAGCTGGAGCGATAAATTGAGACGGCGGCGGGAGGTTGGGCTTATATCTGAATGTCTGTTTAGTTGTATTTTTATCAAATATGGCTTAAATCGGACACAGGATGCCGAAACTGCTTTGCCGGAACGAGAGTCCGAACGTCAGAAAAATTGACGGAAAACCGTCAAATGTCCGCTTCAGCCCGTTGTTCAGGCCAGAAAATTATTAAGCAAACCCTGCAGGTGAATCGGTTCCATGGGAAAATCACGGCTTCCCGCCAAATTCAAGTCTCGTTTTCCCCATGTCCGCCGACTCCGCTACACCGCGCAGCGAATTTGCGACCACTTTGCAGATCATTCCGGTCGTTTTCTTCACCTTTCTTTGTTACCTGACGATCGGCATCCCGCTCGCGGTGCTGCCGGGCTACGTCCACGACGACCTTGGCTACAGCGCGGTGATCGCAGGCCTGGCGATCAGCGTGCAGTACTTCGCGACGCTTGCTTCGCGTCCGCTCGCTGGACGTTCGGCGGATACGCTCGGGCCGAAGAAGACGGTGACGATCGGCCTGATCGGCTGCGGGGTGAGCGGCGTGCTGTTGCTGATGGCCGTGCTGTTTGGCCGGTGGCCGACGTTGAGTCTGAGTCTTCTGGTGCTGAGCCGGCTCGTGCTGGGCTTCGGCGAAAGCCTGTGCGGCACGGGCGCGATCCTGTGGGGCATCGGGCGGGTCGGCACGACGAACAATGCGCGCGTGATCTCGTGGAACGGCATCGCGACGTATGGCGCGCTCGCGATTGGGGCGCCGCTGGGCGTCGCGATCGCGCATAGCGTTGGGTTTTTTGCGCTTGGCGTTGTGGTGATTGTGCTTGCGGCGCTGGGTTTCTATCTCGCGCGTCTGATTGCGGCTGTGCCCGTTGTGCATGGTGAGCGGATGTCGTATCGCAGTGTGTTTACTCGTGTGCTGCCGCACGGGATTGGGCTTGCGCTTGGGTCGGCGGGGTTTGGGTCTATCGCGACGTTCATCACGTTGTTCTACGCGGCGAATCATTGGCCTAACGCGGCGTTGTCGTTGACCGTGTTTGGCACGCTGTTTATCGGTGCGCGGTTGCTGTTTGCTAATACGATCAAGACGTATGGCGGTTTTCGCGTTGCGATTGCTTCGTTTTCTTTTGAGTGCGTTGGGTTGCTGTTGCTGTGGCTCGCGCCTGAACCGCATATTGCGCTTGCGGGTGCTGCCTTGACCGGGTTCGGTTTTGCGCTGGTGTTTCCTGCGCTCGGTGTCGAGGCGGTTGGGCTTGTGCCGCCCGCTAGCCGGGGCGCGGCGTTGTCGGCTTATTCGGTTTTTCTCGATCTGTCGTTGGGGATTACTGGGCCGCTGGCCGGGTATATTGCTGGTGAGTTTGGATATGGGTCAGTGTTTCTGTTCGCGGCTGTTGCCGCCGCGGCGGCTGTTGCGCTGTCTACTATGCTTTATTTGCGCAATGCGCGGACGCCTAATGCGCCTGCGGCGGCTTGAGCTTGGCGCTTGCAGCGGCGTTTCGGTTTTAGGTTTGTGCCTTCGGTGCGGTAGCGGTTTGGTTGTTTTTGGTTTTGCCGCTGGCATCCGCGTTTTGTCTTCTTGGCGCAGTTGGTTTGGTTGTTCTAGCCTGTGCGTTGGCATCCGTGCATCCGCGCTACGACTTACCCCTTCACGCGTCGCCCCTGTGCGGGGCGACGCGTGAACATCAAACACCATGACGCGGATGCCAGCGCAAACACAAAGCAAACCACCCAGCGTCGCAGACAAAAAACCTCAATCCCTACCAGCCAGCGCACGCTCCAACGCAGCCACCCCAGCAGGCAAATCAACAACAACCCCGAGCTCAACCATAGTCCGCCCAAACGCATGCAGCGTGCGAAAAAGATTATGAGCGCGAGCCTGCTCGCCCATCTGCCCGATCCGCACAATGGGCAACCCAAACGAGCCCGAAATCTCAACCTGATGAAACCGCGAGATATGTGCGCAAATATCCGCCGGCGTCAGCCCGGCCTTCTGCCCGACGGGCACCTCGATCCCGACAACAGAATTCAACCGGCACTCAGCCGGCGCATATAAGGCCAGACCCATCGCACTGATCCCCGCCTGCAACGCAAGCGAGCACTTCAAATGCCGAGCAAAACGCTTCTCCAGCGTCTCCGCGCAAACAAGCCGCAATGCCTCATGCAACGCAAGCACGCCCGACACAGGCGCCGTGTAGTGATACCCCGCGTTGTGCCAGAAATTCTCAGCCAGCGATGCATCGAGGCACCAATGCGCACTAGCATGCGGCCGCGCCTTCACCCGCTCCCACGCCGCATCCGAAAACGCGATCAGAGAAACACCCGGAATCGACGATAACCCCTTCTGCCCACCCGTAATCACGGCATCGATACCCCACGCGTCCATTTCAAGCGGCATGGTCGACAGCGTGCAGACAGCATCGACAACAACCAGCGCACCCGCCTTCTTCGCCAGCGCCGCAATGTCCTTCAGGTGGTAATTCCAAACGGTGTTGGACGTCTCGCCCTGCACGATGGTCACGATCTCCGGACGCGTGCGCCGGATCGCTTCCTCGACCTGCTCGAGCGTCGCGACCGCACGGTCGCCTACTTCCAGCAGCGAGACATCGGCGCCGACGCGCCGACCCATCTCCGCCATCCGCGCGCTGAAAAAGCCGTTCTTGATGCTCAGCACCCGCGTGCCCTGCCAGGCGAGGTTGGAGATCGCCATTTCCATCGCCGCCGAGCCCGGCCCCGCCACGCCCAGCACCCATTTCGAGTTCGTCTGGAACACGTAGCGCGCCATCGTCTTCACCTGTCCGACCACCTTGGCCATCGTGTTGCCCAGATGGTTGATGACGATCGCATTGGCCTTCGCGACGGCGGCGGGAATCGGCACAGGACCCGCGCCCATCATCAGGAGTGGCTCTTCGGGAAGAATCGCGTCGAGCGATTCGACTTCAGGACAGGGAACGACGTTGGACGTTGTAATGGTCATGATCGGAACGCATGGAACGATTGACAGTAACAGGAAAAGGAAAACGGCCCGCCGCGCGCAGCAGCACCTGCGGGCGGCGGGCCGTCTTTCGATCATTCACCCATATGTCCGATTGCGCAAGAGATGCATCCCGGTCTTTGCCTGCCGGATTGTCACTTGACCTCCTTGCGTTGAATGCTCTTGTCTGTGGAGAGGAAGGCTCTGGCTGGCGCCTCGCCTTGTAGGCATCGGGCGTTCATCAGCGAGAACAGCGAGGAGAGCACCATCTGCACCTGTTGCGGTGTCGACAGACCCGCCGTGTGATTCAGCGCGACTGTGCGGCTGTCGGCGACCAGCCGGTCGATGAACTTCAGCTTAACTGGCTCCGTCGTGATCGACTCGTAGCGTTTGTGCAAAACCTTCTTCATGTTCCGCCGCGCAGCACGTCGGATGCCGCGCCCCTGCTCCGGGTCCGCGCGCTCGCTCAGTTGGAGGATCGTTGCGCCGTGCGCGTCCTTGCGCGTGAGCACGATGTGGACCCTGTCGGCGAGCGCCGTCGAGAAGCGGTGGCCCGACGCGACTTCGTCGCCAAGCGACGGCGCAGCGGCAACCGGCGCCTCGCGTCGTCCGCCGACCAGCACGGGTGGCCCGCTGCTCGGGAAAATCGCGAACAGCGCAATCTCCAGCTGGGACTTAAGCAATTCGGCGACCATGTTCGGATTTCCCGGCAAGGCGGGTCGTTGTATGAATCTTCTTAGGAAAATAGACCGCGATAATCCACACGGCAATTAGTCGCGTTTAATTGAAGCGCGCGAATATCCGCCGGAAATAACCGGCCATATTCGAATCGGATGTGACGTGCCGCGCTGACGGATTTACGTCAGACGAGACGGCGCGATCGGTGAGAAGCCTTGAATCAGCTTGCACTGCTTCTGTTGACAGACATCGTTCCTCGCAAAGTTGTCGAACAACCCGGAACACGCTTTCTGGCAGCCTGATGGCTTTTTTGCCCGCATTTGAAGCACACGGAAACGTATAGGCAGATTCCGCCATATGACAAAAACGCCAGCATTTTTATAATTGCGAGATAGCGTTGTCGTTTTTATAGGTATTGTAATTACCAGCAACTGTCAATATTATTTTTGGAGCGGATCTGGAAAAATCCGAACCTCAGATTGTCTGTAATCTGAAGGTATGACACCCGCAAAGGCCGACGCAGAACGCTGCCGCACGCCACAGCCGGGTTAACGACGCGCGGCAGCACCGCGCTTGACGAGGGCGCCACCATGAATCAGATCTACGCCATGCGGGTCTTTGTCCGGGTCGCCGAAACACAGAGCTTCAGGCGCGCGGCACAGCAGCTGAAAGTATCGAACGCGCTCGTGACGCGCTCGATCGCCACACTCGAAGCGCACTTGCACGCGCGCCTCATCAACCGCACGACACGCAACCTTTCGCTGACTGAGGCGGGGACGCACTATCTGGAAGGCTGCCGCGGACTGCTCGAGGAGCTCGATCATCTGGAAGGCTCGGTCGCGGGCACCGAACGCGAGCCGGGCGGCACGCTGCGCGTCGTCGCAACGGGCGCGCTGTCGCCGCAGGCACTCACGCAACTGCTGGACGGTTATCGCCGGCGTTTTCCGAAGGTGCATATCCGGCTCACGCTCGCCGAGCGCCTGCCACATCTGATCGAAGACGGCTATGACGTGGGCCTCTTCATCGCGGGCCCAACGCCAGCGGGCGCGTCGGCGGATACGGACAGCGTCGAGCTGTCGTTCGCGACGCAACGCCTCGTGCCATGCGCCGCGCCGTCTTATCTGGCTGCGCGCGAGGAGCCGCACCATCCCGATCATCTGGCGCTCCATTCGTGCATCGCGACGCCTTCCGAGCAACGCGGCCCGACCGTCTGGCATTTCATCGAAAGCGACGGCGACGCGCAGCCCGTCACGCTCGATCCGTCGTATATGGTCAACAGCCCGCTGCTGGTGCGGCTCGCGGCGATTGCCGGAATGGGCGTCGCGGTGCTGCCCGAGCCGCTTGTCGCCGACGACTTCGCAACGGGCGCGCTGAAGCGCATCATGCAGGACTACACCGTCGACGAATCGCAGGCCAAGGTGTCGCTCGTCTATCCGCGCCGCCGTCATCTGCCCGCGAAAACGCGCGCGTTCGTCGACTACACGCTCGAGCATGCGGGTTGTCCAGCGTCAGCACTGTCCGCCCACGCGCATGCGATCATCGCGCACGACCTGCATCCCGCCGCGCAGCACGCTTCGTGAGCTGCGCACGGTTGCTCACGCATCGATGACGCCCCACGGGCGTCCATCAGGAGGCCAGTGACCATGCGCATGATTCTGTTCAGCAGCCGCCAGTACGATATCGAGACGTTCACCGAGGCGAATGCCGCGTACCGCTATGAGTTGCACTTCCAGGAGTCGCATCTCGAAGCGGACACGGCCATCCTTGGCGAGGGTTTCGACGTCGTGTGCCCGTTCGTCAACGACCTGGTCGGCGCCGCCACGCTCGAACGCCTGCATGCGGGCGGCACGCGGCTCATCGCACTGCGCTCGGCGGGCTTCAATCATGTCGATCTCGCGGCGGCGCAGCGGCTCGGTATCAGCGTCGTGCGCGTGCCCGCCTATTCGCCGCACGCGGTCGCCGAGCACGCGGTCGGGATGATCCTGGCGCTGAACCGCAAGCTCGCGCGCGCCGTGGCCCGCACGCGCGAAGGCGACTTCTCGCTCAACGGGCTGCTCGGTTTCGACCTGCACGGCAAGACGGTCGGCGTGATCGGCACGGGCATCATCGGCCGCTGCTTCGCACGCATCATGGCGGGCTTCGGCATGCAGGTGCTCGCACACGATCCCGGCCCGCCCGCCACCGAACTGATGGCGCTCGGCGGGCGCTACGTGCCGCTCGACACGCTGCTCGCGGACTCGGACATCGTGAGCCTGCATTGTCCGCTGTTGCCGTCGACGTATCACATGATCGATCGCCACGCACTCGCGAAGATGAAGCGCGGCGCGATGCTGATCAATACGGGACGCGGCGGGCTGGTCGAAAGCAACGCGCTGGTCGGCGCGCTCAAGAGCGGCCAGCTGGGGCATCTCGGGCTCGACGTGTACGAGGAGGAAGGCGGGATCTTTTTCGAGGACCACTCGAATCTGCCGCTACAGGACGACGTGCTCGCGCGTCTGTTGATGTTCCCCAACGTGGTCGTCACCGCGCACCAGGCTTTTTTTACCCGCGAGGCGATGACGGAAATCGCGCAGACGACGTTAGGCAATGTCGAAGCGTGGCGCGACGGCACGCCGCGCAATGTCGTCGAGGCGCCGCCGGCGAACGGCTGAATACTCGCCTGAATGCGGCGCGGCCGCGAAGCGCATCGACGCTTCGCCCGTCAGCCGTCGATGACGGCGAGCGCGCTCCGCTCAGGTGCGCGGCACGCCAGCCACATTGGCCGAGGTGGGCCGCAATACCGTGCGCGCGTCGTCGGACGCGCCGCAGTATTGGTGCAAGAGCGCGGCCTCGCGCTCGTGCACTTCCACCGGAAACCACACGGCGCCCGCCGCCATCAGGTAGCGCGCGCGATGCTGCCCGTTGCGGAACGCAACCACGCCTTCATGTTCCAGCCTGAGCCAGCCGAGCAGCCCCGGCGCGCGGCGCGTCGAGATCGTCACATAGGGCATCTGCGGAATGCGCGCGTTCGATGGATCGAGAAACTCGCGGATGCCGCGCAGCTTCCCGGGGTGCCATTCCTGCACGGGAGGGAGCACGTAATCGGTGTCGTCGCGATCGGCGCACGCAATGAGTTTGCGCGCATCGACGAGCACGACCTGATGGCGCGTGCCGTCCGTCGTGAAGACGCGCTTCAGGCGCACGTGACCATACGGCGGATGCTCGTGCAGCGGCACGATCCAGACAGGCTCGCTGCCGGACGACGGCGATGCCACGGGAGACGGAGTCGGTAGTTGCATCAGTGTGGACATCGGGCGTACTCCATGCGCCGGTGCGCGCGCGCCCTGGCTGTTCAAAATTCGCCTAAGCTACGAGTCGATTGTTAAAACCACGTGACTTGGCGGCAAGCGATTCGCGCTGCATCGCCGCCCGTGCGCCACGCATCGTCGCGCAGGTTTTTGCTACTGCTTTAGCGGTCATTTTGCGCGGTTCTTTAGGGTGTCGCCGCACGCGCAACCGGTTTTTTCAATGCTCTTCATCCAGTCTAGGTCTTGCAATGCAGCCCGAAACGGAGAGAACGATGGCTAGCGAACAGTTCGGCGAATTCGTGCGAATCGAAACTACACAAAAAAACCCAACTGCACAGAAACAGCAAGTTGCGCTCCCGGTCGATGCCGTCGCAACGATCGTCATCGACCGCCCCGCGCGCCGCAATGCCGTCGACCGTCCGACGGCCGAAGCGCTCGCCGCCGCGTTCCGCCGCTTCGAGGCGAACGACGCGTGGCGCGCCGCCGTGCTGACGGGCGCGGGCGGCACCTTCTGCGCCGGCGCGGACCTCACTGCTTTACAAGACGACGAACGGCGCAACGAATTGCACGCCGACGGCAGCGGCCCCGGTCCAATGGGACCGACGCGCATGATGTTCACCAAGCCCGTGATCGCGGCGATCGCGGGCCATGCGGTGGCGGGCGGCCTGGAACTCGCGGCGATGTGCGATCTGCGTGTGGTCGAAGCGGATGCCGTACTGGGCGTGTTCTGCCGGCGTGTGGGCATTCCGCTGATCGATGGCGGCACGATCCGGCTGCCGCGTCTGATCGGCCAGTCGCGCGCGCTCGATCTGATCCTGACGGGCCGTGCCGTCACGGCCGACGAAGCGCTCGCGCTTGGCCTTGCCAACCGCGTCGTGCCGAAGGGCGCCGCGCGCGCCGCCGCCGAGCAGCTCGCCGCCGAACTGGCCGCGTTTCCGCAGGCGGCGCTGTTGGCGGACCGCCGCTCCGTCTATGAAAACTCGCCGCTCGACGATCTGCCCGAAGCGCTGCGCCACGAAGGCGCGGGCGGCTACGCGGCCGTGTTCTCGCAAGGCGTGGCAGGAGCGGCAGCGTTCGCCGCGGGCGCGGGCCGTCACGGCAGCGCGCTCGACAAAAAAGACCCTTGAAATAAGGGATTTTCGCCGCGCAATCGCATCGCAATCGACGAAATACAACAGTGCGCGAGGCAGAGCGCACAGCCGAACTGGCTTAGGTACAATCCCCTACTGATTTACCCTTTGTCGACGCACGCGCACTCCTCCCGAATGCGCGCGACGGCAACGCGCACGGCCTTCCAGTCCGCCGCCGCGACCCTCCCGTGAAAGTCCCATCATGCCTTTGCCCCTGCTTGCACTTGCCGTTGCCGCGTTCGGAATCGGTACCACCGAGTTCGTCATCATGGGGTTGCTGCCCGATGTCGCGCGCGATCTGAGCGTGTCAATTCCGGCGGCGGGCATGCTCGTGTCGGCGTATGCGCTCGGTGTGACGATCGGCGCGCCGATCGTCGCGATCGCGGTCGCCAACATGCCGCGCAAGAAAGCGCTAATGAGCCTGATCGGCATCTTCATTCTCGGTAATCTGATGTGCGCGATCGCGCCGGGCTACGCAGTGCTGATGGCCGCGCGCATCGTCACGGCGTTTTGCCACGGCGCGTTCTTCGGCATCGGCTCTGTGGTCGCGGCCGGCCTCGTGGCGCCGAACCGCCGCGCGCAGGCCATCGCGCTGATGTTCACGGGCCTGACGCTCGCCAACGTGCTCGGCGTGCCGCTCGGCACGGCACTCGGCCAGGCCGTCGGCTGGCGCGCGACGTTCTGGGCCGTGACAGGCATCGGCGTGATCGCGGCCGTCGCGCTCGCGGTGTGTCTACCGTCGAAAATTGACATGCAGAAGGCGAGCCTCGTCCACGAATTCACCGTGCTGAAGAACCCGCAGGTGCTGATGGTGCTCGGCACGAGCGTGCTGGCGTCGGCGAGCCTGTTCTCGACCTTCACCTACATCACGCCGATCCTCGAAGACGTGACGGGCTTCACGCCGCATGCGGTGACGATGGTGCTGCTGCTGTTCGGCCTCGGGTTGACGGTCGGCAGCACGATCGGCGGCAAGCTCGCCGACTGGCGCCCGGTGCAGTCGCTGCTGTCGTTCCTGCTGGCGATCGTCGCGATCCTGTCCGTCTTCGCGATGACGATGCACAGCGAAATCCCCGCGATGCTGACGATTTTCCTGTGGGGCGTGCTCGCGTTTGCGATCGTGCCGCCGCTGCAGATGCTGATCGTCGATCGCGCGAGCAGCGCGCCGAACCTGGCTTCGACGCTGAATCAAGGCGCCTTTAACCTCGGCAACGCGACGGGCGCGTGGCTCGGCGGCATGGCAATCGGCGCAGGCGCGCCGCTCACGTCGTTGCCGTGGGTCGGCGTCGCGACGGCAGCAGGCGCCGTCGCGCTGACGTGGTGGTCGGTGTCGCTCGACCGGCGCTTGCCCGTGGCGGGCTGAGCCGACTGCGCGACATATTCGAGGCGTACACCCTGCCATCACAGGGTGCGCGTGACATGCGGGCGGTGTAGCATCTCGCCCGATATGAAAATCGTCTTCTCCCGTGATTTCCTGGCGCTGATCCTGAGCGTGGCCGTGGTCGGCCTCGGCAGCGGCGCGACACTTCCCCTCACCGCCCTCGCGCTGACGCAAGCGGGCTACGGCACCGATGTCGTCGGCCTGCTGACGGCCGCGCAGGCGGGCGGCGGCCTGCTCGTCGTGCCCATCGCTGGCTGGCTCGCCGCGCGCTGCGGCGGCCGTCAGGCGATCATCGGCTCGGTGCTGATCGTCGCGATCGCCACGGCGCTGATGCAGCTCACCGCCAATCTGTTCGTCTGGGCCGTGCTGCGCGCGATGTGCGGCGCGGCGCTGATGCTGCTGTTCACGATCGGCGAAGCGTGGGTCAACCAGCTTGCCGACGATGCGTCGCGTGGCCGCGTCGTCGCGATCTACGCGACGAACTTCACGCTGTTCCAGATGGCGGGCCCCGTGCTCGTCAGTCAGATCGCGCAGTTCGAGCACTGGCGCTTTCTGATCTGCGGCGCGATCTTTCTGATCGCCCTGCCCGTGCTGTCGATGATCCGCTCGGCGCCGCACGCGTCAGACGAACACGAGCCGCACGGTAGCTGGCGACACGTGTTGCCGCAGATGCCCGCGCTCGTGATCGGCACGGGCTTTTTCGCGCTGTTCGATACGATCGCGCTGTCGCTGATGCCGCTCTTCGCGATGGCGCATGGCATTCCGAGCGAAGTGGCCGTGCTGTTCGCATCGGCGCTGCTGCTGGGCGACACGACCATGCAGTTCCCTATCGGCTGGCTCGCGGACCGGCTCGGGCGCGAGCGCGTGCATATCGGCTGCGCGGTGCTCGTCGTCGTGCTGCTGCCGCTGTTGCCGTGGGCTGTGCAGTCGCCGTGGCTGTGCTGGCCGTTGCTCTACGTGCTCGGCGCGGCGGCGGGCGCGATTTATACGCTGTCGCTCGTCGCGTGTGGCGAGCGCTTTCGCGGCGTGGCGCTGGTGTCGGCGAGTTCGCTGGTCGGCGCGTCGTGGAGTATCGCTAGCTTTGGCGGGCCGCTGATTGCGGGCGCCATGATGAAGAGCGTCGGCAATGACGCGATGATCGGGGTGGTGCTCGCGAGCGCGCTCGCGTTTCTCGCGGCGGCCTTGTGGGAGAAGCGGCGCGGCGTGGTGAACGCGGCGTCGTGAAGATGGCGCCAAGGTCCGCGCGGGTTTCACGCCGCGCGCGGATTCTTGATTGAACGCGCGTCGAGTGTAACGCGCCGCTAAAGCGTTACTCGTGCGCCGGAAGTATCTCGCCGACACACGTGCCGAAGCCGACGCGATAGCCATCGCCCTGGCACCATCCGGCGAGCGTCAGTTCGTCGCCGTCTTCGATGAACCCGCGTGTGCCGCCGTCCTTCAGGTGCAGCGGATTCTTGCCGTTCCATGTCAGTTCGAGCAGGCTGCCGAACGAATCGTCGGTCGGTCCGCTGATCGTGCCCGAACCCATCAGATCGCCGACGCGCGTATTGCAGCCCGACACCGTGTGATGCGCGAGTTGCTGCGCCATCGTCCAGTACATGTGACGGAAGTTCGTGCGCGCAATGGTCGTCGCTTCTTTCGCGCCGTGCGGCTTGAGCAGCACTTCGAGCGAAATGTCGAACGCGTGGTCGCCGGCGTGGCGCAGATACTCGAGCGGCTGCGGATCTTGCGCGGGCTGCGCGACGCGGAACGGTTCGAGCGCGTCGAGCGTGACGATCCACGGCGAGATGGTCGTCGCGAAACCCTTGGAGTTGAACGGGCCGAGCGGCACGTATTCCCATTGCTGGATGTCGCGCGCGCTCCAGTCGTTCAGCAGCACCATGCCGAAGATGTGATCTTCCGCTTCGCCGCACGCGATGGACTCGCCAAGCGCATTACCGCGACCGACTATAAAACCCGTCTCCAGTTCGATATCGAGCTTGCGGCACGCGCCGAAGACGGGACGCTCCCGATCGGGCAGCTTCAACTGGCCGTTCGGACGGCGCACGGGCGTGCCGCTCACCACCACCGACGAAGCACGTCCGTTGTACCCGATCGGAATCTCCAGCCAGTTCGGCAGCAACGCGTTCTTCGGATCGCGGAACATCGAGCCGACGTTCGTCGCGTGCTCCTTCGACGAATAGAAATCCGTATAGCCCGGAATCTGTACGGGCAGATGCAGCGTCGCGTCTGCCTGACGGATCAGTGCACGGCCGCGAAGTTCGGCGTCATCGCGCAGCGTTGTGTGATCGCGCGACAGCAGCTTGCTCAACTGGATGCGCACGCCGCGCCAGGTATCACGGCCAAGCGCGATGAAATCGTTCAACGCGTCGCGCACGAACACGCTGTCACCCGCGCCCGACGACGGCACCGTCAGCAAGCCCGCGCTTTCGAGCGCGGCCAGATCGACGATGCAGTGGCCGA
>Ga0247692_1000169_pt1 | contig 15367 bp, 16 predicted proteins | sample CNK33_metaG_FD_183041 | JGI IMG/M metagenome (GOLD analysis project Ga0247692, IMG submission 183041) | Soil microbial communities from Purdue University Martell Research Forest, Indiana, United States - CNK33 | ecosystem: Environmental > Terrestrial > Soil > Temperate forest > Bulk soil...
GTAATGCGGGAGCTTGAAGCGGGTGATGAGCACCGCAAGAGCGCTGGCAACGAACGTGGGTCACGTGGTTGCCGTGTGAAGCGTAAGAACCTTCGGGGGCCCTCAGGCAAGAACACGAACTGGCGGTGTTAGCCGCTTTCTTTTGCCTACTTTTCTTTGCGGCGGCAAAGAAAAGTAGGTGCCGCCCCGCACAGGGGCAACGCGTGAAGCACACTAACAAACCGCAGATGCCAGCGCAGAGGCAAACCGCAGATGCCAGCACAAAAACAAATGCGCGCTATTTCTTCGACGCGCTGCCGCCACCAGCAACCGGCAGATCAGCACTAGTCGCCATCCACAAGACCTCAGCATCTTCTTCGCTGGTCGAGACGGCGGCATGCCCTGTTCGGCTATCGAAGTAAAGGCTATCGCCCGCATTCAGATGCGTAGGAGCATAAAGCTCCGAATACAGGCACACGCTGCCGCTGATCACATACAGAAACTCTTCGCCTTCGTGGCGGCCCCAGTCGTCGAATGCGTCGAGCGTGTGCGCGGTGATGCGGATCCGAAACGGCAACATCGCCTTATGCGCGAGGTCCGTCGCCAGCAGTTCCATCTGGTAGCCGCGATACGCGTGACGCTGGCCCGCGTCCTTGCGCGTGAGCGCGCGCCGGCCGCTCGCGTTGACTTTCGGCGTCGAGCCGAACAGTTCGCCCAGGTCGATCTTCAGACCTACGACGATTTTTTGCAGCACGTCGAAGGTCGGCGACATCAGGCCGTTTTCGATCTTCGACAGCGTCGAGCGCGATACGCCGCACAGGCGGCTGGCCGTTTCGAGCGTCAGGTCATGCGCGAGCCGCGCGGCGCGCACGCGGCGGCCGAGGTCCGACGTCGAGCTTTCCGGCGACTTGGTGAGCGAGGTATCCATGGGCGTGAATGACTATGCAGCGTGATGCTTTCAGTGTTTCCGATCATAACATCGGCCTGTTTGCAGACCGCCGCGCGGCTGGCGCGGCGGGTTATGGAAGCAAGCGGATTTCCGATCTGAAACGCACCCGCAGAGTGTGCACGATGATGCATCGCGCTGAAAAGCGCCACGCGTACAAACTCGGGAAAACCCTCATTTTCCCCTCATTTCGGCGTTTCAGCGGTTCGCGCAAGTTCATGTCGCAACGCCGCTTGTCGCCACAAATGACGGCGTGTATAGTTTCCGAACTTACTTTTGTTTCGTATCGGAAATCAAGGGAATCCAGATGAACGCATCGAGCATCCTTGCCGATCTCGGCATTGCAGACGCAGCGCAAGCGGGCGATATCGCCGTCCATTCGCCCATCACGGGCGAACTCATTGGTCGCGTGGCCAGCCAGTCGGCGGCGCAAGTCGATACGGTGCTGGCCAACGCGAAACAGGCATTCGAGCAATGGCGCAACGTGCCCGCGCCGCGCCGCGGCGAGCTCGTGCGCCTGCTGGGCCAGCGTCTGCGCGAGAAGAAGCAGGCGCTCGGCAGCATCATCACGCTGGAGACAGGCAAGATCCTGCAGGAAGGCCTTGGCGAAGTGCAGGAAATGATCGACATCTGCGACTTCGCGGTCGGCCTGTCGCGCCAGTTGTACGGCCTCACGATCGCTTCGGAGCGCCCCGGCCACCGGATGGCCGAATCGTGGCACCCCATGGGCACCTGCGTCGTGATCTCGGCGTTCAATTTTCCGGCGGCCGTGTGGTCGTGGAATGCGGCGCTCGCGCTAGTGTGTGGCAATGCCGTGGTCTGGAAGCCGTCTGAGAAAACGCCGCTGACGGCGCTCGCCGTCAACGAGATTCTCAACGAAGCGCTGAAGGAATTCGGCGATGCGCCCGCGGGCCTCACGGCCGTCGTCAACGGCGGACGCGACGTCGGCGCGAAGCTGGTCGCTGACCCGCGCGCGTCGATCGTCAGCGCGACGGGCAGCACGGAAATGGGCCGCACGGTTGGCGTCGAAGTGGCGAAGCGCTTCGGCCGGTCGCTGCTCGAACTCGGCGGCAATAACGCGGGCATCGTCGCGCAGACGGCTGACCAGGAACTGGCGCTGCGCGGCATCCTGTTCTCGGCGGTCGGCACTGCCGGGCAGCGCTGCACATCGTTGCGGCGTCTGTTCGTGCACGACAGCGTGTACGAACAGACGGTCGAGCGTCTGAAGCAGTTCTATGCAAAGGTGCCGATCGGCAATCCGCTCGAAAAGGGTACGCTGATGGGACCGCTGATCGACAAGCAGTCGTTCGCGCGCATGCAGGAATCGCTGCAACAGGCAGCGGCGGAAGGCGGCAAGGTGTTCGGCGGTGAACGCGTCGAAGTGAAGGGCTATGAAAACGGCTACTACGTGCGCCCCGCGCTGGTCGAAATGCCGTCGCAAACGGGCGTCGTGCTGAAGGAGACGTTCGCGCCGATTCTCTACGTGCTGCGTTACTCGGATTTCAACGATGCAATTGCAGCGAACAACGCGGCGCATCACGGCCTGTCGTCGTGCGTATTCACGACCGACCTGCGCGAAGCCGAGCGCTTCACGTCGGATTCGGGCAGTGATTGCGGCATCGCGAACGTGAACATCGGGCCGAGCGGCGCGGAAATCGGCGGCGCGTTCGGCGGCGAGAAGGAGACGGGCGGCGGTCGCGAGTCCGGCTCGGATGCGTGGAAGGCGTACATGCGGCGCGCGACGAACACCGTCAACTATTCGTCGGCGCTGCCGTTGGCGCAAGGCATCGACTTCAATATCGGCTGATGCTTCGGCGTGGCGTGTTTGGGGATTTCAAGCTCGAAACGCGCTGCGCTTTCTTCGATCAACCCGCTTAACGTTTCCAACCTGTCGCGGGCATTCGTTGCCCGCCGACCCGCTTCGTCTGGAGTGGCCTGTGAGTTCGAAAGTCGTCGTTGTCGGTGGAGGCGTGATCGGCAGTTCGATCGCGTATTTCTTGCGTCTGTCGGACCCGACGGTCAGCGTCACCGTGATCGAGCGCGATCCGACTTATGCGCGCTCGTCGTCCGCGTTGTCGGCGGCGTCGATCCGGCAGCAGTTCTCGACGCCGCTCTCCATTCAGATGTCGCTGTTCGGCATCGAGTTTCTGCGAACCATTGGCGAGCGTCTGGAGATCGACGGCACGAAGCCTTCCATCGACTTGCACGAAGGCGGCTATCTGTTTCTCGCGACGCCTTCGGGCGAAGCGACGCTGCGCGAGAATCACGCGCTGCAAAAGCGTCTCGGCGCCGACATCACGTTGCTCGACAAGACGACGTTGGCCGCGCGCTTTCCGTGGCTCAACACCGACGATCTGAGCGCGGGCGCATTCGGCGAGACGGGCGAGGGCTGGTTCGACGGCTACGGGCTCGTGCAGGCGTTGCGCAAAAAAGCGCAGGTGCTCGGCGCGCGCTATGTTGCCGATGACGTGACGGCGCTGCATCGCGAAGGGCGGCGCGTCACGCATGTCGTGACATCACGCGGCGAGACTTTTCCGTGCGATGTCGTCGTGAATGCAGCGGGCGCGTGGGCGCGGCGGGTGGCGTCGATGGCGGGTATCGAGCTGCCTGTGTTTGCGCGACGCCGCAGCATCTTCAACGTCAGCTCGCCGGCGAAGCTTGAACACGCTCCGTTGCTGATCGATCCGACGGGTGTGTACTTTCGTCCCGAAGGCACGTCGTATATCTGTGGCACGTCGCCGTCGCCCAGCAACGATCCCGACGACCTGCCGCTCGACGAAGTCGATCACGCACTGTTCGACGACGTGATCTGGCCGACGCTCGCGCATCGCGTGCCGCAATTCGAGGCGCTGCGCGTCGAGCATTGCTGGTCCGGCTACTACGAATACAACGTGCTGGATCAGAACGCGATCATTGGCCATCACCCGGATGTCGAAAATTGCATCTTTGCCAACGGGTTCAGCGGCCACGGGTTGCAGCAAGGACCCGCGACGGGGCGCGGTGTCAGCGAACTCATCCTGCACGATCAGTACGTGACGCTCGATCTCTCTTCACTCGGTTTTGCGCGCGTGCTGGAGAACCGGCCGATCGTCGAGAAGAACGTCGTGTGAGCGAAGCCGCCAGTTAGCTGCCGACGCTTTCCTTCTGCGCGTCCACTTGCTGGCGAACACCGTTGCGCTGATCGGCCGTCCAGTAGTCGGTGCGCACGCCGATCTGTTCCGACACGAACGGGCCGCCGCGCGTCTCGCGATAATGCGCGAGCGCCTTGTAGACGAGGCGTTGCCCGATCAGCACGTTGAGCAACACCATCACGATGTTCATCAGATCGGACAGCGCCCAGAGATTGGGCAGTTCGAGTCCGGCCAGCACGGTCAGCGCGCCGAACGGCACGAACACCAGCGAGCCCACCACACGAATGCCCGTGATGAAAGCGCGGCTGCGCGAAATGAAGTTCGCCGAGATCTCTGCGAATGAATCATCCCTAGCAGCGTGGTAAAGGCAAACAGGCCATAACACACGCACATCACGATCTTGACCGCCTGCGCGACCGACGCGGGCACGAGCGTCTGCACTGAAGCCAGATAAACGGTGATCTTCGACGCGCGCACCGACTCCCACGCTTGTCCATCGACGGTGCCCGTCCACACATGCGCCATCACGACGATAAAGCCCGTCATCGTGCAGATGACCATCGTGTCGAAAAACACGCCGAGACTTTGCACGAAGCCCTGTTCGCACGGGTGATCGTTATCGGCGATCGCGGCTGCCATCGTGATCGTCCCTTGCTCCGCTTCGTTCGACATCAGCCCGCGCTTGACGCCTTGCGCAAGTGCGGTGCCGATTGCGCCGCCGAACAGCGCATGCGGCGCGAATGCGCCGACGATCACCTCGTGAAAGAAGTACGGAATCAGCGGCAGGTTGATCGCGATGATGACCAGCGACATCAGGCAGAACAGCGCGGCCTTGATGGGGACGAGCACGTCGGTGTACGCGGTCACACGGCGGATGCCGCCCATGATGATGAACGAACACGCGACGATCAGGCATGCCGCGATCGCGTAGTACACCGTCGACTGGCGCGCGAGATGCGCGCCCGAGACGGTATCGGCGATCGTGCCGATCGCGGTGAAGACGTTGAAGGTTTGCGGCGGCACATTGAACAGCGCATACACGATGAACACCAGCGACAGAAACGTGCCGACAATGCGCCAGTCACCGAGTACGCGCCGTCCATAGAACGGCAGCCCGCCGACGAACTCGTCGTGCTTCTTTTCCTTGAAAAGCTGCGCGAGCGTGGATTCCATGAAGGCCGTCGCCATGCCGAAGAACGCGGCGACCCACATCCAGAACAACGCGCCAGGCCCGCCGACGGAAATCGCGCCCGTGATGCCGACGATATTGCCAGGTCCTGCGCGCATCGCCAGTCCGAGCATGAACGACGCGAGCGCACTGACGCCCGTATTCGACGACTGCCGGCGCAACATGATGCGCACGATCTTGCCGACGTTCATCGTCTGGATGAAGCGTGTACGGATCGAGAAGTGAATGCCGACGCCGACCAGCAACAGGATCGCGAACGGGAATTGCCCGAGCACGGGAATCTGCGACCAGGCTTTGAAGTTGGTGGGAAAGTCCCAGAGGAAATCCGAGATGGGTGCAATGAAGGCAAAGAATGCGTTCACGGATTGGAAAAGATCTTCCACGCGGCTTTCCTCTCAGGCGTCGACCTGTCTTGTGCAGGTGTTTTGAATTCGGGATATGCAGGGACGGGCGGCAGGTATCGAGTGTGTGATGCTGCCGTCGCGGGTCGCCATTATACGGACCTGTTGCGCGCTTGCCGACGCGCTGGCGACGAGTTAACGGACGTGCTTCTGATGAGCAAGCCGTTGCGGATCGGATGGCTAGAGGAGTTGTCTTAACAGCGTCAATGGGGCCGCGCCCGGCATCCAGACATGCGAGACGACAAACCACGCTCCTACCCAGGACGCGGCGACGACGATCAGATCGCAATGCCCGCTGTTCCAGAGCTTCAACGAGTGACGCCCAAGAATCCACGGCACGCCGAGCGGATTCGGCCAGTCGGCTAGCAGATGCATCACGCCACCGCATGCAAAGCCAAACGCGACAGCAGCCGCGGGATGATGGGCCATCGTGTGCCATGAGAAGAACAGCGCCGCCAGCCAGCCGAGTCCCCAATGCGTCGCCGTGCGATGCGTGATCCACAGACGCTTGCTGCGTGACCACCATGCCACTTCGAGCCAGTCCGGCGCAGTCGCGCCCGCGACGCCCGCCACGAACGCCAGCCACGCCCATACGTGAAATGGACCTTGCCATCCATGATGCGCGGCCAGCGTCGCCGCGATGACGCCGGCCGCCCAGCCTGTCGCGTGATGTGCCTTGCTCGATGCCATTGAAGTCGCGCGACGATGAAGGTCGCGGTGAAACGCGGGCGGCCATTCTTGCAGAAGCCCAGGCAAAAAAATAGCCCGCGACATGCGCGGGCCATGATGACTGGTCATGCGGTTACGAAGATTTACACATCAGGTCGTGCAACGTGCGATCGCAAAGCGCATTTCCTCTTCGGGCGGATCGTCGCCCGAGCCGCGTATGACCTTGATGACGGAGCCGCCGTTCGAAGGCGTCAGTGTGATGAAGTACGAACCGTTCGACGATGAGCCAACAGTCAGATCGGTCACGCCGTTGTTCTTCGAAACGTGCACGCGTGACAAACGGCTGTCGAGGCAACGCGCGATGTCCGACGCGGGCCGCGCCGACGATGCATAGACCATCGGTTGGGCAGAAGCGCTGGCGTCGGGGCCGCGCGATGAGCCACACGCGGCAAGGATGGCGATGGGAGCAAGAAGGATGAGTCGTTTCATGGTTGTGTCGTCGGCGTCTCCGTGCTGCGGGGTACGTGGGCGCAAGCGAAGCGCAAGGCTTCGCGACGAAACCGCTTGCGCCGCCACGTTCATTCGGTGAATTGACTTCGAATGAAATGTTAACGACTGCAAAAACGGCTCAGGCGAAGTATACCGACGCAAGCGGGATGCGCATGCGCATCGTGTTAGAAATTAATTCGAAGCGGATCGCGAGGCGCGCCGCTAGAAATGATTTCTATAGGCGAGTCCGAGCGTCGTGCCGCGCGCTGTACGCTGGTACATGATCGCCCAGTGCGTCAGCGCCGCGCCCGTTAGCGCACCGAGCGCGTCGGCTGCAAGGTCCTTGTAGGAGAAGCCATCGGTGCGGCAGGTGCCGTCGAACACTTCCTTCGCGAGGCCCGGCACGGTGCCGATCAGCGTCCCGTAGACGACGGTATGTTGCGTGTCGCGCGCGAGGTACGCGCCCAGCGCCCCGAATGGCGCCGATACGGCGAAGTGCGTGAGCTTGTCGCTGCCTGTCCAGCTATCCGAAGACTGCACTCGCCAGCCGCCACGCGAGCCGCCGCAATCGAGTCCCGCGTGCGCGGCCGAACTGGCCGCCAGCATCAGGGCGAGCACGCTCGCCTGTCTGATCGTCGTCATATGCTCTCCGATTTTGTTATTAATCGCGCGCGTTCTGTCAGATACATGTGGCGCGTGTAAGCATTTAACGACAGACAGAATCAAATCATTAGTAAACCGAAAGAAAAGTGTCAACGAATGTGTCAGGACGCGTACGTGCGCGATCGCGTGCGCGCAGCGAGCATAAAAAAACGCGCGCGTCAGACAGCACGCGCGCGTTTTTCACGGAAGACACCGGCAGCCGGTGCGGATCGTCATCCGATCCGGCCGCCTGTGGCGTCGTCGCTATGGAGCTTGGAAGCGAGCTTAGAAGCGGTGACGCAGGCCGACAGCCACAGCCGTCTGGTTTTGCGTCGACGACGGCGTCAGCGTGTTGATCGCTGCGACGTTCGCGCCGAAGTTGCCGAGTTCGCCCGAAGCGTGCTGGTACACGCCTTCCAGGTACACGTCGGTGCGCTTGCTCAGCGAGTAGTCGCCTTGCAGCGAAACCGTGTGCCACTTCGGCGAGCCGTCGCCGTTCGAACCTGAAACCTTGCCGTCCGTGAACGTGTACGCAGCTGCCAGGCTCAGTGCCGGCGTCAGCGCGTAGCGCCCATTGACTTCATAGTTGTCCAGGTGCAGGTTCGTGCCCGAGATGCCGTTGATGAACGTGCCGCCGACGTTCGCGCTCTGCAGGTTATCCAGCTGCGAGTGCGTGTACACGAGGCCGACGGTCGCCGGGCCGTACGTGTAGTTCGCGCCGACGCCGTATGTGCGTTGCGTTTGCGCTGCCAGTTGCGCTGCGCCGCCCGCACCTGCCGAGATCGCGCCGTTCGTGTTGTTGCTGCCCGAGTTGTTCAGTTGCAGGTAAGCGGCTGCCACGTTCAGCGGACCGTTCTTGTACGAAGCGCCTGCGCTCCATGCCCGGTTGTCAGCGAAGCCGTTAGCTTCGTTCGAGAAGCCATACAGGCCGCCGAACTCCAGGCCTGCGAAGTTCGGGCTCGCGTACTTGACCGAGTTCTTGACCGAGAACGAGTTGTCCAGGTTGTCGTTGTCGAACGGGTGGCCGGCCAGGTTGTTGCCGAAGCCCGAGCCCGCTGCCGACAGCGGCGCGAGGTAGTCGACCATCGAGTCATACTGACGGCCGAGGGTCACCGTGCCGTACTGGTTGCTTTGCAGACCGACGTACGCCTGACGGTTGAACAGCGTGTTGTTTTCCCGGAGGCTGCCGTTGTTCAGGTTGAAGCCGCTTTCCAACGTGAAGATGGCGTGCAGGCCGTTACCGAGGTCTTCGCTGCCGCGCAGGCCGAAGTACGTGTCCGAAACCGAGCCGCTGCCTTGTTGCCAGTTGCTGTGGCCAGCCTGGTTGTTCGTGTAGATGAGGCCTGCGTCCAGCGTGCCGTACAGGGTAACGCTGCTTTGCGCGTGGGCCGTTGCTGCGAAGGCGCCGAGAATGCCCGCGACGATAAGGGTTTTTTTCATGCTTTATTACTCCGAGACTTTGCGTGGAGACCGTAATACGGAACACGCGCTGCAATGCGTGCCGTCGATCCGGAGCGAAGTGTATTACCGATACTCGCCGGCTTACTTTCGTCTGACGCAACAATGCTTTCCGAAAAACGGAACAGATGGATTAACGTCGCTAAGTATTATGGTTTTAAAGGATTTTTTGAGTTCGACGTGGGTCGGGTGAGGTGTTGTCAATTGTCGCATTGTTGCAGTAGCGCGACGGTGACAGCCGAAAGTCAGCCGGGTTAACCCGTTGAATACCGTTTCCGCGGGCTTTTGCAAGCCTCGATTAGTGCGATTTTTGGAAAGGTACTCTTCCGTCCAACGGGCTCGCCGGCACCGGATGCTGCTTATACAATTCGGCTTACCCCTTGACCAAGGGTTGTCTTTTTCATCTGTTTTTATGCGGCCTTCGGGCCGCTTTTTTTGCCTTTAGTCAAATCAATACAGTTCGACGAAATAACGCTAAATAGATTATTTCGTAAATCGATATCGAATTATATTGAACTTTTTCATATTCACACGATAAGACATCTTTTGTTGGCCATTGGTTATAGGCGTGCGTCTGCCCGATTTTGCGGCGGCGCGCCTGGGTAAAATGGAGGTTTCGCGCCGCAGGCTCTGTGCGGCGCCCGACGAACCCGAGCCCTCTCTGCAATGACCGATACGCCTCTCACCGAACCCAACGCCGATAACGCATCCGAAGCCCTGCATGAAGACCGTCTGTGGCGCGACAACGGCTGGACCGCACGCGTCAAAAAGAACGAAGACGACGACGGCTGGGCTGTCGAGATGATTAAGGACGGCGAGGCCGAGCCCGCGCTGGTGGGCCCGTGGACGATGGGCCGCGACAAGAAGAATCCGAAGCCGCTGGACACGGGCGCATTCAACACGCTCGTGAAGACGGCTTCGGAAGTGCTGCGCCGCCATGAACAGCAACTGCACGCGCAGTTGCACAAGCGGATGGCGGTGGAATCCGGCGACGCCACCATCGAAGTCACGCTCGATATCGTCCCTGACGAGGACGATCCCTATGCATTGCTCAGCGCGTTCGATTCCTTCGGCGAGCAGCTCGCGCAAGTGAAGGTCGCGCCGAACTTCAAGCTCAGCAGGGCGAGCGCAGCATCGTGGGTCGAGAATGAGTTTCGTCGGCCGGGCTGATGCCGCTTATACCTGCAGTTAGCGGCTCAGGCGGACGCGGGCTTGTCCAGCTCTGCCTTGATGCGCCCGGCCAGCGCGCGCAGTTCGTCGAGATCGGCGCGCTCGGCGGCGTGGATCTTCAACGGAATGCCGTCGTGACGTGGAATCACGTGGAAGTGCACGTGCGGCACGGTCTGGCCGGACGCCGTGCCGTTCAGTTGCGCGATCATCATTCCCGGCGGGTTGAGCGCGGCTTTTACGGCAATCGCGACCTTGCGCGCGGTGCGGATCGCGGCGGCCGCCGCGTCTTCCGACAATTCGAACAGCTCGGCGGCGGGCTCTTTCGGCAGAACCAGCACGTGGCCTTCGGCCTGCGGCATGATGTCCATCATTGCAACGGTGTGCTCGTCTTCATAAATGCGGATAGACGGCAATTCGTCACGCAGGATGCGGGCAAACGGGTTCTGCTGATCGTAGGGCATGAGAGGCTCCGGTGGTCAGGCGCATTGGCCTTGTGTCGAAGGCCGTGCATGAATGGTCCGGGGATTTTAGCCGACGCGCTTTCAAGCGATGTGCCGGGCACGAGCGAGTGCCGGTGCATCGATCGGCAACGCGGGTCGAACTTCCTTTCGTGGCAAGCACTTGCGTGTGGTGTGCTCAGCTTGTCCACATCCTTGTCACCAAAATCTGTGGACAAGCAGGATGCGGTTCACCGGGCTCACGCGTTTGCCTGTTACATGCAGCGCGTTTAAGTCCAGTCGCATCAAGCACTTGCCGATCTCGTGCGCAGGATACTCACAGGCTTGTGAACAAAATCTGTGGACAACCTCGGGCCGTGTCTGCGCGTCGAAGAAGCGTGGGCGAGCGACGCGACGTAGATGCATCGAGTGCAATCTGAGTTGCGTCAATGACTTGCGTCGGTCTTGCTCAGGTTACTCACAGGCTTGTGAACAAAAACTGTGGACAAGAACACAGGCTCGCACGCGTCAAAAGCCGTCGATCAACGAATGACTGCGCCCTCGCATGCACGACGCACATTCCGAGCCACATCAATGACTTGGCACGGTCGTGCGCAGGATACTCACAGGCTTACCCACGAAAAGTGTTGATAACTCACGTGCGCGCGTCGCTCTCAACGAATGCGCTCAACTGCGCTTGCAGAAGATCGCCGTCACATGCGGCGCGACACGATGAACGATGGCGGTGCTCCCCGCAGCGGTGACGGCCGTCTGAACCTTCTCGTCGCTGCCCCAGACGACTGCGCCATACGCCGACTTCGCGAGCGGCTCGCCGCTGCCGGCGCGAAAGATCGGATCGTCCTGTTCATAGCCGACCACAGCGAACACGCTGAACCCATACGCATCCAGACTCGCGCCGCGCACCGGGCGGAACGCGTTGATCGAATTGCTTTCAACGCGCATCGGTTTCGGATCGATCAGTTGTTGCGCGGCGAGATCGGCGATGAACTTGTGCGCCGATTGGTCGCACGCAAGCGCGGAATCGAGCGATGCGGCGCGCGCGGCGAGCGGCAGCGCCGAAAGCAGCATGGCGATGAGGGCAGAGCGGACAAAAAGCTGTTTCATGTTTTTGAAGAACGTCCGCTCGAGCGCGGACGGACAGAGAAGCGAAAAAAGCGCGGAGTACCGCGACGATCGACGACAAACGGGCCGCGAAATGGTTCGAAAGACCCGGTAACATCGGCGCGACCGGCGTGCACTGTACCTGCGTTCGGAAAAACCTGCTGTCAGGGCGAGCACGAGTAGGTCTTTGAAAAGCAACAGAATTGTGCGCGACTAAGGCAAGAAAACGCGATCCCGTATATATTTCCGGGTTATGACTTCGCAATCACACCCTCCCCGGAACGTTCCGCCGCCCAGAATGTGGGACGCCCGGCTTGCCCGGCGGCTCATCATGCCGCTCGTGGATTCACCCGTTACGCCCAATCACCTGACGACCGTGCGCCTGCTGATCGGTCTCGCAGGCGGCTTGGCGTTGGCGCGCGGCGGATTCGCGTGGACCAACGTCGGCGCGTTTCTGATCGTGCTGTCCAACTTCGTCGATCACACCGATGGCGAACTCGCGCGCGTCAGCGGCAAGACGAGCCGCATCGGTCATTTTTACGACCTCGCATGCGACGCGCTCGTGACGGTGCTGCTGTTCGGCGGCATGGGCTACGGCATGACGTCGGCGCAGGTCGGCAATCTGATCGGGCTGGCCGTGCCGCCGTTCCTGCTTGGTACTATCGCGGGCATCGCGGTTGCGCTGATTTTCTTCCTGCGCATGCGCATCGAGGAAATGGCGGGCAAGATGGGCACGAAGCAGGCGTCCGTCGGCGGTTTCGAAACCGAGGATGTGCTTTATCTGCTGCCTCTCGTCACGCTGACGGGCGGCGTCGCACCGTTTCTCGTGGCTGCGTCGATCGGCGCGCCGTTATTTGCTGCGTATGTGGTGATCGATTACCGGCGCGTCTTGCGCCGTGCTCGCCCGGCGCAAAAAGACAGTCAAGCGTTGGTGAGTTGATGAGTGTGCCCGCAGAAGAAAACCTGATTGCAACCAACCCGATGAAACCCGCTGCCGGCCTTGCGCCGGCTTCTGCCGTTTCTGGGGCTGCTGCTTCGAGCGGCGTGCCCGATGCGGATCGCGCTGTCGCGAGCCGCGTCCGCACGTTCGACAATGCGCAACTGCGCAAGGACTTCGACGACCAGAGCGCGTTTCTGTACCTCGAGGATTTCCTCGCACCCGAAGTCACGGCGCAACTGATCGCTGCGGCGCGCGGGCTGCTGCCCGAAGTGAACCGCAACTATCTGCCAGGTCACAAGCAGGGCGGCAGCGTCAGCCGCCATACGATCGATCGCCTTGCACCGTTCATCGCGCAGCTGTACCGCTCGAAGGAGCTGATCGGCTTTCTGGAGCACCTGACGGGCGACAAGCTGCTGCTGTCGCCGGCCGACGATCCGCACGCGTACGCGCTCTACTACTACACGAAGCCGGGCGATCATATCGGCTGGCACTACGACACGTCTTACTACGATGGCCGCCGCTATACGCTGCTGCTTGGCGTGATCGACGAATCGTCGTGCCGTCTCGACTACGAGCTGCACACGCGCGACCCCAACAAGGCGGATTTGCCGGGCTCGGTGCAGATTCCGCCCGGCGGTCTCGTGTTCTTCGACGGCGACAAGCTGCGCCACCGCATCACGCCTGCGCTTGAAAACGAAATGCGCGTCTCGCTGACGTTCGAGTACGTCACCGATCCGAACATGCGCCCGTGGCGCCGCGTGATTTCGAATCTGAAGGACGCAATTGCGTACTTTGGCTTCCGTCAGGTGTTCAGCCAGTTCGCGCGCCGTAACGCCAAAGGAGAAAGCGCGTGACGCGTGCCGCCGTAATCCTGCTGACGATCGGCGGCGGGCTGTTCGTCGCGCTGCTCGCATGGCAAGGCTTCGGTTCGGTCGTCTCGACGCTGATGGCAGCCGGCTGGGGTCTTGCCGTCGTCGCAGCGTTCCATCTGCTGCCGCTCGTGCTCGACGCGGGCGCAATCTCCGTGATGTTCGACAGGCGCCGCAAGGAAGTCACCGAACTCGACGCGGTGTTCGCGCGCTGGATCGGCGAATCGGTGAACAGCCTGTTGCCGGCTGGCCAGATCGGCGGGCCTGTGATGATGGTGCGCCAGTTGTCGCAACGCGGGCTGCGCATGCGCGACGCCGCGGCCGCGATCACCGTCAGCACCACTTTGCAGGCGCTTGCGCAGATCGTTTTTGCGATGCTCGGCCTGCTGCTGTTCGGCGCGTCGGCTGCGCATGGCGCGATGCAGGACTTGCAGACGGCGGCGCTGATCGCGACGGGCGTGCTGGCGGCGATGATCGTCGGCTTCTATATGGCGCAGCGGCGCGGCCTGTTCGGCAAGGCGCTGCGCGTCGTTTCGAAGGTATTCGGCAAGCGCGACTGGTCGGCGCTGACGACGCGCGCCGATGCCGTCGATGTCGCCGTGCGCGAACTGTACGACCAGCGCGGCAAGGTTGCGGCGAGCTTCGCACTGAGTCTTGCGGGCTGGATCATCGGTACGGTGGAAGTGTGGCTGGCGCTGCGCTTCCTCGGTCATCCTGTTGGTTGGGTCGATGCGTTGCTGCTCGAAAGTCTCGGCCAGGCGATACGCGGCGCGGCTTTCGCGATTCCCGGCTCGCTTGGCATCCAGGAAGGCGGCTATCTGCTGCTCGCGCCGCTCGTCGGCCTGCCGCCCGAAGCGGCGCTGGCGTTGTCGCTGGTGAAGCGCGCGCGCGAGTTGCTGCTGGGTCTGCCGGGCCTGCTTTATCTGCATTTCAGCGAACGTAGCTGGCAGCGGCGGCGCGATTCGCGTTTGCCTGCTGTCGATTGATTTTTTTAGAAAGGACCGCGAATGCGCGCCATCATTCTTGCTGCAGGTCTTGGCCTGCGTCTCCAGCAACCTGTTGGAGAACAGTTTCCCAAATGCCTGCTGCGTTTCGACGGCGTGACCTTGCTCGAGCGTCATTTGCAGATGCTCGATGCGGCGGGCGTCACGGACGTCGTGCTGGCGCTTGGCTTTCAGCCGGAACTGGTTGAAGCCGAACTGGACCGGATCGAGTGGCCGCACAAGGTCGAGATCAGGCTGAACCCGCGTTTCGATCTTGGCAGTGTGTTGACGGTGCATACGGTTGCGGATGCGATGACGAGCGGCGGCGACGTGCTGCTGATGGATGCTGATGTGCTGTATGACGAGCGTATCTTGAGCGCCCTCGTTGCGGGCGAGCATGCTAATCGCTTGTTGATCGATCGTGATTTTGAGGCTGGCGATGAGCCCGTCAAGTTGTGTCTGAAGGATGGCGTGCCGGTTGAGTTGCGCAAGCAACTGGCTGTTGGGCTTGAGTACGACACGATTGGTGAGTCGGTTGGGTTCTTCCGTCTGCGTGAAGAGACGGCAAAGCGATTTGCCGAGATCGTTGCGGGGTATGTTGATAGCGGGCGCGCGAATATGCCTCATGAAGAGGCTGTGCGGGATTTGCTGCTTGAGCGGAGTCATGTGTTTGACACTGCCGATGTCACCGGCGCGCCGTGGATCGAGATCGATTTTCCGAATGATGTTAAGCGGGCGGCGGCCGAAATTCTTCCTATGCTGCAGCCGATGGTGGGGGCTGGGAGATAAGGGTTTGGGTTTTTTTGATGTCTGCGACGCTGGGTGGTGTTTTGGGGTTTTCGCTGGCATCCGCGTTTTGTTAGCGTGCTTCACGCGTTGCCCCTGTGCGGGGCGGCACCTACTTTTCTTTGCCGCCGCAAAGAAAAGTAGGCAAAAGAAAGC
>Ga0247692_1000170_pt1 | contig 15332 bp, 14 predicted proteins | sample CNK33_metaG_FD_183041 | JGI IMG/M metagenome (GOLD analysis project Ga0247692, IMG submission 183041) | Soil microbial communities from Purdue University Martell Research Forest, Indiana, United States - CNK33 | ecosystem: Environmental > Terrestrial > Soil > Temperate forest > Bulk soil...
CATCTTGCGATGCTTCGTTACATTGTCAGAGTCGCTCTTTATTCAGACTCCTAGACTCGCCCGGTGACACGGGCGGTTCCCTCATGTTGAAGCGGGAACAGCTCCTGCAAGCAACTTCGTGTCGCAGCACCCACCTTCTATCCGCTGGCGCGTGGCCAGCCTCATCCTGTATGCGCGTTACGCTTGAATTTTTCCAGGAAAATGCCCCATCTCTAAGATCGGTTACTTGGGTAACCCGGGTAGCCAACGGGCATGTTCACTTCAAACCGTCAATACGCAGGGTTTCGAGCCTTGAATGATTGCGTCGCCATGCGATACGTTGCCCGCTCAGGCCGCCTTCAGTTGAGCGCCTTCGGGTATCACCCCGTGGTCGAGATGGCGTGGACCTGGCTGCGATACCTGTCCGACAGCGCGCTGACGCAGTGGTTCAACCAGCGCACGCAGGGCACGGGGCCGAACCGCCGAGCGCGGCGCCTCGGGATTGCGCTATGGCGCTATCTGAAGGCCAGCAACGCGCGCACTCGCCGGTTGCCCTGCCTGCTGATGCCCTGATCGGTATGGCTCTCTCCGCTGTCATAGGGCTGCGCCACCGGCCCTACGCACGCACCACCTGGCGCCGGTTGCTGAACTCCCTCCAGAACAGTTCGAGCGCGAGGCGCGACGCGCCCACTTCGTCAATTCCCTTCAGGCGCGCCAGGTCATCGCGTCGCCTGCACGCGGGCGCCGGCACGCAGGCCTGCCGCGTCTTCTCCAGCGCCGCGAGTTGCTGCGTGACGAGCGCCAGCCGTTCACACTCGCGTATGAGCCGTTCCCGCAGTTCGGGCGGCGGCGTACCGTCTTGGCACTTCACCTCGTTACGGGCGAGCCGGCCGGCAAACGCCTTGTGGTCGACCTCATCCCAGCATCCGAGCGTGACCAGCAGTTTGCGCATGCGGTCGCGGTGCTGCAGCACTTCCTTCTGCAGTACCGCGCGATCGCGCATCAGCTGGCGCGACGCTTCATCCTGCGACGACGGCACTTGAACCACATGCATACGGTCGAGCTCGCCGCGTCGCCACGCACGCAGGTTGATCACCAATTTGATGGCATCGAGCCGGTCGGTCTTCGCGCGCCGCTTGTGGCGCTCGACCGGAATGCTCGCCGGATCGACGACGTGGCACTCTATGTGTCGAGCCTGCAGCGCGCGATAGATCCAGAAGCCGTCCTGGGCGGCCTCGTAGCTGACGACGATGCGCACGGCCGACGGCAGGGACCACTTCTCGTTGTGCGCCCAATCAGGTCCAGCACCGCTTGCAGGCGGGCGGCGGTTTGCGGCTGCGCGACCGTAAGCACCGCCGGCTTCTCGCGTCGGCCGTCGTGTAGCGCGACCTTCCACTTCGCAGGAGCGAGCTCGAGTGACACCGCCAGCACCGTTTCTTCACCATCGGTCGTGAACGTGTGATCAGTGCGCATGATGCTCACCTTTGTACAGGACTCGACACGCTGATTTTATGTATCAGTTCGCCGACGACGCGCCTGCCCACATATGGTCTCAATGGGTAACCCGAGGGTATTCCGGGCGCGTTGACCTTTACATGCTGTCGCTGCATCTGATGTCAATCAGGCGGTGACGGTGTTAACATCGCGCGGCTTGAGTATCGCACCTGCGGGAACCTCGCAGTGCTCGAGAAAGCGCCACAGGGCGATCGGCAGACGCCGTGCGAGCGGCCCCACGATACCAGTGCGCCGCAGCCGCTTGCCGATGCCGCCAAAGCGCTCGTTGAGCCGATATCTATGATACCGGCACGGTCTCAGTTCCGGTCCAGCCGCGCACCTCAGGAAGATTTTCTGCGACCCTTGAACTGCAGGCGGAAATCGAACAACAGCGGCTCCGTATACCCGCTCGTTTGCGCGCGACCTGCAAACGCCAGCGCACAGGCAGCCCTGAACGCGATCGAAGCCGCGTACTCGGGCGCCATCGGTCGATAGTCCGGATCGCCGGCGTTCTGCTTGTCGACTACGACAGCCATGCGTTCGAAGGTCTCTTTGACGAACGCTTCGTCCACGACACCGTGACGCAGCCAGTTGGCAATGTGCTGACTGGAGATCCGCAGCGTCGCACGATCCTCCATCAGGCCGACATTGTTGATGTCGGGCACCTTCGAACAGCCGATGCCCTGGTCGATCCAACGCACAACATAGCCGAGGATGCCCTGCGCGTTGTTTTCGACTTCGCGGCGAATCTCCTCGGGCGACCATTGCGCCTGCTCGACGACGGGTACCGTCAGGAGGCCATCGAGGAGCACCTCGCGCTCGCTCGCCAAGTCAAGCTTCTCGAGCCCCCTTTGCTCAGCTTGTACGTCGACCTCGTGATAGTGAAACGCGTGCAGCGTCGCCGCAGTCGGCGACGGGACCCAAGCTGTGTTTGCGCCAGCACGCAACTGCGCTGCCTTTTGCTCCAGCATCGCATGCATCTTATCGGGCATCGGCCACATGCCCTTGCCGATCTGCGCTCGTCCGCGCAGACCGCACGCAAGACCCACGAGCACGTTGTTTCTCTCATAAGCGGCGATCCAGTTCGACGACTTCATGTCGCCTTTCTTGAGCATCGGGCCCGCTTCCATCGCCGTATGGATCTCGTCGCCGGTGCGGTCGAGAAAACCGGTGTTGATGAAGGCAACGCGTGCGCTAGCCGCGGCGATGCAAGCGGCTAGGTTTACGCTCGTCCGGCGCTCTTCATCCATGATGCCCATCTTGAGCGTATTGCGCGGCAAGCCGTAGAGATCCTCGACCCGGTCGAACAGTTCGGTCGCGAAAGCGACCTCGGCCGGACCGTGCATCTTGGGCTTCACGATGTAGATCGAGCCCGTACGCGAGTTCTGCCTGCGATTGCGGTCGTGCAGCGAGCAGAGCACAGTCACGACGGCATCGAGAATGCCTTCTGGTATTTCCCTGCCGTCGCGATCAAGCACGGCATCGTTCGTCATCAGATGGCCGACATTGCGCACGAACAGCAGTGAGCGGCCGTGCAGCGTCAGCGTCCCGCCGGCCGGCGTGCGGTAGTTGCGATCGGCGTTCAGGCGCCGCGTAAACGTCGTGCCGCCCTTCGTGACCTCCTCGGCCAACGTGCCCTGCATGAGTCCGAGCCAGTTGCGATAGAGTGCGACTTTGTCTTCGGCGTCGACGGCGGCGACCGAGTCCTCACAGTCGATGATTGTCGTAACCGCCGCCTCGATCAGCACGTCCTTCACGTGAGCCGGGTCCGTGCGCCCGATCGGCGCCGTCGCGTCGATCTGGATCTCGATGTGCAGCCCGTTATGCTTGAGCAGGACGGCCGTCGGCGCATCAGGCTCGCCCTGGAAGCCCACGAATTGCTCAGGCATGGCAAGCGCCGTCGGACCCTTTCCTGTGTTCACGGAAAGCTGCCCGCCGCGCGCGGTATAGCCTGTCGCATCGCGATGCGAGCCGTTCGCGAGCGGCACGGCGCGGTCAAGGAACGCGCGCGCATAAGCGATGACATGTACGCCGCGAACCGGGTTGTAGCCGTCGCTACGCGGTGCGCCTTCCTCTTCCGGCAACGCGTCGGTTCCGTAAAGCGCATCATAGAGGCTGCCCCAGCGCGCATTTGCTGCGTTGAGCGCATAGCGCGCGTTCGAGAGCGGCACAACGAGTTGCGGGCCCGCCTGTTCGGCGATCTCGACGTCGACGTCAGACGTCGTTACTTGCACACGGTCCGGCGTCGGTGCAAGGTAGCCAATTTCTGTGAGAAAAGCACGATAGGCGCGCAGATCGCGCACGGGACCCGGATGGGCGCGGTGCCATTCGTCGAGGGCCGTTTGCAAGCGCACGCGCTCCTCGATAAGCACGCGGTTCTTCGGTGCGAGATCATGCACAATGGCGGAGAAACCCTGCCAGAATGCGTCGCGTTGAATGTCTGTGCCAGGGAGCGCTTCGTCTTCGATAAATCGAACGAGCGCGTCGGAGACTCGCAGGTCATATTCGTTGGTCATTTGCTCACGGAGGGTGCTTAGAAACGGATTCCAGAAGACCCCAAGGGGGGCTGTTAAGTTTTTCAGCAAACTGTTGACCTTGGCCGTCATGACAGACGGATCAAGGAAATGGGTAAGCCAATCATTGATGACGAACAAATCTCGTCAGCGAATTCCTGTCTTGCTACCGACGCCAATGGCACGCCGATCGCGGCAATCCTGACCGGCGCCAACCGCCACGACGTCACACAACTGGTTCCGCTGATTGTGGCCATCGTGCCGATTGGCGGTGTGCGTGGGCAGCCTCCGAGCCGTCCCGGCCGCGTCTACGCGGACCGGGGATTCGACCACGGTAAGTACCGACGCATCCTTCACGTGCGCAGTATCCCCACCAGCATTGCCCGACGCGATCGTCCGCACGGCAGTGGCCCTGGAAAAGTCCGATGGGTCGTCGAACGTACACATGCCTAGATGCATCATTTCCGCCGTCTACGTGTTCGCTTCGAACGTCGCGCTGGTATTCACGAATGCGTTCCTCAAACTTGACTGTTGCTTGATCAGCTGGAACACCCTTCAGCAAGCTCAACAGTCCTGTTCGGGACGAACTCTAGCTCCGAGGACAGTACGGTCTGCGTCTACTTCCCCGCGGGCGCGGGTTGCACCGGACGATTCGTGTACAACGACTCGGTCACGGCCGCCATAACCGCCACGTTCGCCACCATCTGCTCGGGAGTGATCGGATAGATCGTGTCCTTCGCTACGGCGCGACAGAAGGCCTCGAGATTATCCCGTACCGAGTCATTCCATTCATAACGCGACAACCGTTCCGTTCCGTCAACAAGGCGAACCCTCAAAAAACCTTCACCTCCGGCATCCGGACGCGTGAAGTTACGAACCTCGGCCCATCCCGCCGTGCCGAAGACCCCCAAACGCATGTAGAACGGCGTCTCCAATACGGTGTTGACGTAGCCGGTCGCTCCACTCCCAAAACGCAGATGTAGCGAGAGTGCTCTGTTCGCGCCGCTAGCGCCGCCAGTTGGAGCGGCAGCGTATGCCTCCGTCACGTCGCCGAGCAGATCGAGCATCAAATCGGTGACGTGAATGCCGGTAGCCGTCATGGGCACCGGTGCGAGGTGCGCGTCCGTGAAGCGCCAATGCTCGGTCGGAACGTTAGCCAGCTTATCATGGCTGAAGTTGCCTTCGGCGTGCACAATTCTTCCAAGTTCCCCTCGCCTCACCACCCGACGCAATTCCATCATCGCGCCCTCGAAGCGACGCTCATGGCCAAGCCCAAGACGCACACCGGCACGCTCACAGGCACGCACGCACTCGACGGCATCCGCTACCGTCAACGCGAGCGGCTTCTCGCAGAACACATGCTTTCGGTGCTCGGCGGCCTTCAGTACTTGTGGGGCATGTAGCGCATGTGGCGTAGTGAGCACAATCATGTCGATTCGATCGTCTTTCAGAACGCTATCAAAATCCGTTGTGAACGGTACACCGAACTCGTCTGCGACTTCACGCTGGCTCTCTTCATTACCAACCGCAGCGGCAAACCGCAGCACCTGCGAGTCCCGCATTTTCTTCAGCAAGTGCTTTCCCCACCAGCCGAGCCCAACGATAGCTGCGTTCATCACCATAATTGAACCTCCACGATATACAGACCGCCCTCATAACCGGCGAATCAACACGGCCCCATTGGCTTCGAAAATAGACGTCGGCCCACTGACTGGGCGGCGAACCATTCGGACGCCGGCCCAAGAGCCGGGCCGGAACGGACGACGCATCAACTCGACTTCAGGAAATCGGAGGTCGCCGTGTTCTTGAGAATCCCCGATACGGTATGGAATTCCTCCCAACGTTCGTCATGGACGTCGCCGGCCGAATGCTGTGGTGCCGCCATATACTCGCCGAGGGCACGCCCACGCTCCACCGATTTCTCACCCACGCTCAGGCGATCACGCTCGAATTGAGCCAGCGCCTGTCCGATAGCAACATTCGGGGCGCTCAGCAGCCGGGCAAGTACCTGCGCATCAGAGGTGCCCTTCGCCACACCCATGCCAATATGCGGTCGCCCGACCGACGCGGCATCGCCGATCAGCACGACGCGACCGAACACCATCTTCGGGGAGAAGTGGTCATAGATCGGCGTAAAGAATGGACGAGGAATGAATTTCAGAGTGTCGTTGAACGAAGGCGGAAGCTTTTCCTGGGCTTCGCCTTTCAGCGCGTCAATGATGTCCTGTCGGATCTTCGGAGGCGCAATCGATATCGGTTGGTAAACGCCGTCCTCGTCGACCAGCATCCTTTCGAGCATGTCCCTTTCGACGGGGTGGTACCACACCCAGTTGTATCGGCGGCGCCCCGGTTCCAGCGCCGCGTCGGGACCTGGAATCGGGTAGCCGATGATCTTGTTGTTGGGCGGCAGGAAGAACGCAAACTTGTCGAAGATCACGCTTCGCGCCGACCGGGGCATGACGCTCTCATCCGCGACGCCGCGCCAAATGACATAGCCGGCGTAAATGGGCTGCACCTCCGGCAAATATATTCCGCGCACGGTTGATCGGTAACCGTCGGCCGCAACGAGCAGATCGGCCTTCTCCACGCGTCCGTTGATGAAGTACGCGGTTACGCCTGATGAGGTTTGCTCGACGGATTGCAGATTGCACCCAAGGTGGTGGTTCTCGCCAGGAATTCTTGACCGCATCACGTTATGGAGCTTGTCCCATGACGTCACGTTCTGCGGGTAGGTCAGACGCTCGATGACCCGATCCTCGCGGTCGATTGCGATGCACTCCGCAATCTCGACGCCCAGTCGGCTGACGTCCGCGCCGGCGTCCACGAGCGCCTCGCGAAGCTCAGGCTGCACCGTTATGCCCGCCCCGCGGCCGAACAACTCCACGTCCGAACGTTCGAAGACGTCAACAGACCACCCGGCCTTACGCAGCAACGCGGTTGCAAGGAGACCGGACAGCGAGGCACCGATGACAATGGCGCTTCTAGCACCCGATGAAACACTTTGTTGATTCATTGTTTTCCACCTCAAACTACACGCCTAAGATTCGGCCTGCGAAATACTATTTTCTGCAGATACCTCCGGGGGATGCCAGTCCGCCGCGCGACAGATCCCGCAGGCTCAAGCATTGCGTAACCGACCGAAGTCGAAGAAGCTCATCAGGACGATCGCAACCACCGGCGGGGCAACCACCACGACATCGGCAGCCGTTGACCACCCCCACATCTCGACCAGTTTGCCGAAAAGGTATCCGGCAAACGGACCACTGAGATAAAAGCCAGCCATCGCCGCCGCCACCGCATATCCAATCTGATTGGGATGTGCGCTTCGCTGAATGATCGCGACGAACCGCGCGTAAAAATAGCCGCTCACCATCAAGCCAAACAGGAAGGACAGCGCACCGTGAATCAACGGACGCTCTGCGCCGTTGAACATAAAGAAACCGGCTACCGCGAGGATGACCAGGCAAACGAACATCCCCGCCTTCCCAAGCCGGTCCCCCGCCCAGCCGCCGACGACCGCACCAATTGCGCCCACGCCGTACATGCCTAGGGCCGAACCCGCAGCCACCGCTGAGAAGCTTAGATGCTCGTGCAAAAACGTTGCGTAAAGGGCCGTATATGAGAAAAAAGACAAGCCCACCAATGCGAATGACATAGCGCCGAAGCATACATTCCGATTCAGCAAAGCCGGCATCTCTGACGGCGCCGAACTGGCGCGCTCACCCCTCTCCTCGCCCTCCTTCGCCTCTGAGAAGCCTGCCGGGACAAACAACGCAACCGCCGCAGCGATAACTAGGCCGGCAATGCCAAACAAGTAGAGCGGCGCCTGCCACGAGCCCAGGAGCTGGCTCAATCGGGTACCCACCACGGGGCCTGCGAGCGCACCCAGACCAAAGAAAGCCTGCATCACGCCCATGGCAGAGCCGCGGTTCTTACCGAAGTAGCAGCCCATGCATGCGTAGATCGTCGCAATCTGCAGCGCTTCGCCCACTCCCGTCAGGGACCGGTACAGTGCGAGGCTGGTAAACCCCTGTGCAAGCGGCGTCACCATCGTAAAGAGCGAATAACCCACAAGGCCGCCAACCAGAATCGACTTGCGCGTGAAGCGCGCGAGGAACCAACCGCTCAGCGCGCCGAAAATGGCCACATTGATCGTGAAAACGGTGCTGACGAATCCGGCCTGTGCCAGCGTCAGCCCGTACGTCGCGCGGACGCCACCCAGCAGCGCCGGAAACACCTGGCGGTCCATTGCGTTAAACAGGTATGAAACACCGAGCAGGCCCAAGACGAACGCGATGCTCGCTTTCGTCAGTCTGCCGCTCGATGACGACTTGTCACCCTCTTGCGCATACCCTTCAATGGAATTCGTCATCGTCTCCGCCTTGGTATCGTTTGGCGTCCCCGCTCGCGCGCGCCGGGCCTGTTCGCCAGCGCTTTAGCCGCGCAGCCTCTTGACGATCTCGGCGACCACGTCGCCGAGATCGAGCGGGCGATCCGCCGTCACTTGATGGTTGTCTTCTTCTTCCGAGCGTTGTCTACGCACCCCAACCGCACCCCGAAGGGGAAATCGCTCGATAGCACTGCATTCACTAATAGCCCCCCTCGCGACGCCTCTCTCGTTCCGACGCCGATCAACGCTTGTTGTTGTCTTGATACGCACTGCCCTCGCTGTCTTCTTAGTGTGCTCGGACAATACTCTCGCTACAAACGCATTTTGCTCAGCCTCGGCATGAGGTTTCCGAATGAACCTATTACGCCTCATAAGACGAATTGCGCGCTGGCGCCGTGGCACTGGCCATCGACCGCCCACTCACGACCGGGCGCAGCTATTTCCTCGTCGTTCGCGAACACGAACCGTAACTGCCCCAAGTCGCCGCCTTCAAGGATTGGATACTGTCAGCGGCAACCGACAACACACGGGCAGCCCCGTCTGCGCAAAAATGGAACTGAGCGGATACGGTGCCGAGGCGATCAAGCCCGTGCACCCGATCACGTGAAAATCGCGGGGTGCCGCACGGCAACCAACCAAGGCAACGGAGCCGCATATCAGGCGCCACTCTGCGACCACGCTTCCAAAGAATGGGAGTTATTCGTCTAGGCTACCCACCAGCGCGACGCAAATTCCCAGAACATGGAATTGAACGCGAGCCGATGGTTCGTCTACCCCGAACGGTCGCCCGGGCCCATCCACCGGAAAATTGCCATGTGGCTCAGGACAAACTCGACGCATTCAAGGCCGATTTAAGGGCGGGCAAGCCACCGTACAACGCGCCACCTGAAATCCATCCGATCATGGAACGCGCGACTGCGGAACTGATCGCTAGCGGGCGGGCAGGCAGGCAGGCCGTGCTATCAAGGCCGGCGACCGCGCGCCGCTGCTCAGCCTGATGGATCAGGCCGGCAACGAAGTGTCCTCGGTTGCCCACGGGCCGCTCGTCGTCACGTTCTACCGCGGCGTCTGGTACCCGTACTTCAACCTTGAGCTTCAGGCTATCAATGAGGTCCTGCCACGTATCCACGCGCTCGGCGCCAGCGTAGTGGTCATCTCGCCACAGACCGCCGTCAACAGCCGGAAGTCTGTGCGCGCGAACGAATGGGTTTTCCAGTGCTGAGCGATATCAACAACGAGTCGGCGGCGTTTGGCCTGCGCTTCAAGTAACCCGATTAGCTGATTGAGCTGTACAGAAAGCTCGAGAACGGTCTGCCGACGTTCAACGACGATCCAAGCTGGACGCTGCCGATGCCGGCGCGCTACGTAATAGGCCAGGACGATGACATGCTGTACTCCGAGATCAATCCGGACTACACACACCACCCTGATCCACATGACTGCCACGTTCGCGGCTAGTTCGGCTGCCAAATTGTGCTTCGGTTTGCGCAAGTCAGGTTCGAGCGACCGAGAACCGGGGGTGGCCGGCGAAGGCCACCAGAACCGATTACTTGTTGGGTGCCCAGGCGGGCTGCACACCCAATAACATTCACTCTTCAATCAACTTTGCATACTTGTCGGGACCGAGCAGCCCGGCAGTCGAACTGCCGTCATCGGGCTGGACACGGAACAACCAGCTCTCATATGGTGCCCGATTGAGAGCATCCGGCTCTCCGTTGAGCCCTGTGTTCACCTCGGTAATCTCACCTGCCACCGGCGAATGAATATCGGACGCCGCCTTGACCGACTCGATCACGGCTATCGGTTCTCCGGCCCCGACCTTCCGCCCCGCTTCCGGCAGTTCAATGGAAACGATGCCCTCGAGCGCTTCCTGGGCATGATACGTGATCCCCACTGTCTAAACCCCGTCCGGCCCTGTACGAACCCATTCGTGCGATTCCGTGTACATCAGATCAGCGTGAATATCCATAGATCCTCCTATATTTCTCCAGCTCTGCGCCGGCACTGAGCCGCGCTCGACGTGCACAAACAAGACACAGAACAGGCGACACCTGACGCGACGTCCCGCCCCAGCACTCGACCACCGCGAGTTTCCCTCCGAAACGCCAGGCTCGAGGTATCTGCATGCGAACCGCCTGCGCTGTCATCTTATCTCGGTCCACCGCCCATACTTTGCCACCGCCCCTTCGTCAAACGCAAAGCCAAGCCCGGGCTCCTCATGCAACACAATCCGGCCATACTTATGCCCCAGCTGCCGATCGATGAGCCGCCGGAAGTTCAGCACCTGGTCATCCCAGAAGTACTCGACATAGCGCGCGTTTTGAGTCGCCGCAACGAGCGGTGCGTGCACGTCGTGGAACCAGTGAGGGCACATGACGACCCCGTAGCTCGCAGCCGTCGCGGCGATGCGGCGCCACTCCGATATCCCACCGCACACGAGCACGTCGGTCCGCAGAATCGCTGCCGCCCCCTTGTCGAGTCGTTCCTTGTCGTACCAGCGGCCATAGCCGATCTCGCCCGTAGCGATAGGCACGTGCGTCAGCTTCGCGAGACGCGCATGACTCTCGACGTCGTCGGGCGAGAACGGCTCATCGATGAAGTATGGGTTATACGCCTCAGGCTGCGCACAAATCGAAGCGCCTCCGTGACGTCGCGCCAGCCGTTGTTGATGTCGATCATCAACTCGACATTCGGCCCGATCGCTTCGCGCGCGGCTCGAACGCGGGCTTCTTCCTGTGACGGCGACAGGCGCCCAGCCTTGACCTTGACCGCCTTGAAACCCAACTCGACGTAGCTCGCCATCTCCTTACCGAGCATCTCGGGCGTCTTGCCTTCAAGATAGTATCCGCCGCTCGCATAGGCAGGCACCGTATCGAGCTCCACCGCGCCCAAGTACTTGTGGATCGGCAAGCGGTGCGTGCGAGCGTTGAGATCCCACAAGGCCGTGTCGAGAATGCTGATTGCCCGCATCACAGTCCCGGCACGCCCCTGCAGGAGCGCTTCTTGATACATCGCCTGCCAAAGGCCTTCGACTGCATACGAATCCCGCCCCAGCAGCACCGGCGCAAGCAGCTGCTCGACCGCCGCGCGCAGCACCTCGCCGCCCGCATTACCTACGTAGCAAAAGCCAATGCCTTCGACGCCATCGACAGAGCGGACCTTGACCAGACCGTACTCGCGCTTGGACACCGTGCGCGTGGCGAACGACGTCACCCGATCCAATGGAATAACGGCGACATTGACGAAAATCGATTCTTGCCATACTCGGCTCTCCTTGTGTTGACCGGGGCACACGCCTACGAAATCCGGGTCGGTCATCACAGCGCCCAGCAGCCGTGAACGACAAGCGACAGTAATCTTTGACCTTCGTCGTACAACGCTTCGCGCGTCGGCGCTGCCATCGCCGCCCCGTCCGCGCATCGTAGCGAGATTTGACAGAACTTCTTTGCCTTAAGGGAGCGCGTCCGACCGCCCATCGCTAGACCGATGCGGCGCGAATCATGGCATAGCGCGCCGCACCTCCATCAGACCCATGGGTCACGACGCGGGATTCCGCTCACGGCGTGCCTCAAGCGCGCGTGGGTCGACCGTGGCTGGTACTTTCTGGCCTTCGAGCGCCGCAATCAGGTTGCGGGCCGCGCGCCGCGCCATGGACTCACGCATGGCCCGGAGTCGCGGAACCAGTATGAGGGAGGGCAACAACGTTCGGCAATGCGTAGAGATGAACTTGCCGGCAGCGGTTCGCGTTCGAACACGTCGAGGCCCGCACCCCGAATCCGGCCTGTCTGCAACGCCGCGATGTGCGCCGCTTCATCGCCGACCGACCCACATGACTCATTGATCAGAATAGCGTCCCTTTTCGTCAATGCGAACTCGTGTTCGCCGATCCGACGTTGGGTCTCGTTTGTTAACGGCACCATGGGACAGACAGAGTCCGATTGCATGAGCAACTCGTCCAACATGCGACGCTGTGCGCCGTACGCGGACTCGCATGTGGATTCGATTCGGTTGCCGGTTCGTATAGAGGACGCCCATTTTGAAACCGTGGGCCGCACGGCGAGCGAGTGCCGCGCCGATCCGGCCGAGCCCGACAATGCCCAGGGTTTGGCCATGCACGTCCGCCCCGAAGTATTGGTCGCCCACTGTGCCCGTCCATCCGCCGGCACGTGCCCAGTTCGCAAGCTCGACCACGCGGCGCGCGCTTGCGAGCAACAGGGCGAACACCAGGTCGGCCGTGGTCTCAGTGACGTCATTCGGCGTGTTCGTGAGCACGATCCCGCGGCGGGTCAGATCGTCGACATCGAACGCGTCGTAGCCGGCAGAGATGGTTGAGGCGTTTCCAATAAGGCTGCTGCGTCGAGAAGCTCGGAGGTGATCTGCATCCGGTTTCCCATAATGCCGTGCGCGGTACGCAGCGCGTCGACGAACCGAACTCGATTGGCCTCGTTGACGTGCTCGAACACCGTCACGTCGAAGTGCACCCACAAGCTTTCGAGAACTTCCCCTGGTACCTGACGGTACAGCACCACCCGCTTTCTCATGAACAGTTCCTTTCCAAACCAGCCGTGATGTCCGCCCAAGCGCGGCGGCATACCCGGATATGCTCGTTGTCTTTGCAATTGGCGTTGGTCCGCCTGTCGCCCCTGTCACTCGCCGATTCGTAGCCGGCCATACCTGCTTCACGGGACCGCTTTCGTTTCCACGATGGATTTCGAGGAAGCCGTCGCCCTCCCAAGTGCGAACTTCTGCGAACTCCTCCGTCGTCCGATTTTTGGCGTCCCAGGTGGATAGCGCACCCTCCAGTGGCTGCAGCGGCGGCCGGTCCTCACCCTGCACCTGCGCTCGCGGAGAGACAGGCGACGGTCGCCCCGACCTGCGAATGTTCGCAAAGCGGCTGCAGTTTGCTAACACCGGATCCAGCGCGCAAACGTATTTTGTTCAGCCTTCACATCACATTTTCGAATGAGATCGAACCGAATAGCGGCGCCCGTGCGGGGTTCGATAGGGAAAGCCCTCGGCCGCCTTTTCAGTGGCGACGGCCGGCCAATTCCCAGCCACCCTCTTCCCGCCGGATGGTCGTTTGATCAATTTTCATCCGAGCGTGACCGCCCCGATCACTGGTTGACCGCCTGCTTCCTTGTCATCCCGCCACGAAAAGGCACCACACTTTCCTCCTGCACGTTCGCCGCCGCAACGGCGGTCATGTTGATGATGCGGCGCACGGTCGCCGCCGGCGTCAGGATATGCACGGGCTTGGCCGCGCCGAGCAGGATCGGGCCGACCGTAACGCCCTCGCCGCCGATCATCTTCAGCAGGTTGTACGTGATGTTCGCCGCCTCGACGTTCGGCATGATGAGCAGGTTTGCCTCGCCGTGCAGCGTCGTGCCCGGGAACGCCTGCTTACGGATCGTCTCGTTGAGCGCCGCGTCGCCGTGCATTTCGCCATCCACTTCGAGCTGTGGCGCGCGCGCCGCGATCAGCTTGCGCGCCTCGGCCATCCGCTGCGACGACGATGACGGCGCACTGCCGAAGTTCGAGTTCGACAGCAGCGCAATCTTCGGCACCATACCGAACTTCTCGACTTCTCTAGCCGCGAGGATCGCCATCTCGGCCAGCTGTTCCGCGCTCGGCGCCTCGTTCACGTACGTGTCGCAAATGAACATGTTGCGGCCCGGCAGCATCAGCAGGTTCATTGCCGCGAAATGCTCGGCGTCGGAAGCCCGGCCCAGCACCTGCTCGATGTACTTCAGGTGCGTGTGATACTGGCCGATCATCCCGCAGATCATCCCGTCCGCATCGCCGAGCTTCACGAGAATCGCGCCGATCAGCGTGTTGAACTTGCGCATCGCGGCTTTCGCGACATCCGGCGTGACGCCGTCGCGCGCGCCGATCTCGTGATAGGCCTGCCAGCCCTTCTGATAGCGCGGATCGTCTTCAGGATTCACGATCTCGAAATCCTCGCCGCACTTGAGCTTCGAGCCCATCTTCTTCAGACGCATTTCGACGACCGCCGGACGGCCGACGATGATCGGCTTCGCGATCCCCTCATGCAGGACGAACTGCGCGGCGCGCAGCACGCGCTCGTCCTCGCCTTCGGCGAACACGATGCGCGCGGCCTTCGATTTCGCCGTCGCGAACACGGGGCGCATCACCATCCCCGTGCGGTAGACCGTTGCGCCGAGCTGCTCGCGGTACGCGTCCATGTCGGTGATCGGACGGGTCGCGACGCCAGATTCCATCGCGGCCTGCGCGACGGCCGGCGCGATCTTGATGATGAGGCGCGGATCGAACGGCTTCGGAATCAGGTAATCGGGTCCGAACTCAAGCGTGTGGCCTTCGTAGGCCTTCGCGACTTCGTCCCCCTGGTGCGTCTCTTCCGCGAGCTCGGCGATCGCACGCACGCAGGCGAGCTTCATTTCCTCGGTGATCGTCGTCGCGCCGACGTCGAGCGCGCCGCGGAAGATGAACGGGAAGCACAGCACGTTGTTGACCTGGTTTGGATAGTCCGAACGTCCCGTCGCGATGATCGCGTCCGCGCGCGCGGCCTTCGCGTCTTCCGGGCGGATTTCCGGCTCCGGGTTCGCGAGCGCGAGGATCAGCGGACGGTCGGCCATCGCCTTGACCATCTCCGGCTTCAGCACGCCCGCGCTCGAGCAGCCGAGGAACACGTCCGCGTTGTGGATCGCGTCGGCCAGCGTGCGCGCGTCGGTGTTCACCGCGTAACGCTGCTTCGACGGATCGAGATTGCCGCGCCCTTCGTAGATCACGCCCTTCGAGTCGATCACGAGCACGTTCGACTTCGTGAGGCCGAGCTTAACGAGCAGGTCCAGACACGCGATCGCCGCCGCGCCCGCGCCGGAACACACGAGCTTCACCTCCTCGAGCTTCTTGCCGACCACCTTCAGGCCGTTGAGGATCGCCGCCGACGCGATGATCGCGGTGCCATGCTGGTCGTC
>Ga0247692_1000171_pt1 | contig 15318 bp, 14 predicted proteins | sample CNK33_metaG_FD_183041 | JGI IMG/M metagenome (GOLD analysis project Ga0247692, IMG submission 183041) | Soil microbial communities from Purdue University Martell Research Forest, Indiana, United States - CNK33 | ecosystem: Environmental > Terrestrial > Soil > Temperate forest > Bulk soil...
TGCTGAAGAAGTTCGTCAAGAAGCAGACGGCGCATCCGCCCGCGACGACGGGCAAGCCGCCCGTGGTCGAGCAGGTGATCCACTTCGTCAACAAGAAGATGCCGGGCAACCTGCCGAAGAAAACGGCCCGCGCACTGCTCGATATCGAGGACAACAAGATCGTCCCGATCATCCGCAATCCGAAGGCGACGACGGTCGATTCGGAAGCGGTGTTCTACTTCCCCGGATGCGGTTCCGAGCGCCTGTTCTCGCAGGTCGGTCTCGCGACGCAGGCAATGCTTTGGGAAGCGGGCGTGCAGACGGTGCTGCCGCCGGGTTATCTGTGTTGCGGCTATCCGCAGCGCGGCTCGGGCCAGTTCGACAAGGCCGAGCAGATCGTCACGGATAACCGTGTGCTGTTCCATCGTGTCGCGAACACGCTGAACTATCTCGACATCAAGACGGTGGTCGTGTCATGCGGCACGTGCTACGACCAGCTGGCTGGCTACGAATTCGAGAAGATCTTCCCGGGCTGCCGAATCATCGACATCCACGAATTCCTGCTTGAAAAGGGCATCAAGCTCGAGGGCGTGAAGGGCATGCGCTACATGTACCACGACCCGTGCCACACGCCGATCAAGACGATGGACCCGGTCAAGCTGGTCAACGAACTGATGGGCGCTGAGAAGAACGACGGCTACAAGATCGAGAAGAACGATCGTTGCTGTGGCGAGTCGGGCACGCTGGCTGTCACGCGTCCGGATATTTCGACGCAGGTGCGCTTCCGCAAGGAAGAGGAAATCCGCAAGGGCGCGGCGAAGCTGCGCGGCATTCCCGTCGTGGCCGATGATGCGGGCGCGAACGCGCAGCCGGGTTCGGTGCTGAAGGCGGGTGACGGCCCGCAACCGAACGGCGCCAACGGTGCAAACGGCGCAGCGACCGACGTCAAGATCCTGACGAGCTGCCCGTCCTGTCTGCAAGGCCTGTCGCGTTACAACGAAGACGCGAATATCGAAGCGGACTACATCGTTGTCGAAATCGCGCGACACGTGCTCGGCGAGAACTGGATGGCCGACTATGTGCAGCGCGCGAACAATGGCGGAATCGAGCGCGTGCTGGTCTAATGGCACGATATAAGGTTCCGTTCGAGGACGACGATGGACTGTATCTTCTGCCGTGAGGACGGCGGCGATGTACTTTGGCAGGACGACACGCTGCGTGTCGTCCTCGCTGACGAACATGACTACCCCGGTTTTTGCCGCGTGATCTGGAACAGGCATGTCGCCGAGTTTTCCGATCTGGGCGACGGCGAGCGCGACCGCGTGATGCGTGTGGTGTATGCCGTCGAGCGCGCAATCCGGCGCATCCTGCAACCCGTCAAGGTGAATCTGGCGAGCCTCGGCAACCAGGTGCCGCACGTGCACTGGCATGTGATCCCCCGGTTCTCCAACGACGCGCATTTCCCGCTGCCCATCTGGGCGCCGCGCCAACGCACCGTTTCCGAGGCGATGCTGTCGCAGCGCCGCGCGCAGGCCACATTGCTGCGCGAGGCGGTACGCGGCGAAATCGAACACGCTCTCGCCTGAGGTCATCATGAGTGGATTGAAACCCGACACGCCGGTGCCCGCCGGCGTCGTCGTTCATGCCGTGTCGCGCGTGCTCGAATTGCAGTACGCGGATGGCAAGAGTTACCGCGTGCCGTTCGAGTTGATGCGCGTCTATTCGCCGTCGGCGGAAGTGCGCGGCCACGGCCCGGGTCAGGAGACGCTGCAGACAGGCAAGCGCGAAGTGTCGATCACGGCGCTCGAAGGCGTCGGCAACTATGCGCTGCAGCCGACTTTCTCTGACGGCCATAACACGGGCATCTATTCGTGGGACCTGCTGTGGGACCTCGCGACCCGTCAGGACGAACTCTGGGCCGATTATTTCGACAAACTTAAGGCGGCAGGCGTCGACCGGGACGCACCGATGCCCGTATCCGGCCCTGCGCACGGCCACAGACACTGATACGATTCCCGCCTTCCCGTCGCTTGATGCGGCGCAACAATTTCTTAGAATACGCGAAAGGACGAAGCGCGATGACCAAAACCCACTTCGGCTATCAGACAGTCGACGAACAGGAAAAAGCGAAGAAAGTGGCCGGCGTGTTCCACTCGGTCGCCTCCAACTATGACCTGATGAACGATCTGATGTCGGGCGGGATGCACCGCGCGTGGAAGGCGTTCACGATCGCGCAGGCCAATGTGCGGCCCGGCTACCGGGTGCTCGACATTGCGGGCGGCACGGGCGATCTGTCGAAGACTTTCGCGAAACAGGCGGGCGAGACGGGCGAAGTGTGGCACACGGACATCAACGAATCGATGCTGCGCGTGGGCCGCGACCGCCTGATCGACAAGGGCATCATCACCCCGACGCTGCTCTGCGACGCCGAGAAAATCCCATTCCCGGACAACTACTTCGACGTGGTGACGGTGGCATTCGGCTTGCGCAACATGACGCACAAGGACGCCGCGCTCGCGGAAATGCGTCGCGTGTTGAAGCCGGCCGGGCGCGTGCTCGTGCTGGAGTTCTCGAAAGTGTGGGATCCGCTCAAGAAGGCGTACGACGTCTATTCTTTTAAGGTGCTTCCGTGGCTCGGCGAGCGCTTCGCGAAGGACGCCGAGAGCTACCGCTACCTGGCCGAATCGATCCGCATGCATCCGGATCAAGAAACTTTGAAAACGATGATGGAACAAGCTGGCCTCGAAGCCGTCAAATATTACAATTTGTCAGCTGGCGTGGTAGCCTTACATGTGGGGACGAAATACTAATGTCCCTAACTTCTCGTTTTTAAAAGGAAATTGCAGAAATGTCTGATTCGAATCTGTCATCTAGTTGTAAGGTTAAGGGGGCATGGGCGAGGAGAATCGGACTGATCGCGATGGTCGGGCTGATTTCGATCGGCACGCTGGCCTCGCTCGACGCCGAAGCGAAACGCATGGGCGGCGGCCGCAGTATCGGGCGTCAGTCGAACATCACCCAGCCGTCACAGCAGTCGGCGCCCTCGCAGTCGCCGGGCGCGCCGTCGCAAGCCATGCAGCAGCAGCGTCCCGCCACGCCGCCGCCCACGCCGGCCGCGCAGCCTAACCGCTCGCGCTGGCTCGGGCCGATCGCCGGTCTCGCTGCGGGCCTCGGTATCGCGGCCCTGCTGTCGCACTTCGGTCTTGGCGAGGCGTTCGCCGGCATGATGTCGAACCTGATCGTGATCGCGCTGATCGCGTTCGTCGCCATCTGGCTGATCCGCAAGTTCCTCGGCCGCAAGCGCGACGCGCAGACGCCGGCATACGCGGGCGGCTCGCCGACGCTGAACGCGGGCGGCACGGGTTACGCGCAGGAGCCGCGCTACACGGCGCCGCCGGCTGGCTCGTACCTCGGGCCGCAAGGCAATCCGTTGACGACGCCTGAAATCGCAGCCGCGCCGGTTGTTCCGGCAGGCTTCGATACGGAAGCGTTCCTGCGCAACGCGAAAGTCTACTTCGTGCGTCTGCAGGCTGCATGGGACGCGGGCAACATGGACGACATTCGCGAGTTCACGACGCCTGAAATGTTCGCCGAAGTGAAGGTCGACCTGAGCTCGCGCGGCGCCGAAAAGAACCAGACGGACGTCGTGAAGCTGGACGCCGATCTGCTGGGCGTCGAAGATCGCGGCAGCGAATATCTCGCGAGCGTGCGCTTCCACGGCCTGATCCGCGAAACGTCGGGCGGTGCGGCGGAGCCGTTCGAGGAAATCTGGAACCTGTCGAAGCGTAACGGCGAAGGATGGCTGCTCGCAGGCATCCAGCAAGCGAATCATCACTGATCCCGTAAAGGATTAGCCGTTCGGCAGAGCCAGGCTCGAAGCGAACGGACGTTACAATAGGAACCCGCGTCGGCAGTCGCCGGCGCGGGTTTTCTCTTTCCACTGCCGATGACCCTTGCCGCCAAGCCCTTCGCTGCTGCCGTCAACCATCTGCTCGCTCGCGAAACGTGGGCGCGCGAACGTCTCACCCCGTACGCCGGCAAGATTGCGCGGCTGTCCTGTCCTCCCGTCACACTGATCCTGCTGGTGCAGCCGGACGGCTATCTGAGCGCCGTCGACGAAAGCGAAGCGCACAACGCGTTCGACGTCACCGTCGCCGTGCCTTCGGATGCCGTCCCCGCGTTCCTGCAAGGCGGCCAGGCGGCCGTGATGAAGCACGTGAAGATCGAAGGCGACGCCGAGTTCGCCACGGCCATCGCGAAGCTTGCCGAGCATCTGCGCTGGGAGCCGGAAGAAGATCTGGCGAAGCTGATCGGCGACGGGCCCGCGTGGCGGATCGCATCGGTGGCGCGCACGGTCGGCGATCATGCGCTGCGCACGGGTCGCAATCTGGTCGAATCGGTAGCCGAATATCTGCTGGACGAAAACCCGCAGCTCGTGCGCCGCACCGCGCTCGACGACTTCAACGTCGAGCTGGCGCGCGCCCGCGACGCGCTCGCGCGCGTCGAAAAGCGCATCGAGCGTCTCGAACAGAAGGTCGAAGCCCGCGGCGCCAATGCGCCGGGCGGCGCCGCCACGTCGCGCGGCACGCGCTAGTCACCGGGCTCAACCATGCGTTTCCTGCGTTTCCTCAAGATTTTCTTTACCGTCATCCGCTTCGGGCTGGACGAAATGATGCTGAGCCGCATCAACGACCGCCGCGTGCGGATGTTGCTGCGTATCACCACGATCGGCCGGAAGTTCGACCAGCCCCCGGGCGTGCGGCTGCGTCTCGCGCTCGAAAGCCTCGGGCCGATTTTCGTGAAGTTCGGCCAGGTGCTGTCCACGCGCCGCGACCTGCTGCGCCCCGACATCGCCAGCGAGCTTGCCAAGCTGCAGGATCAGGTGCCACCGTTCGATTCGGCGGTGGCGATTGCGATCATCGAAAAATCGCTCGGTGCGCCCGTCGATACGATCTTCGACGACTTCGAGCGCGTGCCCGTGGCGAGCGCGTCGATTGCGCAGGTCCATTTCGCGACCTTGAAGACGGGCCAGCACGCGGGCAAGCAGGTCGCCGTGAAGGTGCTGCGGCCGAACATGCTGCCTGTGATCGATTCCGATCTCGCGCTGCTGCGCGACATCGCCGTGTGGGCTGAGCGTCTGTGGGCGGACGGCAAGCGCCTGAAGCCGCGCGAAGTTGTTGCGGAATTCGACAAGTATCTGCACGACGAACTCGACCTGATGCGCGAAGCCGCGAACGGCAGTCAGCTGCGGCGTAACTTCGCGGGCCTCGATCTGCTGCTCGTGCCGGAGATGTACTGGGAGTACTGCGCGGCAAACGTGCTCGTGATGGAACGGATGGTCGGCGTGCCGATTAGCCAGGTCGATACGCTGCGGGCGGCGGGCGTCGATATTCCGAAGCTTGCGCGCGAGGGCGTCGAGATTTTCTTCACTCAGGTGTTCCGCGACGGCTTTTTCCACGCGGACATGCACCCCGGCAACATTCAGGTCAGTCTCGATCCGGTGCATTTCGGCCGGTATATCGCGCTGGATTTCGGCATCATCGGCGCGCTGTCGGACTTCGATAAGAACTATCTCGCGCAGAACTTTCTCGCGTTCTTCAAACGCGACTATCACCGCGTCGCGACGCTGCATCTGGAATCCGGCTGGGTGCCGCCCACGACACGCGTCGAAGAACTGGAAAGCGCGATCCGTGCGGTCTGCGAGCCGTATTTCGATCGCGCGCTGAAAGACATTTCGCTCGGCCAGGTGTTGATGCGGCTCTTCTCGACGTCGCGCCGCTTCAACGTCGAAATCCAGCCGCAACTGGTGCTGCTGCAGAAGACGATGCTGAACGTCGAAGGGCTGGGCCGTTCGCTCGATCCCGAACTCGACTTGTGGAAGACCGCGAAGCCGTATCTGGAACGCTGGATGAACGAGCAGATCGGCGCGAAAGGCTGGTACGAGCGGCTGAAGATCGAGGCGCCGCAGTGGAGCAAGACGCTGCCGCAACTGCCGCGGCTGGTCCATCACATGCTGGCGCAGCGTCACGACGCGCAGCAGCGCGGCATCAACGACGAAACCATCCGCCAGATTCTGCTGGAGCAAAAGCGCACGAACCGGCTGCTGCAAGGTCTGCTGATGTTCGGCGTGGCCGTGGGCGTCGGTGCGGTGCTGGCGCGCGCATGGCTCGCCATCGCGTACGGCGGCTATTGAACGCGTTGCACGAGGTCTATCGATGAGCGATCCCAAGCCGAATGTTTCCCCCGCGCCGCCAGCTTTCGAAAGCCGCGACCCGAACGCGCCCGGCTTCTGGGACGAGCGCTTCGAACGCGGTTTCACGCCGTGGGATCAGGCGGGCGTGCCGTCAGCGTTCAAGGCGTTCGTCGACCGGCACGCGCCGATGCCGGTGCTCATTCCCGGCTGCGGCAGCGCGTACGAAGCGTGGTGGCTCGCAGAAAAAGGCTGGACGCTCCGGGCGATCGACTTTGCGGCCAATGCTGTCGAAGCCGCGCGCGCTCAACTAGGCACGCATGCGAGCCTCGTCGAACAGGCGGACTTCTTCACCTACACGCCGCCATTCGAGCCGGGCTGGATCTACGAGCGGGCATTTTTGTGCGCGCTGCCGCCGTCGCGGCGCGCGGACTGGCTGGCACGCATGGCTGAACTCTTGCCCGCGGGCGGATTGCTCGCTGGTTTCTTTTTTATCGGCGAGGGCTCGCCAAAAGGCCCGCCGTTCATCATCGAGCGGGCCGAACTCGACGCGCTGCTGTCACCGCATTTCGAGTTGCTGGAAGACGAACCCGTCGGCGACTCGATCCCCGTCTTCGCCGGACGCGAGCGCTGGCTGACCTTGCGTCGGCGCGGTGCATAGACGCAGCAAGGGCTTGATTCCCGACTCCGCCGACCTCATCTAAAGAGTGGCGGCTGCGTCGGCCGTTCCACCCCGAATTCCGGGGCGTGCCATTGTTTGCGGCTATAATTCAAGGCTTTGCAAGCGTTCAAAGAGTTTTCAGTAGGGACAAGGTCATGCCGATCTACGCTTATCGTTGCGAGTCATGCGGCTTCGCGAAGGACGTGCTCCAGAAAATGAGCGACGCCCCGTTGACGCAATGCCCGGAGTGCGGAACCGATGCTTTCCGCAAACAGGTCACCGCCGCCGGCTTCCAGCTGAAGGGTTCGGGCTGGTACGTCACGGACTTCCGCGGCGGCAATTCAGGCAACAAGTCGGGCGGCGCAGACAGCAACGCCCCGGACGCGTCGGCGTCCAAAACGGAGAGCAAGCCGGACGCAGCGGGTTCGTCCGACAGCGCAGCCTCCACGACCACGCCGGCTGCCGCGCCGACACCGGCGCCCGCTCCCGCGAGCAGCTCGGGCACCTAGCAGTTTCGCCACCTCAGGGTGACGTAGACGCCGCGCAACGCAGTCGCGCGGATTTCTGGCGGTATACATGACGACGAAAAAGACGACGCTCAAATCGGTGTTCCTGACTGGCCTGCTGGTGCTGGTGCCTCTTGCCATCACGCTGTGGGTGCTCGGCCTGATCATCGGCACGATGGATCAGACGCTGCTGCTGCTGCCCCGTTCGTGGCAGCCGGAGCGGATGCTCGGCTTCCGCCTGCCGGGTCTCGGCGCCGTGTTGACGCTCGCTTTCATTTTTGTCGTCGGTCTATTGACGCAGAACTTTGTTGGGCAGAAGCTCGTCGGCTGGTGGGAACTGATCGTCGCGCGCATTCCCGTCGTCGGCCCGATCTACACCAGCGTCAAGCAGGTGTCCGACACGCTGTTGTCGTCGAGCGGCAATGCGTTCCGCAAGGCGCTGCTGATCGAATACCCGCGTAAAGGCTCCTACACCATCGGGTTTTTGACGGGCATCCCCGGCGGCGACGTCGTCAACCATCTCAAGGAAGAGCACGTCAGCGTCTATGTGCCGACCACGCCGAACCCGACGTCCGGCTTCTTCCTGATGGTGCCGAAAAGCGAAGTGATCGAGCTCGACATGACCGTCGACGCCGCACTCAAGTACATCGTCTCGATGGGCGTCGTTGCTCCGCCCGCGAATCAGCCGGCGCCGGAGCGCCGCACGCCTGTCGAGCCACCGCTGTAATGCCGGCCTGCGCCGCCCGTCACACGGTGCGGCGCGCGCCGTTCAACTAATGCAAAACGAAAGACAAACATCATGTCGATGAGATCTGAATACTGCGGTCTGGTGACCGAACACCTGCTGGGTCAAACCGTGTCGCTGTGCGGCTGGGTGAGCCGGCGCCGCGACCATGGCGGCGTTATCTTCATCGATCTGCGCGACCGCGAAGGCCTCGTTCAGGTCGTCTGCGACCCGGACCGCGCTGAGATGTTCAAGACGGCCGAAGGCGTGCGCAACGAATTCTGCGTCCAGGTGAAGGGCGTCGTGCGCAACCGTCCGGAAGGCACGACCAACGCCAGCCTGACGAGCGGCAAGATCGAAGTGCTGTGCCACGAGCTGAACGTGCTGAACGCGTCGGTCACGCCGCCGTTCCAGCTCGACGACGACAACCTGTCGGAAACCACGCGCCTCACGCACCGCGTGCTGGACCTGCGCCGTCCGCAGATGCAGCACAACCTGCGCCTGCGTTATCGCGTGACGATGGAAGTGCGCAAGTACCTGGATTCGCGCGGCTTCATCGACATCGAAACGCCGATGCTGACCAAGAGCACGCCGGAAGGCGCGCGAGACTATCTCGTGCCGTCGCGTGTGAACGCGGGCCAGTTCTTCGCGTTGCCGCAATCGCCGCAGCTCTTCAAGCAACTGTTGATGGTCGCGAACTTCGATCGCTACTACCAGATCGTCAAGTGCTTCCGCGACGAAGACCTGCGCGCCGACCGTCAGCCGGAATTCACGCAGATCGACTGTGAAACGTCGTTCCTGGGCGAGCAGGAAATCCGTGACCTGTTCGAAGACATGACGCGTCACGTGTTCAAGGAAACGATCGGTGTCGACCTCGACGCGAAGTTCGCCGTGATGCCGTATTCGGAAGCCATGCGCCGTTTCGGTTCGGACAAGCCGGACCTGCGCGTCAAGCTCGAGTTCACCGAACTGACGGACGCGATGAAGGACGTCGACTTCAAGGTGTTCAGCACGCCCGCCAACACGAAGGACGGCCGCGTCGCGGCGCTGCGCGTGCCGAAGGGCAGCGAGCTGTCGCGTGGCGACATCGACAGCTACACGGAATTCGTGCGCATCTACGGCGCGAAGGGTCTCGCGTGGATCAAGATCAACGAAGTGGCGAAGGGCCGTGACGGCCTGCAAAGCCCGATCGTCAAGAACCTGCACGATGCGGCCATCGCGGCGATCATCGAGCGCACGAGCGCGCAGGACGGCGACATCATTTTCTTCGCGGCGGATCGTGCGAAGGTCGTCAACGACAGCCTCGGCGCGCTGCGTCTGAAGATCGGCCATTCGGAGTTCGGCAAGGCCAACGGTCTGGTCGAGAAGGGCTGGAAGCCGCTGTGGGTCGTCGACTTCCCGATGTTCGAATACGACGAAGAAGCAAACCGCTACGTCGCCGCGCACCACCCGTTCACGAGCCCGAAGGACGAGCACCTCGAGTATCTGGAAACGGACCCGGGCCGCTGCCTCGCAAAGGCCTACGACATCGTGCTGAACGGCTGGGAAATCGGCGGCGGTTCGGTGCGTATCTTCCAGGAAGACGTGCAGAGCAAGGTGTTCCGCGCGCTGAAGATCGGCGCGGAAGAAGCGCGCCTGAAGTTCGGCTTCCTGCTGGACGCGCTGCAGTACGGTGCGCCGCCGCATGGCGGTATCGCGTTCGGTCTCGACCGCATCGTCACGATGATGGCGAGCGCCGACTCGATCCGTGACGTGATCGCCTTCCCGAAGACGCAACGCGCGCAGGATCTGCTCACGCAGGCGCCGAGTGAAGTCGACGAGCGTCAGTTGCGCGAACTGCACATCCGTCTGCGTCAGCCCGAGCAGAAAGCGTAAATGTGACCGTTTGCACGGTTGCGTCGTTAAAACAACGACGCGCCCGCCAAACCACTAGTGAAAAAGGCGCGTTATGCGCCTTTTTCGCTTTTTGCGTTACAGTCGTTGTAAGCTCTGCCGTCCGACATGCAATCGCGCGGTCCAGTCAGTAAAACCGCGCCCCGCTTTATCACCATGCCGAAACCGCCGAAGATTCCGGAATCCGTACTCGTCGTCATTCATACGCCCGATCTCGACGTGCTGCTCATCGAACGAGCCGACCGGGAGGCGTTCTGGCAATCCGTGACGGGTTCGAAGGACCACATCGACGAACCGATCGGCGAGACGGCTATCCGCGAAGTGGCGGAAGAGACGGGCATCGTGATCGGCGGCGAGGTCGTGCCGCGTGAGGCCCTCGTCGACTGGCATCACCATATCGACTTCGAAATTTTCCCGACCTGGCGTCACCGTTATGCGGAAAGCGTCACGCACAACACCGAGCACTGGTTCAGCCTGCAGGTGCCGCAGCGTCTCGAAGTGACGCTTGCGCCGCTCGAGCACACGGCGCATCTGTGGCTGCCGTGGCGAGAGGCGGCCGAGCGCTGCTTCTCGTGGTCCAACCGCGACGCGATCCTGCAACTGCCGCAACGCGTGAAGGAGCGTTGCCGATGAGCGGCGGCGACGGCCGCCGCTTCGACCGGCTGACACAGCATTTGCCCGGCCGGCGCTACTGGTCAAGGTATCGCTTTTGTTCCGGCAACTCGGTGCGCCTGTTCACGGCGGGTGAGACGTACTTTGCCGCACTGATCGAGCGGATCGACGCGGCGACAAGCGACGTCGCGCTGGAAACCTACATCTTTTGCGACGACGCCTCCGGCCGTCCCGTTTCCGATGCGCTGGTCCGCGCCGCCACGCGCGGCGTGCGTGTGCGCGTGATCACCGACGGCGTCGGCACCGAGCGCCTGCCGATGTTCAACGACTGGCAGGCGGCGGGTATCGAGCATCGCATCTACAACCCGCATATCTTCGGGCGATTCGGCTTCTCGCGCACGCACCGCAAGCTCGCCGTCGTCGACGACGAATTCGGGTATTGCGGCGGCATCAATGTAGTCGACGACTACGAACAGAACGGCACGCGTCTGCCGTACGCGCGCTGGGATTTCGCCGTCGAGCTGGAAGGCCCCGTCGTGGCCGACGTGCTCGAAGCGTTCGACGTGCAGTGGGAGCGCATCCGCATCGGCCATCGTCCGGCGCTCGTGCCGCCGCCCGTCGGCGGGGCGACGCCGCAGGCCGCGACTGAACGCTTCGTGCGCGTGCGCCGCAGCAGCCGTACGGCCGACATGCGCGCGATGGCCGAGCCGTGCGTCGCGTTCGTCGCCCGCGACAACTTCGTCAACCGGCGCGCAATTGAAAAGGCGTATCTCACCGCGATCGGCCAGGCGCGCTCCGAAGTGCTGCTCGCCAATCCGTACTTCATGCCCGGACGCAAGCTGCGGCGCGCGCTGATCTACGCGGCGCAACGCGGCATCGACGTGCGCCTCGTGATCGGCAGGAAGGAATTCGCGATGCTCGACTACGCGGTGCCGTTCCTGTACCGCACATTGCTGAAGGCGGGCGTAAAGATCGCCGAATACGAAAAGACCATGCTGCACGGCAAGGTCGCCGTGGTCGATTCGAACTGGGGCACGGTCGGCTCGTCGAATCTCGACGCGCTGAGCCTGATGCTGAACAACGAGGCGAACGTCGTGCTCGTGCTGCATCCGGAGATCGACCAGCTGCGCACGGCGATCGTCGCCGCATTCGACGAGGGGCGTCGCATCGACGAGAAGCACTATGCGGCGCGTCCCGCCGGCGAGCGTCTGCTGAACTGGTTTGCGTATAACACCTACCGGCTCGCGATGAAGCTGCTGACAGTGGGCGGCTACGATTAAGAGGCGATACAGAAAAAGGCAGAGAAAAGCCTATTCATAATAATCAATAATCGGAGACCACTCAGATCAGTTCTGGCAAATGATTCTAAAAATTCCGCATCCTCTTATAGGCGAATGACGGAAAATCAGAACGTGTTAGAAACCCGTTTCTAATAAAGTCCTTGTCTCGCGGACGGTCGCCCACAATAATGGTACGACCGTTCGATTTTTCTTTCGGTCAAATCAGACGGTACACAGCTATGCGAAAAGGCGAACAAACGCGAGCCGCGATTCTCGATGCAGCACTCGATCTGGCAAGCCGCGACGGACTGGAAGGTCTGACGATCGGTCTGCTTGCCGAGCGCATGCAGATGAGCAAGAGCGGAGTGTTCGCGCATTTCGGGTCGCGCGAAGACCTGCAGGTCGAAGTGGTGCGCGAATATCACCGTCGTTTCGAGGACGAGGTGTTTTTCCCGAGTCTGCGCGAGCCCCGAGGCTTGCCGCGCTTGCGCGCGATGATCTCGCGCTGGATCGAGAAGCGCATCCAGGAAGTGACGACTGGGTGCATCTACATCAGCGGCGCGGTCGAGTATGACGATCGCGCGGACAGCGCGGTGCGCGAGCAACTGGTCGCGAGCGTCACGATGTGGCGCGCGGCGCTCACGCGAGCCATTTCGCAGGCAATGGAAGAAGGGCATCTGCGCGCGGACACCGATCCGCAACTGATGCTTTTCGAACTGTATAGCTTCACGCTCGGCCTGCATCATGACGCACGCTTCCTGCATCTACCCGATGCCGTGCGCCTGACGTGGGCCGCGCTGGAAAAACTGATTGTTTCGTATCAGAGCGAGAGCGCAAGCCGCTAGCGGAGCTGGGTGGGTCCTCATCGGATGGATCCAGACGGCGCGGAGGCTGGTAGCGGAGCTCGAGCCAACACCTTTGGATTGATTGGAGAGACTCATGGGACAGTACGCCGCGCCGTTGCGCGACATGCAATTCGTATTGCACGAGCTGCTGAACGTCGAAGCCGAGATCAAACAGATGCCGAAGCACGCTGATCTCGATGCCGATACGATCAACCAGGTGCTCGAGGAAGCCGGCAAGTTCTGCTCGGAAGTGCTGTTCCCGCTGAACCAGAGCGGCGACCAGGAAGGCTGCAAATACGAAGGCGATGGCGTCGTTACCACGCCGAAGGGCTTTAAGGAGGCGTACCGGCAATACGTCGAGGCGGGCTGGCCCGCGCTCGGCTGCGATCCTGACTTCGGCGGCCAGGGCCTGCCCGCGTTCGTCAACAACGCGATGTACGAGATGATGAACTCGGCGAACCAGGCTTGGGCGATGTACCCGGGCCTGTCGCACGGCGCGTACGAGTGCCTGCACGCGCACGGCACGCCGGAACTGCAGCAGGCGTATCTGCCGAAGCTGGTGTCGGGCGAATGGACGGGCACGATGTGTCTGACCGAGCCGCATTGCGGCACCGACCTCGGCATCCTGCGCACGAAGGCCGAGCCGAATAGCGACGGCTCGTACGCGATCAGCGGCACCAAGATTTTCATTTCCAGCGGCGAGCACGATCTCGCCGAGAACATCGTTCACCTCGTGCTGGCGCGTCTGCCGGACGCCCCGCAAGGCACGAAGGGCATTTCGCTGTTCGTCGTGCCGAAGTTCATTCCCGATGCAAGCGGCAACCCGGGCGAGCGCAACGGTGCGAAGTGCGGCTCGATCGAACACAAGATGGGCATTCACGGCAACGCGACGTGCGTGATCAATCTCGACAGCGCGAAGGGCTGGCTGGTCGGCGAGCCGAACAAGGGCCTCAACGCGATGTTCGTGATGATGAACGCCGCGCGCCTGGGCGTCGGCATGCAAGGTCTGGGGCTGACGGAAGTCGCGTACCAGAACTCGCTCGTCTACGCGAAAGAGCGTTTGCAGATGCGCTCGCTGACGGGCCCGAAGGCGCCCGAGAAAGCCGCCGATCCGATCATCGTGCATCCCGATGTGCGCCGCATGCTGCTCACGCAGAAGGCCTACGCGGAAGGCGCGCGCGCGTTCACGTACTGGGCTGCGCTGAACATCGACAAGGAGCTGTCCCACGCCGACGAATCCGTGCGCAAGGACGCCGCCGACCTCGTCGCGCTGCTGACGCCCGTCATCAAGGCCTTCCTGACGGACAACGCGTTCGAAGGCACGAACATGGGCATGCAGATCTACGGTGGCCACGGCTTCATCACCGAGTGGGGTATGGAGCAATACGTGCGCGACGCGCGCATCAACATGATCTACGAAGGCACGAACTCGATTCAGTCGCTCGATCTGCTGGGCCGCAAGGTGCTCGGCGACATGGGCGCGAAGCTGAAGAAGTTCGGCAAGCTCGTGACGGACTTCGTCGAGGAAGAAGGCATCAAGCCGGAGATGCAGGAGTTCGTCAATCCGCTCGCGGATATCGGCGACAAGGTGCAGAAGCTGACGATGGAAATCGGCATGAAGGCAATGCAGAACCCGGACGAAGTCGGCGCCGCGGCCGTGCCGTATCTGCGCACGGTCGGCCACCTGGTGTTCTCGTACTTCTGGGCCCGCATGGCGCGCATCGCGCTCGACAACGAAGCATCCGGCGATCCGTTCTACAAGTCGAAGCTCGCCACCGCGCGCTTCTACTTCGCGAAGCTGCTGCCCGAAACGGCCTCGACGATCCGCGCTGCGCGCGCCGGCTCGAAGACGTTGATGGAAGTCGACGAAGCGCTGTTCTAAAGCCATCGCGAGGCGGCGCATATCGGTCATGCGCCGCTGCGACACTCACACACATATGCCGCGCGCCGCCCATCGAAGCCCGCGCGCGGTGACTCGCGATACCGCATAACGCCCCGGAGGAACGACGTGAGCAATCTGATCATTCGCAAGGTCGCCGTACTCGGCGCCGGCGTGATGGGCGCGCAGATCGCTGCGCACCTGATCAACGCGAAGGTGCCCGTGCTGCTGTTCGACCTGCCAGCCAAAGAAGGCCCGAAGAACGGCATCGCACTGAAGGCGATCGAAAACCTGAAGAAGCTGTCGCCCGCGCCGTTTGGCGTGAAGGACGACGCGCAATACATCCAGCCCGCCAACTACGACGACGACATCGAGAAGCTCGCCGAATGCGACGTGGTGATCGAGGCGATCGCCGAGCGGATGGACTGGAAGCACGACCTGTACAAAAAGGTCTCGCCGCACATCGGCCCGAACGCGATCTTCGCGAGCAACACATCGGGCCTGTCGATCACCGAACTGTCGAACGGTTTCTCCGACGAACTGAAGGCGCGCTTTTGCGGCGTGCACTTCTTCAATCCACCGCGCTACATGCATCTGGTCGAGCTGATCCCGACCACGGCGACGCGCCCGGAAATCCTCGATCAACTCGAAACGTTCCTGACGAGCGTGGTCGGCAAGGGCGTCGTGCGCGCCAAGGACACGCCGAACTTCATCGCGAACCGCGTCGGTATTTTCTCGATTCTTGCGGT
>Ga0247692_1000174_pt1 | contig 15228 bp, 11 predicted proteins | sample CNK33_metaG_FD_183041 | JGI IMG/M metagenome (GOLD analysis project Ga0247692, IMG submission 183041) | Soil microbial communities from Purdue University Martell Research Forest, Indiana, United States - CNK33 | ecosystem: Environmental > Terrestrial > Soil > Temperate forest > Bulk soil...
GACGCATCCGTATGTGCCCGTCAATGCGCCCGCGATCGGCGATCTGTTCGATGCGTTCGAGTTTCCGCGCACACCCTGACGGTGTGGCATTGAAGGCAGGGTCGAACCGGCTCTGCCAATCTGACAGATTGCACCGCGCGGCCTGGTCGGGGGCGCGGTTTCTTCTTCTACTCCTGATGCTTCGTGTCGTGTCGCCTCATTGGCCAACGTATGGAACCGCATTGCTGATTTCTCCCTGACCAATCTAGCTAGCGATGTCGCATGACAGGTCATGGCCGACTGTACACGCTCGCAAAATTCGCCGTAAGCCGCTGTTAAGAAAAGGTGGTCCACGCCAGCGGCAGTATCAAGCATCAGTGCTGGGCCGCCATTTCTCTGAAAATCATCCAGCTCGCGCATCACTTGCGCGCGTGTCTTTCCAACGGGCACGGAGAGAGCCGGTGTGACCGCCGGGACCGCGACCTCTGAAACCTGTAGTCTTCGCACGAACAGAGACAGGTTCGGCTCGTTGCAACGATCAACCGATCTGGATGCACTCGACGAATGCCTCTCCAGCGTTGCTGTCATATTCATTGTTGGTCAGGCGAGACGCCGTCACTACGCACATGCGTAGGCGACGGACCAGCTTGATAACAGCGGCTCATGAGCGGAAGGGCGTACGGCCAGTTCAGCCTTGATACAGAGCTACGGCTTGCAGCATGAGTTTGGGTATCAGGGTTGGGATGGCCGCCAAGGGATCTGTTTGGCCGTCCCGTTCATGCGTCGATGAAGTGAATCGCATCCGACGTTAGCCGAACAGCTTGTTTGCCGTCCTGGCGATCAACTCGCCTTGATGACGTGCGCCGGCGAGCTCGATGGTGCTCGGCCGACGCTGACCTTGTCCACCGGCAATGGTCGTGGATCCATAGGGAGCACCGCCGACAATCTCATCCAGCGTCATCTGCCCCTGATGGCTATATGGCAGTCCGACGATCGTCATGCCGAAGTGCAACAGATTGGTGATAATCGAGAACAGCGTTGTTTCCTGTCCTCCGTGCTGGCTGGCGGTCGACGTGAAGGCGCCACCAACTTTGCCATTCAGCGCGCCGCTCATCCACAGACCGCCGGCCTGATCCAGAAACGCTGCCATCTGGGAGGACATACGCCCGAACCGAGTCGGCGTACCGACGACGATCGCGTCGTAGTCGGCAAGCTCTGCGACCGTCGCAACCGGCGCTTGCTGGTCGAGCTTGAAGTAGGCGCCCTTGGCCACTTCCTCTGGCACGGTTTCCGGTACCCGCTTGACGCCGACCGTAGCACCCATCGAGCGCGCACCTTGGGCAACGGCATCAGCCAGCGCCTCGACATGCCCATACGATGAGTAATACAGAACTAGGATCTTGGACATTTTGAATTCCTATGTATATTTGTGCAGCGGTGTCGCTACGAGAAAACGTACCCGACAACGCTACGGTGCTGCTGCTGAATTTGGACGTCATCCGCCAGTTTTGGCCCCTACGAGCGCTTGCTTTCGGGAGTTCGGAATGGTCAATGCCCTGTCTGCGCGCGTCACCTGAACGTCGCACGTTTGAATCGTCCTGTGGGACTGTCCCAATTCCGGGAATGCCAGGAGGCACGACGTCACGAACCCCGTGTCACGATGTTTGTGCACCGGAAAGCCACGTAGATCATGGCGCGGCTATGACGGCATGGAATCCAGAAAGACGTAGAGTGCTTCAATTCTCCTGTCGCGAACGATGATGACGTCCACGCCCGTATAGTCGGGTTCCTCACCACGCGGACCGGAACCCCATGCGAGGCGACCAGCATTGTGGAGGCCCTGCGCTTCACCGTGTGGCGTATAAACAAAATGCGGGTGCGTTGCTCGAAGATCTCCCGCGAATTTGTCGAGAGCGTCGTGCCCGACGAACATACCCGGAGGCACGTAGAGCACACAATCTTCGGTATAGAGTTCCTTGATGGCTGCGCGACGGCGCTCTGCGTCACCTTCGCCAAAGACGTCGGTAAGATTACGATAGAGCAGTTCATTGATACGGTCGTTCATTGCGATTCTCCTTGGTGATTGACTGCGGACAGGGCCACGTTGCGTTTTGTAGATGTCTGATGAATTGGAGGTTGCATCGCATTACTGTGCGAGCGCCATGGTCTTTGCGATGGCCGCGAGGACAGCTGATCGCGTCAAAATCTCTTCGTACCAACGAGCGACGAACGGAAACCTGTCGAGAGTCGCGCCAACCGCCTGATGACGCCACACCCGCCCGAAATGGGCAATGTCTGCGATGCTGTAATCGACGCCTGCAGCGTACGGATGACGCTCGAGAATCTGGTTGAGCACGCCTAGCGTCCGATCGACCTCCGCCAGCGCCCGCGCCTTTGCCTCGGGTTGTGGCGATGCCTGGATCGCGACCTGGAAGGACTGCAGGAACGCCGGGCTGAGACCGGATGCGTGGAAAAAAAGTTGCTCGAAGACCTTGCCGCGTTGGGGGCCATCCTTCGGAAGAAGCCGCCCGGTCTTCTCTGCGAGGTAGACCAGGATCGCGGCAGACTCGCCGAGTATCACGTCGCCGCCCCCAGGAACGGATCGGTCGATGAGAACCGGGACTTTCGCGTTGGGATTCATTGCCTTGAAGGCGTCAGTCTTCTGCTCACCCTGGCGCAGATTGACGGGGACCAGCCGATAGTCGAGCCCCATCTCTTCCAGTGCGATGGGAACCTTGATGCTGTTGGGCGTGGTGAATGCATGAACTTCGAGCATGCTCTGCTGTTGCGCGGCATCGGGGTCGGCGAGATCGGCAAGCCCTGGTGACTTCTGTCGCTCCATGATCTATCTCCTGTGGGTCGAGACAAATCTATGGCAGCGTGCTACTTTTCGAAATAGAAATGATTGAAAACCATCATTGCAGAATTGCAGATGTCAAAATTACCGGACTTTGAAGGAATCGCGATGTTCGCGAAGGTCGCTGAAGAAGGTTCGTTTGCAGCTGCGGCGGCGACAATGGGGGTTTCCGTCGCCACGGTTTCCCGGGCGGTCACCCGCCTGGAAGAGCGACTGGGGGGGCGGCTTTTTAACCGTACCTCCCGACGACTTGCGCTCACGGACTACGGCCACACGCTTGCCGAGCGAGCGGCGAAAATCTACGCCGACGCCGAGGAGGCTGAGGATTTCGCGCGTGAAACCTCAAGCCGACCGCGTGGTCTGGTAAAGCTCGCCGCACCACTGTCGTTCGGCGCTCGCTGGGTCGCCCCGCTGCTGCCTGAGTTCTTCCGGCTCTATCCGGATATTGCCGTGGATCTTCATCTCACGGATGCCCATGCCGATCTGATCGGAGACGGCTTTGACGCCGCACTGCGTATCGCGATCATGGAAGACTCGTCACTCGCTGCACGTCTCATTGCTCCCGTGCGTCGGTTTGTCGTGGCATCTCCGGCCTATCTGTTGCGCTGTGGTCGACCGCAGCATCCACACGATCTTGGTGCCCACCAGTGCGTGACCTATGCCAACAGGAGCAAGCGCGACGTTTGGCGCTTTACCCACCAAAGTGGCGAGGAATGCACGATCACACCAACGGGCGCATTGCGAGTAACAAGCGTAGAAGCGTTACTGCCCATGCTTATCGCAGGACTTGCCATCACGGAGCTTCCCGAATTTGTCGCGACACAGTACTTCGCGAACAAACAGCTTGAACCGATTCTGACTGATTGGCGACTACCCGAAGGTGGACTGTATTTTGTTACTCCCACTGCCCGCGCACGGCCGGCGAAGGTTAGCGCGTTGGCTGATTTCTTCATCTCCAGGCTTGCCGCAGCGGATTGGAGCGCAGAGACACTGATGGGTTGGAAACCACCTGGCCATCGCATCAAATGATTGTGGCGTCTACAACGATCGTGATGTGCCAGCATTTCATGACGTCTGTTGCTGGTCACCGTACTTCGTATGGTGCCGCCGTTCAAGCGACGCGAATTACCTGAGGCTTTGCCGATCTTCATCCGACGCGTACGGGCTGACTTCGTCTCGCGCGAGCCCGACTGGCCGCAACGGCACTGTCAAGGTGCCAGGTGCTGCCCGGCTTCCGTTGCACCGACTTCGCGCACCGGGCGAATCCAGCGCCGAACTTGTCGCACCAGCAGCGGACCGTCTCGTACGTGACCACGACGCAACGCTCAAGCAACTACTCCGCGATGTCGCGTAGCCTCAGGTTGAACCGGAAATACGAGCGAACCGCGCAGCTGATGGCGACAGCAGGGAAGCGGTGGCCGTGATAAAGCGATTTCACCTTGTTCATCGCTTCATTCTACGGTCGCCTGTCCACCAATCTGACACCGCCAGCCCTTGCCGTGAAGTTCGCTTCAACAAACTACTTGGCCTTTAATCCAGGTCCAGCGACGTTTCGGCCGCTTCCACCATTGATAGCTTCCAATCCACACTCGTTTGAAGGTCGATCCGACGACTCTTTGCGGAACACGAGATTTTCGACCATCTGCCAATAGGCATCCACCACGGCCGGGTCCGACGAGGAAACCCTGCTGGTCGCCCACATTTCGGGGCCGAATCCAGAGAGCGTCGATGTCAGGCTGATAAGCAGATAGTGGAGAAGAATAGGCTCGACACGAGGTAAGTCACCTTCATCCTGCGCGGCGCGAATCTGTGGGAGGAGCCATTCGATCAACGGCTTGAGTACCTTGTCCGCGAGCCATTGCAGTCGCGGGCTGTAGGTCAGAAACTCCTGAAGCATGAAACGATGGAACTCGGGGAAATCGACTGTAAACCTGAACAACGCCTGGTACACGGCTTTTACCCGGTCTGTTGCTCTGTCAGGCGGCGAGTCCGTCAGATAGGTTTCCCATTCTTGCTGGATGCGCTCGAACACATACTCGGCTACCGCATGCCAAAGCATCTCCTTGGAACGATAGTGGTAGGTGATAAGGGGATGCTGTAGTCCGATCCGATCCGCAATGCTGCGGATACTTGCAGCCTCGAAGCCCTTCGTGGCGAACTCCGTAAGCGCCGCGTTGAGGATCGCAGAGCGCGTATCCTGCGCCCGCTGTTGTTCCGCACGCCTGAGTTCAGTCGGCCTGCCCGTGACGCCAGGCTTCGGTTTGGAAACTTTGCTGTTCATCGTTTGGCCTCTCGGGTAGGCAGTTCGCTTCCGTCGCGGGCTTGGTCGCCGCAACGGACAGGTCACGGGTTGGGGTTTGGCCGATGTACATTTAATTTAACGTGTCGTAAAGTATAACATGACGGATCGACACCCGGACTGCCCGGGTCGATCGACGAGAAATCGATGGCCGACAGCAGAGAATTTGAACCTGAGTACACAGACACATGGACAAGCAAATTGCGCTCGCGTCGAGCGAGGACATCGCGCTCATCACACTGCAAAACGACGCGCGCGCGAACACAATCGACAAGGTGTTCTGCGATGAGTTGTTGGCGGTTCTCGACGAGATCGAGGCGTCAAAGCGATATCGGGCAGTCATACTTCGGGCCAAAGGGCCGAACTTTTCAGCCGGCGGCGACCTCAACCAGATTCTCGACAGCGTGAGGAATTCAGATGGTTTTCTGGAGTCGCTGATTAACGCACTCAATGCCGCGATCCTCGCGATACGCAGACTTCCCATCCCCGTGGTGGCCAGCGTCCGAGGCGCGGCTGCCGGCGCCGGTTTTTCGCTGGCGATGGCGTGTGACTTCATCGTCGCATCGCGTGCGGCTCGCTTCGTCGTTGGCTATTCGAAGCTAGGCACATCAACGGATGGTGGCTTGTCTTTTCATCTGTCCCGACGATTGGGCGCCGCCCGTGCATTGGATGTACTGCTCACGCGGGACTTGTTGAATGCAGAGGATGCTGCGCTGCTCGGACTTGTTCAGCGGGTCGCGGAACCGGATTCCCTCGATGAAACCGCTCTAGCCCTCGCTCGAAAACTGACGGACATACCACCCGCCGCGCTGAAGGAAACAAAGGCGCTTGTCGAAATGGCAGCGGACAATAGCCTCGAGCGCCAACTCGACGAAGAGAGACGCGCGTTCCTGCGATGCGCGTCGACCAGGGAGTTCTTGAGCAGGGTCGAGGGATTCGTTGCGCGCTCAGGCAGATCCGAGGGTTGATCGATACGCAGTTGAGTGCTTCTACGCCGCCGCCCATCAAGTTGCGGCGCCTATCTTCCCTGTGATCACAAACGCCGCTGTTGTGGTCTCCTTCACACTCGTATGGCCTCGCGAGCGCCATCGATAGCGTCGCACGCTCCTCGCTTTATCCGCCGTCGGCTGCCTGTCATCAAACGATCTTCTGCCAAGTCTGCACTTCCGGATTGCGGTCGCCGCATGGCGATTTGAGCGAATGCTCTCCAGCCGCACGACCATGTCTTCCTGGGGATAGCACCAGTCAAATTAAGCTATACGATCGTAAAAAATAAAACTATGCTTCTTTCAACCCATCCGGTTTGCAAGTTGGGCGGTGCAATCAACAATACGGAGGAGACTCGAAATGAAGCGATTGGCGTGGGCTGCAGCGCTGTTTTGTGTCATACCGATAGTCGCATCCGCGCAGAGTTCGGTGACGCTGTATGGCCTCATCGATGAAGGCGTGACGTACACAAGCAACCAGAACGGGCATTCTGCGTGGCTGCTTCAAAGTGGAGGTGGCTCGCTTTCGCGATGGGGCCTCAAGGGTGCGGAAGATCTCGGCGGTGGACTCAAGGCCGTCTTCGTGCTGGAGAACGGCTTTGACCCTTCATCAGGAAATCTGAGCAACAACGGGCGACTGTTCGGACGCCAGGCTTATGTCGGTGTCTCCAGCCCATATGGCACGCTCACTTTGGGTCGTCAGTACGAGGAAGTCGCCGAAATGCTTTCCACTGTGGCTGCCGGTCTCAACTGGGCCGTCTACTTCGCTCATGCAGGCGACGTCGACAATGCGGGTGGAAGCATCCGGATCAACAATGCGGTCAAGTATGCGAGCCCAAAAGTAGCGGGATTCACGTTCGGTGCGCTGTACAGCTTTGGAGGTCAACCCGGTCAGTTCGCCAACAACAGCGTCACGTCGTTGGGATTGAATTACACGCCGGCCGGTATTCCGCTTTACATTGCGGCCGCCTATACGGTCATTCGAAATCCGTACGTCACCGCGTTCGACAGCATCACGCCCCGGAATGTGATCTACGCACCCTACGTACAAAACGCTGAAAAGCAAACCATTGCAGGAGCCGGTGCATCGTACAAGATCGGCAACGCGACGATCGCCCTCGAATACACGACGACGCGGTTCGATAAAGGATTTCTCGGCGCCGACGTGCGCTTCGACAACTACGAGGCCAACGCTGGCTATTTCATCACGCCATTCCTGTTTGCCGGCGCGGCCTACATCTACACGCACGGGAAGATCAGTGCCACGGATGCAAGCCCGATATATCGCGCGATCGATCTCTATACGACGTATTTCTTCTCGAAGCGAACCGACGTCTATTTCACGGCCGAACTCCTGAAAGCTGGCGGTGCGGCGAAGCAGGCGCAAATCACGTTGATCCCATCGCCTTCCAGTGGCCAGACACAGGGGCTGTTGCGAGTGGGTATCCGTCACCGGTTCTAGAGCCACGCTGTACACCTCCTGTTCAAGGAAACATTCAGCCCAAAACGCATTCGGGTTCTGACGAATGCCGGTCAAGGAAAATGCAATGGAAGACAACGATATCGTCGCGCGAGACGTTCGGGAAATATTTAACACGATGCCTATGAGCAGAAAGCAATGGGCCGTGTTCCTTATCTGTTTTGCTGCTACGGCGATCGAAGGATTCGACACGATCGTCATCAGTTTTCTCGCACCCGCCATCAGTCATCAATGGCACCTGTCTGCGGCCGCGCTTTCGCCTCTGGTGGCTTTCGGACTGACGGGACTGCTGATCGGATCGATTGTCGGTGGAATGATGGCCGACCGCGTCGGCCGCAGGGTCGTCAGCATCGTGGCGCTCGCGTGGTTCGGCGTTGCGGGCGTGATGTCGAGTGAAGCGCAGTCGATCGTGCATCTTGTCGGATGGCGATTCATAACAGGTGTGGGCATCGGAGCGGCGATGCCCGCGACATCGGCGATGGTCGCGGAATATGTTTCAGACCGCTCGCGCTCCGCCATGCTGGCCTCGACATACTGCGGATTTCTGTTTGGCGCTGCCGCCGCGGGATTCGTCACGTCACAGATGATCGGCGTATTGGGCTGGCGAGGATTGCTCGTGTTGAGTGGTGCCTTGCCGCTCGTCGTTGCGGCGCTGTTCGCGTGGCAAGTACCCGAATCGCCGCTCTATATGGTGGTCGCCCGAAAATCGAATCAGGCGGCGAAAGCGATTATCGAAAAAGTGTTTCCTTCGCTGGACTGCTCGAATACACGTCTGTTTGTCGCCGAACCGCAGGAAGAGCGTCGTGGTAGCAGGGCGCTGCTCAGTGACAGGTACCGTCTCGGTACCGTCTTGACCTGGGTCACGGAGTTCTCCGGTTATCTGGCGTTCTTCCTCATCGGAAGCTGGATGCCAACACATCTGAAGCAGTCCGGCATGTCGATGCAGGACGCCGCGCAGGTTTCGTCGATGTTCCAGTTTGGGGCGCTCGCGGGAGCGGTACTCTTTGCGATACTCGTCCGCCGTTACAACGTCGCGTCGGTCATTGCCGGCGCTTTCGGCACGGGTGCATTGCTTGTCGTCGCGTTAGGCATGTCGGAAGGCGCGTCCTGGCATGTGATCGTGGTCTTCCTGTCAGGGTTGGCCGTCGGTGGCCCGCTCATTTGCGTCAACACGATCCCTGGCGTGTTCTATCCAACTTCGCTCCGCGCCTCCGGCGGCGGCTGGAACGTTGCGATCGGAAGGCTCGGATCGATCGTCGGATCGTCGCTGATCGGGCTCATTGTGATATCGGGCTTTCCTTATCTTTTCACCTGCGCGTTGCTGTCGATACCGCTCCTGATTTCATGCGTATGCATGACTGTCATGGCTCGCGTTCTGCGGGAACGACGGCGGTTGCTGAGCGAATTCCACGAAGACGCCGCCGTGCTCGAGGTAAATGATCCGTCGATGCGTGGACGCGCGTCGTGAAGCGGTCGTCACCCATGAAATGGCTTCGCCCTTGCGTGTCGTAGCCGGATACAGCAAGCGCGCCAGCGTTATCAGCAAGTTCGTTCTTGCATACTTTACGAACGTGAAGTATAGTGAATTGCAGGATCGGCTGATCCCGAGATTCAGCAAGCGAGCGGGAACGAACCCGCTTTGAAATGAATGTGCCAACGTTTGAACGGGGCACGACTGCACGGCAAGCCCGTGCGCACCAGGGAAAGTCTGGAGGAGACATGATTCAGGAACGCGACGTCGTCGTCACGATGAGGGACGGCACTCGTCTCGCAGTGGACGTCTATCGCCCGGACGGAGAGGGCAGATATCCCGTCCTTTACGCATCGGCCTTGCACAACAAGGATCTGCAAGGACCGGACATCGCCGATGTTCTTCCTCCGCAGCCTGCGCACGCGCCGCTCTGGTTCGGACCCGTCGAGGCAGGCGACAGTCGCCGCTTCGTTGCCAATGGATACGTGCACGTCATTGCGCAACCGCGCGGTTCAGCGAAATCGGAAGGGCATTACGGCGAAGAAAACAGCGACCATTACGACATGATCGATTGGATCACGAAGCAGCCGTGGTCCGACGGGAATGTCGGAATGGTTGGTATCTCCGGGTTCGCTGGCGAGCAGTGGCGAGCAGCTGCGCAAGGTCACCCGGCGCTCAAGGCAATTTTTCCGTATGACGCGTGTAGCGCTTATGGCGGGATGTTCGGGTTTCGGGATTTCAATCCCGGCGGCGTGATCCACACGTTCCCGTACCTGCTGGACGTTTTCAGCACGGTGCACGAACCGCGTGGCGTGCCTGGACCGCTGCCCGATGAACAGGAGCAGCATTGGCGTGCTGCCATGAGCAATCCCGACTACAGGATGTACATCAATCTCTACAACATTCTGACCCAGAAGGGGCAGCGTACGTGGGTGATGTATCACATCATGACTAATCCGTGGGAACCGGATGGGACGGTCGAGCGCTCCGAGGAGTTGTTCCGTTCGATCAAAGTGCCGTTCTACACGGGTTCGGGCGCGTACGCCTATACGTACAAATTGCATTGGTTGGGCGCGCAACACTACTTCCAGAATGTCAAGCAGCCGCGCAAGCTCCTCTTTACCGGGCCTGCGCATCTCGAGCGTCCGTTTCATCAATACCACGATGAAGTTCTCCGCTGGTACGACTACTGGTTGAAGGGCATCGATACGGGGATCATGCAGGAACCCCCGGTTCGCTACTGGGTCATGGGCGCCAACGAATGGCGTACGGGAAGCGACTGGCCGCTGCCGGAAACGCAATGGGCGAAGTACTATCTCGCCGGCTGGGAGCGGCTCTCGACCGACGCGCCGCGACCTGCCGCCGAAGTGGGCGATGCTCAACGCGAGCCTGATGTCTTCACGCAAATGCCGCTCAAGAAGACGTCGAAGGTCGAGCGTCTGCGTTACATGACCGATCCGCTTCCTCACGATGTGCTGGTGGCGGGTCCGATTTCGTTGACCCTCTACGCGGAAATCGACCAGACGGACACGAACTGGATCGTCGTGCTCAAGGACGTCGGACCCGATGTCTCGGTCGTGACGGCGCGAGTCGGCGAGCGAAGCGTCCCGGACACGCTGCCCGAGCGGGAACTGACGCGTGGTTGGCTGAAGGCATCGTACCGCGCCATCGATCCTGACCGCTCTACGCCAGCAGAGCCGTTCTACAAGCTGACGAAGGATTCTATTGCGCCCGTCACACCCGGCGAAATCGTCAGGTACGAAATTCAGATTCTGGCGACGGCTAACCAGTTCAAAGCGGGTCATCGGATTTGCGTCGAAATCTGCAGTCTGGATGTGCCGACGGGAACGGGCGCCATGACCGACGTTGAGTACATTCCGTACCACGTTTGCAGCAGCAACACGGTCACTCACAAGGTCTACCGGGACGCCGACCGTCCTTCACATTTGCTGCTTCCGATCATTCCGCTCGACGTGCAGTCTTCCTGATGGGTGATTGCGTGAAGCATCCGCACCATGCGGCAGTGTCAATTATCAGAATGAGGTTCTTGCATAAAAAGCATCCGTTTTGAGCGTGATGGAAAGGTCGGACATATCGTTCTGGCGAACCCGCCGTACAACCGGCTCGATCTGCGCTTCGCCCAATGTCTTCGAGAGGCCGTTCACGACGCTAGCGAAAGCGACATCCGCGTGCTCGTCATTCGCGCGGAAGGGCCGAACTTCAGCCTCGGTGGAGAAGTACGCGAGTGGCCGGGCAAAGATCTGAACTGGTTCCGCACCTTCGTCGCCGAAATCAACAGTTCGTACCGGGCGATCGAAGCACTACGCGTCCCGACCGTAGCGGTAGTTCAGGGACTCGCATTCGGAGGTGGATTTGAACTCGCTTTGAGTTGTGACTTCGTGGTGGCCGCGACCGACACAGTGTTCCGGTGCGTGGAGGTGACGACAGCAATGCTTCCGATTGCGGGCGCGATCCAACGGTTGGTGGAGCGCGTGGGGCGCGGCCGCGCTTCCCGGTTCGCGATGCTGGGTGAAGCCATTCCCGGCGCGATGGCTGCGGAGCTGGGGATAGCGACGCACGTGGCGGAGCCGGATGCCCTCGAGAGAGTCGCCGCGGAACTGATTACGCGGCTTGCCGACGGTCCCACGCTTTCCTATGCGGCCACGCGCACGCTGCTCAAGACCTGGTCAAGCGGCGGCGTGAACGGCGCGGACGCGACGATGCTGGATATATGCATGGGCTTGTTCAACACCGAAGACGCCACGCGCGGGTTCGTGAACACAGCCAAGGCGTTCGATGCAGACGAGGAACCGGCGGAGATGGTGTTCTCCGGCAAGTAGAGAGATGTCCCGGGGAGAGGTTGAAACCCGGCCTGACGGCTGTCCTTGTGTGAAGAGATGGCTTTCATTGTCTGGCCGGGTTTGCCCCGTCTCTGGATACCAAATTGCAGTAGAGATGGAGTTGTTTTATGTATGATCTGCCCGATTCTCCGGTGCTCATCGAGCCCGCCAATGGCGCCGCCCATGTGCGTGGCGCGACGGACATCCCGCTGAGCGAGTCCACTGTCGGCCAGTTCCTGCGCGATACGGCTGACCGGTTTCCGGAGCGAATCGCGGTCGTATTCCGGGAGCAAGGCATTCGCTGGACATGGCGGGAATTCGACGACCACGTCGATCAGCTCGCGGCCGGCTTTTTGTCGCTGGGGCTAGCTAGGGGTGATCGGGTCGGCATCTGGTCTCCCAACCGCTTCGAATGGCTGCTGACGCAGTTCGCGACGGCTCGCATCGGCGCGGTGCTAGTCAACATCAACCCGGCCTACCGTGTGTCGGAACTCGAGTACGCGCTGCATAAGGTTGGTTGCAAGGCGCTTGTCACGGCCGGGAGTTTCAAAACGTCGAACTATATTTCGATGCTGCTCGACGTTGCGCCAGAACTGGCATCACATGAGACGGCAACTTGGCGAAGCGCGCGTTTGCCGGAGCTGCGCACGGTCATTTCGATGGGCGATTGGGCCGTGGCTGGCGTCATGCCGTTTCATTCCGTGATGAAGCGCGGGGAGGATCTGCTGAGAAACGGATCCAACGCCGTATTCGGCACCGTAGCCGAGCTTTCCGCGCATGACCCCATCAACGTTCAGTTCACAAGTGGCACCACGGGAAGCCCGAAAGGCGCGACGCTGACACATCGCAACATCGTCAATAATGCGCGTTTCGTGGCGATGGCGATGAAGCTGTCAGAAGTCGACTCACTTTGCATCCCGGTTCCTCTGTACCACTGTTTTGGGATGGTGCTCGGCGTATTGGCCTGCGTGTCGGTCGGCGCGAAGATGGTGTTTCCGGGCGAAGGATTCGATGCGGGCGCGACGTTTGCCGCCGTCGCTGAAGAGCGTTGCACCGCGCTTCACGGCGTGCCGACAATGTTTATCGCGGAGCTCGCGCATCCGGAGTTCGCGTCGTTCGATCTGAACAGTCTCAGAACGGGCATCATGGCGGGTTCGCCGTGTCCGATCGAGACCATGAACCAGGTGGTGACCCGGATGCACATGAGCGAGGTCACGATCGCTTACGGGATGACCGAGACCAGTCCGGTGTCGTTTCAAAGCGCGACCACGGACCCGCTGGACAAGCGCACGACAACCGTGGGACGCATTCAACCTCATCTCGAGGTAAAGATTGTGGACGTTTCCGGTCATACCGTACCGATCGGCGAGACGGGCGAACTGTGCACAAAGGGCTACTCGGTCATGTCCGGGTATTGGGGCGACGACGAAAAGACGCGTGAGAGCGTCGTCGACGGCTGGATGCACACGGGCGATCTCGCAACGATCGATGCCGATGGCTATTGCAATATCGTCGGAAGATCCAAGGACATGGTGATTCGAGGGGGCGAGAACATCTATCCACGGGAAATCGAGGAGTACCTTTTCAGGCACCCGAAGATCCAGAACGCGCAGGTCTTTGGCGTACCGGACGAAAAGAACGGCGAAGAACTGTGCGCCTGGATTGTACTTCGGGATGGCGAGCAGGCCACGGAAGAAGACATCAGATCGTTTTGCCGGGGGCAAATCGCGCACTACAAGGTGCCAAAGTACATTCGCCTGGTCGACGCGATGCCGATGACCGTCACAGGAAAGGTTCAGAAATTCGCCATGCGCGACGAGATGATTCGCGCGTTGAAGTTGTCGGAGCAGAAGACGGCCTGACGCCGACTGCTGCGAGAACGGCGAAAAATCGTGTCATATAGTTAGGATGACATATCGTCAGTATCGAAGCGTTGTGGAAAAGAGGATTGGAGGCGACAAATGTATGAAATAACGACTGATGTGCTTATCGTCGGTACAGGACCCGCTGGGTCGGCATGTGCTGCGCTGCTGTCGACCTACGGCGTCGACAATATGGTCATCAATTACTATCGCTGGCTGGCCAATACGCCACGGGCGCATATCACGAACCTGCGCACGATGGAGGTCCTTCGCGATCTCGGCCGGCAGGTCGAGGACGAGGCATACCTGCACGCGACCGATCAGGACCTGATGGGTGGAACGGTCTTTTGCGAGAGCCTGACGGGCGAGGAAATTGGCAGGGTGCCCAGTTGGGGGCTGCATCCCCTCTCGAGAGCAGAGCGTCAACTGTCGAGTCCGTCGAAAATGAACGACCTGCCGCAGACCTTCATGGAGCCGCTTCTCTTCAAGACGGCCTGCGCGCGCGGTACCGAGGCCCGCATGAGCACGGAGTATCTCAGTCATACGCAGACGGATGACGGTGTGATCACGATGTGCCGCGACCGTTTGTCAGGCGAGGAGTTCACGGTCAGGTCGAGGTACCTGATCGGCGCGGATGGCGGCAATTCGCAGGTTGCGAAGAACGCCGGCCTGCCTTTCGAAGGACAGATGGGCGTGCGTGGTTCGATGAACATCTGGTTCCGTGCCGACCTGTCCGAGTTCGTCGCGCATCGGCCCGCCGTCCTGTATCCAATCATGCAGCCGGGGGCGGAAGTGGGCGGTATCGGCATGGGACTGATCCGTATGGTGCGGCCCTGGAACGAATGGCTGATTGTCTGGGGCTACGACATCAATGAGCCGACACCCGTCGTGGATCAGGCAAGCGCAACTACGATCGCACGACAGCTGGTGGGCAAGCCCGATCTCGAGATCGAACTGTTGGGAACCAGCACGTGGACCGTGAACAACATGTACGCGACCCGCATGCAGGACGGACGCGTGTTCTGCATGGGTGACGCGGCGCACCGTCATCCGCCGTCGGGAGGTCTGGGCTCGAATACGTCGATTCAGGACGCCTTTAACCTGGCATGGAAACTCGCAGCCGTCATCAAAGGGCAGGCGGGCGATGCGCTTCTGGATAGCTATACGACAGAACGCGCACCCGTTGCAAAACAGATCGTCACGCGCGCAAATCAGTCGATCGCGGAATTCGCCCCGCTCTACAGCGCGCTCGGCATCGACGAATCCAACGACGCGGAAGTCTTGCAATCGAACATGCATGCTCGAAGCCAGGCGACCGAGGCAGCGGAAAAGCAGCGCGCAGCCATTCGGGATGCCTTGGTGTTCAAGCGATACGAACTGGACGCGCACGGGGTGGAGATGAATCAACGCTACCACTCGGATGCCGTCGTCACGGATGGACAGGCGGAACCGGC
>Ga0247692_1000175_pt1 | contig 15149 bp, 15 predicted proteins | sample CNK33_metaG_FD_183041 | JGI IMG/M metagenome (GOLD analysis project Ga0247692, IMG submission 183041) | Soil microbial communities from Purdue University Martell Research Forest, Indiana, United States - CNK33 | ecosystem: Environmental > Terrestrial > Soil > Temperate forest > Bulk soil...
TACGGCGTGATCTTCGACAGATTGTTGAGGCCCGAGGCGATCGTGCCTGCGCCGAACGCGTCGAGTTGTCCCTTGAACGGGATGTAGATCGGCGAATACTGGCGGCCGATGCGCACGGTGCCATACGGCGTCGCCGCGCCGATCCACGCCTGGCGATTGAAGATCGTATTCGCGACGGCGAGCGAGCCGTTACCTGAGCTAAATCCATTCTCCAGGTCGAACAGGATCTGGACACCGTTGCCGATATCTTCCGCGCCGCGCGCCCCACGCGCGAGCCGCGATACGCGCCGGAATCCATGCGCGCGACGTAGCCCGCGCCCGGGTTGGTGATTTCGATGCTGGTATCGAGCGCGCCGTAGAGCGTGGCGGACGCCTGCGCGTGAGCGCTTGCGACGTGCGCGGCGAACACGGCGAATGCAATGGACGTGCGTCGCACAGCAGGCGACGCAAGTAATGAACGTTTCATGAGGGAAGAGGTGAGCCTGTGCGCAACTGGCACGATGGCGACCGCCCGATGCGCACAGCGATTGCGCGCGCATCAGGCTCACACTGCACGCGTTATTGCGGCAGCGCGTAGGCAATCACGTAGTCGCCGCGATCCGGCGACTGGCGCGCGCCGCCCGCCGAGATCACGATGTACTGCTTGCCGTTGAGCACATAGCTCATCGGCGTGCCCTGGCTGCCCACGGGGAGCCGTGCCTTCCAGACTTCCTTGCCCGTCGAACTGTCGAACGCGCGCAGGTAGTAGTCTTGCGTCGCCGCGAAGAACACAAGGCCGCCGCCCGTGCTGAGCGAACCGCCGATCGTCGGCATGCCAATCGGCGTGGGCATATGCATTTGCACGCCCCACAGACGCGTGTCGCGCACCGTGCCGAGCGGCACCTGCCACGCGATGCTGCGCGTTTTCAGATCGATTGCCGTCAGGCTGCCGAACGGCGGTTTCTGACACGGAATGCCGAGCGGCGAGAAGAAGCGATCCTTCGTCACCGAATACGGCGTGCCGCCGAGCGGCACCGCGCCCATGCCCGCGTTCACTGCTTCGTTGCCATTCGACGTGCCGCCCTTGCGCTCTTCCTTGACGAGATGAACCCACAGTCCGAGGCGCATGTCGTTCACGAAGATCATGCCCGCGTTCGGGTCGTACGACAGCCCGCCCCAGTTCATCCCGCCGAGCGAGCCGGGGAAGCTCAGCGACGTGTCCGTGTCCGGCGCGGTGAACAGGCCGTCATAGCGCATGCCGTGGAAGATGATGCGGCACATCATCTGGTCGACGGGCGTCATGCCCCACATGTCGGCGCCCTTCAGCACATCGGCGCCGATCTGCGGCATGCCGATCGACAACGGCTGGGTCTTCGCATACGGCTCGCCCGGAATCGTCGCGGACTTGACCGGCTGTTCGATCACTTTCGTCAGCGGCTTGCCCGTCAGACGATCGAGCACGAACAGCTGGCCCATCTTCGTGCCGACGATCAGCGCCGGCACCGTCTTGCCGTCGACGGGGAAATCGACGAGGGTCGGCTGCATGGGGACGTCGTAGTCCCACAGATCGTGGTGGACCGTCTGGAAGTGCCACTTCTCGGCGCCCGTCGTGGCGTCGAGCGCGAGAATCGAGGCGCCGTAGGATTCGTCGAGCTTGGTGCGCTTCACGCCCTACAAGTCGATCGCCGCGCTGCCGACAGGCATGTACACGGTGTTCGACGTGGCGTCGTACGACATCGGCGCCCACACGTTCGGCGTCGAGCGCACGAAGGTCTTGCCGGGCGCGGGCGCCTGTTTGTCTTGCGGGTTGCCCGGATCGAACGCCCACTTCATCGTGCCCGTCATCACGTCGAAGCCGCGCACCACGCCGCCGGGCATGTCGAGTGACACGTTATCCGCGACCCGTCCGCCGACCACGACGGTCGTGCCTGCAACGGTCGGCGGCGACGTCAGTTCGTACAGCGGGCTCGCTGCGTGGCCGAGACCGGCCTTGAGATCGATCACGCCGCGATTGCCGAAGTCTTCGCACAGCTTGCCCGTGTCGGCATCAAGCGCGACGAGCTGCGCGTCGATCGTGTTCATGTAGATGCGGCGACGGCAGGCGGCGTGATCGTCCGGCAGCGCAATGGGCGTGACGGGCGTCGAACCGGCGACGCTCGGCTGCATCACCGGTTTCGTCGCGTCGAAGTAAGCGAGGCCGCGGCAGCGTACCCAGACAGTCGTTTTGGTCGGGAATTCATGGCGCCATTTCTCGCGGCCATTCGCTGCGTCGAGCGCGATCACCGTGTTGTGCGGCGAGCACACGAACAGCGTGTCGCCGATCTGCAGCGGCGTTTCCTGATCTTCCGCGCCGCCGCCGGGGCTGACGGGCACGTCGCCCGTGTGGAAGGTCCACGCGACCTGCATGTTCTTCACGTTGTTGCGATCGATCTGCGTGGCGCCCGCGAAGCGGTCGCCGCCCGCTGAGTGGCCGTATGCGGACCAGTCGCCGGTGCCGGCATCGCCCTTGGCGTCGATCGCGTTGGCCTCAGTGCCGAACGTGCCGTGCGGCACGAACATGCCGTACACGAACAGCGCGTTGCACGCGAGCAGCGCGAGGCCCGCCGTCCACGCGGCGCCCTTCGCCGGGCGCTTGCCCTGGAAGCAGCGCAGCGCGGGATACACGGGCGCGAGCAGCATGCCGATCATCGTGAACATGAAGATGCGCGCCTGCAGCGGCCAGAAGTCGAATCCGCTTTCCCAGATCGCCCACAGCACGGTCGCAACGATCACGAGCGCGAAGATCACACATGCGCTCGATTTGCGTCGCGCAAGCTGGATGCCCGTCGCGCAGACCGCGAGGCCCATCAGCAGGTAATACCAGGTGCCGCCGCGCGCGACGAGCAGCGCGCCGCCGATCGCGAAGTACAGGCCGAGCAGCAGGCCGAGCGCGCCGGCGAGCGTCAGGCCGACGCGGGCCGTCGTCGATAGTGGCTTAGTTTGAGGTTGCTTGGACATTGCTTGTCTTCATGGGTACGCAAAAGTTGGGGCGTGCGATGCGCCACGGGGCCAGGCGTTCGCGTGCAGCGACCGTGAGGTCGACGCGCGATCGCTTCCATCGTGATGGGTTGACTCGGGCAGCTGTTCGGTCGGGGCTCGCGCAGTGACGAACCGGCGAGTTCAGCACGCTTCGGCATGCGCTTCGAACGGCGCGAAGCCCTGTCTGCACTGAGCCGTGAGCGTCGCCGCATCGCGCGCCGGGCGATGGCTGGGCGCGACAAATGCGATGTGGGCAAATGCGCCCGAAAGTGCGGCGCGAATTTGCATAAAACGAACTAGTTCGTACATTTTAACTCAAAACGCGCGGACACCCAAACCAAGGCTGCATCCCCCGCCGAACTGCCCGCCCTTCGATTTCCGGCGCGGCGGGGAGACGTGGGTTGTGACAATCGCCCGGATGATGCTGTGTTGACGAGCAGCGCTTGGTGACCTTGACCGATTCTGACTTGCGCTACGTCAGGACCCTATTCTTTCGCCTTCAATAAACTGATTTACGTAGACTTAACGTCAGGCAACCGTTTGCGGTCGATTAAAAGCGGTGAATAAGCGATGTGATATTCCCAGTCAGTTATTTTCTGGTGAACGTAGCGGGAGCTATGGCAACTCCGAAAATTCCGCGCAAAGGTGCGTCAAATCAAGTAGTTTTGCACTACTCCAGATGGCAAACGTTTGCCCCGACACGTATTGCAGCGAATATCGCTAAAGAATAGATCTTTTCTATTTTCAATCAGGAACTCGAATAGAGAAGGCGAGCAAATTTTTTATTAATTGTCTAAAGAAACGACTCACTGTCACGCAAAGTACACAGAGAAATATTAGCGTGCGGGGTTCCTTCATCGACTGGCTCGCCTCGCCATGCATCCCGCGTTTTCACGGTTACGCCGTCCGTCCGCACAGGGAGAACCTCACTCTGCTGGCGACCTGTGTCAGCAGGTTCCATCCGTCGACGCGGAAGATCCGAACTCGGTGGTAATGGAAATCTTCTCTTCGCGTCACGACATGAAGAGTCTCGCTGTGATCGAAGGCAATCGGCCCATCGGGCTGATCAATCGCGATATCTTCCTGTCGCAAATTAGCAAGCCTTTCCACCGCGAGCTTTACGACAAGAAGAGTTGCATCGCGTTCATGGACAAGGAACCGCTCGTCGTCGACGCCGACATGAGCATCGAAGCACTCACCTTCAAGACGGTCGAAGTCGGTGAAAAAGCGCTGGTAGACGGCTTTATCGTCACGCGCGACGGCTACTTCGCAGGGCTGGGAAGCGGACTTCAGCTTCTTGGCGCAGTGGCCGAAATGCAGGCGGAAAGAAATCGCCAGATCATGCAGAGCATCGAGTACGCGAGCGTGATCCAGCGCGCGATGTTACGCGCGTCAAGAGATACGCTGGCTGCGAGACTACCCGATGCCGCGCTCGTATGGGAACCGCGCGATGTCGTTGGCGGCGACTTCTATCATTTCGCCGCGTTCCCGCACGGCTGGTTCGGTGCCGCCGCCGACTGCACCGGTCACGGCGTGCCGGGCGCATTCATGACGCTGCTCGCATCGGCGTCGCTGTCGCAGGCGCTCGAACAGATCGGACCGCGCGACCCCGCTGCCTTGCTCGCGGCAGTCAACCGCAACGTGAAGAGCTTGCTGGGCCAGGTGCACAGCGCAGCCGAAGTATCGCAATCGGATGACGGCCTCGACGCCGCTTTCTTCTGGTTCGATTCACGGGAAAGCGAGTTGCATTTCGCTGGCGCGAGGATCGCTTTGCATATTCTCACGCCGGAAGCCGAGCACTTCGAAACGATCGCGGGCGACCGGATGGGTGTGGGCTATGTCGACAGTCTCGCCGACTATGAATGGAAGCTGCGCAAGATTTCCGTGCCGCCCGGCAGTCTGCTGTTCATTTGCACGGACGGCGTCATCGACCAGATTGGCGGCCCGAAAAATATCGCCTTCGGACGCCGCCGTGCATTGGACCTGATTCTCGCGAGCCGTGCCGAAGCACCGTCGGCGATCTGCGAAAAACTGCGGCACGCGCTCGCCGACTGGCAAGGGGCGCAACCACGCCGCGATGACCTCACCCTGTTTTGTGCCCGCATTACCGACCAATAAGCATGTCTCAACTACTCGATCAAGACAGCGCCTTTTTCGATCTGGCGCAGCGGCGAAACGTCCTCTTCTATCACAAGGGTTATTTCTCTCATAACATCGTGGCCGCCATGGGCGAGGTCGTGAAGCTGCAACTGGAAATCGCGGGCGTGAGCGGGCCGACGCGTCGCAAGCTGTTCTCATCGTTCGTCGAGCTGTCGCAGAACATCGTCCACTATTCGTCCGATTCCCTGCAGCCCGGCAACGACGGCGGTGGCTCCATTCGCGAAGGCGCGGTGTGCATCACCACCGACGGCGAAAGCCATCTGATGATGTGTGTCAATCCCATCGCGGCGGAAGATGTCGAGGGTTTGCGCAACAAGCTGGAACCGTTGCGCAGCATGTCGGTTGAAGAGATCAAGCAGGCCTACAAGGTCACATTGAGAGCCGACACGCCCGAGGAAAGCAAGGGCGCGGGTCTGGGTTTCCTGACGATGGCGCGCGACGCAAGCGCGCCCCTTGAATTCGCTTTTCATCCGCGTGCCGACGAACCCGGAACCACGCTGTTTTGCCTTAAAGCCATCATCTGAGTAAAAGGCGCACGAGCTATGGACAATCTCTACATTGCCGCAACGGCGACCTCTCCGGAAGTCGACTTCCGATTCGACCAGCATTCGCTGTTGCTCAGGGGCGAGTCATACCCCGAGAATGCAGCGGCGTTCTACGCGCCGATCATCGAACAATTGCGTCAGTACCTCGCGGAATCGGTGGGCGCGGTGATTACTGTCGACGTCGTTCTGACGTACTTCAATAGCTCCAGCACGAAGATGCTGTTCAGCGTGTTCGATGCACTAGACGAAGCCGCGCAGTCCGGCAGCCGCGTGCTGATGAACTGGTATCGCGACGAAGAAGACGAAACGATTGCCGAATTCGGCGAAGAACTGAAGGCGGATTTCCACGCGATCGAATTCACCGATCGCCCCGTCGCTCACCAGGGACAATAAGGTGCCGCGGATTTCCTCTCTGGATGCGCCTGCAAACGATGCGCCGGATCTGTTCCAGAATGAGAACGAGGCGCTCGAGAAGGCGCGCGCGATCCATGCGACGGCTGTTGCGGATGCGGGCGATTATCGCCAGTCGCTCGGCGAGCTCATTGGGCATTTCGAGCGCTTGATGCGCGAGACGCGGCGCCTGATTGGCCGCAGCGATCGCGCTGAACGCGAGATGCAGGCGCTTGCGCAGCAATTGGCGCATCGCGCGACTCACGACGCGCTGACGGGCGTCTTCAACCGCAGTGCGGTGATCGAGCGGGCATCGAAGGCCTTGCGTCATGGCAGCGCGGTCATGATCATTCTCGACATCGACGAGTTCAAGCGGGTCAACGACGATTTCGGTCATCCGGCGGGGGATGGCGTCATCATGGGTATCGTCGCGTGCCTGCGGCGGATCGTGGGCGAGCGGGGCTTCATCGGACGGGTGGGCGGCGAAGAATTCACCGTGCTGCTTCCGGGGTATGAAGTGGACGATGCATTGCGGCAAGCCGAGAACATGCGCGAGGCGATCGGCAAGCACGTCTTTGCGTCGCCTGTGGACCGTCATATCACGGCCAGCTTTGGCGTCAGTGCGAACCCTGCGGGCACCAGTTTCGACACCGCGTATGGCCTCGCGGACGCGGCGCTCTATCGCGCCAAGCGCGGCGGGCGGAACCGGGTCCAATTCGCGAACCCGTAAAGCGAAGGCGAGCGCTTCTGCTACGTCAATGCAGGTTGCAGGTAGCCGGTGAGAATCAGCGCAGTCCGCACGGCGCCGAACAGCACGATAACGAGCGCGCCCGTGATGGCGACAACGCGTTTCGTTGCTTCAATCCGTGAGCGAAGGCGCACACTGCGCGCCATGATGAACCGGTTCGCGCCCACTGCGCCCAGGCCGAACAGCGTAACGGTCACTGCGACGCCCGCGCCGATGGCAAACGTTGCCGCAATGCCTATCCACGGCGCGTGCGCTGCAACCGACGCGATCAATACGAAGATCGACCCGACGCATGGCCGCACGCCCGATGCAAACCCGGTCGCGAGGATCTGCGACGTCACTGAAAATTTCGATCTCCCGAAGCGCGTTGTGCTGCCGGATTGCCGCATGTGCAGTTGCAGTTTCGTGCCGAGGTAAGTGGGTTCGTGCTCCGACGTCTGCGACGATGCCGCATTGCGCTCAACGGGCACGAGCTTCAGCGCGCGGGGATCGACGCAGCAGTCGCGACGCGCGAGCGTGCTGTAGATCGTCCAGCCGCCTGCGACACAAAGCAGAACATAGCTGACGATATCGAGCGATGCCGCGTTCGACAGCACGCTCGAGACGCCCGCCTTCGCGAACCATAACGCGCCGAACACGAGCACGATCGCGCTCATCGCCTGTACGGCTGCGCTCCAGCTTGCCAGCGCGACGGCCTGCGCGATGCGCGTGTCGCGCGAGCCGAGCCAGGTGCCGGCGACCAGCTTGCCGTGTCCCGGCCCGAGCGCATGCAGCACGCCGTAGGCGAACGCGAGGCCGATCAACGCGAGCCATGTCAAGGGCGTCGATGCGCGATGCAACTGTTGTGCGGCGTCGGCGATGCGCGCGTTGAGTCTGCCTTGCCAGATGATCGATGTCGCCAGCGCCGTGCGCGCGAACTCGGGTAGCACGAACGTGTGACGGGTCTCGCTGGCAGTTGGCGCGCTCGATGGGCTCGCGCTGTCCGCCGGTGACGAAGCCGATTGAACGGGCCGGCCGAAAACATCGACAGTGGCCGACGCAGCTTGCGACGGCGCAGCCAACGCGAGGCTTGCGACTGCAACGCAGAACGCAAACATGATATGCAGTAGCCCGCGTTCGAGCGTCAGCATGATATTGCCGTCGCTTGCGGCACGACGATGCCGATGAAGATCGGATGCGCGCGATCCTGAAAGGGTTTCGCTGCGCAACTGGACGCGGCATGTCCGTCTATCGTCACCGCGTTTGCGCCGTCCGGTTCGTAATCGACGAAGAACGAATCGTCCCAGATGCCGAGCGAAACCTTGTGGGCACTCACGTCGACCGGTTTTTTCAGCGTCAACGTGAAGGTGTAAACGAGCTTGCCATGATCGACCGATACGCGAAAACCTGCGGGGTCCACCAAGCGCTGCGCCTCGCCATCGACAAAAAGATGACTGAAGTATTGAGCGCCCGCGAGCGATGAAAATGCCTGTTCGCGGAAGATCGCGGTCTGCTTCGCGTCGAGCGGCCCGTTGTCGGGCAAGGTATCGATGCCTACGAGCTGAACCGGAAAGCCTTCTGAAAAGCGCCATGTTTGCGCTATCGAGATCACGGAGGTGCCTTGCATCTGCACGCGCGCCGCAAACCGTATCCATACGTGCGGATGCGCGGCAGCTACCCCGGATGCGACGAATAGGGCGACGCCGATGAGCCGCCTGGTGACAGAAAGATTCAACATCGCTTTTGATTGTTAATTCTTCGATGACACGCCGGCATGTCTCGAAGGACTATTGAGCATGCCGTTGCTTTCTTTCAGGAGTAAGGCGGTAGCGCGAGAAAGCGCGTCATTGTCGCATGAGCGGTTCCGGGACGCTCGGCGCACCACGAGATTGGCATAGCATGCCATCATGCGTGACAATCGTCGCCATCCGTCGATGTCTGTCATGAGGAGCCGTCATGTCGATACTGATCTTGGGGTTGCTGTTATTCCTGGGCGGGCATTCCGTCCGCATCTTCGCGGAAGATTGGCGCAAGGCGCGCATCGCGCGGATGGGTGAGAAGAAATGGAAAGCGGCGTATTCGGTAGTGTCGCTGATCGGCTTCGTGCTGATTATCTGGGGCTACGGCGTCGCGCGGCGCGAGCCGGTCGTGCTTTGGTCGCCGCCCGCGTGGGCGCCGCATCTCGCGGGCCTGTTGACGCTTGCCGCCTTCATTCTGTTTCCCGCTGCCCACGCGCCGGGCAACCACTTCAAGGCCATCTTCAGGCATCCAATGACTCTGGCCGTCGTGCTATGGGCGTTGGCGCATCTGCTGGCGAACGGGACGTTGAACGCGCTGGTGCTGTTCGGCGCGTTTCTCGTTTGGGCGGTCGTCGATTTTGCGGCTGCACTGCGGCGGGATCGTGTGGAAGGTGTGGTGTATCCGAAGGGGACCTTGTCGCGCGATGTGATGCCCGTCGTTGCCGGTGCCGTCATCTGGGTTGCGTTCGCGTTCTTTCTGCACGGCTGGCTGATCGGCGTGAAGCCTTTCGGTTAAAGCGCGACGGAAAGACTTACGGTCTCAGATCGGCCAACATCTGCTCGGCGAGAAAATCGCACGGCGGTCGAGCCGAACGCGCGCTACGCACAAGAACGACTTCGACCGCTGCCAGCGGCGGCAAGTCTTCTGCTTCGCCGAGTTGCGCAAGATGCGCCGGGACGCTGCATCGCGCGAGCGGTGCGACTGCGAGGCCTGCCTCGACCATGCAGATCAGTCCCAGAAGACTAGGGCTTTCATACGACATCCGATATTTGATGTTGGCCTGCTGCAGTGCGCCGATCGCATGCGCGCGCGCCGTGCTGCCGGGCGCAAACACGGCGATGGGCAGTGGGCGTTCTTTCCATATCTGCTGGTTGCCGCGCGCGGCCGCCCACACCATCGGCTCGGAACGGATCGGTTCTCCTGTGATGCCCCGCGTCTTCGTGATGCACGCGAGATCGAGCGTGTTGTCCTTGAGCAAGGGAACGAGCGCGCTGCTCGGCATGCCGATCACGCGAACCTGCACGCGCGGATGCGCGACCGCGAATTTTCGCAACACGGTCGGCAGCAGCGACGACGCGTAGTCGTCGGGTACGCCGATCGTGACGCGGCCGCGTATCTCCGGACGCACCACCGACGACCATGCCTCTTCGCGCATCGCCAGCATGCGCCGGCCGTAGTCGATCAGCGTCCTGCCTTCCTCGGTCAACGCGACGTTGCGCGTCGTGCGCACGAATAGCGGCTTGCCGAGCGCTTCTTCGATGGTCTTGATCTGCATGCTGACAGCGGAAGGCGTGCGATGCAGGGACGTCGCGGCACGCGCGAACGAGCCGGTGTCGGCCACGGCGACGACCATTTCCAGAACGTCGAGATCGAGTTTTTTCATCAGTCAGAAAAATTGAATAATTCATTCAGTTTAAATCGTTTTACTTAGCTGTCGTGCGCTCCGATACTGCAATCGCGATGGGCATTACGGACGTGACGAGGTAGCGCATGAGAACGATGGTCGAATTCATTACGGTGGGCGGCATGCTGGCCGTGACGCCCGGTCCCAACATGGTCTACGTGATGATGCGTTCGGTCGCGCAGGGCACGAAAGCGGGGCTGATCTCGCTGGCGGGTGTGATGCTCGGCTATCTGACGTACATGTTCGGCGCGGCGTTCGGGATCACCACGCTGTTTCTTGCGATACCCGGCGCAGGCCGCGTTCTAGCCGTATTTGGCGCGCTCTACCTGCTTTATCTGGCCTGGCAGATGCTCAGGCCAGGCGGCCGTTCGCCGTTGCAGATCGAGGCGGCGTCGATCGAAAGGCCGCGCCGGCTGTTCGCGATGGGCGCGACGACGAGCCTGCTGAACCCGAAGCTCGCGCTGATCTTCCTGTCGTTACTGCCGCAATTCATCGACTATCGCGCGGGCGGCGTGTTCAGGCAGTCGCTGACGCTGGGCTTTTCGCTGATCTTCGCGTTCGCTTCCGTCAATACGGCTGTGGCGACTTTCTCGGGTAATCTCGCCAGGTTCCTTTCGACGCGGCCGAACTGGCTCGGCGCGCAACGCTGCGTGATGGGCGCGATGCTTTTCGCGCTCGGCGCGAAGATGGCGCTGGATGCGTGGCACTGGAATCTGTCCGCGTGATGTCTCGCCACCGCTAGCGGACCTCGGCCTCCTGCCGATGCCGGATGCGATAGCGGCCAGGACTGACCCCCGTCGTGCGTTTAAACGCGATGCTGAACGCGGTGTCGGACAGATAGCCGATCTTCTCGGCGATCTGCAACAACGGTTCTTCCGACTGTTTCAGCGCACTCATTGCAATCGTCATGCGCCACTGATGCAGATATTCGAGCGGCGCGCTCCCGACGAACTGCCGGAACCGCGATGCGAACGCCGTTCTCGACATGCCGACATTTGCAGCGAGCGATTCGACGGTCCAGCGCTGTTGCGGCGAGCCGTGCATCAGCGTGAGCGCCGCGCCGACCTTGTTGTCCGATAACGCCTTGAGCCATCCATCCGGCACGTCGCCACGTTCGATGAACGCGCGGAGCGCCTGCACCAGCACGAGCGTGGCGAGACTTGTCCTGGCGACGTCCGCCCCCGGCTTCACAAAGGCTGTTTCGGCACCGAGCAGCGCGAGCACATGCGACAGCGCGTGGGCCGACACGTCGGCCGCTTTCAGATGCACGATGGGCGGCAAGTGCTGCAGCAAGAGTCCCGTCATGTCGTTGTCGAACATGAACCGGCCGCTCGCAAGCTCGACCGGGCCGGTGGCGCCTTTGCCGCGAAAGCGCACGACGCCATCCGCGCCGCGAATCGACTGGTAGGTGGCCGGGCCGTCGAGCGGCGGGCAATCGGGAACGCTCGCGGAGCAAAACGGCTGGCCGTTGGTCAGCAGATAGAAATCGCCCTGCTCGATGACGTGCAGGCTGTCGTGCCCCGTCATCCGCAGATAGAGCCGCCCGCGCAGCACCGTGCCGAACTTCAGATGCTGATACGCCGGGAAACTGAACGCCCATGCGCCGCATCCCTCGAAGCGGTCCGACACGCCGCTTCGCACTCTGAGCATCGACAGCACTTCGGACAATGCGTCCATAAATGTACGCTCGATAAGAAAAACCGGTCAGTTGATTATATGTAGAACGCCATTCCCGCGCGATGATGGTCGGGTTGCGCCGCATGGCGCGCGTTGAAACGAGGAGCGATCCGATGAAAGCATGGCAGCTCGACCGATTGGGCGGGACCTTGAGCATGATCGATGCGCCCGTGCCCGCACCGAGGCCCGGCGGCGTCGTGGTGCGGATGCAGGCGTCCGCGATGATGTCGTACATGCGCGACTACGTGGCGGGCAAGCTGCCCGTCTATCACGCGCCCGATCATCCGTTCATTCCGGGCGGCAATGGCGTGGGTATCGTGCACGCGGTCGGCGGCGATGTGTGGCATCTGAAGCCGGGACAGCGCGTGGTCGTTTCGTCGCATTTCGTTGCGAACGAGAATGTCGCCGATCCCGCGCAGATACTCGTCGGCATCACGGCCACTCAGGCCGACAGTTACGCGGTGCAGGCGGACTGGCCCAACGGCACGCTCGCCGACTATGCGCTGCTGCCCGTATCGACGTTGACGCCCGCCGACGCCGTTGCGGACTTGCCCGCGGCGCAACTTGCAGTGGCGATGCGCTATGTCGTGCCGTTCGGCGGCCTGTTGCGCGGCCGGCTTGCAGCGGGCGAGACGATCGTGGTGTCGGGCGCAACGGGCGCCTATGGGTCGGCGGCTGCGTTGCTGGCCTTGGCATTGGGCGCGGCGCGCGTCGTTGCCGTGGGCCGCAATGCCCGCGCGCTGGACGAACTCGCTGCGGTGGGCGGCGGCCGCGTGATCCCCGTCGTGGCAACAGGCGATGCGGCGGCCGACACCGATGCGATCCGCTCCGCCTGCAAAGGCCGCGCCGATATCGCGTTCGATATGGTCGGCAACGCAAGCGATCCGAACCTGACGCTGTCGGCGTTGCGCAGCTTGCGGCGAGGCGGAAGACTGGTGCTGATGGGCAGCATGCGCGTGGACCTTCCGTTGTCCTATACGGAGGTGATGCTGAACGACTGGGAGATACTCGGCCAGTTCATGTATCCGCGCGACGCGTGGCGACGGCTGCTGATACTGGCGAGCGCGGGCATGCTCGACTTGCGCGCGATTCGTTCCGTCGAATTCGCCATGAACGATGTCCCTGCAGCAATCGAGCGTGCCGCTAGCGCGTCGGGTCTCGAATGCATCATCGTCGATCACCAGAGGTGAGCGATGCCAGTTCTGAAGACGATGCATCGGCTTTACGTTACGCGCGAACAACTCGAATCCAGCGTCGCATTTTACGAGGCGATCCAGGACGTGTGCTGTGAACGTCGGCTGAGCTTCGAGTCGATGGGAATCGAGGTCGCTGTAGTCGGTTCCTTCATTCTGCTTGCGGGAAGCGATGAAGCGTTGGCGCCCGTGCGGCACATTCGGGCGGCGCTAATCGTGGATGCGCTCGATGCGTATGCGCAGCGTCTGCGCGAGTTGGGCGCGACGTTCCTCTGCGAGACGCACGAAAACGCCGCGGGCAGACACGTGGCGGTGCGGCATCCGGATGGGTTGATCGTGGAATACTTCGAGCCGGCGAGAAGCGCAGTAGCGTGAAGCCTTGCGATCTCGCTTGGAAAATAAATAGTAGGTAGTCTATTATGGACGCAATTGTCCATATGAGACTTATGAGTCTCCGGCGATGAACGTGGACGGTTTTCGACCAACCTTGCCCATCGGATCGACACGACCGACGACGACAAAGAACGTTCGAAGAGATACACCATGAACCATTCACATCCCCCGGGTCCCCTGTTTGGAAGACGACGTTTCGTGCAACTGCTCGCTTCGATGCCGTTCGTCTCCGGTACGGCACTCGCCCAAACAATGTCACTTATATCTTCAGCAGCAGCGATGACGACTGCACAGCGTCCTATTCGGCCAAAGGCCTTGGTTTTCGACATGCACGGCACTGTCCTCGACTTCTACGATCCGATGATGCGCGAATTGGCCCGGATTCCGACTGTCGCGTCCCACGTTCGGGGTTGGTCCACTTTCGCTGGTCAATGGAGCACGTCGGCACACGACGCTATCGTTGAGATCTCCGCCGGTCGCAAGGCGTGGCAACCCAACGGCGCCGTCTATGCAGACGAATCAGATAGGTAGGGCAAGTTATGCACGCAGCATGCGGAAGAACAAGGCCCCAGATGTGCCTTTCGCCAACGATCCCACGCGGTCGTGGCGCTTAACCACGGCGACTGAATGGCCGCTTTCCGCGGGTTCGACCGTCTCTTGTGGGTCGCAAGTTCGCATTCGACAGCAGCGAAAGCTGACATTCGCGGTCGCGGCAGTGCCAATGGCAGAAGAGCAACCTAAACCGCCTTACCAAAGGTGAGGCGTGAATGTCAGCAGGGGCCTAGACATACTCGACGGTTATCGGGGAGGTCGGATGCGAAGCAGCCATTCGAGTGACGACTTCAGACAGTCAGGGCAACCTGAGATCTCCCATCCGCGGGTGTTGCCCAGCGCTTCGTGTCGCCCCTACTTGCTATTTTCCCGTTGCCAGACGACTGTTGACGCGCCGTATCCAAAGCTACCCGGCGTGACATATGTCAATCGGTCGCCTTCAATGACGAATGGTCTCGCCTGTGTTTCGCCATCCCAGTTCGGAAATGTTCCCTTCCGAATGTGAAATTCGATCATATGCGCTGCGGGATCGACTTTGTACGTCCCGAAATGCGCGACACTTCCCTGCACAATCTGTCTGTTTTCGTCCCCAGTCGCTGAAAGACGATCCCCCGATGCAAGCCGCGGCAAGTTCGATCGGAGAGCGACCAGGGTGTATCGCCCATCGGCGCCAAAGACGAGTTGACCTTCGGGGCGCTCGCCCAGAATCTCCACCGGGCTTCCGCTTTTCAGAATCGTGAGTGAGACAAGCTTCCAGGTGCCCACCAGGCTGGCCGTCGTTTGAGCACACGCCACTTGAGAGGCGAATAGTGTCGATGCCCATAGCGCAGTGCCGATGAGCAAGGCGGTTTGATGACCTTTCATTAAATTCTCCATCACGGATGTCGGCGCTTGACTGAATAACCGCAGGGAACGGATCGTTGTTTCGTCTGACCGCGACCAGTGCGGTGCTATCAGTCCCTCCGGAATCCTGGCGGGCATCGCATCGGTTCGCGGCAAGGCGGCAATCTGAGTCTAGGCGTGACGACACCTTCTGCCATATGTCGTTTGCCATATGGGCGAACGGCTACTCTTGAATAAGAATCGTATGG
>Ga0247692_1000177_pt1 | contig 15138 bp, 14 predicted proteins | sample CNK33_metaG_FD_183041 | JGI IMG/M metagenome (GOLD analysis project Ga0247692, IMG submission 183041) | Soil microbial communities from Purdue University Martell Research Forest, Indiana, United States - CNK33 | ecosystem: Environmental > Terrestrial > Soil > Temperate forest > Bulk soil...
TGTCGAACCCGGCCATCTTTCCATCCACCTGCATCGTGACCTCGATGCCGTCTTCGCCCTTCAGCGTGACCGTGCGAGCACCGGCGTCGATCGCAATGATGCGCGCCTTCAGGTGGATGGGCGGCGCAGCTTCCACGAGCGTATCCGCAGCCTTGGCGAGCGAGTCCGCTGCCTGCACCGAGGTCGCCGCCAGCGCGGCTGCCAGCATGACCGACACGATCGTTGCCAATTTCATTCTAATGTTCTCCCTAAAGGTTAATCTGCCTGTTCACGGGCAGACGCAGTCGAAAAGGCGGCGACCCGCACCACCAATCCAAATTGAGGTGAAATTTTGTTAGTTATCCGATATTTATCACCGGAAAAAACTGACGTCTCACTTCCGGCCACTATAAATGACCACCCTTGGGCTTTACCACCAATACTGCTTGAAAACAGTTTTCGAATTTGTCGAAACACGGCAAGAATCGCCATCGGGCAGGCACGCCGGAAAACCCCGCGCCGCCCGCCCTCAGGGGCCGGTGTGCTATCGTATTGGCGCATCTGGTGCCCCGCCGGCTCGACGGCTGGCGGGGTTAAACGGGAAACAGGGAAGCGTCTTCACATCGCGCTCGCAAAACGAGCGAACCACGCGAAACATGAAGCCGCCTGGCCTGTGCTGTCCCCGCAACGGTCACGCGGCGAGCGGAATGAAGCATGTTCCGCGCAGTGCGTTCAAGGCCACTGCCTGCAACCCGCAGGTGGGAAGGCGAACGCGATGAGCCGTCAGCCCGGATACCGGCCAGGTGCAAGGGGGCGAGAACCTGATCGCCATTCGCTGGAACCGCGGGAAACGGATACCAGCGCCCACGCGCGGCACCGGCTCGAGCAGCCGTCGCGCGTCACACGCAACATCGCATGACCAGTCACACACAAGCGCCCGCCCGTGCAGCGGCGCTCTCCTTACTATGAGCCGCGCCTGGCTGATCGGCGCCGGCCCCGGCGACGTCGAACTGCTGACGCTCAAAGCCGCGCGCACGCTCGCGCTGGCCGACGTCGTGCTGGTCGACGATCTCGTCAATCCCGAGGTCCTGCAATTCGCGCGCGACGACGCGCAGATCGTCCACGTCGGCAAACGCGGCGGGCAGCAATCCACGCCGCAACCCGAAATCGTCGCGATGATGCTCGATCATCTGCGCGCGGGGCGCAGCGTCGCGCGGCTCAAAGGCGGCGACCCGTTTGTGTTCGGCCGCGGCGGCGAAGAGCAACAGGCGCTGCAGGCCGCGGGCATTCACGTCGAAATCATCAGCGGAATCACGGCGGGCATCGCCGCGCCCGCTGCGATCGGCATTCCCGTCACGCATCGCGATCATGCGCAGGGCGTGATCTTCGTCACCGGCCACGGCGCGGGCGAGCACGAAGCGGACTGGCGCGCGCTCGCCGCCACGCACATGACGCTCGTCATCTACATGGGCATGCGGCGGCTCAACGAAATCGTCGACGCGTTGCTGCGCGCCGACATGCCGCCCGACACGCCTTGCGCCGCGATCGAATCGGCCACGCGCCCCGAGCAGCGCCACGTCCGCTCGACGTTGAGCGAGTTCGTGCAACGCGTTGCGCAAGCGCAGCTCGGTTCGCCGTCGATTGTCGTGATCGGCGGCGTCGCGTCGCTGGCTGCGCCCGTCGATGCGATGCTCAAGCCATGACGGCGCTGATCGCGGGCATCGGTTGCCGGCGCGGCGTCTCGGCCGAACAGATCGAAGCCGCCGTGCGCGACGCGCTTGGTGGCGCGCTGCCGTTTTCGGCACTGATCGCAGTTGCGTCGATCGATACGAAAACCGATGAGCCGGGACTCGTCGCATTCTGCGCACGGCACGCGCTGCCGCTGCGAACCTTCACGCGCGAAGCGATCGCCGCGCTCGACATACCGATCGACGCATCGCCGCACGTGCGCGCGCATCTCGGCATCGACGGCGTTTGCGAGCCTTGCGCGCTGCTTGCCGCACCAGGCGGCGAACTGCTCGTGCGCAAACAGGCGCGAGACGGCGTTACCGTCGCCATCGCGTGCGTTGCCGCACACCCTCATTCCACCGACACAACCAGAATCAAGGAACATCGATGAAGACCGATCCCGAATCGCATGCACGCATGACGCAGCGCCGTCGCGAAGGCCACGAGAAAAAGCAGGCGCAGGCCAACGTCGAGAAGGGGCTGCTGATCGTCAACACGGGCACGGGCAAGGGCAAGTCGACGGCGGCGTTCGGCATGGCCGTGCGCGTGCTCGGCCACGGCATGAAGCTCGGCGTCGTGCAGTTCATCAAGGGCGCGCTGCACACGTCCGAGCGTGATTTTCTTGGCGCGCAGGCGAATTGCGATTTCGTCACGATGGGCGACGGCTACACCTGGAACACGCAGGACCGCGAGGCCGACATGGCGACGGCGCGCAAGGGCTGGAACGAGGCACGCCGCATGATCGAAAGCGGCGAATACCAGATGGTGATTCTCGACGAGTTGAATACCGTGCTGAAGTACGAATATCTTCCGCTCGAAGAAGTGCTCGAGGTGGTGAACGCGCGGCCGGAGATGCTGCACGTCGTCATCACGGGCCGCCACGCGCCCGACGCGCTGATCGACGCTGCCGATCTCGTCACCGAGATGCGCATCATCAAGCATCCGTACCGCGAGCAGCATGTGAAAGCGCAACGCGGCGTGGAGTTCTGAACGATGCCCGCGTGCCCCGCTCTCTTCATCAGCGCGCCGGCGTCGGGCCAGGGCAAGACGACGGTCACGGCCGCGCTTGCGCGGCATCATCGGCGCATGGGGCTTGAGGTGCGCGTGTTCAAGACGGGCCCGGATTTTCTGGACCCGATGATTCTCGCGCGCGCGAGCGGCGCGCCTGTTTTGTCGCTCGACCTGTGGATGGTCGGCGAATCCGCGTGCCGTGCGTTGCTCGCGCAGGCCGCGCGCGAAGCGGATCTGATTCTGATCGAAGGCGTGATGGGTCTGTTCGACGGCACGCCGAGCAGCGCCGACCTCGCCGCGAAGTTCAACGTGCCCGTTGCCGCCGTGATTTCTGCGAAGGCGATGGCGCAGACCTTCGGCGCGATCGCCTTCGGCCTCGCGCGCTTTCGCGACGACGTGCCGTTTCATGGCGTGTTCGCGAATCGCGTTGGCTCGGCGCGTCACGCGCAGATGCTCGAAGAAGCGTTGCCGTCCGATCTGCCCATGCTCGGCCATCTTTCGAGCACCGATGCGATCGAATTGCCCGACCGTCATCTCGGTCTGCTGCAAGCCGCGGAAATCGACGACCTCGATGCGCGGCTCGATCGCGCGGCGGATGCGCTTGCGTCGACCGCGCTCGCGCAGTTGCCGCCTGCCGTCACGTTCGAAGACGAGGCCGACACAGCGCCATTGCCGCGACTGCTCGACGGCATGCACATCGCGATTGCGCGCGACGCCGCGTTCTCGTTCATCTATCCGGCGAACGTGCAACTGCTCGAAGCGCTCGGCGCGCGTCTCACGTATTTCTCGCCGCTCGCGGATGAAGCCGTTCCCGACGATGCAAACGCGCTCTATCTGCCCGGCGGCTATCCCGAGCTGCACGCAAGCGCGCTTGCGGCCAACGCGCGCGCTGCGGCATCGATCCGCGCGCATGAGCAAGCCGGCAAAACCATCGTCGCGGAATGCGGCGGCATGCTGTACCTGCTCGACAGCATCACCGACACGCAAGGCATCACCACGCGGATGCTCGGCCTGCTGCCAGGCAGCGCGGCCATGCAGACGCGCTTCACCGCGCTCGGCATGCAGCAGCTGGACGACGGCGTGCCTGGCATGCTGACGGGCCACACGTTCCACTATTCGCGCGTGAGCACGCCGCTCGCCCCCGTCGGCCATGCGACGCGCGCCCAATCCGACGCACCCGGCGAAGCGGTTTATCGCCGGGGTTCGATCGTCGCCACTTACATGCACGGCTACTGGCCGTCCAATCCAGCCTTCGCGGCTGCCCTCTTCCATGGCCGAGCCTTTTGACGACGCCGAGCGCGCCGCCGTCTACCGCGCGATCTACGAACGGCGCGACATGCGCCACTTCGTACCCGCGCCCGTCGATCCCGCCGTGCTGGCGCGTCTCATCGACGCCGCGCATCACGCGCCGAGCGTCGGCTATATGCAGCCGTGGCGAATCGGGCGCATCACCGATCCCGCGCTGCGCACGCAACTGCATGCCGCCGTCGACCGCGAAAGGCTGCTGACGGCGGACGCGCTCGGCAAGCGGCGCGACGAGTTTATGAAGCTGAAAGTGGAAGGCATGCTCGAGTGCGGCGAGCTGCTGGTGATGGCGCTGATGGACGGGCGCGAGAAACACGTCTTCGGACGGCGCACGCTACCGGAGATGGACCTCGCGTCGGTTGCGTGCGCGATCCAGAACATGTGGCTCGCCGCGCGCGCGGAAGGTCTCGGCATGGGCTGGGTGTCGCTGTTCGATGCCGACGAAGTGCGCGCAATGCTCGGCATGCCGCCGGGTGCACGGCCCGTCGCGCTGCTGTGCCTCGGGCATGTGGAGCGGTTCTATGCCGAGCCGATGCTCGAATCGGAAGGCTGGGCGACGCGCAAACCGCTCAGCGCATGCGTGTTCGAAAACACGTGGCCCGACGAACTGTCCGCCTGCAAGGAAGCGCAGCCGGAAGGCGGCGCAAGCCAGACGGTCTAACACGCCATCAAAGCCGTTTTAAACGGCAGTTTCGAGGCCTTCTCAGGCCTCGCCCTTCTCGATCCGTTCCAGCCGGTAGCCGTAGCCGTAAATCGGCATCAGACGATAACCGTTCTCGGGCCGAAGACCGAGCTTCGAGCGCAGCATCGACACGTGCGTGTCCATCGTGCGCGACGGAATGGCGGCAGCCTGCTTCCAGATCGCATCGAGGATATGCGAGCGCGACAGCGGCCGGCTCAGATGCTTGAACAGCAGCAGCGCGAGTTCGAACTCCTTGTGCGTCAGCGTGACGGCATTGCCGCGCACATGCACGCGCTTCGCGCCCGGCTCGAATTCATATTCGCCGAACACTTCCTTCTCGGCCATGGGCTCGCGATGAAACGCGCCGCGCAACAGCATGCCGACACGCGCCAGCAGCGCCGCTGCGCTCACCGGCTTGACGAGATGATCGTCAGCGTCGATGTCGCGATGCGCGGCATCGCTTGCGCGGGTCATGAACAGCACGGGCAAACGCTCCGTGAGATTCTGACGGATCCAGCGCAGCACCTCGTCACCCGACAACCCCGGCGTGTGGCGATCCAGCACGAGCAGATCGAATGGCTGGCTGCGCAACTGTCCGACGAGTGCCCGGCCGTCGTCGAATGCATGACATGTGTGTCCCGCCGCCGACAAGGTCCTGCACACAAAGTCGGCTTGCGCCTGAGTCTCCTCCAGAACTGCAATTCTCATAAAACCCCGCAACGCTAATTCGTTGTTTCAGTCCGACCGGGTAATCGCCGATGAAGGGATGACGACTCGCGAATATGAAATTTCAAATCCACATACGCTTTGTTCTTCAAGCCCTACACCGAATGCCGGCAAATTGGTTCACATTGCCAGACAACGCCTCGATTGCCCGATATTGCTTTAATGCCTGCGCGCCTCATTGCGACAATGGAACAGCCACAATTAAACAGGCGCACAATCCACTTCTTTTGACCGCGCAGTACAAGCGGAATTTTTTCTTGCGTTTTGCTGCCCGCATCGCCCGCCGGACGGTATTGCGCGCCACGCTGCAAGAGCATGACGCGACGCGCCTGCGGGACGTGCCCGGCACTTCTTTTTGCGGCTGGAAATGACTGGCGTACGACTGAAAGCTGATCGACAGATCATGCTGCCGATACACAGGGCGCTACAACACAAACACCCGATTTGTGCGTCCTATTCCACACATTGGAATAAAAGTTCGTGCCAGTATTCGTGCGATTTAACAATTCGAGCGTCGCCGCTGACGCATTCGATTTAAATCGGGGTGAAGATTATTAGAACGAATTGAATCAGTCAATTAATCTTGCCATTTTTATGTGGCAACGCAGTCATTTCGTTAAATCGGACCGATGATACCGATAACGGACTTATCGGTGCCATATGCGCTATACGCCGTCAAAGGCACTGCACTCAATTCGGTTAGCGGCTTTTGCCGCACTGCACTTTAGGGTTGCGAGCAACCTCGCCAGGGCCACACTTCAGACGAAGCGGCCTTGCATCGCACTGCGTCACCCATGACGGGCGACGCAAGTCTTTCACGCGCGATTAGACGACTTCCTCATTTGTATCGTCTGCAGCGGGCGACGCGCAGATCACGTCGACACCGGCGCCCGCCAGCACCTTAGACAGTCCCGCTGCTGGCGCCGCATCCGTGACCAGGGTGTCGAGGCCATCCGCGCCGAGCACATGCACCAGCGCGCTATGGCCGAACTTCGTGTGATCCGCGGCGACGATGCGGCGCTCGGCTTGCGAGAACGCCGCGCGCGCAAGCGCAGCGTCGGCGGGCTGGGCGTCCATGAAGCGCCCTTTCGCGTCGATGGCCGTCACCGACACGATCGCGTGGCGCACATGGAATTGCCGGAAGAACGCGAGCGCGCTTTCGCCGACGGCGGACGCATCGTCCGCGCGCAGCTCGCCGCCCGCCATCAGCACGCGGTTCTCGTTGCGCGGCGCGAGCAGCCGCGCGACCTCGGCCGAGTTGGTCACGACCGTGAGACGCGCGTGCGACTCGAGCGCCTGCGCGATGTGGACGCAAGTCGTGCCGCCGTCGAGCATCAGCGAATCGCCGTCGCGGATCAGTTGCGCGACGCGCGCTGCGATCGCGCGCTTCGCGTCGCGCTGCTCCACCATGCGACGCCTGAACGGCGGTTCGTCCAGTTGCGCAGGCAGCATGATGCCGCCATGCACCTTGACGAGCAGTCCCTCGGCCACGAGCGGCTTCAGATCGCGGCGGATCGTTTCGTCGGATACCGCGAAGGTGTTGGCCAGATCGGTGATCGTGCAGGTCTGTTGCGCGCGGACGAGCCGCAGGATCTCGTTCTGTCGGTGAGTGGCGAACATCGTTGGCGGGGTCTGGAAATTGGCGCCAGTCTAGCAAACCTGTCCGCCCGGCTCCAATACGAATCCATGCAATTCCACATTCATCCTCATCGCCCGCGACCGCATAGTTGTCGGGCAACGTTGCATTTCGGGGATTTTTGCGGCAAAGTACGCAAGACTGAATTCCCACACATTTCCACTCATTTCCACACTCTTCCGCGAGTTGCCCTTCATGTCAACCCACATTCCGACGCAGGCGCGCGTCGTCATCATCGGCGGCGGCATCATCGGATGCTCGGTCGCGTATCACCTGACGAAGCTCGGATGGACGGATGTCGTGCTGCTCGAACAGGGCCAGTTGTCATGCGGCACGACATGGCACGCGGCCGGTCTGGTCGGCCAGTTGCGCGCGCAGGAAAGCATGACGAAGCTGATCCGCTACTCGACGGCGCTCTACGCCGAACTCGAAGCCGACACGGGTCTGGCGACGGGCTGGAAGCAATGCGGCTCGCTGTCCATCGCGCGCACGGCCGAACGCATGACGCAACTCAAGCGCACGGCCGCCGTCGCGCGCGCCTATGGCGTGAGCTGCGAGGTGATCGGCCCGAAGGAAGCCGGCGAACTATGGCCGCCGATGCGCACCGACGACCTGCACGGCGCAGTCTGGTTGCCCGGCGACGGCAAGGCGAATCCGACCGATCTGACGCAGGCGCTCGCGCGCGGCGCCCGTCGGCGTGGCGCGCGCATCGTCGAGAACACGCGTGTTACTGCGATCCACACGCGGCCGGCATCGAAGGGCCGCGAAGCGAGCGGCGTCGCATGGCGCGACAAGGAAGGCAACGAAGGCGCGATCGCCGCACAGGTCGTGGTCAATTGCGCGGGGCAATGGGCAAAGAGCGTCGGCCGTCTGTGCGGCGTCACGGTGCCGCTGCATTCGGCCGAGCACTACTACATCGTCACGGAGCGCATTGCAGGCGTGCATCCCGATCTGCCCGTGATGCGCGACCCTGACGGCTACATCTATTTCAAGGAAGAAGTGGGCGGGCTCGTGATGGGCGGCTTCGAACCGGACGCGAAGCCGTGGGGCATGAACGGCATTCCCGAGAACTTCGAGTTCCAGCTGCTGCCCGACGACTGGGATCAATTCCAGATCCTGATGGAGAACGCGCTGCAACGCGTGCCTGCGCTGGAAACGGCGCAGGTACGTCAGTTCTACAACGGCCCCGAGTCGTTCACGCCCGACAACAACTTCATGCTGGGCGAAGCGCCCGAGCTGCGCAACTTCTATGTCGGCGCGGGCTTCAACTCGATGGGCATTGCGTCGGCGGGTGGCGCCGGCATGGCGCTCGCCGAGTGGATCGTCGCGGGCGAGCCGACGATGGACCTGTGGCCTGTGGACATTCGCCGCTTCGCGCGCTTCAACGGCAACGATACCTGGCTGCACGACCGCGTGAAGGAAACGCTTGGCCTGCACTACGCGATGCCCTGGCCGAACCGCGAACTCGATAGCGCGCGGCCCTTCCGCCGCTCGCCGCTCTATGCGCTGCTGCGCGACGAAGGCGCGTGCTTCGGCAGCAAGATGGGTTGGGAGCGTCCGAATTTCTTCGCGCCTTCGTTAGAAGAGGCTCGCATCGAGTATGCGTCCGGCCAGCAGAACTGGCTGCCGTGGAGCGGCGAAGAACATCGCGCGTGCCGCGAAGGCGTCGCGCTGTTCGACATGACGTCGTTCTCCAAATTTCTCGTCAAGGGGCGCGACGCGGAAGCGGTGTTGCAACGGATCGTCGCGAACGATGTCGCCGTGCCCGTTGGCACGGCCGTCTATACGGGCATGCTCAACGAGCGCGGCGGCTACGAGTCGGACTTCACGCTCACGCGCGTCGCCGACGATCAATACCTGCTCGTCACGGGCTCCGCGCAGACCACGCGCGATTTCGACACACTCGACAAGCGCATTCCGCCCGACAGCCATTGCATGCTCGTCGACGTGACGAGCCAGTACGCGGTGCTCGCCGTGATGGGGCCGCGTGCGCGCGATCTGCTTGCGAGCGTATCGAAGGCCGACTGGAGCAATGAGGGCTTTGCGTTCGGACAGAGCCGCGAAGTGGATATCGGCTACGCGACCGTGCGCGCGACGCGCATCTCGTATGTCGGGGAACTGGGGTGGGAACTGTATGTGCCCGTCGAGTTCGCAGTCGGTGTCTACGAAACGTTGCATGCGGCGGGGAAGCGTTTTGCCCTTAAAAACGCGGGGTATTATGCGCTCGAGTCGCTGCGGATCGAGAAAGGCTATCGCGCGTGGGGACGCGAATTGTCGCCGGATACGAATCCGTTCGAAGCGGGCCTCGCGTTCGCGTGCAAGCTCGCCAAGGACATACCGTTCATCGGCCGCGATGCGCTTGTGACGCTGCGCGACGAGCCGCCGCTGCAACGACGCCTCGTCGTGTTCACCGCCGACGGCGCGAGCGATCGCATGCTATGGGGCGGCGAAGCAATCCTGCGTGATGGCAAGGCGGTCGGCTTCGTAAGCTCGGCGGCGTTCGGGCATACGCTTGGCTGTCCCGTCGCGATGGGCTATGTGAAGCGCGACGACGGCGCCCCGCTCGACCAGGCCTGGCTCACGAACGGCCGCTATCAGATCGATGTCGCCGGCGATCTGCTGCCCGCGACGCTGCATCTGAAAGCGCCCTACGATCCCGCTTCCGCCCGTATCAAAAGCTGACGCACACAACGCGCACGTTAACGCGTAACGATCAGCCGCAGAGCATCGTTGCGCGCGATATCACGTGGCGTCACGCCGAGCAGCCGCTTCATCCAGTGCGCCATGTGGCTCTGATGTGCGAAGCCGACTTCGAGCGCGACCTGGCTCGCGCTCAGCCGGCCCTGCAGCAACAACACCTTTGCGCGTTCGACGCGCCGCTGCACGACATGCCGATGCACAGGCACGCCCATCGTCTCGCGAAACAGCACCTTGAAATGCGGCACGCTCAACTCGACGAGCGCGGCCAGTTCGCTCAGTGTCAGGCGTTCGTCGAGATGCGCCTCGATGTAGTCGATGACGCGCGCCGCCGCGCGCGGCGACAGCGTGCGTCGCTTGTCGTCGTATGAAATCGAAGCGCCCGCGAGCCGTACGATCATCGCGGTGCACAAGCTCTCGGCGTAGAGCGGATCGGATGCGTCTTCGGCTTCGAGTTCCGCGCGCATCGCCCACGCCAGATGTTGAAAACGCGTGTCGCGCAACTGGAACTGCGGGCGGATCTGCGCATCGGTGGCGCGCAGGCCGAGCTGATCGAAGGTATTGCGCACGAAATCTTCGGCGAACCAGATGCGCAGGATCGTGCAGCTGTCATCGTCGGACCATTCGCCGTCGAGGCCCGCTGGAATCACGTCGGCATCGCCGTGCGCCTGAATGCGCGCCGCGCGCTGGCCGTTGCATCGGCAAACCGCTCGCACGGGCGCGCCGACATGCACGCCGACGCGATGATGCTCGATCGCCGGAATGCGGTGCGCGCCCGCCGCGATCCCGAGCATTTCCGCGCCAAAACCCGACCAGCCGAGCGACGCGCTCGACAGCAGGCTCGCGCGCGCGCCTGAGTGCGGCACCAACGCAGGGTGGACTGCATTCATCGCTTGCACCTCGTTCCGTCCTCTGATTGCCGCATTGTGCTGCGTTTTGCGCTTGCGTGCTGGCCGTTGCTCCGAGGCACGGCTGCCACGCGCAGATCGTCATCCGGATCTGCTGCCCGTCATCCTTCCATGCGCGTTTCCGGTTGCGCCGCCGCGTACGCTTGATTCCCATGAAACCAGTGGAGATAGACGATGTATGTGATTTTTGGCGCAACGGGCAAGGTAGGCCGTTCGGCAGCGGCGGCGCTCAGACATGACGGGCACGCCGTGCGCGCCGTCGTGCGAAGCCCGGCGCAACAGGAAACGCTGACGCGCATCGGCTGCGAAGTCGTCACCGGCGATCTCAACGACGAAGCATCGATTCACCGCGCGCTCGACGGCGCTCACGCCGTGCAGATGCTGTGTCCATTGCCGCATCGCGACCCCGATCCCGCAGACTCGATGCGTCGGATGATCGATACGGCCGCGCGTGCGCTGCGCGCTCATCCGCATCTGCGTGTCGTCGCGCTGTCGGACTATGGCGCAGAACTCGATGCAGACACAGGTATCACGATGCTGTTTCATCACCTCGAAGCGGCGTTCAGAGAGGCTGCGCCGCGCCTCACGCTGCTGCGCTCGGCGGAACATATCCAGAACTGGGCGCGCGTGGTGCCTGTCGCGCTCGCAACGGGCCGGCTGCCGAGTCTGCATCACCCTCTCGACAGGTCGTTTCCGACGGTGTCCGCGCATGACGTCGGCATCGATGCCGCGCGCTTGCTGATCGAAGGGTTTGATGAAGAGGGAGTTCGAATCGTGAGCGTGGAAGGCCCGCGCCGTTACGACGCAAACGATGTAGCCCGCGCGCTCGGCGATGCAAGTGGACGCGATATCGTTGCGCACGCGCTGCCGCGCGACGAATGGACCGCGACGCTGCTGCGCGCGGGCCTCAACGCGAATCACGCGAAGCTGATCGTCGATCTGTACGACGCGCAGAACGTGGGGCGAATCGATGTCGAAGCGGGCACTGAGCGGCGCTTCGGCACGACCGAATTGCACGACGTGGTAGCTGCGCTCGTGTCGACGATCAACGCGTAACGGGAGCATCGCATGCAGTGCTGCCCTTTGACACGCATGATCGACCATCCTCACGCACGCCCTTCAGACCCGTCAAGGACGCTATACAAGCTCGTGACAACATTCGCCGCGCGACTCGGCTGGCATCGACTGGAGCGATTGCTGAGCTCGATCCCCGACAGCAACGACGACTTCATGATCTTCTGACGTTGTAAAGCAAATGGCCTCGCGTTCGCGAGGCCATTGCACGTTGCTCACATTGCTCAGCGAGTCCGGGCGACAGCCGTCACTCGTTCTCTTCGAAGTAATGTCCGAACTTCACCTGCTTGGTGCGGATATAGCGCTCGTTCTCTTCGCGCATCGGAATGGCGAGTGCGACACGTTCGCAAACGGGAATGCCGTGCTTCGACAGGGAGTCGAACTTCTTCGGGTTGTTGCTCATCAGACGCACCGACGTCACCTTCAGAAGGCGCAGAATGGCGGCCGCCGAATCGTACTCGCGCGAGTCGTCGGGCAGGCCGAGGTCGAGATTCGCCTCGACGGTGTCGCGGCCCTGCTGCTGCAGCGCATACGCGCGGATCTTGTTCGACAGGCCGATGCCGCGCCCTTCGTGGCCACGCAGATACAGCAGCACGCCACAGCCCTCCGCCGCGATATAGCGCAGCGCGAGGTCCAGTTGCTCGCCGCAGTCGCAACGGTATGAACCGAGCACGTCGCCCGTCAGACACTCCGAATGCAGGCGCGTGAGCACCGACTGTTTATTCTCGACATCGCCCATCACGAGCGCGAAATGCTCGGCGCCCGAGTCGTTCACGCGGAACACGTAGGATTCGAAGGTGCCGTAGCGGGTGGGAAGCGTGGCGCAAGCGTCGAGCGTGACGCATTCGCCGGTGATTGCGCCGTCAGCAAGCAACGGATCGTGAGACATGGGCATGGCGTTAGCGGAATTGCGGACATGAACCCGTGAGCTACCGGGGATAAAGTACAAAAGCGGAGTTTACCGCTAAACGCCGAATTGTACCTGGCAGCCGCTCCGCGATGGTGCGCGGGCGGCAATACGGACCATCGCGGCGGACCATCGCGGTGCATCACCGCGGGTATGCATGACGAAAAACGCAGCATGCTCATTTCCGCAAATCGCATGACATGCGTGATCGTCCCCACGAAACCAGGCGAAGCGAGCGTCGCCGCGCGCGTTGTCCACGCCTATACTTGATTGGCGCCTGTTCTGCGCTTGACGTGCCTCTCCTTCACCCCAGCGCGCCGTGACCAGGCGTGCTGCACTGCAAACGGAGCCGCTCCATGACTAGCGTTGCACAAGTCCTCAAATCGAAGCCGACCCAAGAGGTCTACACGATCGAGGCATCCGATTCCGTCTACAACGCCATCAAGCTGATGGCCGACAAACAGATCGGTGCATTGATCGTCAAGGAAAACGGGTCGATCGCGGGGATCGTCACCGAACGCGACTATGCGCGCAAGATCGTGCTGATGGACCGCTCGTCGAAGACGACGCCCGTGCGCGACATCATGAGCAGCGCCGTGCGCTTCGTGCGCCCGGACCAGACCACGGACGAATGCATGGCGTTGATGACGGAGCGCCGCATGCGTCACCTGCCGGTCCTCGACAACGAACAGTTGATCGGCATGGTGTCGATCGGCGACCTCGTGAAAACCATCATCGCCGAGCAGCAGTTCACCATCCAGCAGCTCGAACACTACATCCATAGCAGCTGAGCGTTGCGCCGCTGCGATGTCATTTCCGCCGCTGAAACTGCGGCGCGACCCGCTACGCCTGTCGCCCGAGCCAGCAAAAAAAGCCCAATCCGCGAGGTTGGGCGAAGCCACCTTTCGGCGGCGGAGGTTCATGCTTTCGTTCACGGCGGTGCGGCGACCTTGTCCGGTCCAGGCCGCGCCGCCGTTCATATTCTGGTTGCGCGCTTCATACCTGCATCGAAGGCACGCGCGCCGGACCGTGAAGACTGCGGCCCGGCTTGTACTCCGGAATCAATGACCGAAGTAGACGTCTTGTGCCGGGTTCAGCGTCTTGGCCGCGCCCGATTGCGACGAACCGTTCGTCGATGCGCCGTAGCCGGTATCGGCCACCGGCGCTTGTGCTACCGCACCGTTTTGCGCCTGAACGCGGGCTTCGGCAGCCTGGATGTCGGCCGGATAGGTCGAATCGACAGCCGTGGCCGGGTTGTAGCCTGCCTTTTCCAGCTGGACCAGTTCGGCGCGGACTTGCGCGCGGGTCACGGGCTGGTTCGACTGGGCGAACGAGACAGCGGGGATGGCGAGAACAGCAGCGATGGCGACAGCCTTGATCAGCGATTTCATGGTAACTACCTCCGAAAGTTGTTTTGTCAGCCGCTTCACACAACCGTGTGTGTGAAGCCAGTGAGATCAGTGTAGCCATCGACACACCAAGGGAAAACCCCTATTCCGGAGATACTTAATTGCGCTGAGTGAAAGAGTCCGGTCGCTTCGCAAGCCAGATGTCAATTTTGCGAGTGGTGAGACGTAATAATGTCGGGACGGATTGGCGTATCTCACTATGTGGCAAACGCCATGGATGCCACACGCATTGACAGGCTCGACGCGTTCTCCAGGACTCAAGTCAGCACGCAACGTCACGCGGACGGCGGCCCCTCACCGGGCGGCAGAGCCTCGGCCGGCAGCAGCTTACGTGGCCCGCTGACAAACGGATTGCCGGGCACATAGAAGCGCAGCAGCCGATGCATCTCCCTCGCGATACCAATGCGCGTCGTCACCGCGACCGGCGTGCGCGCCTCGCCCGCCGCGCCTACCCATAGTCCGCGCCCGTTGCAAAGATCCGCGCCGTCGAAGCTGAGATCGATGCCGAGCGCGAGCGCCAGCCGCCCCGGGCCGCGCGCGAGATCGCGCAGCTTCGCGTCCGGCCGGCGCGCCTGCATCCATTCGATGCCCTCCGCCGGCTCCAGCGCGCGAATCAATACGGCGGCGCCCGTGCCCTCCGGCTCGCTGACCACGTTGATCACGTTGTAGATGCCGTAGGTGAGACGAACATAAGCATGGCCGTGTTCGAGGAACATCGAGCCGTTGTACGCACGCCGCCCCGGATACGCATGATTGGTCGAATCGCCGACGGGATACGCCTCGGTCTCGACGATCCGCCCCGCTGCCCGCCCTTTGGCCAGCTCGCGGACCAGGTATTTACCCAACAGGAAGCGCGCGAGGTCAACCGTATCGATGGGTAGATCGTTGCGGTGTAGAGGAACAAGGGAAAGCGCCGTATCTGTCATGCGTTGATGCGCCGGGAATAGATGCTGAAGTCCGCGTGAGCCACGCAGTTTGCAGCATGATGACGCGCGGTGCAGTTCGATGCACGGCGCGAGACGAATGGCACCAGCGGCATCGATCCGTTGTAGCAATGTCGCATCCGGACGACCCTT
>Ga0247692_1000179_pt1 | contig 15098 bp, 16 predicted proteins | sample CNK33_metaG_FD_183041 | JGI IMG/M metagenome (GOLD analysis project Ga0247692, IMG submission 183041) | Soil microbial communities from Purdue University Martell Research Forest, Indiana, United States - CNK33 | ecosystem: Environmental > Terrestrial > Soil > Temperate forest > Bulk soil...
ATCGGCACGCCCCATTTCCTTGCGGTGGTCTGGGGCGTCGCGGGCACGTGGGCGGTGGTGACCGTGGGCGCGTTTTTCGTCGTACGCACGCGGCACCCGGTTCAGCCGTTCCGGACCTTCCAGTTGGAACTTCAGCGCGATTTGCAGGTGATCAGAGAGGCGACGAGATGAAGCGGCGACTTCAACACCATGAGGACGCCGAGGCCGCGGTCCTCGCGCGCATGGACGCGGCACGCACCCGACTCCTTTCCGACACGCGCGCGTTGCGCGTACTCGCATCTGCAAGAGCCTCGGACAGGTACCGCGTCACCGGCATCGTCCGAACGGTAGTGCAAACTCCAAACGCCGCTCTGATTGCTGCGCTCCTCGTCGGTTCGATCGTCATCGGACCGCGACGATTGTTGGGGATCGCGATACGGACAGCTGTGACGGCCTGGGTGACGGGAACGGTGCGCGCGTTCGCGGGCCGGAACGTACGAGCCGTGACTGTGCGAGAAAAATCGATGGCTGGCGCTGAGGAGGGCTGACTGCCGCATAAACGGAGCTGACAGGTTGCGGCGCGGAGGGATCGACGGCCGTAGACCCCGCACCGAGACCCGCGTAGGGTTGCACAGCCGCACCTCCAGTCCGGCTCCTTGTGGGTGGCGGAACGTCTCGGAAACCCGATTCCCTCATCCCAGGATAGGCAGCAAAGCGTGCTGTCCGACCCGTTATCCTCGGCCGCAATGCCACCTCAACCGAGGAAATCCATTTCATTCGATTGTTGTAACGGAGCGGACTTCAGATCCGCACAGACTCGGTAATGCGCATCGGGGTTCGCTATCGCAAAGGCACATGACGTGCTCTGTAGTACGAACGACGTACGGAAAAGCGATGGAGTCGTCATTGCGCAGGGCCGGACAATCGAAAAAATCGGCGGTGGATCGTGGGTGGCGCTCGTCGTCTTTTTCCTGGCTTTCGACTGAAACCGCGCTCCGTGGATCGACGACAAGGTCACTCAGGCCATCGGCCGGCAGTTCCATATCACGGGCGAATTGAAGGTCGGCTGGCGGCGCCTGCCTTCGTCAGAATAATATCGCGTTCTGGACGCAGTGCCGGTGTTGGGCTAGACCTGATTTCATCTGCACTCGTCGCGGTGGAGGTATCTGAAGGACGGTGTGATTCCAGAAGGAATCAATGACATACGCTATAAAATCCCGCGAGCCAAAATTGACGGACCTCAACACCGGGATCGAGCGACGCCGTCGGTTCGTCGAGCAGCAGCACGTGGACCAGCGCGGCGATCTGCGCTTCGCCGACGGACAGCTCGCTCGCGAACCGGTCGAGAAAATCGTCGGCGCGTCCCGCCTGCGACGCGAGCGCCACCGCGTGCGCGCGATCGAAGCGCACGTCGCGATAGGCGTGCAGCGTGTACGGATAGCGCACATTGTCTTCGACGCTGCCGTAGAGCAGCGCGGGCCGCTGGCGGATCTACGCGACGTGTCGCCGGCACTGCGGAATCATGGCGCGCGCAATGCGCTTGCCGCGCCACCGCACCTCGCCGCCGTCGAGCGGATCGAGCAGCGTGAGCGCGCGCATGAACACGCTTTTCCCCGAACCCGACGGGCCCCTGATCGCGATGCGCTCGCCCGCCTCGATGGCGATGCTGGTCGCGTGCAGCAGCGTCTGGCCGCGCGACACATCTCGCCGCACCATCTCTTTGCATGGGCGAGCGGCGCGTCCGTCATGTTGGTCTTGTGGGGTATGGGCAATAGAATCTGTCGCAGCGCATCATCATAGCGAAGCGCGCTCGCGCGGGCACACGGCGTGCTTCCCTGTCAGTTGACGCACGTAATCCGGAGCCCTCATGGCTGTGCTGCGGTCGGCTGGCATGTCCATCGGCAGAACGCTAGGCAGGATCCTCGCGTGGCTCGTCGCCGTGCTGCTGATTCTGATCGCCGCGCTCGCGGTGTTCATTCTCACCTTCGACTGGAATCGCGCGCGGCCCTATGTGAATGACAAGGTGAGCGAAGCCATCGGCCGGCCGTTCGCAATCGAGGGGGATCTGAAGGTCGGGTGGCGGCAACCCGCCGGCGAAACGGGCTGGCGCTCATGGGTGCCATGGCCGCGCTTTTCCGCGCAGAACATCACGGTTGCCAATCCCGACTGGACGAAACAAAAGCACTTCGCCACGCTCGACGAGATCGACTTCCAGGTGAAGGTGCTGCCCCTGCTCGCGCATGACATCGTGATCCCGGCGATCAATCTGGTAAATCCGTCCGTCGATCTCGAGCGGCTCACCGACGGACGCAACAACTGGACGTTCAAGCTGAAGTCGTCGGCGGGACCGTCAGAATGGAAGCTCGACCTGCACAACATCCAGTTGAACAAAGGCAACATCGCGCTGGCCGACCAGCAGAAGAAGATCGAGATGCAGGGCGTCATCGATACGCTCGGCCAGCCGATTCCGATCGGCGAAGCGCTGAAGCAGCAGGAAGAGACCTCGCGCAAGGCGTCGGCGGAGGTGGTCGGCAGGCAGGGGGCGAAACAGCTGAGCGCGCAGGCGAAAGCGGCCACGTCCGAGGCCTCGGGCGCGTCGGCGGTGGCGCCTGGCGCGCCTGTTGCATCTGGCGGGTCCTTATCTGCGGCGCCTGCCGCGCCGGCTGGCGTGGGGGCGTCGAGCCTGACGGCTGCGGGCGCATCCGCGGCCGTCGCCACATCCGGCGCGCCTGCAAGTGGAGCGGGCGGAACGGGCGGAGCCGTCGCGCGACGTCAGAGCGCTCCGCAATACGGCATCGGCTGGACCGTGAAGGGCACGTATAACCGCTCGGCCGTGTCGGGCAGCGGCAAGCTCGGCGGCGTGCTCGCGTTGCAGGACACGTCGCGGCCGTTCCCGGTGCAGGCCGATGTGAAGGCAGGGGACCTGCGCATCGCGCTGGTCGGCACCGTCACCGATCCCGCGCATCTGGCCGCCGTCGATCTGCGCCTGTGGCTGCAGGGCACGAGCCTCGATCATCTGTACCAGCTGACGGGCATCACGCTGCCCGAAACGCCGCCCTACGCGACGGAAGGCCATCTGATCGGCAATTTCAAACCGGGCGCGAGCGTATTCAGGTATGAAAATTTTACAGGCCGCGTCGGCGGTAGCGACCTGAACGGCACGCTCGTCTATAAGCAGCGCGAGCCGCGTCCGCTGCTCGAAGGCACGCTGGTTTCGAACCTGTTGCAGTTCAGGGACCTTGCGCCGATCATCGGCGCGGATAGCAACGCGAGCAAGGCGAAGCGCGGCGACATCGCGCGCCAGCCATCGGGCAAGGCGCTGCCGACCGAGGAGTTCAAGACCGACCGCTGGAAGGCGATCGATGCTGACGTCAAGCTCACGGGCCGGCGCATCGTCAAGGATCCGGCGCTACCCATCACCGATCTCTACACGCATGTCTTGATGACGGACGGCGTGCTGTCGCTGGAGCCGCTGAAGTTCGGCGTCGCCGGCGGCTCGCTCGCGTCGGACATCCACCTCGACGGCAGCGCGACGCCGCTCAAGGGCCGCTTCTCGACGGAAGCGCGCCACCTGAAACTGAAGCAATTGCTCCCGACCGCGAAGACGATGCAGAACGCGCTCGGCGAAATCAACGGCGACGCGGCGCTGTCCGCCACGGGCAATTCGCCGGCGGCGCTCGCCGGCACGTCTAATGGCGAGGTGAAGCTGCTCATCACCGACGGTACGATCAGCCGTCTGCTAATGGAAGCTGCGGGGCTGAACGTGGCGAATGTCGTGTATGAAAAGCTCTTCGGCAATCGCGACGTGCAGATCAATTGCGCGGCCGGCGACTTCGTCGTGACGGACGGCGTGCTCGATTCGCGCGTGTTCGCGCTCGATACGCAGGATGCCGTGATCAATGTGGACGGCAAGATGAACATGAAGGACGAGACGATGGATCTCGGCGTGCATCCGCATACGAAGGGTTTCCGTGTTTTCACGCTGCGCTCGCCGCTGTACGTGAAAGGCACGTTCAAGAATCCGCATGTCGGCGTGAATGCGGCGGCGCTCGCGGTGCGTGGCGGCGCGGTGGTCGGCCTCGGCCTGATCAATCCGTTCGCCGCGCTGATTCCGCTGATCGCGCCGAGCAACAACAAACCGCTTCCCTGTCAGGAATTGATGACGGCGATGCAGGCGCAGCATCCGACAGCGCCGCCGCCGGGACAACGCGAGAAGGCCAAGGGACCGCTATTGCCGCCCGGCACGCCGGGTGCCTCGGCCGTCGAACCGTCCGCGCCCGCGACGTCGTCGAAGCCTTCCGCGCCATCAAAGAAGCCCGCGGCACCCGCTGGCGGTGTGGCATTGCCTGGGCCCTTGAATGCGGCGGATTACAAAGGCAATTGAGAAGCGAAATCAGCTTGCCGCTGGCGAAAAATGGGCGCTGGGCTCACGCGTTCGTCTGCGAATGGAACGGACGACATTGCTAGCCCGACGCGCTGAAGGAAATCGGCATCAGGTATGCACAGGGATACCTGTTTCAGAGGCCCGGCAAGGGAGTTCGAGCGGATGTATCATCATTCACACGTCGTTCTCAACCCGTCGTAAGAACCGACGGATGAGCCGGGCCGATAACAAGGCCCTCCTGACTCTGATACTTGAGCGCCTGCACACGGACACCATCTTGATCTTCCATCCGCCGCTCCCGGCCGCCGGGTGTGAACGAGGAAGCGGGCGAACCGGCTCTGGTATTTTTTCACGACAGCGAGATAGCCAGTCCCATATCCCTGCGCGACCGAACGCGCGCTGACGGCATCCGTCTCGAGACCGACCTGGATTTCCAGACCGTGGCAGGCATAGACACGCTTCACGTGATCTGCCGCATTTCCGGCCGCTAGCCCAACTTTCTCTGTTCGCAGCCTCGATTGATGCCAAGTCATTGATTTTAAAAGGCATGCATACCAACAGTCTTCACTACAAGGCGAACGTTTTATTGGCGGGGACTGGCGATGGCCGGGCCGTGATTTTCGGCGGGGGCTGTTTGGGCAAGGTCAGGCGCAAATGGTCGAGCAATAGGCGGTGCTCCGGTTCTGGCTGGGTGTAGCGGGACAGGATCAGGTCGCGTCCGTCGGTAGTTGGCAGATGAACGTCAACCATCTGCATGGTCTTGAATTTCTCCAGCACTGCGCGCGGCGTCAAGCCTGGCGCTGCGCGCCTCAGCTGGTTTTTCAGTGTCACTTGCAGGCAGTACGCCAGGAACGCAACAAAGATATGGGCTTCGATGCGCGCTTCCCGGGAATGGTAGATTGGCCGTATTGATAAGTCATGCTTAAGTTCCTTGAACGCCTGTTCGACCTCGGTGAGCTGCGTATAGAAGGTCCACAGCTGAGCCGGATCGTGGCCAGTCAGATTCGTGCGCAGCAGGTATCGTCCTTCCCGGCTTCGCGTCCGGCGCAGCCTGGCGCGGTCAAGCTCAAAGTGGAACGTGTCCGGCGTCACGGCCTCATCGCTTTGTGGCAACGTCAGCCTGATTAGATTGGCGGCTCGCCCGGCGTCCTGTCTGGCCGCTCCCACCTTCATGAGCAGTTCGTCACGCGTGAGGTTTTGCCCCTGCAATTGCTTGAGCCGTTGTACATAGCGTTTGAGCCGGCGTTGCCGCATGCCACGTTCCTTGCCGACGCGATGCTCGCTCTCGGCTAGCACGTAGGTTTCACTGTCCTGCGGCAGGCGCTTGACATGCACGCCGTCACGGATTCGCTCCCACGACTTTGAGAGGAAGGACTGCTCGAGTTTGCTCAGACGTCCCTTGGGCGTGCCCACCAGGTACGAGGCGCCCATCTCGCGCATTTGTGCCAGCGTCTCTTCCGTTGGGATTCCTCTATCCATGAAAGATGGGGAGCTTCCCATCTGTCATGCAATGTTGAGTGCACAGTTATGTGGAGTGAGTGGCTCGCAGCGCTGGTTCTTGCGGCGATCACGGTAAGCGCACTCCACATAACTAACCTACATTGAGGTTGACCCGCTTCGACGGACGGATTCGCAGTCAGAGATTTGATGTGAGCTGGCCTCCGTTAGGCGTTGAGGCGGCGGGTCGCTTCTCTCGAGCATGACGCTGGCCGCCGGTGGGCAACCCGCCTTATTCGCAAGTTCGGATACCGCCCCAACCCAGATGGATTTGCGGCTGGGTACATGGCCGCGATCGTTGCATCCGCAGAGAGGGCTGGCTAATCAATGAGGAAATGCGCCAAGCAATACCGCGAGCTTCCACAAGGCAATCACGAACAATATTCCGAAGATTGTGGCAATGAGAATTTGTCGCTTGCACTGAATTGTGTCGTCGACGGGACGCCGATGGGATACGCGAATCAGTCGCATTTCGACCACCTCAATCATGCGTTGCCTCGTCTAAATACTAAATACTAGCACGCGGGCAATGCGCAGGACGTCGTGGCCGTTCTCGCGGCATCCTCAGAGAAAGGAGCCGCATGGTGATCGCCGCTCTAGTGCGGGAAGCCCGTGTTGATAGCATCTCGCGCCCGCTGCTCCCCATCGCGTATTGCCGATTCGAGATCAATGAAGATTTCGCCGTCGAAAATTTGGTATTGGAGATCGCCTTGATAGACCGGCGATCCGTCGAGCCTCGTGACGGTACATCGAGAAACGTATCCCTCGATCTGGCCCGGCGATCCAGTTCGATACTTTGGTTGAACGTTGATGACCAGTCGATACGGCGGCGCATCAATCTCGCGGTACATCGGCGACGACATGATGCTCTCCTACTTCCACGTGGAGTATTTTAAGTATGAGCGAAAACAGCAAAATCGAGTGGACGGACCACACGTTCAATCCGTGGACTCTTGCCGCTCGGGCACGCCCGCGATCTGGATGTGGCCGATGCGCGGCATGTCGCGCTTCAGCTTCACCGCGAGATCGCCTCCAATGACGTGGCAGTGGTAGCAATCGAACTGCACCTGCAGGTTCGGTCCGCCGACCTCCCCGCAGATCACCTGCGTGTCGTCCTGGCAGTTCAGAGAGAAGCCTGGAATGTGTCGCGCGTATTGATCGGCTCCATGACGATCGTGATGCCGTCGGCCGGCGCGCGTGGCGCGTGCTGGCGGCGGGAACTTTCGCCGCTACGGGGAGTGGAGAGATAGCACCCCGGCGTCGGGACGACGGTGACGTCGGTCGGTTCACTGGTTGATGTCGGGGGCGGCGAGTTGCACCTTAGGCCTGGGGGTCCGCTGGGCCCGAGGGGACACAAGCTCAACTATTTGCGCCTCCCCCCCTCACGCCCACCTCCTTCGTCTCAAGCCATAAGTAGGTATCAGCCGCGACGAGCCCAAACACGATATGGGACACGAAACTCGCCCAACTACGGGCGTCTGCGAGCCACGGGAATAGATGGCTCATGCCATAGAAGTTGACCAGATACAAGGCGACGCCGAAGACCGCACCCGCCAGCGAGGCGAGCCCCATGCTCGAGTCAAGGCTGAACGGTGCGATGATTACCGCCAGAACGAGCACGAAAATGACCGACAGCACGAAGTGAACGATCAGCCCCACGAAGATGATGCCGAAGCCGAACGTCGCCGGTAGCGACAGCACGTCGCGACTCAACGCGATCGCTACAATTATCCGCGGCGCTCCCCAAGGGGTCTGCCCGAGGATCAACATGGTAAAGAGTTCGAGCAGCAGGAAGACCAGGCCCGCAATACAACCGCTTATTGCGGCGGCACGCCAGTCAGGCATGCGGCTAGCAAAGTGATGCGAATGCATGTGAAGTTCCCTAGCATCCCCCTTTAAACGTGGATAGATTCTCCGTTTCCATTAAACATCTTAGAAAATTTGAAGGGAAAGGCACAGTGTCAGTGTCGCCAGTTCGGCGCGCAGACGTGCCTTAGCCACCGTGGAACTCTCGGCCCTGAGCGCCGATCGCCCGGCCATCGTCCACCCCGAAGAAAAACGAGTGGCCGTGTTCCGCGCCAGAACGTGCATAAGCCCGTTGTGCCATCTTCCATGAGACAGGTTCGCCCCATGAATTCGACAAGCAACGTCCCAGGCCGGATATTGCCGGGCGCGGAGACGCGGCGGCCAAGTACGAGAGAACGACGATGCGACGCATGCCTGTATCGTCTGGGAGCCGCTCCGTATGGTGATGGCGTCATAAACGCCGTCACACCTATGGCGGCTTTTCCTGTCCGCGTGGGCAAGCATGTCACGCGCGGCACACCTGCCGCTCTAACCGTGCGAAGGCTCCCCGCCCCCTGGCGGTGCTTATTAATTGACCGCATCCTTGAACGCATTGCCGGCGGTGAACTTCACCGTTCTGGACGCAGTGATCGTCGTCTCCTGACCGGTTGCCGGATTACGGCCGGTCCGCTCCGCCCGCGCGCCAGGGAAAAACAAGCCGAAGCTGATCGGCTGGACAGTTTCGCCGCGGGTGATGGCGCTGTCATCGCGTCGACAATCGCGCCGATCATCCACCAGCACGCGCCTTGCGCACGCTGGCGACAGTGGCTTGGCGCCGGATCCTACGAAAACCTGGGTGGGAGTTCGTCGCAGCGGGGGTGCCGTGCCATGGTGACAGCATCTGGGATATTTGCCAAACCGTCGACTAGGCGAGCGTACCGTCTACCCCCGCTAGCCGTCACCGGTAAACGCGACGGTTCTGGCTGCAGGGATCGCGAAGGTCGCCGGGCCAACGTGTTATGCACGCAGCGTCCGGCACACGCTCCCGTCAAAAGCGCCCAGGGTCACACATCCGGACGGCGTCGCCGCGTATCGCCGTCGCGATTGAGGCATCCGCAAGCCTCGATCCTTGCGGCGCCGGTCAGCTCCTATGACGCATCCAATCGCGAAGCGGATGCGTATCCAGCCAACGGGCGACGGGCGCGACCTTCTGTTCTCGCGGGTAGCGCGCCACGGCAAAAATTGTGATGCACAGCACCGCGATCCCCACCACCAGACTGATCATGAACATGCTCATGACTGCCTCTCGTCAAATTCGAATCCTGTTTATATTTTAGTCGTGGAAAGCGTTAGCCATGCTAACGGGCGCTTAACCCTTTTTCGCGCAGCCCTGTCTCCCGGCCGCCGCCCTGACCTCTCTGCCTGATGTCGCCCCGCATCCCCACGGGCTTCGATCTCCAGGTTTTATCCGGCACGCGTCAGGAGCCGGCACGGTCAATGCGATCTGATCGTTAAGGACACTTGATCACAACAGCGCTACACTCGAGATGGGAGAAACCGCAGAGCAGAATCATGACCGACGCCACCCCTCAAAGTACTTTTCGCAGTCTCCCGTTGACTGCGGAGCAGGACGCGGAAGTCAGGCACTACATAAAGAAAAAAATGCAGCACGGTATGCCGTGGGACACGCCAGAGCTGGCAGCCATGCTTCACGACATGTTGGCTCCTCCAGGCAGCGACGACGAAGGACCCGACGAGTCCGTCGACGACGCCCGGGCAATCACGGAGCGCGCATCAGCTTCAGTCGAAGAGAGCATGGACTCCATCGAGGCAAGCGAGGAGCGCAATGCCGCAGCGGAAACCGAAGGCATGAAGGGGCCCAGACGCTGAATCCGGCGCGCACGCGAGGAGGCGCTCGGGCACGGCAGTTTCTCTCACCGAACGATTTGCAGGTCGACCTGGCCACGCTCAGTCCACTGCGCGCATGTACGGTGACAGAGCAGCTCCCGCCGGCTGGCGATCGGGAGCGCCGTCCCACGTTTTTGCAGGTTTGCCTAAAATGGCTAGCGAGAGCGGTGCGAATCTGCCGCGCTCAAGGAGGTCATCATGTGTGGCGCCAGCGCTGCCACATCCGCACCCTGTTCGCCTGTGCGTCGGTTATTGTACTTGGCGCCTGCCTACAGCCGTGGCAGGGGTTCCATGCCGGCGAACCGGAATCCGCCGTCGTCGCGAGGCTGGGACCGCCGCGCGAGGTCTACGACCTTCCTGACGGGTCGAGGCGGTTGATGTGGCCGACGCAGCCGATGGGCGAAGTCACCGCGGCCGCGGACATCGACGCGGCCGGCAAGGTGATCAACGTCCGCCAGGTGCTGCAAACGGGCGAGTTCTATCGCGCGGAGCCTGGCAGGTGGACGCAGAGCGATGTCCTCGTTCAGTTCGGCCGGCCCTCGGAAACGGCATACTTTCCACTGAAGAAGCGCCAGGTATGGAGTTACCGATATCTGGAAGACGGCGTGTGGTACCAGCTGTTCAACTTCGCTTTCGGCGATGCCGGTGTACTGCGCGAGACTTCGAAGAGCCCCGACCCGCTCCATGAACATAAAGGCCGGCACAACAGACCGTTCTGATTGCTGTTTCCGGATCAACCTTGCAGATGCAAGTCGGGGCCGAGTGTGCCGGCATCGAAGCCTTCCCGTTCGGTCAGAACCACAATCTGCACGCTGATCTGCATGGCAACCTCCTGCCCGGCACGTCGCCTGGGCGGTCAGCTTACAGTTCAAGCGACTGCAGCCGCTCATTCGCCGCCCGAGAGTCGAAACAGGGGGTGATCGTACTTATCATGCAAAATCTGGCGGTTGCAGGGCACAGAGGCTTGCCCAACAAGGGTTTGCCGTTTCCTCGATTTCGAGCGAGCAAGATTTTCGCAAGTCATTGATCTGTCGGTCGTTTTTCGTGAAAACCGCCAGATTTTGCACCCATCGAACGATTACCCAGATAGCAACTGTTGGACTGGATCTCTCGCCGTTTAGCGGGAGTCGTCCATCACATCAGAGCTAGGACGCCCACCCGCAGGTCTTCCGGATAGGCCTCCACCAGTTCGCGCAGTGAGGCGTCGAGCTGGATGCAACAGCGCGGCGTGGGCTGGCTGGATCATCGCGGTGGAGGCGGTGAGGTCGCTCAATCTCGCATGCGTCTCGTACGTGCCGGGCTCCCGAAGCAACGCGCTGACGGGCACGGGGCGCTGCTTTGCCGCATGGCGGACGCTGGCTTGACCGGCTTCATCCCGCAGTGACATCAATGGAAGAAACACACGTTGCGCGTCCGACCGACATCGTGAGATCGGCCGCGATGCAGCCGACCTCCGCGCCTTCCACGCGACGCCGCAGTTCGTCGCGTGCGGAGTCGAGCTTGCTGGCGTCGCGGCCATTCAGCGTAACCGCGAAGCCAAGCCCTTGCGACGACGCGCAGACGAGCGCTAACGGCTGCTGATTTCCAAATCCATCAGCTCTCTCCCCATGCATGTGCCCGCACGCGAAGAACGGGCAGTTGGCTGCTTCGTCGGTTACGCCAGGAATCTCACTACCGTATCGTTGAAGCGCTCCGCATGCTCCCACTGTGCCCAATGCCCGCAGCGCCCGAACACAAGCAAGTCGGCGTTCGGCATGCCCCACACGAGACGCAGGCCGACATCCATCGGCACGAAGCGGTCGTCGCGTCCCCAGATCACGAGCGTGGGCATCTTGACCTCGTTCAGGCGATGACCGTAGTCTGGAAACTGCTTTGGGTTCGCGGCCAGGCTCTTCACGAAGTTTTCCAGATGATCGCGCCGCGCCAGCATGTTCTGCAGACGCGCGGCCATCAGTTCTTCCGTCATCGTGCTCGCGTCGTAGACAAAGACATTGAGCATCTTCTTCAGGTTCTCGAGCGTGGGCTCGCGATACAGCCCTTGCAACAACTTGATGCCTTCGGTCGGCATCGGCACGAACTGGCTTGGGCCGCCCGTGCCGCCGCCCATCAGCACCAGCTTGCCGGCGCGCTCGGGATACGACAGCGCGAACGCCACCGCGCTATGGCCGCCCATCGAGTTGCCGACGAGATGTGCACGCTCGATACCGAGCGTATCGAGCACGCCTTTCAGGATCCGCGCATTGAGGTCGGAGCGCGAGCCCGTGCACACGATCGAATCGCTCTTGCCCCAGCCCGGACAGTCGATGAGAATCACGCGATAGCTCGCGTCCGCGAACGCATCGACGTTGCGATAGAAGTTCGCCCAGCCGCTCGCGCCGGGGCCGGAGCCGTGCAGCATGACCAGCGTTTCGCGACCTGCGCCCGTATCGTTGTAGTGGATGCGCAGTTCCTTGTCGCCTTCCATCACGCTCACGAACTTGCTCGTGGCGGCTTCCGTCCAGGTTTCGTTGGTCGTCATGTCAGTGTCCCTCAGAGATTCATTCAAATAGATTCGGTTCGAATCGTGCGCGAGGCCGCGGGCGCTTCGCGCGTCAGATTCGCGGCCACCGTCAACGCGCCGACTGCCGCGATCACGATCAGCGGAATGCTGGAAAGCACGAGCATCGACGCGCTCTGGCCAAGTGCGAGCAATTGCCCGGCGATCAGTGGGCCGACCATCGAGCCGACGCGACCCACGGCCACGGCGGCGCCGACGCCCGTTCCCCGCACTTGCGTCGGATAGGCCGTACCCGCGAGCGCATAGAGCACCGATTGGCCGCCGACGAGAAACAGACCCCCAAGCAAGCCGCCGCATGCCATGGACACGCTGCCCGTCGCGCCCGCCAGCGCGAGCAGCGCGGCGGCGATGCCCACATACATCCCCACCACTACCGGGCGCTTGCCGATGCGGTCCATCAGGCCCGCTATGACGATCGCGCCGATACCCCCGCCGATGTTGAACATCATCTGCACGACGCTGGCCTGCACGCGTGTCAGGCCGCGACTGACGACCATCGACGGCAACCAGTTCATCAGGAAATACAGCACGATCAGGGTGCCAAGGTCGCTCGTCCACAAAGCGATGGTCGTGCCGCCTCGCCCTTCTTTCCAGAGCGCCTGCGCGATGCCGCCGGGCGCCTGACTGCTCGCGCCGCTGCTCGCCGCGATGAAGTGGGCCGACTCCTTCAGATAGAGTCCGAGCAGCGGCATGGTCAGGAGCGGCCCGAGACCGCCAACATAGAAGATGTGCCGCCAGCCTTCCTCGCTCGGGCTGACGATCCCGATGACGGCCGCCAACGCCGCGCCGAAAGGCATGCCGCAATACATCGCGCCGACTGCCATGCCGCGACGCCCGGACGGGGCGGCTTCCGCGCACAAGGCGATGAGGTTCGGCATTGCGGCGCCGAGGCCCAGGCCCGTCAGGAAGCGCACGATTAGCAGACTGCGCAGATCCCACACCTGCGTAGTCGCGATGGAGAACAGGCCGAACAGCGCCACCGACAGCATCAGCACGCGCTTGCGGCCGACCCGGTCGGCGAGCCGTCCACCGATCGCCGCGCCCGGCAACAGCCCGAGCGCGCCGATGCCGAAGGCCCAGCCGAGTTGCGCGACGGCGAGATGGAACTCGCCCGTCATGCGGGGCGCGGCGACGCCTGTGGATTGAAGGTCCAGCCCTTCCAGCAACGCGACCACGAGGCACAGGCCAATCGTGAGCGCGCCACCGGAACGTACGGGCGCGGTCGTTGAGGGTTTCATCGAAAAGTCTCCGGTTTAAAGAATGCGGCGCTCTTCATGGCGCTTCGCTCATCGAAAGTGCTCAGGCGTGCGCAGCGCGCTTTTTCAGATCGAGGGCGACGTCAACGATCATGTCCTCCTGACCGCCCACCATCCGCCGCTTGCCAAGCTCGACGAGGATGTCCACGGCCTTCAGGTCATACTTCTTTGCGGCCGCTTCCGAATGCCGCAGGAAGCTCGAATACACACCCGCGTACCCGAGCGCGAGCGTTTCGCGGTCCACGCGTACCGGGCGGTCCTGCAAGGGGCGCACGATGTCATCGGCAGCGTCCATCAGCGTGTAGAGGTTCGTGCCGTGATTCCAACCCATGCGTTCAGCCGCTGCGATGAACACTTCGAGTGGGGCATTGCCCGCGCCGGCGCCCATGCCCGCGAGACTGGCGTCGATGCGGTCGCAACCCTCCTCGACCGCGACTATCGAGTTCGCGACGCCAAGGCTCAGGTTATGGTGAGCGTGCATGCCCGTCTGCGTGTCAGGCTTCAGTGCGCCCTTCAGTGCGCGGAAGCGATCGCGTACGCCGTTCATGTTGAGCGCGCCGCCCGAATCGACGACATACACGCACGTCGCGCCGTAGCTCTCCATCTTCTTCGCTTCGATGGCGAGATTCTCGGGCGTCGTCATGTGGCTCATCATCAGGAAGCCGACCGTATCCATGCCGAGCGCTCGCGCATACTCGATGTGCTGCTTCGAGATATCCGCTTCCGTGCAATGCGTGGCGATACGCACGACGCGCGCGCCGGCATCGTAGGCCGCTTTGAGATCGTGAATCGTGCCGATGCCCGGCAAGAGCAGCGTCGCGATTTTCGCGTGCTTCACGACATCGGCGACGGCTACGATCCACTCGAGATCGCTATGCGCGCCGAAGCCATAATTGAAGCTTGAGCCTCGCAGACCATCGCCGTGCGCGACTTCGATGCTGTCCACCTTCGCTTCGTCGAGCGCCCGGGCGATGGCCTGCACGTTTTCGATCGCGTACTGGTGACGAATCGCGTGCATGCCGTCGCGCAGTGTCACATCGGAGATATAGAGTTTCTTGTCCATGTTTGCTTCCGCCTTATGCTGCCGTATCCACGAGCGTCTGAGCCATGCGCTCGGCAGTGGCAAGCGCGGCGGACGTCATGATGTCGAGATTGCCGGCGTAGGCCGGCAGGTAATGCGCCGCGCCTTCGACTTCGATGAAGATCGACGTCTTCAGACCGCTGAAGCGGCCGATGCCGGGAACGTTGAGCGGCGCATCCGCGGCAATGTCGTCGAACTGCACCGACTGCTTCAGCCGATAACCCGGCACATACGCCTGTACCGCCGCCGCCATCTGCTCGACCGACGCTTCGATCTTCGCACGGTCCGCCGCCTCGGAAAGCACGTACACGGTGTCGCGCATCATGATCGGCGGTTCCGCCGGGTTCAGCACGATGATCGCCTTGCCCTTTTTCGCGCCGCCCACGGCTTCGATCGCCTTCGACGTTGTTTCGGTGAACTCGTCGATGTTCGCGCGCGTGCCCGGCCCCGCCGACCTGCTGCTGATCGACGCGACGATCTCGGCGTAATGCACGCCGGCGACGCGCGAGACGGCGGCCACCATCGGAATGGTCGCCTGCCCGCCGCACGTGACCATGTTCACGTTCAGCGCATCGAGATGGGCGTCGATGTTCACTACCGGCACGCAGTAAGGGCCGATCGCGGCCGGCGTCAGGTCGATCATGCGAATGC
>Ga0247692_1000180_pt1 | contig 15085 bp, 12 predicted proteins | sample CNK33_metaG_FD_183041 | JGI IMG/M metagenome (GOLD analysis project Ga0247692, IMG submission 183041) | Soil microbial communities from Purdue University Martell Research Forest, Indiana, United States - CNK33 | ecosystem: Environmental > Terrestrial > Soil > Temperate forest > Bulk soil...
TCAGGCTTTGGTACTCTTTCATCATGAATCTCCCTCTCCTGGCGGAGACAGAAAATTCACGCCGACCGTCGTAAAGGTCAAACCTTGGGCAGTCCTCCGGCAAAGCCGGCAAAGCCGGAGGCTTACCCACTGAGTTATTTCGAGCACGTTCCTTAATCGCCTCAACGCACAGTTTCTATTGAGCCTCCACCCGATTCGTATAATTGCGAAGAATGGCAGCACTGCAATCGAGCACACGTCAGAAGCCCGCGTGTTCTTTGGAACCAGCGGGCTGTCTTCGGTGTCAAAGGACGTGACGAATATTTAAGTAGATATGCAGACTGACGCCGACAGTGTGGGACGAACGGGTAGTGAGTTGACCGTCTAATTCGCAAGCCAACTTAATCCGCGTTCGGAACCTCAAATTACTCGTTTCCAGCATCGTCGTTACGCTGAACGCCGACATTTTCCAAAGACGAAGGCTTTCTGACGATTCGCGGAAAACCTCGTGTCGATACCGAGGAAGTCATGAACGAGCATGAACGTCTTTTCCTCCCGCGCCGGGCACCGAAGCTCGCCGGCGCACTCTTCCTTTTATCTCTCCTGCTCGCCGGTGGTAAAGCGTGGGCGGCCACCTACACGGTCATTGATATCGCCACCCTTTTACAAGGGCACCCCGCAACCGTGCATGGTCCAAATGTGGCGGGTGCTGCTGTCGGTGGAGGCGTTGTAGTCACGAGAACTGGAGCCGTCGGCAGGCCCCGAGGGTTTGTTTTCGCAAATCGCGCGGTGCGAGTGATCGCTGGGCTGGCTGACAGTGATTACACAATCACTTTCGGTATCAACGACGCCGAAAGCGTTGTCGGTGCGTCTAACACGGCGATCGCCGTGCGCGGATTCGTGACGACGGCAGCAGGAAGCACGCAAGAACTACCGCCACTGGCAGGCGACACCGCCAGCACCGCATTCGCGATAAACAATAGCGGCCAGGCGGCTGGATATTCGAGCGGTCCTCATGGAGAGCGCGCCGTCATCTGGGCGGCGAACGGGGCAGTCACTGCATTGGCAGGCGGCTCAGGTATTACCGTGAGGGCATTAGCCCTGAATGACCGGAGCGACGTGGTTGGCGTCGTGGATAACGGAGCCGGTCGACGTGCCATTCTCTGGCCAAAAGCGGGCACTCCCCAAGAACTGGGCGTACTTTCAAATTACATGATGAGTGAGCCAACTGGAATAAGCGCATCGGGTAACGTCGTGGGCTTTTCTGAAGATGCGAGCGGAGCACGCCGCGCAACGCTGTGGCCGTCAGGCGGTGGGATCATTGATCTTGGGACGCTGCCGGGCGGCAAGTTTAGCCAAGCCCTTGGCATCAATGCGCGAGGCAATATTGTCGGAACATCAGGGAGCAATTCGGGTAACCGTGCATTCCTCTGGACACCAGCTAACGGGCTTCAGGATCTAAACAGTCTTATTGGTCCATCTCCGCTTGTATTAACAGCGGCTGTCGGAATCAATCAGTCTGGCATGATCGTTGCCATTGGACATGAAGCTACTGGCGATGCACATGAGGAGCACGAGGCGCCCATTCGGGTATTTCTCCTTAAGCCGTGAGCGTAAATCATGGAAACCGACAGACCTTTTGTTCGCGCACTGTCGTGCCTGCTCAGCGCGCTGACCACGTTAATTGCCATCCCAGCGAGCGCGCAAACGCCAGGTCAGATTGGCCAATGGCAGTCACTCATCAGTCTGCCTTTCTACCCCGTCCATAATCATCTGCTGCCTAACGGCAAGGTCATGATATGGAGCGGCGATGGTACGAATGTTGGTAACGATCCCCGGCTGTGGGACCCGGCAACTCAAAATCTGACGACATTAGCACCATTAAGCTATAACGCTTTTTGCTCGGGTCATGCGTTTCTCGCGGACGGGCGACTGTTTGTCGCTGGCGGACACAACGGAATCAATACAAGCGCGAACGGCGACGGCGTTCCATATGCCAGTCTTTATAATCCGGCCACGAACACCTGGTCCGCCGCACCCAGCATGAATGCCGGACGCTGGTATCCGACAGTGACGACACTTGCGAATGGCGATGCACTCGTCGTTTCGGGAACCATGAGTACCAGCTATGCCAACAACACGCTTCCGCAGGTTTATCGGGCCGGAACGAATACGTGGCGAAATCTGACAAGCGCACAGCTTGGTTTGGATCTCTACCCGATGATGTTTCTCGCGCCGAACGGAAAGGTCATCAATGTCGGTCCTACCGCCATCACCCGCTACCTGGACACTTCTGGCGCCGGATCATGGACACGGCTCACAACGCGTACGTTCGGAGATCGGACCTACGGATCTGCTGTGATGTACGACGGCAAGGTCCTGGTCCTCGGTGGCGGAGATCCGCCGACTAAGTCGGCGGAAGTCATCGACTTGAACCAGCCGTCGCCCGCATGGCGTTCCGTAGCACCCATGAGCGTTGCGCGGCGCCAGGTGAATGCGACCTTGCTGCCGGACGGGAACGTCCTGGTGACGGGCGGTACATCGGGCCCCGGTTTCAACGACGCGACACACGCCGTCTACTCGGCCGAACTCTGGAATCCCGTGACAGAACGTTGGACAACGCTGGCAACAAGCAGCGCAGCTATTCCACGGATCTATCACTCGGCGGCCATGCTTTTGCCTGACGGTCGGGTGCTCAGTACCGGCGGAAACGGCCAACGGGTGCCGGAAGCATTTTCGCCTCCCTACCTGTTCAAAGGAGCACGGCCAGCGCTATCGGCAGTGACATCCAGCATCAGTTATGGCCAGACGTTCTCCGTCCAGAGTCCTAATGCGTCGAGTATCTCCAAGGTGACGCTTATTCGCGTCACGTCCGTAACCCATGCCTTTAACGAAAATCAGCGCCTCAACACGTTGACCTTCAGGCTTGGGGCAACCGCTGGCACGCTCGATATTACGGCACCGGCAAGCGGCAATATCGCACCCCCGGGGCATTACCTGCTCTTTCTCGTCAACAGCAGTGGCGTTCCGTCGGTTGGCCGCGTCGTGAGACTCGGCGTGTCTGTCAAATATTCTCTTACTGTCAATAAAAGCGGCATCGAGAGCGGAAAATCGACCGTAATCAGTACTCCGGCCGGCGTCATGTGCGGTAGCACCTGTACCGCCACGTTCGCTAGCGGCACGGCCGTCAAGCTCACGCCGCAGCCTGCCGCAGGCAATGTGTTTGCGGGCTGGAGTGGCGCGTGCTCTGGAACGGGGGCCTGCACGGTGACGATGAATGCAGCAAAGACAGTGACCGCGTCGTTTAAGCGGCTCTGACCGAATGCCCGCTGCTTCGATATTTATCCAGGGATACCAGGCGGTATCCCTCTGCACGAATCAGTTGAACGGGAACATCACACGAGCCGTCAAACTCGTATAGCGGTAGCCATCTCCGCCGCCGGTGAAACCCGCAGCATGGTTGTTGGTCGTTTCCAGGGCCACTTGCCACTGCACGGCGCTGCTCCGGTGATTCACGAAGCCGGCACGTGCCCCCCAAATATTGGCCCCGCCGTTTTCGGTATTCTTCTTTGCGGGAAACTTGTGAAAAATGCAAAACGTCTAAACATATATATTTTCACTTTTGCATGTTAACCCTGATATTGAATATAAAGTTACCTCCCTATACTTGGGCAGACGAGAGGGCTTTGTGAGCGATACATACAACGTTTCGGGGCGGATGCGCCCTCGATGGCCTCAGTGTCGGCCAAACGATTCTCGCGGACATCGTCACAGGAGTGCTCGCGCCCGGCTAGAAGCTTTAGATCCATGGGATGGCGGTGCGCTATCAGGTGGACTTGATTCCGCTCACGGAGGCAGCTTCACGGCTGTCGATGAGCGGCTTAAGCCGGGGCAAGGGGGATTTTGTGTGCCCCAATCTCCCGCGCAGAGTTGGATCACTTCACGGTGGTGCGTCAGTGTGCCTAACGCGATGCGCTTCGTAACGCAATTGCCAGTGCAAATCTCGAATGGGAGGGCACATTGCTGGCGGTCTTTCATCAGGTGAGCGGCCTGTCCGTGATGACCAAGGATCAGGAGCGGTTGAACTCTGCGCGGGAGCAGGCTTACGACAGATGATATGCGACCTTCCCGGAAGGGTTCCGACAAGCTGGCTGGGTATTTTTGCCGCGATCCGGAGTGTCCGGCCAAGCCGATGTTGGTATCAGTCGCAGCATAGTCTGCATTCGGCGTTAGGCGGGCCAATTGCGAACTGCTAACGAAACATTTCGCGGCAAAGACAGAGTGGGTACTCGAAGACGTTGCTAACGGGAAGATATGAGTCAACGATGGTGCATTGCGGAGCCGGAATCAGGTGTGGTCGACCGTGTCATGAACAATCGCGCGCAGTGTCCATAACCGCGCGCGTCCCACCGGCGATCGAAATTGTTGGTGCGTCGGAGCCGCTCAGAGTGAACTGGAATCGCATTTAAGAGTGGGGATGCGGAGCGCGTGAAGTCATGGGCGCTGACATAGACGCAGAGTGAAACACGCCGCGCGCTGCTAACGCGACATCGAGGCTGCGGGCACGTGAGCGGCGGCGAGCGAGGATCTGGGCGCGATCGGCATGTCAAGTTGATCGAGTTTCTGGTGTGCGCCTGCTGCCCCTCTAGCCGTTGCGTCCAGCATTCGATTCGTCATGGGATGGCGGCAACGATGAGTTAAGAATTTCGGGGATCCGGGTATTTTTTTAAATTAGTAGTACTTCAAGATGACTTTGGTTTTGCACGGAGGGGAGACCTCAGATCAAGCAAAGAGTGAAAAGGAATGCGTCTGGCGTAGGTCGATCTTCGAGTCTGCGGTGCGCGCTCAGTCGGTGCCTGCTTTTCAAGGCAAGGGTGTTCGAATGTTTGAGGCGCCTCTTTAACGCAGGTCATCTAAATAGAGACCACGAGATCTTGCCGATATCCTGGTGGGGAGATCGAATACCCGCTAATTAACGAAATAAATTTGGATACCGTAATAAATGGATGATGAAGATCGACAGAGCATCAAAAATAAACATATCGGCATAACACATGGTGGTCTCGCAGCAAGTTTTCCAATGGATGGGACTTTTGATGAAAAAGCAGATGTTGATGGGACTGGCAGCAGGGACGTTTGTGACTTGCGCACACGCTGAATCGAACGTAACGCTTTACGGCATCCTCGATACCGCGATCGAGTTCACCAATCATTGGCCGACCACCGCGGCAAACCCGACGGCAACGGGCAACCGTTGGTCGATGATGGATGGTGGCCGGTCGGGGGGGTCTCGCTGGGGCTTAACAGGCAAGGAGGACCTTGGCGGAGGTGTGAAGGCGGAGTTCGAACTCGAAAGCGGCTTTCTTGTGTCGAATGGTGCGCTCAGCCAGAACTTTTTGGGTCGTGGCGCCTGGGTTGGCTTGTCGTCGTCTTCGTTCGGATCGCTCCGACTCGGGAGACAGTATACCTCGCTGCTGGACGCTCTTTACCCATCTTCGCCGACCGATCTCTCTGGGACCTATGAGCCGATCATGGCGGAGGCAGGCTTTAACCTTTGGTCGAGTAACGTTGTCAAGTACAAGAATGCATTCGGCCCCGTCACGATTATCGGCCACTACTCGTTCAGTAACGTCGCTGGCGAATTTTCTAATGGCTCCGGCTACGGATCGGCCGTAATGTATGACAACGGGACCGTGACGGTCAGCGCCGCCTATGACAACTTCCACAGTTCGAGCGGCGTCGGAAGTGCTTATGCGCGCTTCGAAAAGGCGGCTATCGGTGTGACGTACTCGACCGCGGCCTTCAAGTTGATGGCTGGGTATCGTTTCGGCAAGAACGATCCGGTCGCCGGTTTTGTTGCGCGCGACGACCTTTGGTGGGCGGGAGTACGCTATCTATTCGCTGTGGATAAGATACTGACGGTCGCATACTACTACGACCATATTCGCAGCGCGACGGGAGAGGGCGGGGTGGTGACGAAACCGAGCAGCCCGCAGCAGGTCATGGCGATTGGAGACTACTTGCTGTCAAAGCGCACCGACCTATATATGGTCCTCGGCTACTCGCGGAATTCTGCACTCAACTTTGATTCTTACAACGGTGGGTTAGCGACATACCATATCGCGCATGGCGCAAGCAGCCAGGCCGGCGTTCAGATTGGACTGCGGCACTCATTCTAAAGCAGGATTGCGCTCGTCGATCCGGGGAATCAATCCGGGCTTCGTCACCTAAGGCGCACGCCGCGCCGGAAGGTCTCGAAGGAAGCGTCACTGGTTCATTCAATTCTTCAACACGTGGGTCCGGCCTTGTGCGCAAGCCCGCGCTAAGGCCTGACAGACGTAGCAACTGATCTGGATCACGTTTTTGACGTTGCAAATGATGGCGCTTGTCCGGCCACTGTTCCTGGACGAACCAACCAATCTTCAACATAAGGGAAACTACAATGCAACAAGCCCGTCGTATCGGAGCCGCCTTCGCGCTCGTCATAGTAATCACGCCATGTGCGGCATTTGCGCAGAACGTTGAGACGAGTGCCGTTGCCAGCTCATCCGTCGGCAGCACGTCAGACGCGAAGGCAGTGAGAGCCAGCAATCGCGCGTTGGCGAAAGCCGTGCGTTCTGCGCTGGTGAAAGCCAAGGGAATCAATATGACCAAGGTCTTCGTCTACGCGAAGGGCGGCATGGTGACTTTGTCCGGATCGGTCCCGGAGAGTAGTCAAGTTGCACGTGCCAGTGAGGTCGCAAAAGCCGTCCCCGGAGTCGCGGCGCTCGACAATCGACTTAGCGTCTACGCCTTAGAGCGATGATCGGAATCTGCGCGTCAATTTGAGCGGACTCTTTGTGCGACGTTCGACTCGGGTCTGCGTCGCGTGGCCTGGCCAAACCGCGCCAGGCGTATGTCAAAGTTGAGTGTGCGATCTCAAGTGTCGTAGTGCACCTATCGACGTGCGAGGCGTTCCACTAACGGCGAGATCGAACGAGTGCGAATTGCCACGGCATGACTCGACTCGATGTCCGGGTCGAGGCGACCCCTCGCGTTTGACGAAGGTAAGCGCCCCTTAACGAGCCACGCTTCGTCAGGACGAGCGAGGCTACAGTTCGAAGTCGCTTTTGCAGTGGGTGCGCCGGGCGCCCGCTCTTGCAACTCCCAGCAGAGCCGATGTAGATCAAAAGTTGCCCCCGGAACTGCTGCCCCTACGAGAATGCCATCGGAATACGTGAGCGGATGTGCTAGTCGCGTTTTGGAATCGACGCGTAAGCCAAGGAAGCCGCTCCATCCGAGTGTCCGACCATAGCCTCACTCGCGGGTGAGCCGGATCAAGCGTTTGCCGCGGTTGTCTCCGCGGTAGAGGCCGGCGATCGCCCCCGGCGCTTTTTCGATACCGTCGAGCACGTCCTCGAGGTAACGCAACTTGCCCGTGCGTACCCACGCCGCCAGATCCTGGAGGGCGATGTCCTCGTGCTCTGGGTGATCGAGGATGACGAATCCCTCAATGCGCGCCCGCTTGAGGAGCAGATGTCGTTCGACCCGTGGTCCCTGTGGCGGAGGATCCCAGTTTGCGACTGATGCTGTTCCACAGACGACGACGCGTGCTCCGATGTTCAGGTGCTCGTAGACAGCATCGCTGATGGGGCCGGCAGTGTTGTCGAAGTAGACGTCCACGCCACCCGTGCAGGATGCGGCGAGCTGTTGCGCGAAGTCCGGCGCCTTGTAGTCAACAGCTGCGTCGAATCCAAAATATTCAGTGCATAGCTGTGTCTTTTCTGGGCCGCCTGCGATGCCGATCGTGCGGCATCCTTTGAGTTTTGCGATCTGTCCAGCGCAGGAACCCACGGCTCCTGCAGCCGTAGAGACGACTACCGTCTCTCCGGGTCTGGGCTGGCTGACCTCAAGCAGGCCATAGTGCGCAGTTACGCCATTCAGGCCGAGCACGCCCAGCGCGGTCGAAGGCGAAAGATCGGCGTCGTTCACTTTGCGTCGGATCGCTTGCGCGTCCACCGCTGCGAATTCCTGCCAACCGAAGAGTCCGGTGACAATGTCGCCCACTCGATAGTCGGGATGGCACGACGCCTCAACGCATGCAACGGCGAACGAACGCATGACGCCGCCGATGGGCACCGGATCAGCGTAATTCTTTACAGCGCTGACCCAGCCGCGCATGGCCGGCTCGACCGATAGATATAGATTGCGCACAAGCACTTGCTTTCCGATCGGCGTAGGGACCACGCCCTCGACGATCCGGAAATGCTCGCTCTCGGGGATGCCCTCTGGGCGTGACTTCAAGAGCACCTGGCGGTTGACCGTTGACGTCATACACAAGTCGTTCTAAAGATTACGGAGGAAGGCCGGTGTGCATCAACCGATGCGCACCGACCTTCTTACTTCAAAAGAGGCGGATCAGATCGCCCAGCCTCCGTCCACTGCGACTTCTGCGCCAGTCATGAAGGTGCTCTCATCGCTGGCGAGGAAGCAAACGAGGGCCGCAACCTCCTCGGCGGTACCATGTCGTTTTAACGGTGCCGCATCTGCACCGAACCGATTCGTCTCTTCGCTGTTTGCCCTGAGCATTTCAGTAGCGATGAACCCGGGGTGCACCGAATTTACTCGAATGCGATAAGGAGCCAACTCCGCAGCCGCAACCTTGGTCATGCCTCGTACCGCCCACTTGGTAGCCCCGTAGGCAATTGCATTGGCAAAGCCACGGAGCCCGGCGCTTGACGAAATGTTAACGATCGAACCACCGCCGCTCTTTTTCATCGGCTCGATGGCGTGCTTCATGCCAAGCAATGTGCCCAACTGGTTGACGCGAAAGGTCCTTTCCGCTAGCTCGGGCGTCGTATCAGCGATCGTGGCGGGTGCATAGATACCCGCGTTATTGACCAGCACATCGCATCGGCCGAACGCGCGCTCGACTTCTGCAAAAAGCGCACGCCAGGAGTCCTCGCTGGTCACGTCGTGTGCGACATAGATGGCTCGTTTGCCCATCTTCGCGGCGAGTGCTTCACCTTCCGCTGACAGCACATCGTTCAACACGACGTTCGCACCCTCCTCGAAGAAGCGTTTCGCTTCCGCAGCGCCCTGACCGCGCGCCGAACCTGTGATCACGACCGTCTTGCCTTCGAATCTTGACATTTTAAAGTCTCCGGTTTATCAAAATGTATGCATTGCCTGGGAGCGGCGATATATTCAATAACGATCGGTCGGAGCGTTCCTGAGCCACGGATAGCGCTCGGTGTCATCACCTGCGTAATCGGGATCGAGGTAGACAAAGCAGCGGTGAATCTTGAAATCCCGGATCTCGAAAACGTCGCACCAGCGACCGGCATGCGATGTGCCAGCTCGCCACGATTGGCCGCTTTTTAACTTACCGCGCGAGGCAGCTTCGACGACGACGGTGTCGCCTTGTTGTACGACATTCGCGTAGGTAATGTCATGGGCGATTTCGGAAATGATGCCCATGAGGTCTCCAAACAGGTTCGCAATTTGTGCTCGTCCGCGGGCGATTCCCCACTTTGGAAAATAGACTTCCGCGTGTTCGTCGAAGAGATCAAGGATGTCCTCACCTCGGTCCATCCGTTTGAAGTACTCAAGCGCAATCGCTTTACGTTGTTCGTCGGTCATCGTTTGAATCTGCATTGTTGTCTCCATGGCCAAGGGGACGTCGACGCCAGTGTTTATCATGCCGGCCCCGACGTGTTCGAAAGCGGGCGCAGGGGCGCGCTCCGCGTCAATTGGGAAGCTAAGGGGAGGCCGTTTCGATCGAACCGGTCTTGTTCGATTCGAGGTGTGCAGCGTTCGCGGCGCGATGTGCGAAGGCAAGGATCGGACCAAGTGTGCCGCCGCCCGCCCAATAGGCGCGTGCAGATGCGGAGGCCACGCAGTTGCCGACGCCATACAGGCCTGGTATCGGTACGCCCATATCGTCGAGAACCTGACCGTGACTGTTGGTCAGCGGACCGCCTTTAGTATCCAGCGTGCCACCCGTTACCAATGCCGCGTAGTAGGGTCCGGTATCCGAGAGCGGGAACATGGTCGCGTTTTGCGAGGCGGGTTCGTCGTGGACGAAGCCATTGAACATTTGCTCGACAAGTCGATCGCCGCGACCGAAATCGCTGTCGGCGCCCGCGCGTGCGAACGTGTTAAAGCGAAGGATTGTGTCACGCAGATTGGTCAAAAAATCGTCCGCAAGCTGGAGATGGCCAGTGAGGTGCTCGAATGTCCTGAGGCGCTCTGCGACTGCGTCAGCGAGCTCTTCCAGCGTATCGCCGGTGATCTCATAGCCCTGTTGAGCGGAGTCGGGCCGGATCAGGCGTCCGTACTCCGTGCTTGCGCTGTGGTCCTGGCTCCGCTGATCCCAGATCGAGACGAGAACCAGGTTGGGGTACTCGGCGCGCTGTGCGTCCCATTCGAAGAACTTCTGGGCCAACTCGTTGTAGGCAAGCTTCTCGTTGACTACCCGCTTGCCGTGCTTGTTTACCCAAAGCATCGAGTCGCCGCCAACAGAGAATGTGCCGGTGAAATCGTCGGCACCGGCGACCACGCGATCGAGCGACACAGGGCACATCCAGGCGTAGTTCATGTTGCGCAACTGCGTGCCCAAGGGACTTGCGATGTGTATGAAATCGCCTTCGTTCGAGCGCGCGGCACAACCGCCGAACAACGGTGCGTGCAGGAAATTCCTTCGGAGGTCTTTGTTGTGAGTGAAGCCGCCGGTCGCGAAGATTACCGCTTTTCGAGCGCCAAGGCGGACGTTGTTGCCTTCGACATTGGTCGCTTCGATCCCGGCCACCTCGTTGGCCGCGTTGAGAACCACACGCTGCACCCTGAGACCTGTGCGAACGTCGACGCCGTCGCGTTGGGCGGCGGCGTGCATGGAATGAATTGCAACCTTTCCGCCGTCCGACATTGATTCACAAGCGTTCGCAGGCACGAGCACGCGGCCTTGGGGTGCCGTGTTCTCCGGCAACTCTGCCCAATAGTCCGGGACACCGGGCAAATGCCGATACTCGAGTGCACCACGGGCGTGAAGCAATTCGGCAGCGGGAGATGCACTGTCGAAGATTGCACTAAAGGCTTCGAATTCCCAGGTTTCGAGTCCAAGATGCGCATCTTTGGGATCGTAGTGTTCGGGTCGCGCCAGGCGCGCCATATAACGCAGGCAGTCCTCTTTGCGATCTTCAATTCCTGCCTCGCGCATCGGCCGATTGTTCGGCACCCAGTACCAGAAGGCGGCCTTCCTGGCGGTGCCGCCGACCGTCGCTGCCTTCTCGACGAGTGCAACCGAATTGCCAAGCCACCGGGAAAAAAGCGCTGCGGGAAAACCTCCGCCGCCAGCCCCCACTACGACTACATCGAATACCGCGTCAAACCCGTCAACTGAATCGTCGGCCAGCCGTTCAATTGACGCGGGAGCAGCACTCGCGCGGAGCGCCCATTGTTCTCCATTCTGCATTGTCTTCCTCCTTGTTTGCGTCATTGACGCCTCGCGCTGTCGGAGCGCGTGCGCCAGTCTTGTCCCGCATGTAAATATATTGAACTACACAAAATATACAAGATGAAAAAATCTATTAAACGAATAGAATCGACGAAGGGGGCTCTCCTTCATTGGTCGACGTGCTCGCGCCTCCGCTTGACCGAACCTGGGTACGACGGGCTGTGGAGCGATCGCATCGGGGCTATGCGACTCCCGCAGGTTTCGCTAAGTGCTCTGACGCGCCGCAGGCACTCACCATCCGTATCGCGCAAGGACATGCTTGTAAATTTGACGAAGGAACTTTTAAGAACGGCGGCATTCACGACGTCGACAATGAGGGGCGGCACCGATTGAATCGAGAAAGAGCGAAACGGGTGGGCGGGCTCGGATCAAACGAGAAGGATACGAAACTTTTTTGTTTCATCGCGATGTCATGATGCGCGCGGTCGCTCGGACAGAGTTTCGCAGTTCTCAACGTATCGGGGCGGGCTTAAGTAACCGCTGGCGTCTCGATGTCCGACGTAACGTAACATGACGCGAAAGACTCAGTCCGAGCGAACCTCGCGTGACGTAGGCATGACCAGCGCGTCGCCGTCAATCACCACGATTCCCGCCACAGTGCAGATAGTTGTCAGCACCACGCGCCGCTTTTCCGGAATAATCTCCGTGACTGTCACTGTGGCTTGCACCGTACTGCCAGGTCGAACCGGCGCCTTGAAGCGCAGGTTCTGGCTCAAGTAGATCGTGCCTGGGCCAGGGAGACGACCGGCAATGGCTGCGGAGATTACGCTCGCGGTCAGCATTCCATGGGCAATACGCCCCTGGAATGGGGTGGTTAGCGCGAATTCCTCGTTGATGTGGACGGCATTGTTGTCGCCCGAGGCACCGGCGAAGAGCACGATGTCCGCTTCGGTGATCGTCTTCGCGAAGGTGGCGCTCATTCCCACCGAAAGATCTTCGATATCGTAGCCGTCTAGTTCGTTCATGTCTTTCTACCGGAGTGTCGTGTAGCTGTATCTGCTCGGCTACACTTCTGCGAAAAACCGGAGCCGGACGCCGAACGTTACGTGTAGAGGTAACAATCGCCGGCTTCGGCCCCATCCGTTGAGTTTGTCACATCACCCAACGCGGAACATGGTGGCCCGTCTGAAGTGTCGACGAGGTCTCAGGCTGCGCATCGGGTGCAGCATCGTTCAAAACGGTGCGAGCATGTCATCGTAACTCGTAGTACTAAATGAAATACGACGATGACATCAAGCTTTTTTAGGTTTCTTGTCGTCAGGCTACGAATCCGCGAAGCAATGCAGCGAGTCGGCCCGGTCAACGCAAAAGCGTTGCCAAACCTCCCTCTAGAATCCGACGTTCTCGCGCCCTTTGAGATTCAATAGCGCGCGAGCCTCGTCCGGAGTCGCGACTTCGAGCGAAAGCGCTTCGATGATGCTGCGAACGCGCCGTACCTGGGTAGCATTGGTCTTCGCGAGCTTGCCGGGGCCATCCCACAAGGAGTCTTCGAGTCCCACACGCACGTTTCCGCCGACGGAGGCGGAAATAGCCGCGAAAGGCATCTGGCTGCGCCCGGCTCCGAGTACAGACCAGACGTAATCCTTGCCGAACAGCCGGTCCGCTGTGCGGCGCATGTGCATGAGATCTTCCACATGGGCGCCAATGCCGCCGCGCAGCCCAAACACTGACTGAATAAGAAGGGGCGGCTTGACCAGTGCACGGTCAAGAAAGTGCGCGGCCGTATAGAGATGACCAACGTCATAACATTCGATCTCGAAGCGCGTATCGTTCTCGCTGCACGACTGCAGGATGTAGGCAATATCCTTAAACGTGTTCTTGAATATGCGGTCGTCGCTTCCTTCGAGATATGGGCGTTCCCAATCGTACCTGAGTGTCTTGAACCGCCCGAGCATTTCGTAAAGCCCGAAGTTCATCGATCCCATGTTGAGTGATGCCAGTTCAGGTCGCAGCTGCAGCGCTGGCTGCAACCGTTCCTCGACCGTCATCGTAGGGGCGCCGCCCGTGGTGATGTTGATGACAACGTCCGACGCGTCCTTGATGGCTGGGACAAATCGGCGGAAAAGCTCAGGCTCCTGCGAGGGCCGTCCGTCATTGGGATCGCGCGCGTGCAGGTGCACGATCGCCGCTCCCGCTTGAGCTGCTTCTATCGCGCTATGCGCGATTTCGTCTGGCGTAACGGGAAGGTGAGGCGACATCGACGGGGTGTGGATCGCGCCCGTTATGGCGCAGGTAACGATGACCTTGTTCACGCAGAGCCCTCACGTTCCGTGTTTTCGAAAAAATAGTCCGGCACGTCCGGCCCCCACAGGTAAAGCGACTCGTCAGGCGGATGATTTCCGCCGGGCCACCGGCTGCCGGGAGCGACGAAGTCGATGTCGGCCGAATACTCCCAGTACGATCCCCATGGGTCTCGGACGTAATGAAAGTAGTTAGAGCCGAGCACGTGCCGGCCGACGCCCCAGCCCTGTGAGTAACCGGCCCGCTGCATCTGCATCTTGCCGAGTCCGACGTGATTGATGTCGGGAACGTCCCACGCACTGTGATGCCATCCTTTTGCCGATCCCTGAGCAAATGCGATCAGGTGGTGGTCGCTGCCGTGCGGCGCGTGCATGAACGCGACAATGCCTTCTGCGCCGTCGGACAGACGCACTCCAATCGAGCGCTCATAAAAACTGACCGTTCGGCGGATGTCTGGCGTGAACATCAGGACGTGCGAGAGACGCACTGGGCGAATCGATTCAGCGTCCTTACGTGCAAGCGCCCCGCGCAGTCGCGGCACCGCCATCCCCGGATTAAGAGGCGGCTTGAAGTTGGGCGACGTCTTTGGTCCGACCTTGAGTTGCAGCAGATTGCCGTCCGGATCTTCGAACCAGAAACCTTCATGGCTCGCAGTGTCTGCCCCCGGCTCGACTGGACGCCCGCCTGTTTCGAGGATCTGGGCGCAAATAGTGGAGAAATCGTCTTTGAAGCAATTCAGCGACAAATAGGCCAATCGCTTGCGCGTGCCGGCGATAATCCGCGCCCAAACGTGGTCGCTTCCGGCAGCGCGAAGCAATAGCTGGCTATTGTTCTCTTCCACCTGAAACCCAAAAGCGGTGAGGAAATCTTTTGCTTCTTTTAGTCGTGGAACCTCGAGCACGAAGTGATCGATTGAGTGTATGCCAGCCGCTCCCGCGCTTGTAATTGCTGTGGCCATGGGTTCACTCCCCCTCGACAAAAGCTCGGGCCGCGGCGCGGGAGGTCATCGCGGAGGCGCCTCGCGGCTGTCGTCCGAGGATCTGTGCGAAAACGCGTCGCAAGGTTCCAACAGGGTCGGCGACCAGTTCATTTGCTCGATAGGTGATAAAGCGGTCCGGCCGAACAAGTATGCAACCATCGTCCTCAATCTCGCGTAGTTCAGCCCACCGACCATACACGTCCATGGTCGACGTGCCGTGAGCGATTACTACACCGTTCGTGGAAACGCCGAATTCATCGCCGACTTGTTGAAGTGCTTCGATCCACGGCTGTCCACCGGCGCCAGTCAAGAGGCCGAAAGAACCGTGGCCTACGAGGTCCAGCGTGGACAGGCGATCATTGCCCTGTTGAATCCATGCGTGAGGTATGTAC
>Ga0247692_1000181_pt1 | contig 15066 bp, 11 predicted proteins | sample CNK33_metaG_FD_183041 | JGI IMG/M metagenome (GOLD analysis project Ga0247692, IMG submission 183041) | Soil microbial communities from Purdue University Martell Research Forest, Indiana, United States - CNK33 | ecosystem: Environmental > Terrestrial > Soil > Temperate forest > Bulk soil...
GCGCGAACGCGTGGCTTTCGATGTTGATCACATCGACGTTGTGCTCCGCAAGCCACGCGTTCGCGCGGTCGACGAGCGCGGCGGCATTCTCGTACACATGTCCGCGGATCATGTGGCGTTGCAAGACCTGGCGTTCGAAATCCTGAAACGCGATTTTGCTCATAGCTTGTCTCCGTCAGGCTGTTTTTAATGGTTCGCGCCTGCCGATGAGTCTATCAATGGCGGGACGGGAGCGGCAATTGCTCGATCATCGACAGGCATTGTCAGGAGGGAGCGTCTCATGAGCAGCGAAAAGCAGCAAAAGGCAGCCACAACCAGCCCGGGCGGCGACATCGAACACTCAAAGCACCCGGTTCATAGCGACAACGAAAACAGCAAGATGCCCGAGCGTGACGACGATAACCGCAAGCAATCGCCAGCGGATCGTCCCGGCAAAAAATCCGGCGAAGGCGAGCCTCCCGTCGGCTGACAGCGGCTGATACAAATCGCGCGCAAGCGCGGTCATTTGCGGCAAGAAATACGGCGGCCTGCACATTTTGCAGGGTCGCCGCATTTTTTTCGGCGCGACGTGCGCATTGTGTGCCGTTCCGCTCGACGTGCCCCGCATTTTTTACTGAATTATTTCTGGTTATTTTTCTGCGCCCTTCATCTACCTTGCTGCTTGCAGCGAAAGATTTCGTAATGTGAAGCGTTCGCTGCCATCCGTTTAATGGAGCGAGCGGAAAACAATGACGACATCCTGCAAGGTTTCCATTTGCGTCCCGACCTGCAATCGGCCTGAGCTGATCGTCGAATGTCTGGACTCGTGTCTGGCTCAGACACATAGCAACATCGAAATCCTGATTGGCGACGATTCGAGCGACAGCCGTACGCAAGCGCTGATCGAAGCGCGCTACGCGCACGACGCACGCATTCGCTATGTGAAGAACGAGCCATCGCTCGGTCAGGCGCGCAACGTCGCGAGTCTTTTTGCGCGCGCGAGCGGCGACAAGATCGCATTGATTCACGACGACGACTACTTCGCCAACGACGGCATCGCGAGTCTGCTGGAACTATGGCGGCAGCATCCGCAACTCGAAGTCGCGTTCGCGGACCAGTATGAAGTGGATGCGCAAGGCAACGTCGATACATCGAAAAGCGCGGCGCTGAATGCCGACTTCCATCGCATGGCGCTCGCGCAAGGCTTGCAAAAACAGCCGGGACGTACGGGTCTCGTGCAGATGTTCCCGAACAACGGCTGGATGGCGAATGCGGATCTCGTCAAGCGCATCAGCTACCGCGACGACGTGGGCATGTGTTGCGATTACGTGTTCGGCTCGGAGTTGTGCCTTGCCGCTTCACAGGTGTATTACCTGCATCGCTATGTGTCGTACTACCGCAAGACCGATGTGTCGATTTCGCACAGCACGCGCGGCTCGACCTTCGCTGCTTCGCTGACGGCCTTCGAGTTCGTGACGGCACTCAAGCTCGACGCATCGCTCGAGCCTGCCCGCCGGCTCGTGTTGCGAAGGCTCGCGCCCATCGTCGTGTCGTTGTACGCGAAGAACGATGCACCGCTTGCGGCGCTGCGCGTGGCGTTCGAGCATCCATATGCGTATGCATATGGTTTCGAAGCGCGGTTCTACTATCACCTGTCGCTGATCGCTCGCGCGTTCATCGCGATGAGGTGGCGCGGCGGACTGCCGCCTTCGGCACCGCGCTTCCCTTGAGTGTGTTTCGCGCGCATCGCGCAGCATACAAAACAGCATAAAAAAGCGGCTCTTTCAGAGAGCCGCTTTTTGCATTTCAGCTTCGCGCTTCAGGCCGCACGCATCACGGCTCGTTGCGCAGGTAGCCTACCTTCGACGGATCGCGCATGCGGAACGACACGAGGCCCGCAATCGCGCACAGCACGGTCACGTACCAGTAGAACATCGATTCGCTGCCTGCCTGCTTGAGCCACAGCGCGACATATTCGGCCGAGCCGCCGAAGATCGCGTTGGCAACGGCATACGACAGCCCGACGCCGAGCGCGCGCACTTCCGGCGGGAACATCTCGGCCTTGATGAGGCCGCTGATCGACGTATAGAAGCTCACGATAGCCAGTGCAATCACCACCAGCACGAACGCCATCACGGGGCTCGTCACGTCTTTCAGCGCGTGCAGCAGCGGCACCGTGCCGATCGTCGCGAAGAAGCCGAACAGCAGCATCGACTGACGGCGGCCGATGCGATCCGACAACGCGCCGAACGCGGGCTGCATGATCATGTACACGAAGAGCGCGCCCGTCATCACGTTGCTGGCCGTCTTCGGGTGCATGCCCGCCGTGTTGACGAGGTACTTCTGCATGTAGGTCGTGAACGTGTAGAAAATCAGCGAGCCGCCCGCCGTGAAGCCGAGCACCGTGAAGAACGCGCCCTTGTGCTTCCACATGCCGCGCAGCGTGCCCGCTTCCTTGCGCTGACGCGTCTCGGCCGTGGTCGTTTCGTCGAGCGAGCGGCGCAGGTACAGCGCGACCAGCGCGGCAAGCGCGCCGACCACGAACGGAACGCGCCAGCCCCACGCCTTGAGCTCTTCCGTCGTCAGCAGTTGCTGCAGGATCACGAGCACGAGCAGCGCGAACAGCTGGCCACCGATCAGCGTCACGTACTGGAACGACGCGAAGAATCCACGGCGGCCCTTCAATGCGACTTCACTCATGTAGGTTGCGCTGGTGCCGTATTCGCCGCCCACCGACAAACCCTGGAACAGGCGCGCAACGAGCAGCAACGCGGGCGCGAGCGCGCCGATCTGCGCATAGGTCGGCAGCATGGCGATCACGAGCGAGCCGCCGCACATCATGAACACCGACACCATCATCGCGAAGCGGCGGCCGCGCTTGTCCGCGAGGCGTCCGAAGAACCACCCGCCGATCGGGCGCATCAGGAAGCCCGCGGCGAACACGCCTGCTGTATTCAGCAGCTGTGCCGTGGTATCGCCTTTCGGAAAGAATGCCGGCGCGAAGTACAGCGCGCAAAACGAGTAGACGTAGAAATCGAACCACTCGACGAGATTGCCCGACGAAGCGCCGACGATCGCGAAGATGCGGCGCCGGGTGTCGGAGGGAGTGAAGATGGTCGTGTCGGTCATGCTGGGTCGGTCCCTTCTAAGGTTTTTTTAGCGGTCGGGTGCCGCTTTGTGCTTTCTATCACTGCCGCCAGGTTTGCAGACAGGTTTCGGCCTGGTTGCAAGCAGGTTGCAGCGCGCCTGCGAGATTGTATAGATATGTAATGTTCTGCGCGGTCGGTATCTTAACGGATACCCACGTGATGGCGGCATGTGGATGTCGTTTGGTTTTGGTTTGGTTTGGTTTGCACGGGCTTTCGCGGTTTGCTCGGGTTTTCGCTGGCATCCGCGATTTGTTACCTTGCTTCACACGTCGCCCCTGTGCGGGGCGGCACCTACTTTTCTTTGCCGCCGCAAAGAAAAGTAGGCAAAAGAAAGCGGCTAACACCGCCAATTCTTGTTCTTGTCCACGGGCCCCCAACGTCCCCACACTTCACACGACAACATCTTTGTTTGCGTGTGTTGCCAACGCTTCGAATAAATGCCTCACCCGCTTCAAATGCCCGTACATCGGCTAGCGACAGCGAATGGTATGTGCCGCCCAGGTGGCAAACTCTGTGTAGGTTGTCGCGTCGTATAGGGTAGCGCTCTTACATGGTGGAACGCATGCGCTATCGGTCCGGAGTGAGGCGTGTGAGGTGCTACGGCCTACACACAGTTTGCCACCTGGGCGGCGGCGGAATATCCGGCGCGACACGCTGCGACGCGGGCGCGAAGCGGGTGAGGCGCACCGCAAGAGCGTTGGCAACGAACATGGGTCACGTGATTGCCGTGTGAAGCGTGGGACCGGTTGGGGGCCCTCAGGCAAGAACTAGAACTGGCGGTGTGAGCCGCTTTCTTTTGCCTACTTTTCTTTGCGGCGGCAAAGAAAAGTAGGTGCCGCCCCGCACAGGGGCGACGTGTGAAGCACGCTAACGAATCGCGGATGCCAGCTCAGAAGCGGAAGCACGAGCAAAAGACAAAAACCAGGATCCGCTCAGACCCGCACGGCAGGCGCCGTATAACGACACTCGTAGCGTTTCCTCACCGTGCCGTTTTCGTCGACACTTTCCAGATACACATCGAACTGCCACAACCGAGCCATGTGCTTGAGCACCTCATCGCTATCACCCGACAGGTGCCGGTTATCGCTCATAAAGTGCCGCAACGTCAGACTACGATCGCCCCGCGTATTGACCGAATACACCTGAATATTCGGCTCGCGATGATGCATATCATACTGCCGCGACAACGCCTGACGCACATACCGATACCCGCTGTCGTCATGTATCGCGGAAACCTCGAGCGCATCGCGCATGTCATCGTCGAGCACCGAGAAGAGCCGCATTTCACGGATCAGATGCGGCGACAGATACTGCGCGACAAAGCTCTCGTCCTTGAAGTTGCGCATCGCGTAATGCAGCGCCTGCAACCACGGACTGCCCGCGAGCTCCGGAAACCACTTTCGGTCCTCTTCCGTCGGGTTCTCGCAGATGCGCCGGATGTCGCTCATCATCGAAAAGCCGAGCGCATACGGATTGATGCCGCTGTAATACGGCTTTGTCACGGGCGGCTGATAGACGACGTTGCTGTGCGAATGGAGGAACTCCATCATGAAGCCGTCTTCGAGCTTGCCCTCGTTGTACATCGTGTTGAGCAGCGTGTAGTGCCAGAACGTAGCCCAGCCCTCGTTCATCACCTGCGTCTGACGCTGCGGATAGAAGTACTGGCCTATCTTGCGCACGATGCGGATGACTTCGCGCTCCCACGGCTCGAGCAGCGGTGCGTTCTTTTCCGCGAAATACAGCAGGTTTTCCTGCGGCTCCGGCGGATAGCGCTCCTCCACTTCTTCCGGCAAAGGCGTATGACGATTCGGCAGCGTGCGCCACAGTTCATTCACCTGAGACTGCAGATACGCTTCGCGCTCGCGGCGCGCGGCGAACTCCTTCTGCAGCGACAGTTTCTGTGGACGCTTGTAGCGGTCCACGCCGTAGTTCATCAGCGCATGGCACGAGTCGAGCAGTTCCTCGACGCGATCGAGGCCAAAACGCTCTTCGCACTCCGCGATGTAGTTCTTCGCGTAGACGAGGTAATCGATGATCGCGTGCGCATCCGTCCACAGACGGAACAGGTAGTTCCCCTTGAAGAACGAGTTGTGCCCATAGGCCGCGTGCGCAATGACGAGCGCCTGCATCGTCATCGTGTTCTCTTCCATCAGATACGCGATGCAGGGGTTGGAGTTGATGACGATCTCATACGCGAGGCCCATTTGCCCACGTCTGTAGCTTTTTTCAGTGGCGAGGAAGTGTTTGCCGAACGACCAGTGCCGGTAGTTGACCGGCATGCCGACGGACGCGTACGCGTCCATCATCTGTTCAGCGCTGATGAGCTCGAGCTGGATTGGATAGACATCAAGTTCATATTGCTCCGCAACATGCGAGATGTGTGTGTCGTACTCTTCGATCAGCTCGAAGGTCCAGTCGGACGGACACGGCAACGGCCTTCTGTCGGCAACGTTCATACGGACTTCCCTTTGCCCTTTGGTGGGCGCCCCGGTGGGTCCCCGTGCTGCAGCTGCGTCAGGCGCTACGCCTGCTCCGGCATCGGGCGCACGCGCGTCCTGCGCGTGTACCGTGTTCGCCTCGGCATGCCCGGCCTTACTCTGCTTCGGCACGCCTTTCTTACGCTCGGGCTCGTACCCTCGCGCCTCGTTGTGCAGGTGGCGAGTCGTCATGCGGCTTCCACCTGCTTTTCGAACAGCTCACGGAACACGGGATAGATATCCGCCGCTGTTTCGACCTTCTTCATCGCCATATGCGGCTGCGACAGCGCGAGTTGCGCGTATTCGAGCCACAGGTTCTGCTCTTCAGGCGTCACCTGAATGTACGCAAAATACCGCACCTTCTCGAGAATGTCATCTCTGAGTATCTTGCGGCACTTCGGCGAGTCGTCAGTCCAGTTGTCGCCGTCCGAAGCCTGCGCGCCGTAAATATTCCATTCAGTCGGCGAGTAGCGTTCGTCGAGAATCTTCTGCATCAGTTCCAGCGCGCTCGATACGACCGTGCCGCCGCTCTCTGTCGAATGGAAGAACGTGTCTTCGTCGACTTCTTCGGCACGCGTATGGTGGCGGATGAACACCACCTCGATCTTCTCGTAGTTACGCTTGAGGAACAGATACAGCAGGATGAAGAAGCGCTTGGCGAGATCCTTGCGCTGCTCGTCCATCGACCCCGACACATCCATCAGACAAAACATCACGGCCTGGCTGGACGGCTGCGGCTGCTTCACGCGGTTCACGTAACGCAGATCGAATGGGTCGATAAATGGAATGCGCCAGATGCGGCCGCGCAGATGATGGATCTCGTCTTCGAGCACCTTGATCTCGTCGCGACGGTCAGCGGGGTCCGCCTTCATCTCTTCGAGCTGCTTTTCGAGTTCGTGCAGTTCGTTGACGAGTGGCGCGCCGAGCGCGATGCGCCGGCCCAACGCGCTGCGCAGCGAACGTACCACGTCGATGTTGTTTGGCGTGCCTTCCGCGGCCCAGCCCGCGCGGATACTCTTCCACGTCGGCACGGCAAGCAGATGGGTCTTCACGAGACGCGGCAGTTCGAGATCGTCGAAGAAGTACTGCATGAACTCTTCGCGGCTGAGTTCGAAGACGAAATCGTCCTGCCCTTCGCCTTCGTTGCTGGCGCTGCCACCGCCGCCGCTGCCGCCGCCCCCTTGCGGACGCGGGATCTTGTCGCCGCGGATATAGTCCGCGTTACCCGGGTGCACCATTTCGCGCTTGCCGCCCGGACCATGCCGGAACGACGGTTCGGCGATGTCCTTGCGCGGAATCGTGATGCTCTGGGTGTTCTGAATATCCTTGATACTACGGTCGCGCACCGCTTCCGAAACAGCGCGCCGAATGTATCCCTTTACGCGACGCAGAAAGCGTTCGCGGTTTGCAATGCTCTTGTTCTTGCCTGCCAGCCTGCGGTCGATGATTTGATGAAGCACATCCAGTCTCCCGCTCCGATTTGGAATACGCGGGGCGCAAGTTGCGCATGCAATCTTATGTCCATGCGGCTCGCGCCTCGCAGGAGGCTCGCGCGAACCGGGTGAAGCGAACCCGTTCGAGCGAGCTTTGCGCTACGCATTTCATGACGACTTGCGCACCCGCAGATACCAGTCGCACAAGAGCCGCACCTGCTTCGGCGTATAGCCCTTGGTGACCATGCGGTTGACGAAGTCCTCGTGCTTGCGCTGTTCCTCCGCCGACCCTTTCGCATTGAACGAGATGACGGGCAGAAGTTCTTCCGTATTCGAGAACATCTTCTTTTCGATCACGACGCGCAGCTTTTCATAGCTGATCCACGCGGGATTCTTGCCCCCGTTCGCGGCACGCGCGCGCAACACGAAATTGACGATCTCGTTGCGGAAGTCCTTCGGGTTGCTGATACCGGCAGGCTTCTCGATCTTCTCCAGTTCGGCATTGAGCGACGCCCGGTCGAAGCTCTCGCCCGTGTCGTGGTCGCGGAACTCCTGGTCCTGAATCCAGAAGTCGGCGTACGTCACATAGCGATCGAAAATGTTCTGCCCATACTCGGAATACGACTCCAGATACGCGGTCTGAATCTCCTTGCCGATGAATTCCGCATAACGCGACGCGAGCACGTCCTTGATGAACGACAGATACTTCTGTTCGGTTTCCGGTGGGAACTGCTCGCGCTCGATCTGCTGTTCGAGCACGTACATCAGGTGCACCGGATTCGCCGCGACTTCCGTCGTGTCGAAGTTGAACACGCGCGAGAGTATCTTGAACGCGAAACGCGTGGACACACCCGTCATGCCTTCGTCGACGCCCGCGAAATCGCGATACTCCTGATACGACTTCGCCTTCGGATCGGTGTCCTTCAGGTTCTCGCCGTCATACACCTGCATCTTCGAAAAGAGGCTCGAATTCTCGGGTTCCTGCAGGCGCGTGAGCACCGACATCTGCGACATCATCTTCAACGTGCCCGGCGCGCACACGGCGTTGGACAGTGACGAATTGCGCAGCAGCTTCTCGTAGATCTTCATCTCTTCCGAGTAGCGCAGGCAGTACGGCACCTTCACCACGAAGATACGGTCGAGCAGTGCTTCGTTGTTGCGGTTGTTGCGGAACGCCTTCCATTCGGACTCGTTCGAGTGCGCGAGAATGACGCCGTCGAAGGGGATCGCACCGAAGCCTTCCGTGCCCTTGAAGTTGCCTTCCTGGGTGGCCGTGAGCAGCGGGTGCAGCACCTTGATCGGCGCCTTGAACATTTCGACGAACTCGAGCAAGCCCTGGTTCGCGAGGCACAGGCCGCCGGAATAGCTGTATGCGTCCGCATCGTCCTGCGCATACTGTTCGAGCTTGCGGATATCGACCTTGCCGACGAGCGACGAAATATCCTGATTGTTTTCGTCGCCAGGCTCGGTCTTCGCGATGCCGATCTGCCGCAGGATGGATGGGTAGCGGCGTACCACGCGGAACTTGCGGATGTCGCCGTTGTACTCGTGCAGACGCTTGACCGCCCACGGGCTGAGAATATTCTTCAGGTAGCGGCGCGGTATGCCGTACTGCTCTTCGAGGATAGGACCGTCCTCGTCATAATCGAACAGCCCGAGGGGCGATTCGTTGACGGGCGAACCCTTGATCGAATAGAACGGCACGCGTTCCATCAGTTGCTTGAGCCGTTCGGCGATCGACGACTTGCCGCCGCCCACCGGGCCCAACAGATACAGAATCTGCTTCTTTTCTTCGAGTCCCTGGGCAGCATGCCTGAAGTAGGCGACCACCTGCTCGATCACGTCTTCCATTCCGTAGAACTCACGGAACGCGGGGTATACCTTGATGACCTTGTTCGCGAAGATGCGCGAAAGACGCGGATCGTTACGAGTGTCGATCTGTTCCGGTTCCCCGATTGCCGTCAACATGCGTTCGCCGGCTGTGGCGTACGCGGCGGGATTGTCTTTGCAGAGCGCGAGATACTCCTCGAGCGAAAGTTCCTCCTCTCGCGTTTTCTCGAAGCGGGTCGCGAAACTGCCGTAGATATCCATGCTACCTCCTCGCCGAAGTCTGGGACGATGTCGTGCGCGGCGCGCTATCAGGAAACGACATCGCTCGAATTCATCCTAAACCCTTTTAAATTTTTTTTCACGAACTACGTTGTGAAAATCGCGCCACAGCTAGCACTGTCCTACCCCTGCTTGATGACGCAAATTCGGTCACCTACAATCATTGCCCACACCGCGCGAAACATGACGGGCAGTGCTGCATCGCAGCCTGCATTCCTTCCCCGCACTTCATCTGTCGCATGACATCCGAGCCATGTGGCATCGCGCGGTTCCCTGCACTCGCGTTTCCTGCACTCGTGTTACCTGCACTTTTACGCACATTCGCAAAAGACCCACGTAGCACGCTGTCTGCCTGACCACATTACGTCCACACATTACTTCGTCTTGCATGTACGTGCAGTGCATGTGACTCACTTCCATCGTCGCGATGCTTCATGCCTCGACAGCGTCGCTGCCGTCATTTCCGCCATAACGCGCGCATCAGTGCTTGCGACGACAGCGCGCTCGCTGTGTTACATGTTTCGCATGTGCGCCAACGCGCATTTCCTGCTGTTCGTCAGCGCGCATGTCAATTCGTTCAACACAAACCTGCATACGCACGACTGCATGCTCCCGACGTCGCAAACGTTGTGCGACGTCAAAATCCATGATGTCCGCAGGGTCAGCATGCACGCTCGTTCATGTCTGTATGACGGCGTGTGCAGTGCGTATCTGAATAGGCGGATGTAACCAGATGTTCGCCCGTCGTCGCCTGCCGTTCACGATCGATAGTGCCGGTGCAGGCGGGCATGGGTGCATGCGCATGCAGCGGAACGTTATCGACGTGCCGCTGCCGCATGGGGTGGGATGAAGGTGGCGTTCGACGCGCAGTGGGATGTTAATGGTTTACGTCAACTCGACTTCGACTTCACCAAGTCCGTCGATATGGCCATATACGCGGCCCGGCCCATCGACGCGATGCGCGCCCACATACGAGCCCGTCGTAATGGTCCATTCGGGTTCGATCGTGATACCCATGGCCGCGCAATGGTTGACGAACCACACCAGCAGCTCGCGCGGGTCGCCTGCCGGGTTGCCCGGCGATTCGGGGACGAGCGACGTGCCGTCGAACGTCAGTTCGAGCTCGGGCGAAACGAAATCGAACGAGCGCGCGATCGACGCATAAGGCACGGGATGCCCCGTCACCAGTGCGCCATTGTTCTGGGCGTCGGCGAGTTGCGCGAGCGGCGCGATGTTCGGCCATTCGGCAAAACGGCTGTCGACGATCTCGATGGTGGGCAGCACCGAACCGACGCGCGCGAGCACTTCATCGCGCGCATAGGCCTGGCCTTGCGGCTCGATCGGCTCGGCAAAGCGGAACGCGACCTCCAGCTCCAGCAGTACGCGGAAAAACGCACCATGTTCGAGCCGCGCTGGCGACGCGACCGTCAGCGCCGCCGGAATCGGTGCACCCGAGGTCGGACCGCCCGGGGCTTTGGCACCGATTTTCCAGGCGCCCGTCGCACCGCCCAGGCCCGCGATCACCGCCTGCTGGATCGCGTAGGCCGTGGCGGCATCGGGCGGAAGGGTGTCGAGCGGCAGCGTGCCGATGGCGCGGTGCTGGCGGCGCGCATGGACGATGCGTTGCGCGAGGTCGTGATCCGTCATGTCGTTTCCCTGTTGGCTGTGTTGGGGCGTGGCGTGGCAAGGCAGATGCAACGGTGCATGGCGTTACGGCAACGCAAAGGCCGCGGCGCGGGTTGCCGCACGGCCTTCACGTCATACGGCCTGCATGCTGTCATGCGGCGTGGGACGATGCATGACGACATCGGGCGGCCGGTTCGCCACCGCGTTCGTCAATGTACCGGAACAATTACGCGCCGGGTCGGGTTCGGCGTACGCCAAAAAGAAAAAGACGACTGCCCTGGCATGGGCAGTCGTCCCCGGTTCTGCATCACTACGCAACCGTCCGCGCCAGCGGACGAAACACTCGCTTACGCATGGCGGCGCATGCCGCCTCGCAAGCCCAGTTTTGGTGCGTCAGAAAGTTTCCCAATCCGCATCCGATGTCGCCGCTGCTTTTTGCGGCGCCGCTGCCGCACGGGCGGGCGCGGATGCGGAAGTGGCGGCCGGCGCGGCGGGCGCCGGGTTCACCGCGGGCATCGACGGCGCGACCCTGCGGGGCGTGCTGATAGGCGCGGCGTGACGCGTGGCGCGCCTGGCCGGCGTGGCGGCAAATGCGCCGCCCGCGTCGTCGACCTGGAACACGGAAACGGTCGTGCGCAGCTTGGCCGCCTGCTCTTCCAGCGACGACGCAGCAGCCGCCGCTTCCTCGACGAGCGCCGCGTTCTGCTGCGTCACTTCGTCCATCTGAGTGACAGCGCGGGCGACCTGGTCGATACCGCTGCTCTGTTCTTCGGATGCGGCCGCGATTTCGCCCATGATGTCGGTCACGCGCTGCACCGCGCTGATGATTTCCGTCATCGTGCGGCCCGCTTCGTCGACCAGCGCCGAGCCCGCCTGCACCCGCTCGACCGACGTATCGATCAGTTCCTTGATCTCCTTCGCCGCCGCCGACGAGCGCTGCGCAAGGCTGCGCACTTCGCCCGCGACCACCGCGAAGCCGCGGCCTTCCTCGCCCGCGCGGGCCGCTTCGACGGCCGCGTTCAACGCGAGGATGTTGGTCTGGAACGCAATGCCTTCGATGATCGCGATGATGTCCGCGATCTTCGCCGAGCTCTGGTTGATGTCGCCCATCGTGCCGACCACCTGGCCGACCACCGAGCTGCCCTTGTTGGCGATATCCGACGCGTTCGCCGCGAGCGCGCTCGCCTGGCGGGCATTGTCGGCGTTCTGCTTCACGGTCCCAGTGAGCTCTTCCATGCTCGATGCCGTTTCCTGCAGCGCCGAGGCCTGTTCTTCCGTGCGCGACGACAGGTCGATATTGCCCGCCGCGATCTGGCGCGTGGCCGTCGCGATCGACTCGCTGCCCGACCGCACGGAACGAACGGTCTCCGTCAGGCTGCGCTGCATCTTGCCGATGCCTTCGATCAACTGGCCCATTTCGTCACGCGAGGTCGGGACGATGGGACGGCGCAGATCGCCCGAGGCGATCGCATCGAAGTGCCCGAGCGCTTCCGACAGCGGCCGCGCAATCGCGCCGCGCAGCGTGAAGTACGAAAACAGCGCGGCGAGCACGCCCGCGGCGAGTCCAATGATGCTGAACACGCGGAACGTCGAGAAGCTCGACTGCGCGCTGTCGAAGCCGTCTTTTGCCTGTTCGAACTGGTATTTGCGCAGTGTGTCGTCAGCCGTGGAGAGGTCGTTGTAGGCGGCTTGCAGACGCTTCGCGCCGTCGAGGATTTTCGGTTGATCGTTTGCGCTAACGATTGCGTAGAAGGACTCCATCACCTGATGCAGCGCGTCCCGCTTGCCCGAGGCTTCCTGCGCGAGGCGATCTTCTTCGCTTTCGCGCGGCAGCGACAGATAGCGTTTCCACCATTCATCCGACAACGTACGCATCGAACGCGCGCGCTCCAGCGTCGAGGCCGCTTCCGGCGTGCCGATCATGAACGCCGCGCGATCCAGCGCGAGACGCTCACGCGCCGCGTAGATCTCGGCGTTGCCGATATCGACGGCGCTCGGCATCTGGTTCGTGTACATGTCGCGCATCGATTCGTTCGAGCGGCTCAGGCCAAACAGCCCGAGAAGGCCGATCGCGACCAGCAACGCGGCGAGAAAAGCCATCGTCAGGCCGATTCGCGCCTTGATGGTGATGCCCTTATTCATGCTTCTTCCTGTGAGATGTCGATGAGAGGCACGTGATAACGCATTGCTTATGCGGTGGTTGTGCGCGGCGCCGTTTGCTATGGATCATGGCGCTCTGACTGCGTTTACGGCACATCGACGGAACACTTGAAGCTTCTATATGGTCTGAGGAAATAGCCCGGAAGGGTTTGTAAGTATTACAAGCGACAACGGGCGACGCTGCACCCGTTGGCTTCGAGCGTCGCGAGCGTCAGGCGCCGCCGACTTCGGCGCGGGTGGGAACGGACGGCTGCGCGCCGGCGCGCGTCACCGAAATCGACGCGGCGCGCTGCGCGAAGCGGATCGCGTCGGCGACATCCGCGCCGCGCGCCAGTTGCGCGGCAAAGCCGCCGATGAACGTGTCGCCTGCAGCCGTCGTATCGACGGCCTTGACGCGCGGTGCATCGAAATGCTGTGGCGGCGCCTCGCCGAGCGCGGCCACGACGCCTTGCGCGCCGATCGTCACGATCACGTTGCGGGCGCCCGCCCGGCGCAATGCGTCGGCGGCGGCTATGGCTTCATCCGGCGACGACACGGGCAAGCCCGTCAGCGTCGCGGCTTCGAGTTCGTTCGGAATCAGATAGTCGATGAGAGGCAGCCAGTCTGCGGGCAGCGGGCCCGTAGCGGGCGCGGGATTGAGAATGACGGTCTTGCCGAGTCGTCGCGCGGCGGCCAGCGCCGCATGCACGGCGGCGGGAGGCGTCTCCAGCTGGCAGATCACGACCTGCGCCGCCGCCAGCGCGGCTTCATGCCGCACGAGCGTCGCGGGCGTCACCTCGCCGTTGCTGCCCGCGATGATGACGATCGCGTTCTGGCTGCCGTCGTCGACGATGATGAGGGCGACGCCTGTTGGTGCCGTCGCGCTCGTCTCCAGCGCCGTGCAGTCGATGCCTTCCGCTTCGAGACCCGCGCGCAGTTGCGCGCCGTTCGCATCGGCGCCGACACAGCCGAGCATCGACACCTGCGCGCCAAGGCGTGCCGCGGCGACGGCCTGATTGCCGCCCTTGCCGCCCGCGACCTGCGCGAACGCGTGGCCCGCGAGCGTTTCGCCCGGCTGCGGCAGGCGCGGCGCACGCGCGACGAGATCCATATTCAGACTGCCGACCACGGTTACGTGGCCGCGCGCTTGATTCGTTGCCACGGTTGCCTCCTGTGGTTGCCAACCGGGTGCTTCCTCGTTGCGCCCGCATTCGTCATGCGTGCGCCGCGGCTGCGCTCAGGCCGCCTTGACCCCACGACGCGCGCCCGCAAAAGCCGCCGTCGATTCGCGCAGGATCAGGCGCGGCGCGATCACGCGGCGCCGGAACGCGGCGCCCGTGGGCGCGCCCGCTGGCGTGCCGCTGATCCGCTCGATCAGCGTCTGCGCCGCCATTTCGCCGAGCGCGCGCACCGACTGGCCGACCGTCGACAGCGCCGGGTACGTGAAACGCCCCAGTTCGATGTCGTCGAAACCGATCACCGAGCAGTCCTGCGGCACGCGCAGGCCGCGTTCGGCCGCCGCGCGCAGCGCGCCGATGCCCATCATGTCGTTGCCCGCGAAGATTGCCGTCGGCTGCACCGTGTCGAACAGTTGCCCCGCCGCGCGGTATCCGCCGCTGCCCGAGAAGTCGCTTTCGACGATGCCGTTCGGCGCGATCTCGATGCCGCGCTCGGCCATCGCGCGGATGAAACCGTGCACGCGCATCGCGCTGACGGCCGTCTCGACCGGGCCGGTGATGCAGCCGATCTTCGAATGCCCGAGCTGCAGCAGATGGCGCGTCGCGAGATAGGCGCCCTTTTCGTGGTCGATCTGCACGAGATCGGCGGATATGCCTTCGATGTTCCGGTCGACGATCACCAGCGGCTCACGCGAATCGGCCAGCGTCTTGGCGAGCGTCGCGTCGTCGCCCGCCGACGCGACGATCAGTCCGTCGATGCGCTTTTCCTGCAGCACGCGCAAATAATTGCGCTGCTTCGCCGGATCGTCGTCCGAGTTGCAGAAGAACAGGCAATAGCCATTGCGCGCGCAACCATCCTCGATCCCGCGCGCCATTTCCGCGAAATACGGGTTCGTGCTGTTCGGCACGACGAGCCCGATCGTCGCCGTCGAGCGTGCCTTCAGCGACCGCGCGACGGCGGACGGCACGTAGTTGA
>Ga0247692_1000184_pt1 | contig 14820 bp, 12 predicted proteins | sample CNK33_metaG_FD_183041 | JGI IMG/M metagenome (GOLD analysis project Ga0247692, IMG submission 183041) | Soil microbial communities from Purdue University Martell Research Forest, Indiana, United States - CNK33 | ecosystem: Environmental > Terrestrial > Soil > Temperate forest > Bulk soil...
CGACTTGCCGCGCGCCAGTTGATACGCCTCGAGCGCGTAGAACGTGGTGCGCTTCGACAGGCTGTAGGTCTGCTCCAGCGAAATCTGGTGATACTGCGCCGGATCGTCGATACCGTTCGCCTTGCTTGCGCGCGTGTAGCTATAACCGATCCCCGCGATCACCGACGGCGTGAACCGGTACGTCGCGATCGCGCCGTACGTGTTGAACACCGCCTCGCTCGCGAACAGCGAGCGCGAACCCGGCGCGTACTGCACGTTCGAGTAGTTCACGCCGACCATCAGGTTGCTGATGTTGTAGCGGGCGGCCGCAGCGATCATCTGCGTGCTGCTGGCGCTCGCGTAGCCGTTGTTGACGGGTGAATTGATCGCGAAGCTGCCGAGCGACTGGCTCGTCGTGATGTCCTTCAGCTTCACGTAGCCCGCCGCGGCCGAGAACGACTGGTAGTCGTAACGCAACGCCGCGCTCAGATTGCTGCCGTTCGTCACGCTGCCCGGCACGCCGCCGAGCCCGTACTGCGCGGCGAATGTGAGACCCGCGATATTCGGCGATGCATAAGTGATCGAGTTGTTGAAACGCAGCGTCGTGTCGAGCGCATCGAGATCGCCCGGGTGCGCGCCCGTGGCGCCCGTCAGCACGCCCGTCGGCCCGAGCGCGCCGACCATGTTGAAGTAAGGCGTGTACTGGCGGCCGAGCGTCACCGTGCCGTACTTGTCGTTGCTCAGGCCGACGTACGCCTGCCGGTTGAAAAGGTTGCCCGCGCTGCTTTGCGCGCCCGTCAGTGAATTGAAGCCGCTTTCCAGCCGAAAGATCGCTTTCGTGCCGCCGCCTAGTTCCTCTGCGCCCAGCAGGCCGAATTTGCTCGCCTGCAGGTTGCCCTGACTCATGTAGAAGTTGGAATGGCCGCGCTGATTGCTGACGTAGCTGAATGCGTTATCGACCACGCCGTACAACGTGACGCTGCTTTGCGCGAAAACACCTGTCGAGAGTACCGCGCCCGCGAGCGACAGGCATGAGAGGGCCATTGCACGCGTGCGCGTGCATTTCAAAGTCTTCATTGCTTGTAGTCTCCTTGCGACGGAGCAGGCGCTTCAACGCCCTGCTCTCGTCCCATGCAACATGGTGGTGGATTGGAAATGCGAACTGTTGGTCGTGTCGCGTGTTGAATTTATGAATGCGTGAGGCGCAGCGTCAGACAGCGCCAGCCGTTCACGACTGCATCGCTGGTCACTTCGCTGTTCGTGCAAATGGCCGCACGGGTCTCGGATGAAGGCACGCTGAGTTGCACGTCCTGTTGCTCGAACGGCATCTGCCCTTCGCGGTCGATAGAAATGCGCAGCGTGGTTGCGTCACTTGCGATTGCGACATTCCAGCGCCCTTGCACGCCATCGCGCCACGCTTCCGTTTCGCCGTCGTCTTCAACGCATCCGCCTTGCGCCGTCCCGGCGCCCTTGAAGGGCAGCGCGACGAACGCGCGCTCGTCAGCGGGCTGCGCGAAGTGCTGCTCCGCGACGTTCAACGGAATGACACTGCCTTCGCGCAGCAGCATCACGGGTTGCTCGAACGGCGCGGGCAACGTCACGCTCTGCCCGCCTTCGAACACCTCGCCGCTCCAGTACGACGCCCAGCGCGCGCCATCCGGCAGATACACTTCGCGCTCGCTCTGCCCTTGCTCCACCACAGGCGCAACGAGCAGCGACGAACCGAGCATCATGTCGTCGCCATCTGCGAGGCAGCGCGGATCGTTCGGAAACTCCGCGAACAGCGGTCGCAGAACCGGCTCGTACGAGCGATGCGATTGCCACAGCAGTTCGTACAGGTACGGAATCAGCCGATACCGCAGCTTGATGAGGCCAGCGATCTGCGCAGTCGCTTCGGGATACATCCAGGGTTCGTTGACGGTGCCGTCGTCGTTCCACGAATGGATGCTGAAACGCGGCAGGAAAATACCGAACGCAACCCAGCGCAGCAGCAGTTCCGGCTCGGGCGCCGGACCGGAAAATCCGCCGATGTCATGGCCGCTGTTCGACACGCCTGACATCGCGAGGCCGAGGCCCATTTTCAGGTTGTAGCGCAGCGTTTCCCACGACGTGTAGTTGTCGCCGGACCACGTTTGCACATAACGATGCATGCCGACGCCGCCCGAACGCGACACGAGAAATGGCCGCGTGCGGGGCGCATGCTCGCGCTGCGCGTCGCGTGATCCGCGCATCATCAACTGCGTCTGCAGCACCTTAGCCTGATGCGCCGGGAACGGCTCGCCGAAGCCTTGCGCGATCGCGTCCGGCGTCCAGATTTCGAACTCGTTGTTGTCGTTCCACGTCGATGCAATGCCGTAGCGCAGCAGGCTGTCCTTCACGCGCGCTTTCCACCAGTCGATGGTGGCGGGATTGGTGAAGTCGAGATACGCGCCCACTTCGTCCCAGAACTGCACCCATGCGGGCTCGCCGTCGCGGGATTCGATCAGCAGACCGGCTTTCGCCGCTTCGTCGAATGCCGGATGGTCTTGCAACAGGCACGGCTTGATGTTCGCGCACAGCTTCACGCCCTCGCGCAGATAGCCGTGCACGAAACTTTCGATGTCCGGAAATTTCTTGTGATTCCAGTTGAATACGTAACGCTTCGCGCCAATCGACGTGTAGCCCGACGACAGGTGGAACGAATCGCACAGCACGTCATGCTCGCGGCAGCGCTCGATGAATTCGCCCATCTTGTGTTGAGCGTCGGGCGCGTCGGTGTAGCTCATCGTCGAGCCGGAATAGCCGAGGCCCCACTTCGGCATCAGCGCGGGCCGGCCCGTGAGCCACGTGAAGCGGCGCACCGCGTGCAACGGCGTATCCGCCGACGCGATAAAGTAGTAGTCCAGATCGCCATGCTCGGCGACGAAATGCCGGTAGTGGCCGTGATAGTTGTCCAGCTCGCGGCCCATGTCGAAGCGGCAGTCGGCGAGCGTGTCATAGAACAGGCCAAAGCCCATCGACGTCTGCGGCTGCCACGTCACGTAAAACGGGATGTGTTTGTAGAGCGGGTCCGTGCTGCGCGCGCTGTAGCCCATCGCGTCGATGTTGCGCATCTCGTAGCTCTGGTTCGCGCGGTCCAGCGTACCGGCGCGCTCGCCGAGGCCCACGTACATTTCGCCGCGCTGCCGCTCGACGTAGTGATAGACGCGCTCGTCCCACCAGCCGAAGTTGTACGCCTGCGTCTTTCGGTCGTTCATCACGTCGTGCCATGCGCCGTCGCGCGCGATGGCCCACGAACAGAAGCCGCCGTCCAGCGCGACCGTCAGACGGACCTGCGCGGTTTCGACGACGAGACGTTCTGCGTCGCTCGTCGCGCTGAATACCGTTTGCCCGAAGCCGCTCGTGTCGCGCCGGTCGCGGCCATCGAGCGGCACGTCTTCCAGGCCGGGCGCGATCGACCAGGTGCGCGGTCCGCGAAGCTCGCCCGTCGGCAGCACGAGCACGCGGATGATGTCATCGGCGAGAACGAACAGTTCGATTCGCGCGCCACTGGCGTCGGACAACACGATCGGATTGCCGGCATTCCCGGCAAGCGCCTCGGAGACGGAAAACAGAGGTCGATTCTTCAACGTAGCCATGATGTGTTTCCAGGTCAGTCAGTTCAGGCCGCGCTGCCCGCGCCGTTTTCGACGCGTTGCAGACGGGCGTCGCGCGACACGCCGCGCATCAGGATGACCAGCAGCGTCGCGCCGATCAGGTCGAACGCGCCGAGCGCGCCAAACAATGGCGTGTAGCCGATCTTGTCGGCCAGCGCGCCCACCATCAGCGAAAAACCCAGCCCGCCGATCCACGCCGCCATGCCCGCAAAGCCTGCCGCGGTACCGACTTCACCGGGTTCGAACACGTCGGCGGCCAGTGTGTTGACGAGCGCGGAAATCATCTGGTGCGCGAAGCCGCCGACGCAGAAGAGCGCAATGGCCTCGTACGGCGAAGCGACCAACCCGATGCACGCCGGACCGATCATCATGAATGCGCCCAGCACGACGCCCGCGATGCGCGACCAGATGAGCGGCACGCGCAGCCGCTTCATCAGGAACGGCGACAGATAACCGCCGAACAGACCGCCGAGGTCCGCCGCGAGGAACGGCAGCCACGCGAACATCGCGATCTGCTTCAGGTCCATGTGGCGCTCAGTGGCGAGATAGAGCGGAATCCAGAAGCTGAAGGTTTGCCAGGCCGGCTCGGCGAAAAAGCGCGCCTGCGCGATCGCCCAGAAACGGCGGGTGCCGAGCACTTCGCGGATGCGGCGCTTGTCCTGCCCGTGGGCGGCGGGCGGCGTCTGCCCTTCGACGATGGCCGTGCGTTCTTTCTCGCTGATTCGCTTGTGGTCGGCCGGCGCGCGATAGAACACGTACCAGAGCGCCGCCCACACGAAACCCAGCGCACCCGTCACGGCAAACGCGCTCTGCCAGCCGTAGCGCAGCGATAGAAACACGACGAGCGGCGGCGCAAACAGCGAACCGAGCGACGTGCCCGCGTTGAAATAGCCGACAGCCACCGACTTCTCACGATTCGGAAACCACTCGGCGACCACCTTCATCCCGGCAGGAATCGCGACGGCTTCCGACAAACCCATCAGACCGCGCAATGCAGCCAGCGACAGCCAGCCGCTGGCGAGACCGTGCAGCATGCCCGTTGCCGACCACAGGCAGGCGAACAGAGCGAAGCCCAGACGCAGCCCGATCAGATCGATGATCAGCCCGCAGACCGGCTGCATGATCGTGTAGCCGATCTGGAACGCGCCGACGACGTACGAGTACTGCTGCGTGTTCATGTGCAGCAACGTCTTCAGCTCCGGCGCCATGACGCCGAGCGCGTTGCGCGACAGGTAGTTGACGATGGTCCCGAGGCACACGAGCGCGATGATCCACCAGCGCAGGCCAATGATTGTTCTCAAGTCTGTCTCCATTTCCTTTATGCAGACCGGGCCCGAGGTTGCCCGGCGGTATCGCTGGCGGATGCGCGAATTCGAACATCCGGTTAGCGTTTATCATCGGTCATCGTATCACTTGAACGTCTGTAGGATACCAGGGAAAACCATGTAGTGCACGAGGCAGACAGGGCGAAAGGCCTGTCAGATGGCCGTTCTGCGCAATTTGCGAGCGGCTGTGTTGCGAAAGGACAAAAACGTGGATCGAACGCGCATGATGTTCATTCGAACATCGGATTGTTCTCTTACGCGCCAAAAGGAAGATTGGAATACTGAGAAAGCTGTCCGCAGCTATGCCGGAAAGAGTCCAATCTTCCGTAGCGTCTCGCGAAATGGGAAACAGGTCGAAGAAATAGCTGCGTGGCGAGAAAATTCTCTGAGATACGTCGTCGTACAAGTTCCAGGCATTCATGTATCGGCAAAAATTTCGCCTATACTTTCTTTTACCTTTCTTGTTTCTTTCGATTTAGACTAGCGCCACACCCAGAACACTACGGAGCGCTATATGGGGAATTTAGGAGGTTTCATGCAAGGTGCCGTCGCATTGGGCGGCTGCATCGGACTGTTCGCGACGGTCGTCTGCCTCATCGAACTGTTCAGCGGCTAATCGCCAGATCAAGCGCTGGAGACCACATAACACCAAAGAGCCGTCGCAAACCGACGGCTCTTTTTTTCACTCATGCTCGACGGCCTGGGTTTCTTCCATCGTCGACGCCCTCACCCGCTCGGCGAAGCTTTGCAGCGCCGCCAGCGATCCATGCACACTGTGATATTCCTGTCGACCGATCCGTGCTTCGAGCACGACGGTCATGCCTGCTTGTCGCGCTACGTCCAGGATGTCCATTTCAATCTCCGCTATTCGTCCGACTCTTGAATCGCCTGGCGCCCTCAAAACCCGCGCGCCTTGATATCTATTCTATGAATCCCTCGTCAAGCATCAATCGTATCCGCGAGGAATCTATGTTTGCGTGGCGACAACAATCCACACGTCGCGCTGGCACGAAAATCAATGCACGCTGAAGTGGCCGGATTCACCCTCGCGCCCGCGTGCCTGTAGGATCTCGGTTGCCAGCCACGCGCGGCGCACCCAGCAGGACAACGGCGTATGAGAGGACGTCATGATCGTTTACAAGTTCGGCGACGGTTCCGGCGCAATGCCGCCCGATCTCAGTCCATTCGTTGTCAAGCTCGAAACGTGGCTGAGACTCTCGGGCATTCCGTACGAAGGACGCATCGGCAACCTCAACGCGATGCCGAAAAAGAAGCTGCCCGTCGCGGAGATCGACGGCGTGACGATCTGCGATTCGTCCGCGATCATCAGCTATCTGCAACGCCGTTATCCGAATGCGCTCAACGACGCGCGGCTCGATCCACAGCAGCGCGCGCAATCGGCGGCGATCAAGGCGCTCTTCGAGACGCACCTGTATTTCGTGACCGTGTATTTCCGTTGGGCCGTCGAGCGCAACATGGGGATCTATAAACCGATTCTGAGCGAATACGCGCGGCTCACCGCGCCGCCGCCCGTCCGGTCGCTGGTGGGCGCGCTCGCGCCGCTGCTGATGCCCGTAATTCGCCGCAAGGTGCTGCGCCAGGCGTGGGAGCAAGGCACGGGACGGCATACCTACGACGAAATCGCGCAGATGGGCATCGAGGGCTGGCAGGCCGTCGCCGATCTGCTCGGCGACCAGCGCTTCCTGCTCGGCGACGAGCCGACGACGATCGACGCCACCGGCTTCGCGTGGGTCCACACGACGGTCGCGCATCCGTTCGAAAGTCCGGTACGCGATTTCGTCTCGCGGCATCCCGCCTTGATGGCGTATCACGAGAGGATCGCCCAACGCTGCTGGCCAGACCTGACGCGAGCGGCGCGACGCTGAATCCCCCGCATGCACTGTCATGAATCGTCAGTGCCGCTGGCCTGCCTCGCGAACCGCGAACTGTCTATTCGGCGCGACGCGCGCCCCGGTGACAATCTTCAATCGCTTCATTCTTCCGCGCCCATCCCATGACCAGCCTTCCGATCCTTTCCGCGAACGTCCTGTTCGCCTACTCCGCTTATTTCGTCGGCACGGCGAGTCCCGGGCCGAGCAATCTGGCCATCATGTCGATCGCGTCCACGGACGGGCGCAAGGCCGCGTTCGCGTTCGCCGCGGGCGTCGTGTGCGGCTCGTGCTTCTGGGCGATGCTGGCGGCGCTCGGGCTGTCGGCGGCGCTGCTGGCGTTCTCGGGTGCGATGGTCGGGCTGAAGATTTTCGGCGGCTGCTATCTGCTGTGGCTCGCGTTCAAGTCGGGCCGCTCGGCATTGCAGCCGCGTGCTGCCCGGACGCAAGCGGCGGGGACGCATCTGCCGTTGCGCCGCATCTATGCCCGCGGATTACTGCTGCATCTGACGAACCCGAAGGCGATTCTCGTGTGGATTTCGGTGGTGGCGCTCGCGTCGCCTGCAAACGGCGGCGCGCCGCAAATGCTGACCATCGTCGCCGGATGCCTCGCGATCGGCACGCTGGTGTTCGGCAGCTATGCGGCGCTGTTCTCGACACCGCTCGCGCGCCGCGTGTACCTGTCGATTCGCCGCTGGCTCGACGGCGGGCTTGCGATCGTCTTCGGCCTGGCGGGTTTGAAGCTGTTGACCTCGCGCGCGTAACCCATCAAACCGCGTGCGTGTCCTTTACTTTTCCCAGTAACACACGACGCCCTGCTTCGCGCTGCTGTCCGACGCATACGGCACGAAGCCGTTGTCACGGCTGCGCGCGAACACACGACGCGCTTTCGCGACCGCATCGCAACCGCCGACATATTCGAGCGTCGCGATCCAGAACGCGTGTCCGTTCGGCCTGAGCGCCAACGCATTCCACGCGGTCAGTTCCGCTTCCGCCGCGGCGTCGTACTTCGGCGCATACACCTCTTCGTGCGCGACGCCATCGAGCAGCGATGCGAACGCGATGCCGCCCGTCATGCCTTCGCGCGTCGTACGTCCCGTCGCGTTCTGCATCACGAAGACGAGTGCCGGGTATTTTTCGCGCAGCTTGCGCACGAGATCGAGGCCGCCTTGCGCGCACGCGGCGTCACAAGGGCCGTTGCGCGTCGACGTACCATGTTCGACGATTTCGAGGTTGTCGAGATAGAAGCCGTCCGCGCCCTGCGCGACCAGACGCGGTGCGACGTAATCGACGATAAGCCGCTGGTAATCGGCATTCGACAGATTCATCCACGTCTCCTGCCGGTAGCCGCGATACGTGCCCGCGTGCGCCGCCTTGTTCGCCTCGCATGACACGAAACCTTCCGGCACGTCGCGCCAGTACGAACGATACGTCTCGCACGATCCGAGGTTCAGGTAGCTCAGCACGATGTTGCGACCGCCGTTCTTGAGCGCGGCGACTTCGGCGGGCGTGAAGTTGTCCGCGTCGGGATCGAGATCGACGTCGATGACACGAAAGGTCGACGCGATGCGTGTCACGCTGCCGAGCGCCGCTGCATCGCCGTAATACGACATCCACGGCGACGCGTCGAACGCGCGCGTCTGCACGAGATCGGTGGGTTGATCCACAGACTGCGATGGCAGCGGCGCAGCCACGCTTGCGCCAGCCAGCGACAACGCCAACGTCAACGCCGCAACCAGCACGACACAAAACCGCCGTGCGCCATCAAACGCGCACTTCAACTCTCCGTCCACGCATCGCTCGCAAGGGAAAAAACGAGCGCCAGTGTAACCGCACCGCGTGAACGAACGTGAAGCAGCATCGATCAGATGCCAGCCTGCAGCCGCTGCGCTTCACGCGCGAACTCACCCGGCACGACAGGCCGGCCGAACAGATAGCCCTGCTGCCGCTCGCAGCCGATCGAACGCAGAAACGCCGCCTGCTCGCTCGTTTCGACGCCTTCGGCCGTCACGTTCATCCCGAGCGAATGCGCCATCGCGACGACGGCATGCGTGATCGCCACGGCATCGCGATGCTCGGGCAAGCCCGCGACGAACGACCGGTCGACCTTCAGGCTATGCAACGGAAAACGCTTCAGATACGACAGCGACGAATAGCCGGTGCCGAAATCGTCGACGGAAATGCGCACGCCCATGCGCGCGAGCGTCGTCAGGAGTGGCATGACGGCGTCGCTGTCGCTCATCAGCACCCCTTCCGTGATCTCCAGTTCGAGCGCCGATGCTTCCAGCCCCGCGTGCTCCAGACTCAGCGCCACATGCTCGATCAGTTCGCCGTTGATCTGACGCGGCGACAGGTTCACGGCCATCATCAGATGCGGCGTGATCGTCCTGCGCCATTCGACGGCCTGCAGGCACGCGTTCTCCAGCACCCAGCGGCCGATGTCGAGGATGAGGCCGGTGTCTTCGGCGACGGGAATGAATTCGGCGGGCGACACATGGCCCAGCTCGCCGTTATGCCAGCGCAACAGCGCCTCGGCGCCGACGATGCGCCCCGTCGCCCCCTCGACGATCGGTTGATACGCGAGGCTCAGTTCGTCGGCGACGAGCGCGCGCCGCAGCGACTGTTCGATCGCGAAGCGCCGTTGCAGACGCTGGCTCAACTCGGCCGTGAAGAACTGGAAGTTGTTGCGGCCGCGCTGCTTCGCGTCGTACATCGCGGAGTCGGCGTTGCGCATCAGCGTCTGCGCGTCGCGTCCGTCGTCGGGAAACAGGCTGATGCCGATCGACGCGCCAAGGTAATACTCGTTGCCACCGACCGCGAACGGCATCGCGATCGTATCGAGCACGCGCTGCGCGAGCGAAGTCAGGAACGATTCGTCGCCGTAGTCGCCCGTCGCGATCACGAACTCGTCGCCGCCGACGCGCGCGAGCGTGTCCTCGCTGCGCACGCAGGCCGCAAGCCGCGCGGCGACGCTGCATAACAGCGCATCGCCCGCTTCGTGGCCGGCGATGTCGTTGACTTTCTTGAAGCCATCGAGATCGACGAACAGCACGGCCAGTCGCGTCACTGCAGGTTGAAACGCCCCAGTTTCACGCCCTTCGACGCCCGCATGCGGCGCGAGCAGCGCGCTCATCCGGTCGGCGAGAAACGCGCGGTTGTAGAGCCCTGTCAGCGAATCGCGCGTCGCGAGGTGCTGCAGTTGCGCACGCGCGAAGCGCACCGCACTGATGTCGTTGAACGATACGAGCACGGCGTTCGGTTCGGTCTCGCCCGGCCTGACGATGGGTACGACGTTTTCGGTGATCCAGATCGATTCGCCGCCAGTCAGCTCGAGCCGCAGCGTCATCCCGACCACGGGCTTGCCCGTGCGCAGCACGCGCTGCGTCGGCTGTTCGCCTGACTCGACGGGCGAGCCGTCTTCCCAGTACGCGGCGCGAATCACCTTGTAGATGTCCTGACCGATCACTTCGCCCGTCGCGCGCAGCATGCGCCGCGCGCTCGGATTGCAGGCGAGCACGATGCCTTCGCGCGTCTGCACGACGATGCCTTCGTTCAGGTGATCGACGACGAGCCGGTGATGCTCCTCGCTTTCCGCGAGGCGCTTGCGCATCAGATCCTGATGGACGGCAAGGCCGACGCTGTGGCCGATCTCGTGCAGCAATGCGTGTTCATCTTCATCCGGACGCCGGCGCCTGTCGTAGTAGACGCCGAACGCGCCCAGCACCTGACCCGCGTCGTCCTCGAACGGCACCGACCAGCAGGCGCGCAGCCCGATCGGCAGCGCGAGATGCCGGTAGTCTGCCCACAGCGGATCGCTTTCGATGTCCTCGACGACCACCAGCCGCCGGTCGTGCATCGCCGTGCCGCAGGAGCCGGCGCACGGACCGATCGCCATGCCGTCGATGGCCGCGCTGTAATGCGCCGGCAGCGACGGCGACGCGCCGACGCGCACGGTGACGCCGTCAGTATCGAGCACGAGGATCGAGCACCGAGAGCCCTCGCCGAGGAGCGTTTCGGCGCGGCGGCACACTTCCGCCAGCAGTTCGGGCAACGGCGTGCTGCGCGTGAGCAGGCGCAATACGCTCTGTTCCGATGCCAGCACCTCGGCGGCCAGATCGGACCGGTGGCGAGTGCTTTCGGACGGCTTGTCAGTCGCGATGTCTGCAGTCACTGGACGACTCATGGTTGCACTCCCTTCATGCAACAACGACAGACGGACGCGCGCCGCGTATCAGGGTTTATACGGAGCGCGTGGCCGTGGACGTGCAACGCTGCTACTTTCCATGCGGATCGAATGGCCGCGCCTCGATCCCGCCGCGCTTCGCGACGATCGCCGTCGATTCCGGTATTTCCTGCCACCAGCCTTCCAGGTCGACGAGCGGCTCCGACAGCACGAGGAACGCGTCTGCGCCGACGGCGGCCAGACGCGGATCATCAGGATACAACTCCATCAGATGGCGGATCGACGTGCTGTGATAGAGCGAGCGCGACTGCCGCTCACTCGAATAACGCGCCGACACGATCTGCTCGCCGTCCGTCGCGCAGACGGTCATATTCAGCGGCGCCTCGACGCCGTGCCGCCGCCCCGTCTCCTCGACGAACCCCGCCATGCGCTCCAGCGCGAGCACCGGGTCGATCTCGAGCCCGAACGTGAGCGCGAGAAAGAACATGACTTCGGAATCCGTCGAGCCTTCGATCGATGCGAACAGGTCCGGGTCGATGCCGAGCATCAGGTCGCGCCGCACTTTAGGATAGTCGCGCACGAGGCCGTTGTGCATGAAGAGCCAGCGGCCGTGGCGAAACGGATGGCAGTTGGTTTCCTGCGAAGGGGTATCCGTCGCCGCGCGGATATGCGCGACGAACAGCGACGCGCGCACGGCCCGCGCGGCGTCGCGCAGATTGCGGTCGCTCCACGCGGGATGTGCGCAGCGGTAGCGGAACGGGATGTCGGTTGGATGGCCGTACCAGCCGACGCCGAAGCCGTCGCCGTTGGTGGTGGTCTGCCCGAGCCGCGAATGCAGGCTCTGGTCGATCAGCGAATGCTTGGCCCGGAACAGCACGGCTTCGAGCTGAATCGGGTTTCCTGTGTAAGCCAGCCAGCGGCACATGATCGCTCTCCTCGATGAAAAACGCCTACGCCCGCGCCGGTTTCAAACGGGTCACATCCGGTTCACATCCCCTTCACGTCCGCTTCGTATCCGGTGCTCATTCGCTCAACCGCCCGCCCGGCCACTGGCGATCGGCGTAAGAAATTCGGCCAGCCCCGTCAAGATGATCTGCACGCCAATGCACAGCAGCAAAAAAGCGGACACGCGCAGCGCCACCTTGGTGCCTTCCTTGCCCAGATAGCGGCCGAGGGTCGCGGCGTGGTTGTACGTGAACCAGACCGCGAGCATGACAAGAAACGAAATCGTCACGGACGCGATCGACGACATCACGAACTCCGACAACTTGTGGCTGCGGTTCGCGTTCAGCGCGATGGCCGTCGCCATCGTGCCGGGGCCCGTCGTGAGCGGCACCGTCAACGGAAAGAATGCCTTCGACATCGCGTTGTCGGGATCGACGGGCTTGACGGCCGCCTCGTTCGGCTGACGTTCCGGCGCATTGAGCATATTCCACGCGCTGACGGCCACGGCAAGACCGCCGCCGATGCGCAGCGCTTCCATTGAGATGCCGAAGAAATGCAGGATCGGCGTGCCGACAAAGAATACGACCAGCAGCACGAAGAACGCATTGAGGGAAACCCGCTTGGCGAGCGCGGCGCGTTCCGCGTCCGTCAGCGAATCCGTTCGGTCGAGAAACACGAAGGCGATCGCGATCGGATTGATGATGCTGATCAACCCCGTGAAGCCAAACAGAATCTCCGAAATCAGGCTCGAAATCATCGATGAATTTGCTCTTTGATGGTTTTGATTTTTGCGCCGCGCAACGGAGCATGAGGGCCGAACAGTGTAAATGCAACGAATTCCGCACGCCACGCGAGAGGCACCTTCTTCATGCAATGCAGCACGCCTGCGATGCATGCCGATGCCCACGGGCACTGCGTTTGCGCACGTTCCTTTCAATATACCTGCATATTTTTGGCGACCTTTACCGGAATGTGGCAAGAGGCATACAGTCGGTGCGCGGTATCCCAGTCGTTACTTCAGGAATTGACGTTCATCGAGACCGGCTCATTCTCATTCGAGGAGTTGTCCCATGTCATTTCGTCTGCTCGCCGTGCTGCCGTTCATCGGCATTCTGCTCGGCGTTCCGTTCGTCAACCGCGTCGAGCCGCTCGTGCTCGGCATGCCGTTCGTGCTTGCGTGGATCGTTATGTGGGTTGTTTTGAGCTCGATCATCATGGGCATTATCTATCGGCTCGATCCTGTGAACCGGCAAACGCCTTCCGGCGAGGAGGTGCGTTCATGAGCAGCGCCCTCGCAATCATCGTCGCCGTCACGCTGTTCGCGCTCTATCTTGGCGTGCGTGCCCGTCATGGGCATGACATGAGCCTCGAGCAATGGACAGTCGGCGGCCGCAGCTTCGGCACCGCGTTTGTGTTCCTGTTGATGGCGGGTGAGATCTACACGACGTTCACCTTCCTTGGCGGCAGTGGTTTTGCATATGGCAAGGGCGCACCCGTCTATTACATCCTCGCGTATGGCACGCTGGCGTATGTGCTGTCGTACTGGATGCTGCCGCCTGTCTGGCGATTTGCGAAGACGCATCGGGTCGTGTCGCAGCCGCATTTCTTTACGCGCAAGTACGATAGCGCGTCGCTTGGGGTGCTGGTTGCCATCGTTGACGTTGCCGCGCTGATTCCGTATCTCGTGCTGCAACTCAAGGGACTGGGCATTATTGTGTCGACGGCTTCCTATGGCGCGATTTCGTCGTCGGCGGCGATCTGGATCGGCGCGGGCGTGGTGACGATTTATGTCATTGTCTCGGGTGTGCGCGGCTCGGCGTGGAACTCGGTCGTCAAGGACATGCTGATACTTGGCATTGTGCTGTTTCTCGGTATCTATCTGCCGATGCATTACTACGGCGGGCTCGGGCAGATGTTTCATGCGATCGATGTGGCGCGTCCTGGGTTCCTCACGTTCCCTGAGAAGGGGTCGAGCGTTACGTGGTTTCAGTCGACTGTGCTGCTCACGGCGCTTGGGTTTTTCATGTGGCCGCATACGTTCGGGTCTGTTTTTACCGCGAAGGATGAACGCATCTTTCGGCGTAATGCGATTGTGTTGCCGCTTTATCAGTTGATCTTGCTGTTTGTGTTTTTTGTCGGGTTTGCTGCGGCGCTGAAGGTGCCGGGGCTCAAGGGCGGCGATATCGATCTTTCTTTGTTCAAGCTGTCGCTGCAGACTTTTGATCCGTGGTTCGTTGGGGTGATTGGTGCAGCAGGCGTGCTGACGGCGCTCGTGCCTGGATCGATGATCCTCACTACGGCTTCGACGCTGCTCGCCAATGATATTTATCGTGGGCTCGTGCAGCGGAATGCTTCTGATGAGGCTGTTGCGAAGCTTGCGCGGGTTTGCGTGCCGGTGGTCGCGGTTGTTGCTGTTCTGTTTACGCTGCATGGCGGCGAGACCATTGTTGCGCTGCTTTTGATGGGGTATAGCTTTGTTACTCAGCTGTTTCCTGCTGTTATTTGCAGTCTCGCGCCGCGGAATCGGGCTACAAGGCAAGGGGCGTTTTGTGGGATTCTCGCTGGAGTGGCTGTCGTTGCTGTGACGACTATTTTCAAGTTGAGTGTCGGGCAGTTGATGCCGTTTTTGCCGGATGCACTGAAGGACGTCAATATTGGGTTTGTTGCGCTGGCGGTGAACCTTGTCGTTTTTGTGGTTGTTAGTGCGGTTACGCAGCCGCAAGCTGAAACAGATCAGTCTCGCGTGCAGACGCATTAGGTTTTTGTGTGTTGCTGGCGGCGCATTTTGTTGTGGTTTGCCTGGTGCGGCGCTGGCATCCGCGTTATGGTGTCTGCCGTTCACGCGTCGCCCCTGTGCGGGGCGG
>Ga0247692_1000185_pt1 | contig 14783 bp, 8 predicted proteins | sample CNK33_metaG_FD_183041 | JGI IMG/M metagenome (GOLD analysis project Ga0247692, IMG submission 183041) | Soil microbial communities from Purdue University Martell Research Forest, Indiana, United States - CNK33 | ecosystem: Environmental > Terrestrial > Soil > Temperate forest > Bulk soil | place...
CGGTCGAGAAAAGCGTGACGCGTGCCGACCCGCCAATGACGAAAGCGCGGTCGCCAGCTCGCTTTTTCGTGAACGATCATGTCGCGCAAGCTCCGGCAATCGGCCCACAGATCCACCACTTGCCGCAAGCGCGACAGCGCGCTGGATAACAATGCCGCCTGCCAGGTCGTCAATTCGTTGCGGGCCGGGTCCAGTTGCGCGATACGCATCCGCAATAGCGGCGCCCCGTGCTCGGGGTCTTCGGCAAGCGATGCGTCCATCCAGCGGCAGGTATCGCGCAGCAGTTCGTTCAGGCCAACAGGAACGCCGGACTCCGATTTCTGCGCGGCTGCGAGTATGTCGGCGAGAGCCGAGGTGATAGGCAGTATCAGTTGCATCCGGCCTTGCAGTTCCTCGCTGCGAGCGAGAATCGCCGGGCTGACGTGATCGTAGGCCAACTGGCTCAACAGAAATTCGAAGCCGCGCACACTCGTCGCCATCTTCTGGCGGCTTCCCGAAACGAGCGCGCCCACGGCCCGGCCCGCCAGCGACTCTTTCGCGTAAAGCGTGGCATCGCGGAACCATGAATCGGTTCGCTCGATCAGCGTCGGCGCGAGCCGGCTCGGAAAAAAGACACTGCCGACAATGCTCGCGCAGACGATGCCGAGCGTGATCTCTTCAGTCCGCGCCACGGCCACATCGAAGATGCTCAGTGGGTTCGATAGCGCCGGTAGCGCGATCACAGACAGTGAATAACTGGCGAGCAGGAAAACGTAGCTGCGTGCCGCTCGCGTCGAGATCGAAATGTAGACGAACACGCCCGTCCATAACGCTATCAATGCGCTCAACAGATAAGGCGTCTCCGCGAAAGGCGGCACCAAGGCGACGGAAGCGAGCGCGCCAAGCACGGTGCCGATCACGCGGTACAGCGCCTTCGACCGCGTGGCGCCGACGAACGGGTTCGACACGATATAGACGGATGCCAGCGCCCAGTATGGCCTCGGAAGGTCGAACCAGAACGCGATGTAAAGCGCGAGCATCCCTGCAAGAAAGGTTTTTAGTGAAAAAATCCAGTCGCGCAGCGAAGGGAGATTCATCGGAACATATCGCGTGGGGGATCAGTCTCTCGCCCGACAGATTGTCCAGGCTCGCGGTAAAACGACCCACAGTGTCCCGCGTTTCTTCGAAGTCTGCCTGGACGATCGCCTATGAAGCGAACGCGTCGAAGCCGCAAAGGACGCGGCCATGCGGTTCACCTTGCTCGTCTGATGCGAAGGCGCGCGACACCAACAGCCACTGTCAACGTGCTGTTGCGTTCGAACGCCCTATCGGGAGGGTGAAGCTGAATGTTACGCCGCGCGACACATTGCGCACAGCCCAGATCCGGCCAGCATGTGCTTCGACAATAGACCGGCAGATCGCCAGGCCCATGCCCATCCCTGTTTTCTTCGTGGTGAAGAACGGCTCGAAGATTCTCTCGAAGTCCACCTGCCCCGTGCCCCGATCCTCCACGTCGATCACCACATTATCCGCATCGCGATGCGAGCGGACCACCAGCAGCTTCGGCCGTTCCTCCGTTGCCGCCAACGCTTCGATTGCGTTGCGCACGAGGTTCACGAGCACCTGCTGAATCTGAACCGCGTCGGCGCTGATCTTCGGCACGTCTTCGTACAGTATCGTCTCGAGCGAAATCGCGTTGCGCTGGATATCGTCGGCCATCAGCGTGCATACCTGAAGGATCAGCTTGTTGATGTCGAGATCCACTTTTTGCGGGGCTGCATGCCTGAAGAGCGCCCGGATGCGGCTTACCACATCGGCGGCGGCATTTGCGTCGCGGACAACGTGCTCGGCCGAGAGTCTGGCTTCCTCGATCCTCGGCGGCGTGGCAGCGAGCCATCGCAAGCATGCACGCCCGTGCGCGACGACGGCCTGAAGGGGCTGGTTGAGTTCGTGAGCAATGGAGGCGGACAGCTCGGCAACAGCCGCGAGCCGTGACGCCTGTGAAAGCTTCTCCTGCGCGTCGCGCAAGGCCTTCGCGACCTCTGCGCTGTCATCGATATCGACATCGATGCCAAAGAACTTCATCACTTGCGCACCGGCCGCTTCAGCACTGCGTTGCTCTCGCGCCTGGCTGGGCTCTAGCCTCGACAACAGATGCGGCTCGTCCGACAACTGTCCGAGCAGCGCGACGAGATGGTGCCGCACGTTTTCGGATTGGCGCGCGCCCTCCTCGATTGCGACGGCCAGTTCCGTCCACCCCGGCTGCCGATATTGCTCCGCCAGATAAGCGTGAACGATGATCTGCGCAACGAGATCGAAGTAATCGAAGAGATACAGTGAGACGTCGACCAGAAGTTCTTTGCCAATATGCTCGTCCAGCTCTCCCAGCGCGACGTAGGTGCTCCAGATCTCCCGCAATCCGAGGCGCAACGCCTGAAGCAGGCTCTGCAACGGCACCCGTTGAGGCTCACGTCTCTGGCTGATTTCCCGAAACACGTTCATGTGCTGCGCGGACGGCGGTTCGCCCGACAACAGCGTCTCGAACCATACTTTGGCCGACAGCGCGACGGATTCGTGCACATCCTCTTTGGCTGCCGGCGGCAGCGACCGGTATCCGTCGAGCGGCGTCAGTGTCGCGAGCGTGCGCTCGACGACGTCCGTCAGATCGGCAGCGAGGGAGGCGGTTTTTTCTCGCAAGGGGTTGCTGATTTTGGGTACTTTGGCTAGCACGGCATTTATCTGTCGGTAACGGGCGCACGATTTCGACTAACAAGCAGCGCCGGCGCAGCGGCTTCTACGGCTGCGCACCGAACTGTTCCCGCCTGATACTCTGCGATGCGATTCAATGCGGCGTATCATGTGGCGCGAAACGAGCCGTTCCCGGCGAAGCCTCAGTCAGCCGCCCGGCGGGGATCGAAAGGCGCGCTGCCCACGCAGGGAGCGCTTCGATCCGCCTCCGGTGCATCCATGGTCTCCCGGCGCAACGCGGCCCGCCATCCCCCTTATTGGGGAGATGCGTGCAATCGACGGGGGATGGCGGCAAGCGTGCCCCGATAACCATGCGTGTGATTGCAAAATGCGTGTGACTGTTGAAGCGCCCGCGAACGGGCCGCACGTTTTCCTCTCGACGAAGGTCGTTCCGCCGCGACTGCCGGCGGATCTGATCGATCGTCCGCGGCTCGTCAGTCTGGCTGAGCGCGCCGAGGCCAAGCGCCTCACCGTCATCAAGGCACCCGCCGGATTCGGCAAGACTTCGCTCGCGCTGATCTGGCTCGACCGTCTGCGCGCGAACGGTACGCGGGTGGCGTGGCTGTCGCTCGATGCCGAGGACGACGAACCCGCGCGCTTCCTGAACTATCTGGCGCACGCCCTGCGGCACGCCTGCCCGGACGTAGGCGCTACGGCGATCAGCCTGACCACCGACGCCGCGTTCGTTCCTTCACACGCCGTCGTGTCCACACTCATCAACGAGCTTGCCGAAGTCGACGACGAAGTCGTGCTGGTTCTCGACGACTATCATCTGCTCACCCTTCCCGCCGTACACGACGCGATGTCGTTCTTCATCGAAAAGGCACCATCGCATGTGCATGTCGTCCTCTGCAGCCGCACTGATCCGCAGCTGCCGCTCGCGAGGCTGAGAGCAGGAGACGATCTGCTGGAAATCGATGTGTCGGCGTTGCGTTTCGATTTCGACGAAACGACGCACTTCGTCGAGCATGCATTGCCTGGCATGCTGAACGCCTCCCGCATCGAGACGCTCTTTGCGAGCACGGAAGGCTGGGCGGCGGCGTTGCGCATGTCGACATCCATGCTGTCGCGCAAGGAATGCCAAACGGCTCCGCACCCTGTTGCGCCCTCAGGGACGTCGCGGCCGTTCGCCGCCTACATCGACCACATGTTCGAGCGCTTGCCCGCCGACATGGTCGAGTTCATGCTGCGCACCTCGATACTCGATCGGTTCAGTGCGTCGCTGGGCGATGCGATCACGGGCCTGCGCACGAGCCAGCGCATGCTCGACGAAATCGCGGGCGGCCAGCTGCTGTTGCAATCGCTCGACTGCGACGGGCAATGGTTCCGCTATCACCATCTGATGGGCGAGTACCTGCGCGCCAGACTCGAAGTCCAACACCCCAACGAGGTCGCTGAACTGCATTGCCGCGCGTGCGAGTGGTACGGCGAGCAGGCGTTGTGGACCGAGGCAGTCAAGCACGCGATCGCGGCGGGCACGACGGACAACGCCATTCGTCTGATGGAGCGGTGCGCAATGGCGCTCGTCAAGAAAGGCGATCTGGTCACGCTGCTCAATTTGCAGCACCGGTTTCCCGCGGGTCTCGCCGGTGCGCAGGTGAAGGTTGCGCTGGCGATCGCCTGGGGAATGTCGCTCGCCATGCATTTCGACGAGGCGCTCGCGATCCTGGACACCATCGAGCAGGACAGCCAGACTCACACAGACGCCGAACGCCAGAACATCCGCTGGGAGTGTCAGGCGATCCGCTCGGTCATTGCGGGACTGCAGGACGATCCCGAACGGGGACTCGCTATCGCTGCACCTTGCCTGGAGCGGCCGTCCGCCGATATCTGGACAACCAATGTGGCATCGAACGTCGTGCGTTTCGGGCATTGGAAAGCAGGCAACCTCGACGCGCTTTACGCAACGCCGTGGATTGTCTATTCAATCGAAGAAGACCAGCGCAACCTGTATTGCTCCGTCTACCGGCTGTGCCTGCTGGGACATGCGGAGATGCAACAGCTGCATCTGGGGCTTGCCGAACGATATTTCACGGAATCGATGCAACTGGCCGAACGCCACGCCGGTCCGGATTCGGTCTCGGCGGCGCTGTGCGCGCCGATGATCGGACAAATCTGGTACGAACAGGGTCGGCTGGACGAGGCGGAGAAACTGGTTAGCGGGTTGATGTCCGTCATCGACGTGGCCGTCCTGCTCGATAGCGTGCTGATTGCCTATCGCCTGCTTATCCGGATCGCAAGCGCGCGTTCGGACCTGAGACAGGCGCATGCGTTGCTCGATCGGGCCCAGGCGTTGGCTCGTGCGCGGCAATGGGAACGGATGACGGTCGCCGCGCTCGTCGAACGCATACGGCTGTATCTTGCGGAAGACCGAGTGCTGGAAGCTGCTGCGTGCGTTGGGCAGCTCGATCAGATCGCGCTTTCCAGGTCCCATCCTTCACGTTCCATCTCGCTCGAAATCGAGACCTACCGCGTGCTTGGCGCGGCCTCGGTTGCCGCGGCGCAGCACCGTACCGACGAGTCCACCGCGCTGCTGAGCGGCGCACTGCAGAGCGTCCAGCGCCGACATGGCGATTTTACGGCGCTGCGCTTGCGAACCCGGCTCGCACTCGTCTGGCTGGCAGCGAACGAACGCACCCGCGCCATCAAGGTTTTTCGCGAAGTTCTGGAAGTCGCCGCGCCCACTGGCGTGTATCAATCCATTCTCGACGTGGGGCCTGACATCGGATCGCTACTGCAAGCCGTTTGCGAAGACACACGGCAAACGGCGCAATCCAGCGAACGGCTTGCGTACATCAATCGTCTGCTCGATGGCTGGCGGCGGCTCTATCAGTCCGGCGGCGTCGGTCAGCAGGACACTGAGCGCGCGTCGCTGAGCGCAAGGGAACGCGAAATCGTCGAGCTGATTGCCCGAGGCCAGTCGAACAAGGAAATCGCGAAAAATCTCGGGATTGGCACCGAAACCGTCAAATCTCACGTGAAGAGCATCTTCGTGAAACTGGACGTCGACAGGCGAGCCCGAGCCGTTACACGGGCGCGGGACCTCGGTCTTGTGGGACCACAGTAGCTTCTACGCCAGCGGTAAGTCTCGTTCAAAGATTCGAAGCGACTCCAGTTTCATGTAATAGCAGTCCAACCTCCTGCGAACTACCATCGATACCAGGCGCTGCGAGCTGACACAGTTGTTGACAGTGATGTGCGCCGGTAGGAGATCACACCTGATGGGCTTGCTTCCATCGGAACGGCAGCCCCAAAAAACAAACTTCATCTATGTTAGCCATAGCGTCAGCGGCAATGGACTGGTTTGCGGGCGCGGAGATACTGGCCGCGATCTCGTATTTGAACTGGCTCTGCCAGCCTGGCGAGGCATTCGTCGTCGTCACTTTTCTCGTGGCAGTCGGGTTATTCTCGGCTTTCGCGAGAAATGTATCGTCGGCCGTGTTCGTGCTGGCTGCAAATATGTGCTTTGCCGTGCTGCTTCTTGCACCACTCGATGCATCGAAGCGAATCAACACGCACACGATCCTCGCTATCGCCGGGTTCCTCCCGTCCTCGCTTGCGCTCGCGCTGCTTATACATCGCCTACGCAAACTCAACGCGAACGTCATGGAAATAAAATCGGCGAACGCCGCGCCCGGTTCACGCAATAGCCCCATGACCGGCGCACATGAGCGAGGTCCAGCCGACAGCTTCGACATTCGGGCATTCCTCATCGAAGAGATGCATCTCAGCACGCTTGAAGAGCTGAGCGCCTCGATTACGCATGAGATTGCCCAGCCGTTGACGACAATCGTGTTGAATGGCAACGCTGGTCTGCGCTGGCTGCATCAGGACGACCCGCCTAAGAACGAAGTCCAGGGTTGCATCGAGCGGATGACGAGCGACGGCTGGCGTGCGTCCGCCATCATGGTACGGATTCACGAACGCTGCCAGCGCTCACCGCCACCACTCACGCCGACGGCAATGAACGACGTCGTCCGGGAAATCACCCCAATCATCAGACGCCAGATGGCAGGCTGCGGCGGAACGCTCGAACTCCGTCTCTCGCCGTCACTTCCGGATACATTGGCTAACGCTACGAGGCTTCAGCAGGTATTCCTCAACCTCACGCAGAACGCACTACAAGCGATGACCGCGATAAAAGACAGACCTGCTCAAATTGTCATTTCGACGTGGGCCACTGAAGTGGGTGCCGTAGCGTTCTCGGTGGCGGACAACGGGCCCGGAATCGCATGTGAACAGATAAGCTCGATATTCGACCCCTTCGTTACCACGAGAGAGCCGGCGATAGGCCTAGGCCTTTCAAGCTGCCGCTCGATCGTCGAAGCTCACAGCGGCGAAATTTCAGCCAGCAATAACCCCGACTACGGCGCAATCTTTATTGTTACGCTGCCGCCGTTTAGATAATGGATGGCGGCTTTCCAGCGTGTGCACTCTCACGAACTCCAACGTACTTCGCGCAAAAAGCAGCGGCTTTTTCCCGGCGCTCTCTCGAAGAGAGTTTAAATTAACCTGACAGTTTCAAGAAACATGAGCAATGACATCAAGGACGATCTTCACGTCCGCCTCTCGCCGCACGATGCAGTTGTCGAAGTCTCAAAGGTTCTCTGGCACCTGCGCAGTATTCTGGCCATCATGGTCGTGCTTTTCTTCGTTTTGTCGATTGCAATGTACTACGGTGGCGGGGCCGTCAATATGGCCACGCGCATCCACTCATCGCTGGGCGAGACCCTTTATTTTTGCGCGGTCACTGCGCTGACCATCGGCTACGGCGACGTCGTGCCGACCACCACGCTTGGTCGGATCATCGCGGTTTTACTGGGTTTGCTCGGCGTGTTGATGACGGGAGTGACAACGGGCTCCACTGTCTACGGCATTCAGGTAGCGGCTCAACGAGCTGGCCTGCGGCCGCGCTAAACCATACGCGATCGCCTTCCGTTCCCTTGCTCTCCAGGCCCGGCGGATTCCAGATTCATGTAATAGCCGTCCTTCGGACTGCCGCCTATCATCTGGGCCTTACCCTTCGAACCAGGTGAATCCATTACGAGTCTGGACGCGATACAGGGACAACCGAGGTCAAGCTGGCGAATTCTTTCTTCCGGCCCGGATACATCCGGGCCGTGGAAACCTTTTACCTTTGGAGACGTGAAATGGCAACGATAGCTGCCGACTACATGGTCGGTGCACTAGCCAATGCGGGTGTGAAGCGCGTGTACGGCGTGGTGGGCGATTCGCTTAACGGATTCACGGATTCCCTGCGGCGGGATGGCTCGATCGAATGGGTTCACATGCGGCATGAGGAAGGCGCCGCGTTCGCCGCCGGCGCCGAGGCTCATCTCACGGGACAACTCGCGGTTTGCTGCGGGAGCTGCGGCCCTGGTAACCTGCACCTCATCAACGGCTTGTTCGACTGTCATCGCAGCGGCGTGCCTGTTCTCGCGATCGCCGCACATATTCCAAGCACGGAAATCGGCATCGACTATTTTCAGGCGACGCACCCCGAAGTGCTATTCAAGGAGTGCAGTCACTTCGTCGAACTCGTTCATCGACCCGACCAGCTGCCACAAATTCTGGCGCGCGCCATCCGCACGGCGGTCGCGCGTAAAGGCGTCGCGGTAGTCGTCATACCGGGAAACGTGGCACTCGGTCCGCTCACGAAACCCGCGCCGAACTGGAGCATGCCGTCTGATCCCGTCATTCGTCCATCGAACGACGACGTCGCGCAACTCGCGCAACTGCTGAACGGGTCGTCGCGCGTGACCTTGCTTTGCGGGGCGGGCTGCAAGGACTCTCATCCGGAAGTCGTAGAGCTTGCACGCAAGCTGAAAGCGCCGATCGTTCACTCGTTGCGAGGCAAGGAGTACATCGAATACGACAACCCATACGACGTAGGCATGACGGGCCTTGTCGGATTCGCTTCCGGATACACCGCGATGAAGAGCTGCGACATGCTCCTGATGCTGGGCACCGACTTCCCTTATCGACAGTTCTACCCGGAAAACGTGACCATTGCGCAAGTCGACACCCGGGCGGAAGCACTCGGCAATCGATGCCCGATAGAGCTCGGCGTAGTGGGAACCGTCAAGGACACGCTCAACGAACTGCTCCCGTTGATTCAGGAAAAAGAGGACAGCGGCTTCCTGGATCGCGCGCTCGAGGACTATCGCAAGGCTCGGATGAATCTGGATGCGCTGGCGGAGCCGGAAACCGGCAGCAGTACCATCCATCCGCAGTACGTGACCCGGCTCGTCAGCGAACTCGCGGATGACGACGCCATCTTCTCCTGCGACGTCGGCACCCCCGTCGCATGGACGGCCAGATACCTGAAGATGAACGGCAAACGGCGGCTGATTGGTTCGTTCAATCACGGCTCGATGGCTAACGCGCTGCTGCACTCGATTGGCGCGCAGGCCTCGTTCAGGGGCCGCCAGGTGATTTCGATGTCGGGAGACGGCGGCTTCACGATGATGATGGGCGAATTCCTCACGCTGGTTCAGGCAGGTTTGCCCGTCAAGGTCGTCGTGCTCAACAACGGAACGCTAGGCTTCGTCGAAATGGAGATGAAGGCCAGCGGGTTCGTCGACACAGGATGCGACCTGCAGAATCCGAACTTCGCCGCGGTGGCCAATGCAATGGGCGTGAAAGGCGTGCGCGTCGAGCATCCTGCGGAACTGGAAGGCGCCCTGCGCGAAGCCTTCGCGCATCCGGGGCCGGCGCTCGTCGACGTAGTCAGTGCACGCCAGGAACTCGTGATGCCTCCGTCGACCTCCGCTGACCAGGCCTATCACTTCGGGCTGTTCATGCTTCGTGCCGTCATGGACGGACGAGGCCATCAACTCATCGACCTCGCAAAAGTCAATCTGTTCCGGTAAAGCAGTCTGCCGATTGGCAACTCAATGGAAGACTAACGATGTCCAGCAAAGTCGTAGGCGGCGTAGCTGTTCCAGCGGACCGCGAGCAGATGCATGTTGGTTTTGTGATCGCGTGGCTGTTCTGTGCCGCGTTCTACTTCATGCAGTACATGCTGCGTTCCGCGCCGGGCGTGATGATGCCCGAGTTGAGCGCGGCGTTGGCTCGCGATGCGCTGGGCGTGGGCACACTCGTCGGCCTGTACTACTACACCTATGCGCTGTTCTCGATTGTTTTCGGTGCGTTGCTCGACCGGCTCGGCGGCAAGGCCGTCATTCCGGTCGGCATCGTTCTCGTTGCCGTCGGCGCGGCACTGTTCGGCTTGGGCAGCATGCAGGCCGCGCAGATCGGCCGCCTGTTGCAAGGCGCGGGTTCGGCGTGCGGGTTCATCGGCGCGGTGTATCTCGCCACGCGTGGCTTTCCGCCGCGTTCTCTCGCGACAGCCGTCGGTGTCACTCAATGCTTCGGCATGCTGGGCGGCTCCGCGGGTCAGTTCGCCGTTGCACCGATGATTCACGGCCTCATCTCGTGGCAGCAGTTCTGGTGGTTGTCCGGCCTCGTCATCTGCCTGATCGCCGTGCCCGTCCTCATCGCGACGCCGGCAGTCCATGAGCGCAATCCGGCCAGCACGGGCTCATGGCTGAAGATGTTCGCGCCATACAAGGAAGTGCTGTCCAATCCGCAGTCGTATCTGTGCGGTTTCTGCGCCGGCCTGCTGTTCCTGCCGACTACGATCGGCGACATGATCTGGGGCATTCCGTTCCTGCGCGGCGGCCTGGACGTCAGCTACGCGGAGGCCGTGAATCGCGCGAGCATGGTGCCGCTCGGCTGGGTGATCGGCTGCCCGCTGCTGGGTTATCTGTCCGACCGTCTGGGCCGCCGCAAGCCGGTGTTGATCGCCGGTGCGCTGTTGATGCTTGCGTCGACCGCAGGCATTTTCTATCTGCCGGCGGGCGTCGCACCGCCTTACGCGCTGGGCCTTCTCCTCGGCATCGGCTCCGGTGCGGCGATGCTGCCCTACACCGTGATCAAGGAAGTCAATTCGGACAACGTGAAGGGCAGCGCCAGCGGCGCGATCAATTTCCTGGTGTTCACGTTCAGCGCCTTGCTCACGCCCGTGTACGGCAAACTGCTCGCGCATCTGGCGAACGGCGGCCCCATGAACCTGCCTGTGTTTCGCGCAGCCGGCACATGGCTGATGGGCGGCATCGCGCTCGCCATCGTGCTTGCGATATTTATGCGCGAGACGGGGCCGCGCGGCCACGCGAACGCATGAGCCTGTTTCCCCGAGCATGGGCGGGCCGTCAACGGACCGCACAAGTCTCAACCAATCGGATATGCAATACCATGATTCGCATCGAAAACCTGACTGTATTCCCGGACCGTAGAGAAGTGTTCGTCAACGGTGTTCTTGTCGAACTTGGTTGCAGAGCGATGGATGTCTTGCTCGTGCTTATCGAAGCAAATGGCGCGCTGGTCACAAAGGAAAAACTCACAGACCAGGTCTGGCCGCACACGGTGGTCGCTGAAAACAATCTTCGTGTGCACATCTGCATGATCCGCAAAATGATGGGCGAACATCGCAGGCTGCTTGTATCGGTGCCTGGGCGCGGCTACCGTCTGTTGCGACCGGCACAGCCGGCTTATCTGATTCCAATGCTCGTCGCGCATGCCCAGTTGATGCGGTCTGCAAGATAGCCGTTTTGTGTTTTGAAATGCATCAGCGCGCGGCGCCGCTCAACGCGGCTTCAGTTCAACGGGCGCTACAGCGCGATAGCCGCCGCCGAGCGCCTTGGTCAATGCAATCTCCTGACTGAGCGTCTGCCCCCTTAGCTCCAGCAGCGCAACCTGTTCCGCGATCACCGGCTGGCGTGCCTGAAGCGCCGCGAGCCGGCTCGTCAGTCCGCGTTGATAATGCGCTTCGACGCTGTCCCTCGTGAACGCAATCGATTCGATCCGCTGCTTCTGCAGCTCCGTCTGGGCATCGAGCGCCTGCAGGCGGCTGCCCGTCTGCGCGACATCGCGCACCGCGTTGAGAACGGCCTGGTTGTACTGCTCGATCAACAGGTTGCTTCCCTCGCGTGCGCCGCCAAGGTTTGCATTAAGCCGGCCGCCGTCGAAGATCGGCAGATACAGGCCCGGAATCAGATTGATCTGCTGGCTCGCATGCGTGAAAAGGTCGGCGAGGTGCAAGGCATTGACGCCGAAAAACGCCTTGATGTCGAAGCTCGGATAGAACGCCGCCTTTGCCGCATCGATCCGGTCGAACGACGACTCGACATACCAGCGCATCGCCTGCAGATCGGGGCGCCGGGCCAGCAGTTCATACGAGAGCGCCGACGGCAACGCGGCCTGCGAGCGCGGCAGCGCGACGGGCTCGATGGCGGGAAGGCCATCGGGGCCCGCGCCGACCAGCGCCCGCATCGATTCGCGAAACTGCTTGATCTGCGCTTGCGCCGACACGATCTGCCGCTCGACGGCCAGTTGCTGCGCTCGCGCTTCTTCGAGCAAGGTGCGCGCTTCGAGGCCACGCGCGGCGCGCGCTTCGTGTGCCTGCACTGCGAACTCTGCTGTTTCGTGCAGCTCGTTCAGCAGATCGATGAGCTGATAAGTCGTTTGAATGCCGTAGTAAAGCTGCGCAACATCCGCCGAGATTTCGAGTTCGACCGCGGACGTCTCGGCGAGCCGCGCGTTGCTCACGCCGAGCGATGCGGCGACCTGCGCGCGCTGCTTGCCCCAGAGATCGACATTCAGGCTCGCACCCAGCCCGACAACGCCCTCGGTGTACCACGGCCCCGTCAGCCCCAAAGCCGGTTCATTCTGTGCGAACGGGCCAAGAAAGCCGTTTGCGGAAACATGCTCGCGATCCAGCAACGCCAGCGCGACCACCTGCAAGCCCGTTCCCGCGCTGACCAGCTCGACATCCGATCTGGCCTGCGCGACGCGCGTGCGCGCGATCACCATCGTCGGGGCGTTGGCGAGCGCCTGATCGATCAGCGCGTCGAGTTGCGCATCGCCGTAGCGTGTCCACCAGCGCGCGGCGGGCCAGCCATCGCGCGCGAGATGGATGTCGTCAGCGAGATTGATCTGTTCAGGGGCAATCTCCGTATAGGGCGCACTGTCATGGTGGATCAGCGCGCATCCCGACAGCGCGGACGATAGCCACGCCACGCATAACACGCGTCGACGCCACCGCCCATCACGCAAAACCGATCGCTGATTCATGTTCATATGGGCTGTGATGAGGGCGCCGCAACGGACGCCCCGTCCTGTAACTCGACGCGCCAGTCCGGCAACCCCGCGACTTGCCGCGACAGTTCGTCCGCTGCGGCGATGAGCGCTCGATCGGCGGCTTCGACAGCTTGTGCAGCGATCTCGCTGCGTCGCGGCGCGCGGGCGTCGGGCGGGCTGGCCGCAAGCTCGTCCGCGTACCGGTTGAGCTCGACGCGCGCCTGTTCTTGCGTCGAACGCACGGCCTCGAGCGTTTGCGCGTTCGCCGCTCCCGCTTGCGCGGCCAGCGTACTGCGCAGCGCATCGCCCGCGAGCATGATCTCGCGTCCCTGCGCGAGCACGGTTTGCGCGCGCAAGGTCCATTGCGCATGCTCGGCTTCCTGCCAGCCGGGCTCGAGTGCGACACGCGCAAGCGTCGCCTCGCAGTCGGCCAATACCGCCCATGCCTGCAACTGGCGCTGCGCGTACGGCAACTCGTCCCCTGCATCGTCGCCGGGCGTGCGCAGCTGTGCAGCGATCGCGCGCAACATGGTTGCGAGTCTCTGCCGCAACGCGTCGCCCTCGCCTTCCCGCCAGAACGACATCTGCACAAAGGTCGCCACACCGACGCCCAGCAGAATGCCCACCATCCGGTCGCGGATTTCAGTCAGGTTCGTAGTCGGGCCGAACTGCCCGAGAACGGCGAGCGAGAACGTGAATATCACCTGGATGCCGGCGTAGCCGATCCGCTCCGAGCCCGCCGATATCCACGCCCCGAGCGCGGCGACGGGCAGCGTGATCAGCAGCAGGCCGACGATATCGTCGAGATGGGGAATGACGAACACCACCATGAAGAGCGCCAGCGCACTGCCAATGGCGGCCCCGGTCAGCCGCAGTAGCGCACGCTGCGTCGATGCGCCGAGGCTCGGCAACGCGACGATCACGCAGGTCAGCATGATCGTGTGTATGCCCTGCCAGTCGACCGCGTTGTAGAACACGTAGCAGGCCAGCACGGCGAACAGCGTCTTCAACGAAAAGCGCAGATACGCGGGATTGGTCCATGCGTCGGGCGCCACCATCGGCTCGGCCGCGGCCGGCTTGCCGGTCTCCGCACCGCGCGCGGCGAGATCCGCGTACGCATGCAGCGCGCGCTGCAACTCGCCTGCGGCGGGAATCGTGTCGGCTGCGTTGTGCTCTTCGGGTGTCGCGGTGCTCACGTGACGATACGGATCACCCGACATCACCGCTTCGTCGAGCGCCCGGACGTTCGCCCGCAACTCGGACAACATCGCACGCCGCGCCGGCGAAGGTGCCGGCCATGTATCGGGCAACTCGCTCGCTCCGCGATAGAGACGCGACACGGTCGCGATGCATGCCAGCTGCGACGCCTGATGCTCACGATAATGCGCGTCTCGCATCGTCGTGAACCGCAACAGCTTTTGCAAGGTCAGCGCGCCTTGCTGGACGGCGGCCAACGTGATCGGCGCGACGTTGGGGGTGTTGTCGATCAGTTGCGTCAGGCGCATATCCAGCGCCGCAAGCTGCCGATGGATTTCCGCCTTGAGCTGCAACTGTGGTTCGGCGGGCAACAGCAGCGTATTGACCACGAGCGCCAGCGCGATCGGGTAGTTGACGGCGACCCATACCCACAACACCGCGCGAATCAGCAGGTCGGCCTGATCGGTCTGATCGACGAAGCTCTGCACATAGATCACGACGATGGCGACGATGAAAAACACCACGCCGATCTTCAGAACGCGCAGCAGATACACGCTGCCGAAAAACACCGCACTCGCGACGACGATGCGCAACAACGGATAGTCGAATGTGAATTTCAGCAGCAGGATCGACAGGCCAATGGCGAGCGTCGATCCGACCATGAACATGATGCCGACCAGCCGCGTGACCACCACGTTCGCCTGCGTGACGTAAAACAC
>Ga0247692_1000186_pt1 | contig 14735 bp, 16 predicted proteins | sample CNK33_metaG_FD_183041 | JGI IMG/M metagenome (GOLD analysis project Ga0247692, IMG submission 183041) | Soil microbial communities from Purdue University Martell Research Forest, Indiana, United States - CNK33 | ecosystem: Environmental > Terrestrial > Soil > Temperate forest > Bulk soil...
TGAAGTAAGGGACCGGTTGGGGTCCCTCAGGCAGGAAGAAATGTTGGCGGTGTGAGCCGCTTTCTTTTGCCTACTTTTCTTTGCGGCGGCAAAGAAAAGTAGGTGCCGCCCCGCACAGGGGCGACGCGTGAAGGGCGAAGGCATAGCGCGGATGCCAGCGAAAAGCAAACCAAACCAAACCGCCCGCCCCCCGCAGGCAAAAAAAATCCCGGCCTAGACCGGGGAAACGATACGCTGTTTAACGTATCGGAGCGTCTGGCCGCATGGCCACTGAAGTCTCGACCATGCGGCGCTGTTCATACCGCCAGTCACTTCGACAGTGTATCTCGCGGCTGCGCGCCGACAGATGATGGGGCATCCATCAACGCGCAGGTGAAGCCCGATCCGTTGAAGCCGTTACATCGTTATCAGACAGCAGCCTTCTTGGCCGAAGCTGCCGTGCGCGAAGCTTGAGCAGCAGCTTGCGAAGCGGCCTTCGATGCAGCCGTAGCAGCCGCATTGAAGTTGCTTTCAGCGATTTCGACAGCTTGCTTCGTTGCCTTGTGAACCGTTTCGTACGTCGTGTTCGCGGCCGTGATGGCCGACTTGATCACGGCGACAGCCGTTTCCGAACCAGCCGGTGCGTTCTTTGCGACGTTCTCGACGAGCGCCTGCACCTTCTTGTTCTGCTCTTCGTATTGCGCTTCAGCAACGCGTGCGAATTCAGCTTGCGTGGCCGAGGCGATTTCGTACAGGTGACGGCCGTACGACAGGACCTTCTCAGCCACCGGCTGCGTCAGGCTGGCTTGCAGCGCGAGCAGTTCTTGCGCGTCCTTCACCGACAGCGCGCGTTGTGCGTTTTCCTGGCTTTCAGCGATCGTCGACTTGACGACTTGAATATTCAGCTCGACCAGCTTTTCGACGCCTTCGAATGCTTTCGAAGTCAGGCCGAACAGAGTTTCGAGGTTGGCCTTCTGTGCTGCGGCGAATTGCTCAGGGGTCAGCAGAGTCATGTTTACGCTCCTGGATTACCGGCCCGTCTGGCGCGGACCGCGTTGGGTTAACTGCAGAACAAATTAGGAATCGCTGGTCCGTCGTTAATTGTGCGTCGCAGCAATGGTTCCCATTTTAGGACGACGCTGATAGATGTCAAGGACTTTTTTGTGCAACGCACAACGCATAGAAATTACTAATAAAACAACATGTTATGTAGCGTTTATGACATTGTGGTGAAGCGCGTGCATATTAGGGTTTGCACCGATGTGGTGCGGCAGAAAAGATGGTCTCTCAAGCCAGATAAGGGCTTGGAACACGCCAACGGCGCATTTCTGAGCAAAAAGGTAAAATTCTCAGGTAAACCGAAAACCGTAGCGGAACGTTAAATCGCCATCCCGGTCGAATGCGCGGCCTGCTGCTTCGCAGTAGTCGCTTAAGAGTCGGCCGGCGCGGCGTCCTGCAGGTGTGCTTCGGTGCGGCAGGCATCGTGCTCTGGACGCTTGCGGCTGGATCGTATTGCTATCCGTACGCGACCGTACTTCCCCCGATCAAGTTTGGTTCGAAGATGCCGATATGCTGAACGAGTGAGAGTCTTTCAGCGACATGGGCGAGGGCGGCTTGCCGGCGCGTCATTGGTATTTTCGATGGTGCATCTGCAACTTATTGCCTTTTCTCAATCGAGCCTGACAACTCGGTTTAAGGACTGTCGATAAGTGCTTAATATTGCTAATTTTTAACTGTTTTACTACACTGGCGAAAACTCTCTCGCCGCTCCAACCAGAACACCAATGAAAACCGACATGTTTTCGTCACTGAAAGTGATGCACGGCGCGGCGCTCAGCACCGCTCTGTCGGTGGCTGCCTCGGTGGTCATCGCAGCGGCTTTTGCCGCGCCGGTGGACGCATTTGCCGCTTCCGCCACGGCGCCCGCCAAGTCCGCGAAAGCCGGCAAGAAGCCTTCGAAGAAGGCCGCCGCCGAGCAAGTCTCCAGCAAGTCGTCGAAGGCCGCCAAGGACGTCAAGGCCGCCGCGAAGGACGACGACGACCAGCCCCGTACCGTTTCGAAGAAGCGCCGCGTCTCGTATACGGTGAATGGCCGCCATCACTCGGTCGTGCGCCGCGTCGCATTCGAGCCGCGTCAGCCGTCCGTCGGCACCGCGTTCGGCCTGCACGAAACACCTGACGCGCTGATGCTGCGTTCGAGCGTCGCGTACGTGGTCGATCAGAACACGTCTGAGTCGCTGTTCGACAAGAACTCGCGCGCCGTCGTGCCCATCGCGTCGATCACCAAGCTGATGACGGCGATGGTCGTGCTCGATTCGAAGGCGGCGATGACCGAGCAGGTCGAAGTCACGGACGAAGACCGCGACTACGAGAAGAACACGGGCTCGCGCCTGTCCGTCGGCTCGGTGCTCTCACGTGAAGACATGCTGCACATCGCGTTGATGGCGTCGGAAAACCGCGCGGCGGCAGCGCTGTCGCGTTACTTCCCGGGCGGCCGTCCCGCTTTCATGGCCGCGATGAACGCGAAGGCGAAGTCGCTCGGCATGACCGACACGCATTTCGAGAACCCGACGGGCCTGACGAGCCAGAACGTATCGAGCGCGCGTGACCTCGTGAAGATGGTCAACGCCGCGTATCAGTATCCGATGATCCGCAGGTTCTCGACCGATCGCAGCTACGAGGTGTACACGGGCAAGCGCACGATCGCGTACAACAGCACGAACGCGCTGGTGCGCAACCCGACGTGGGACATCGGCCTGCAGAAGACGGGCTTCATCAACGAAGCAGGCGAGTGCCTCGTGATGCAGGCAACGATCCACGATCGCCCGATGATCATGGTGCTGCTCGATTCGTCGGGCAAGTACTCGCGTTTCGCCGATGCGCAGCGTCTGCGCACGTGGCTCGACAACGGCGGCGAACAGCGCATCACGAGCGCGGACGCCAACGGCGCCGGGACCTGAGCGAAAGCTCTGCTCAACAAAAAGCCCCGCATTGCGGGGCTTTTTTTATTCACGCGTATGGGTGCATCACACCGTATGTGCCGAAGCGCTCGCGTGCTGGACTTGCGGGTGATAGCCGAGTGATTCGGAAATCACCAGCGCAGTCTTGCTCAACTGGCCGAGCCACGAGTCCTGCAGACGGTCCGCCGGCGCGGACAGCGACAGGCCCGCGACGAGCTTACCCGTATCGTCATAAATGCCGGCTGCGATGCAGCGTACGCCCAGTTCGAGTTCTTCGTTGTCGCGCGCGCACGCCTGCTGACGCACGTGCGACAGTTCGCGTTCCAGCTTGGTGAGATCGGTGATGCTGTTCTGCGTGTGGCCCGACAGGCCCGTCCGGGTCGCATAGGCCCGCACGCGGGTCGATTCGTCGGCGGCGAGAAACAGCTTGCCGACGGAAGTCAGATGCAGCGGCGCACGGCCGCCGATCGCGCGCACCACCTGCATGCCCGAGCGTTCTGAATAGGCGCGCTCGATATAGACGATCTCGTCGCCCTGACGCACCGACAGGTTGACAGTCTGACCCGTCAGCCGGTGCAGTTCGCGCATTGGCATCAGCGCGGCGTCGCGCACCGACAGGCGCGCCTTGACGAGATTGCCCAGCTCCAGCAGCCGCATACCGAGACGATAGGTGCCCGGGTCCGAGCGATCCACCAGCCGGCAGGTCACCATGTCGTTCAGGATGCGGTGGGCGGTGGACGGGTGAAGTTCGGTGCGTTGCGCGAGTTCCTTCAGGCTGACCGGGTCGCTATGCGCGGCGAGGGCATCCAGCAGGCGCATCATGCGCTCGATTACCTGAATCGACGTCTTGGGGTCCGGGTTCGTATCGCTCATAAGGCTAAACGGTTGACGCGTCAAACAGCGGAAACTGATTGTATCTCGTATTGTGAAAAAAGCGAACGCCATTGGAAATGATCCTCCAATCTCACTATTTGGCGGTTCATTGCGCATTGGGGCGGTTACGCGTTGGTATTACGCGTCAAACAGCGGATAATCGGGGACGTTTCCCCGGAGGAGCACTCATGCGAGTCGGTTTTTTCGTCACCTGCCTGATCGATCTGATGCGCCCCGAAATCGGCTTCTCCGCGATCAAGCTGATCGAGCGCGCGGGCTATGAAGTGTTCGTGCCACCGGCGCAAACGTGCTGCGGACAGCCGGCCTACAACTCCGGCGACAGGCGCATCGCGCGCGATCTCGCGGAAAAGACGCTGCGCGAGTTCGAGCAATACGACTACGTGGTCGTGCCGTCCGGCTCATGCGGTGGGATGATCCGCGCGCATTACGGCGATCTGTTCGCCGACGATCCCGAACTGATGGGACGCTTCGCGCGTCTGCGCCCGAAGGTCTACGAACTGACGGATTTTCTTGCCACCGTCGCGAAGGTCGAGCTGACGCCGGGAGAATTTCAGGGGCCGGTGACGTATCACGACTCCTGTTCGGGGCTGCGCGAGCTGGGCGTGAAGCAGCAGCCGCGCGCGTTGCTCGCGCAGGCTGGCGTCGCCGTGACCGAGATGAAGGACTGCGAGCATTGCTGCGGCTTCGGCGGTACGTTTGCGGTGAAGTTCGGCGATATCTCGACGGCGATCGTCGACGAGAAGTGCGCCAATATTCAGGCGAGCGGCACGCAAGCCGTCGTGCTGGGCGATCTCGGCTGCATGCTGAATATCGAAGGGCGCCTGCGGCGCACGGGCGATACGACGACGCGCGTGCTGCACATCGCGCAGGTTCTGGCGGGCGACGCCTGAGCGCGGTTGAACGTTGTTCTTCGCCTGACAAGTGATAGCAAGCGGTAGCGCACACCTATAACCGATCCCCAAGGCCGTCATGCAAGTCCAAACGATGCAGTTCAAGGCGCGCGCGGGCCAGAAACTCGCCGACCAGCGCCTTCAGCAGAACCTCACCAAGCTGTCGACGAAATTCGTGTCGGCGCGCGCGTCGGCGATGCTGGCGATCGATTTCCCGGCCACGCGCGCCGCGCTCAAGGAGCGCCGCAACCGCGCGCTGGAGAACCTCGACGTCTGGCTCGAGACCTTCGAGCGCGAGGCGACGCGGCGCGGCGTCACCGTGCTGTTCGCCGAGACGACGCAAGACGCAGCGAAGCTCGTCGCCGATATCGCGCGCAAGCACGACGTGAAGAAGGTGATCAAGACGAAGTCGATGGTGTCCGAGGAAATGCGCCTGAACGAGGTACTCGGACAGATGGGCGTTCAGTCGATCGAAACCGACCTCGGCGAATACATCCTGCAGATCAACGACAACGAGCCGCCGAGCCACATCATCGCGCCCGTCGTCCACAAGGACAAGGAAGAGATCGCTGACCTGTTCGCGAAGACCCACCAGAAGCCGCGTCTGACCGAAATCCCCGAGATGACGCGCGAGGCGCGCGAGGTGCTGCGCCCGCACTTCATGACGGCCGACATGGGCGTGACGGGCGGCAACTTCGTGATCGCGGAGACAGGCTCGGTCGCGCTCGTGACCAACGAAGGCAACGAAGGCATGTGCACGGTGATGCCACGCGTGCACGTCGCGGTGACGGGCATCGAAAAGGTACTGCCGACGCTCGAGGATCTCGCGACGGCCATGCGTCTGTTGCCGCGCTCGGCGACGGGGCAGGACGTTTCGAACTATTTCTCCGTGCTGACGGGGCCGCGCCGCGCTGGCGACCAGGACGGGCCGGAGCATATGTACGTGGTGCTCGTCGATGGCGGGCGCACCGGGCTGATCGGCGGAGACTTTCAGGAGATGCTGCGCTGCATCCGCTGCGGCGCGTGCATGAACCATTGCCCTGTGTATCAGAAGGTCGGCGGACACACGTATGGCTGGGTCTACCCGGGGCCGATGGGCTCGGTGCTGACGCCGAGCTATGTCGGCATCGAAAAGGCGCTCGATCTGCCGCAGGCCGCGACGCTATGCGGTGAATGCAATAGCGTGTGCCCGGTCGGCATTCCGCTGTCCGACCTGCTGCGCAAGCTGCGCGAGCGGCAGGTGGAGCGGCATCTGCGACCGTGGCAGGAGCGCTACGGGCTCGCCGTCTGGGGCTATCTGGCGATGCATCCGACGGCGTACAGGCTCTTCACGAAGGTCGCGGTGCGGATTCTCGAGAAGATGGGCGGCAACCGGAAGTCGATCGCGAAGCTGCCGCTTGGCGGGGGCTGGACCGACACGCGCGAAATGCCCGCGCCTGTCGGGCGGACCTTCCGCGAGCTATACGCCGCGAGCAAGACCCATATCGGGTAGCGCTCCTCCCTCACGCTTCGAAATTGAAAGAGGCTGCATCGCATGTGCGATGCAGCCTCTTTTTCATTGCGCGTCGGCACGGACCGCTCTTGTTTTCGTGCCGGCGATCAATGGGGTCTGCCGCCCTCGTTATTCCACGCCTGTCCGCCGCGATTGCCCCCGCCTTGCTGCTGCCCAGAACCCGCTTGCACGGGCTGACGGTTGCCATGGTAGCCGCCGCCCGAGTTGCCGCCGGGGTTCGGTGGCGGCGGATTGCCTGCCTGCGGCGGCTGACCGCGCGGCGGGCCGCCATTGTTGCCGTTGCCGCCTCGCCCGTTCTCGTTCCAGTTGCCGCGGTCGCCGCGATTGTAATTTCCGTGGTCGTAACCGCGTCCTCCCCAATAGCGACGGTCGTAGTTAGAGCCCGAGTACCCGCCCCCGCCGAAGCCAAGGAAGAGGCTCGATTGCACGGGCGGTTCGGCGTATCCGTAGGCGGGGACGGGTGCGCCGTAGCCGTCGTAGTAGCCGTCGTTGTAGCCATAGCCCGCCGGCTGGCCGCCGTACGGATAAGCGACGCATCCACTGAGAGCGGCGACTGCGCAGAGTGCAACGGCAGCAGGAGCGAAAGAAGGAATAAGACGTTTCATTTGAGTGTTAAGACAAGCGAGAGGTGCGTGTCTATCCATGTAGCTAGTTGTACCGCCTGCTGACTATTACCTGTGTGTGCTTTTGTAAGGATATCTTTCGGCGGTCGAAAGAGTGTCGTCGACACTTTGCAAATCCGCTTCACGATCCTGACTGTTCATCGGAGCGCAACGCAGTGTTCCGTTGGGGCGGGTTTTTCCGGATTGCGTCCTCGGCTACCATTTCGACTGGCCAAAGTGCGTCTGTGCACTGCGGCCCGCTTAAAGAGAACGACCTCATGAAAAAGAAAATATCGGTGTATTGGCCATTAGCCATCGTTGTGCCGCTTGCGGCCATTGCTTACCTGCATCTGTATAACGGCGCGGCTACGCAGTCGCCGCTTGCTGCCGAGCGCGTGTCGGCCGAACTGGCTCGTACGGTTTCGTATGGATTCGTCGGCAGCGAGGCTGCGATGCCCGCTGGCGTGCTGCCCGCAACGGCACGCATGTCCGCACAGCCGATGTAATCGGCATGGCTGCTGGCGCGCCGCCGGCGTGATTTTGCATGGCTTTGTATAATCGCGGCACCGTTTCACCACATATGACACTTGCGGCTGAGCCGCTCAGCCATTGATGAAAACCGTCGCCATCTGCTTCGTGTGCCTTGGGAACATTTGCCGTTCCCCGACTGCGGAAGGCGTCATGCGGCACCTGCTGGCCGACGCGAAGCTTGCGGATCGCGTGATCGTGGATTCCGCGGGTACGGGCGACTGGCACATTGGCGAAGCGCCGGACGACCGCGCGCAGCGCGCCGCAAAAAATCGCGGTTACGATTTGTCGATATTTCGCGGCCGTCAGATCACGGCAGTCGATTTCGAGCGCTTCGATCTGATCATTGCGATGGACGACAAAAACGTCGCCGCGCTCAGACAAATCTGTCCGGCGGCACAGCGCGACAAGATTCGTCTGCTGATGGAATTTGCGACTGACGCGGACGCGCCGGACGCAAGCGGCGCGGAAAAACGCGCGCCAGGTTTCGATGCACGCGAGGTCGTCGATCCGTACTTCGGCGGCGGCGAGGGCTTCGAAATCGTGCTGGACCAGTGCGAAGCCGCCTGCCGTGGACTGATCGCGGCGCTGCGGCCCCAATTGACCCCGTAGACAAGTTTTTCGTTAAGTAAATGACCCAAATCGAGATAGGGATACTTGACTAAATCTGTCATGTATTTATACTTGACCAAACTTGTCGAGAATTGCGGTTCCCACCACATATGAGACTCACCACGAAAGGCCGTTTCGCCGTCACGGCGATGATCGACCTGGCATTGCGCCAGGAGCAGGGCCCGGTGACGCTTGCGGGTATCAGCCAGCGCCAACACATCTCCCTGTCCTACCTCGAGCAGCTGTTTGGCAAGCTGCGCCGTCACGAGATCGTCGAATCCGTGCGCGGGCCGGGCGGCGGCTACAACCTCGCGCGCCGCGCGGAGGATGTGACGGTCGCGGACATCATCATCGCCGTCGACGAACCGCTCGATGCCACCCAATGCGGCGGCAAGGGTTCGTGCGAGGGTACGAAGCATCACGACGGCCATTGCATGACGCATGAGCTGTGGTCGACGCTGAACCAGAAGATGGTCGAGTATCTCGACTCCGTTTCCCTGAAAGACCTGGTCGACCAGCAGCGCTCGCGCGAAGGTTCGACGGCGGTGCTGCGCGACCGGCGTACCGAAGCGCCCGCCGTGGAGCCGCGCGCGGTGCCGAAAGGGCCGAATTCCGTTTTCAACATGGCCGGCTGACAGAGCGCGCAAAGACGCGAACGCCAGAACCATGAAGCCATAAGCACTGATGTCCCCGGAGCGATTGATGAACAACGACATTCCCCACCTGCCCATTTACATGGACTACAGCGCGACGACACCCGTCGATCCGCGCGTGGTGGACAAGATGATTCCGTACCTGCGCGAGCAGTTCGGCAACCCGGCATCGCGCAGCCACGCATACGGCTGGGACGCGGAACGTGCCGTCGAGGAAGCGCGCGAGAACGTCGCGGCGCTCGTCAACGCCGACCCGCGCGAAATCATCTGGACGTCGGGCGCGACGGAATCGGACAACCTCGCGATCAAGGGTGCCGCGCACTTCTACAAGGGTAAGGGCAAGCACATCATCACCGTGAAGACCGAGCACAAGGCTGTGCTCGACACCACGCGTGAACTGGAGCGCGAAGGCTACGAAGTCACGTATCTGGATGTGAAGGACGACGGCCTGATCGACCTCGACGTGTTCAAGGCCGCGCTGCGTCCGGACACGATCCTCGTTTCCGTGATGCACGTGAACAATGAGATCGGCGTCGTCCAGGACATCGAAACGATTGGCGAAATTTGCCGCGAGAAGGGCATCATTTTCCACGTCGACGCGGCGCAAGCTACCGGCAAGGTCGAAATCGACCTGCAGAAGCTGAAGGTCGACCTGATGTCGTTCTCGGCGCACAAGACATATGGCCCGAAGGGCATCGGCGCGCTGTACGTGCGCCGCAAGCCGCGCGTGCGCATCGAAGCGCAGATGCACGGCGGCGGTCACGAGCGCGGCATGCGTTCGGGCACGCTGGCGACGCACCAGATTGTCGGTATGGGTGAAGCGTTCCGTATCGCGCGTGAAGAAATGGCGACCGAAAACGAACGTGTCCGCGCGCTGCGCGACAAGTTGCTGCGCGGCCTGAAAGAGATCGAAGAAACGTATGTGAATGGCGACATGGAAAAGCGTGTCCCGCACAACCTGAACATCAGCTTCAACTTCGTCGAAGGCGAGTCGCTGATCATGGCGGTGAAGGACGTGGCCGTGTCGTCGGGCTCGGCGTGCACGTCGGCATCGCTGGAGCCGTCGTACGTGCTGCGCGCGCTCGGCCGCAACGACGAACTGGCACACAGCTCGATCCGCTTCACGGTCGGCCGCTTCACGACGGAGCAGGACGTCGATTACGTCATCAACCTGCTGAAGAGCAAGATTGCGAAACTGCGCGATCTGTCGCCGCTGTGGGAAATGCACAAGGACGGCATCGATCTGTCGACGATTCAATGGGCCGCGCACTAAGCGCGCCTTGAATCACTCGATAAACGCACGCAGGTTGAATCGAATCAAGGAGTCATAAAATGGCATATAGCGACAAGGTTCTGGATCACTACGAAAACCCGCGCAACGTTGGTTCGTTCTCGAAGGACGACGACGCGGTTGGCACCGGCATGGTCGGCGCGCCCGCTTGCGGCGACGTGATGAAGCTGCAGATTCGCGTCGGCGCGGACGGTGTGATCGAAGACGCGAAGTTCAAGACGTACGGCTGCGGTTCGGCCATCGCGTCGAGCTCGCTCGTTACGGAATGGGTGAAGGGCAAGACGCTGGATCAGGCGCTCACGATCAAGAACACGCAGATCGCCGAAGAGCTGGCGCTGCCGCCCGTGAAGATCCACTGCTCGATCCTCGCGGAAGACGCGATCAAGGCGGCCGTCGCCGACTACAAGCATCGTCACGGCGAAACGGCTGACGCAGCGAAGGCTGAGCAATCGGCTTAAGACGCAGTCGAGCGCGTCAGGAGCGGCACGGCGGCGCGTCGATACTCGCTATCGGCGCCCGCCGGAACGATTTGGGAAGCAGGCAGGGTCGCGACACGCTCTTCGTGAGGAGCGACGGCGGTGCCGCACATTGAGAAACGCTATGGCAATTACGTTGACCGAAAAGGCAGCACAACACGTGCAGAAGTATCTGATCCGGCGCGGCAAGGGTGTCGGGCTGCGGCTCGGTGTGCGCACGACGGGTTGCTCGGGCCTCGCGTATAAGCTCGAGTATGTCGATGAACTCGCGCCCGAAGACGAAGTGTTCGAATGCAAGGGCGTGAAGATCGTGGTGGACCCGAAGAGCCTCGCTTATATCGACGGTACGGAACTCGACTTCGCACGCGAAGGGTTGAACGAAGGCTTCAGGTTCAACAACCCGAATGTGAAGGACGAGTGCGGCTGCGGCGAATCGTTCCGCGTGTAAGCGCGCGAGTCATGCTGAAAAGGCGGCCTGTGCCGCCTTTTTTCAATTTCGCCGCGCACCTGGCGCGCGCTTCGGCGCTGCCCTGCGCGCATCGCATGGACAAAGTAACCCGATGGCCTCGCTGAACGACAGTCACTTCGAACTCTTCAATCTGCCCGAGCAGTTCGCGCTCGATGCATCCGCGTTGGATCACGCGTATCGCACGGTGCAGGCGCAAGTGCATCCTGACCGCTTCGCCGCCGCAGGCGACGCGCAAAAGCGCATCGCGATGCAATGGGCGACGCGCACGAACGAGGCGTACCAGACGCTGCGCGATCCGTTGAAACGCGCGCGCTACCTGCTGACGTTGCGCGGCATCGATGTCGGCGCGGAGAACAACACGGCGATGGAGCCCGCGTTCCTGATGCAGCAGATGGAATGGCGGGAGAATATCGAGGACGCGTCGGCGGCAAAGAACGTCGATGCGCTCGATGCACTGCTCGCCGAGCTGCGCGACGAAGAAAAGGTGCGCTTCACGAAGCTGGCCGCGTTGCTCGACAGCGGCTCGAATCAGGCAGCGGGCGAGGCGGTGCGGCAATTGATGTTCATCGAGCGCGTGGCCGCGGAGATCGGCACGCAGATCGAGCGGCTCGACGTCTGAGGCGGCTTGGCGCGGCCCGACGAATTAGCCCAATCACCACGCGAACCAACACGATCAGGACCGGGGCGAAGCAAGCCCCGAAGAAGATTCCAGATGGCTTTACTGCAAATTTCTGAACCCGGCATGGCGCCCGCGCCGCATCAGCGGCGTCTCGCGGTCGGCATCGACCTTGGTACGACCAACTCTCTCGTCGCGGCGGTGCGCAGCGGCGTGCCCGACGTATTGCCTGACGACGAAGGCCACTATCTGCTGCCGTCCGTCGTGCGGTATCTGGAGAAGGGCGGCCGGCGCATCGGCCGCACGGCGAAGGCGGAAGCCGCCACCGATCCGCGCAATACGATCGTCTCGGTCAAGCGCTTCATGGGGCGTGGCAAGAGCGAAGTCGAGCACGCGGAGAACGCGCCTTACGATTTCGTCGACGCGCCGGGCATGGTGCAGATCCGTACTATCGACGGCGTGAAGAGTCCCGTCGAAGTGTCCGCGGAAATTCTCGCGACGCTGCGTTATCGCGCGGAAGACACGCTCGGCGACGAGCTGGTCGGCGCGGTGATCACGGTGCCCGCCTATTTCGACGAAGCGCAGCGCCAGGCGACCAAGGACGCTGCGCGTCTGGCCGGTCTGAACGTGCTGCGCTTGCTGAACGAGCCGACGGCGGCCGCAATTGCGTACGGTCTCGATAACGGCGCGGAAGGTCTGTACGCGGTGTACGACCTTGGCGGCGGCACGTTCGATCTGTCCGTTTTGAAGCTCACGAAGGGCGTTTTCGAAGTGCTCGCGGCGGGTGGCGATTCGGCGCTCGGCGGCGATGACTTCGATCACGCGCTGTATCGTCATGTGCTGGAGAAGGCGAACGTTCCCGCCCAGTCGCTGACACCGGAAGACGTGCGCCTGCTGCTCGACGCGGTGCGCGTCGCGAAGGAAGCGCTGTCGTCGGCGCCGAGCGCTTCCGTCCAGGTAACGCTCGCAAGCGGCGCAAAGATCGACGTCACCGTCGACGAAGCGGCGTTCGAAACGATCACACAGGCGCTGGTTCAGCGCACGCTCGGCCCGACGAAAAAGGCGCTGCGCGACGCGAAGCTGACGGCCGCCGATATCAACGGCGTCGTGCTCGTCGGTGGCGCGACGCGCATGCCGGTGATCCGCCGCGCGGTCGAAAACTTCTTCGGCCAGCCGCCGCTGACCAATCTCGACCCGGATCAGGTCGTCGCGCTCGGCGCGGCGATCCAGGCGGACCTGCTCGCAGGCAACCGTGGCGCCGACGGAGACGACTGGCTGCTGCTGGACGTGATTCCGCTGTCGCTCGGCGTCGAAACGATGGGCGGTCTCGCCGAGAAGATCATCCCGCGCAACTCGACCATTCCCGTCGCACGCGCGCAGGAATTCACGACGTTCAAGGACGGCCAGACGGCGATGGCGATTCACGTCGTCCAGGGCGAGCGCGAACTCGTGTCCGATTGCCGTTCGCTCGCGCGTTTCGAGTTGCGCGGGATTCCGCCGATGGCGGCGGGCGCGGCGCGCATCCGTGTCACCTATCAGGTCGATGCGGACGGTCTGCTGTCCGTGTTTGCGCGCGAGCAGCATTCAGGCGTTGAGGCGTCGGTGGTCGTGAAGCCGTCGTACGGTCTTGCCGACGACGACGTCGCGCGCATGCTCGAAGACAGCTTCAAGACGGCGGAAGTCGATATGCGCGCGCGGGCGTTGCGCGAGGCGCAGGTCGAAGGCCAGCGGCTGGTCGAGGCGACAGAAGCGGCGCTCGCGGCCGACGGCGAACTGCTCGACGCCGACGAGCGCGTCACGCTCGAAGGTCTGGTCGCCGCGCTGCGTGCGATCGTGCCGGGCGACGACGTCGACGCGATCGAAACGGCGACGAAGACGCTCGCCGAAGGCACCGACGAATTCGCCGCGCGCCGGATGAACAAGAGCATTCGCCGCGCGCTCGCGGGCCGCAAGCTCGACGAGATCTGACGCCGCGCAAGTCCTCAATCAGCGCAGTCGACGCAACCAGGGCGATGCCGTGAATCCATGATTCGCACGTCGCCGATGAATCACGCGGCGTGTGCCAAAAACGGCCGCGCCACCAGTAAAATGGTACGGTGCCTGAAGGGCGGCGTCCGTGCCTCACAGACCAGAACGGAATTTGTATGCCTCAAATCGTTGTGCTGCCTCACGTCGAACTGTGTCCGGACGGCGCGGTCATCGACGCCGTGCCGGGCAAGAGCATCTGCGACAATCTGCTCGAACACGGCATCGAAATCGAGCACGCATGCGAGAAGTCTTGCGCGTGCACGACCTGTCACGTGATCGTGCGTGAGGGTTTCAACGCGCTGGATCCGTCGGAAGAAGACGAGGACGATCTGCTCGACAAGGCATGGGGTCTCGAACGCGAATCGCGGTTGTCGTGCCAGGCGCTCATGCCTGAAGGCGACGATCTCGTGGTCGAGATTCCGCGTTATTCGATCAACCACGCGAAGGAAAATCACTAACAGGAGCGAGCAGCCATGAAGTGGACCGACACGCAAGATATCGCGATGGCCTTGACCGACAAGCACCCCGAGATCGATCCGCAACAAGTGCGGTTCACCGATCTTCACCGCTGGGTGATGGAACTAGACGGGTTCGACGACGATCCGAACCGCTCGAACGAAAAGATCCTTGAAGCGATTCAGGCGGCATGGATCGAAGACGCGGATTACTGAGCGCGGCGCGTATAGCGGCGCTTCAAACGCAACACATGCAAAAGGCGACTTCCGTCGAAGTCGCCTTTTTTAATGCCTGAAGCTTTGCGGGCGCGGGCGTCCGTTAACGATCAGCCTGCGACCAGCGTTCCGTTCTCCACTCGCACGCGCTGGCCTTGCTGGAACGGCGGCGCTTCGTGATACGTGAAGTAGCGCGTCTTGCCGTTTTCCATATGCACGCGCACCGAGTAGCTGGTCGAACTGCGCAGATGCTTTTCAACCGAGTTACCCGCGAGGCCGCCGCCGAGCGCGCCGAGCAGCGTCATCGCCGTGCGGCCGTTGCCGCTGCCGAACTGATTGCCGACGACACCGCCCGCCACCGCGCCGCCCACGGCGCCAATCCCCGTGCCGTGGCCTTCCTGGCGTACGGCTGAAATCGCCTCGACCCTGCCGCAAGTCGAACAGTAGGCGGGTCGCGCGGGTTGTTGCTGCGCGTATTGCGGTTGTTGCGCATATTGCGGGGCCGGCGCGGGCGCTTGGGGCGCCTGCTGCGCAGCCTGCTGCTGTGCTCGCT
>Ga0247692_1000188_pt1 | contig 14663 bp, 11 predicted proteins | sample CNK33_metaG_FD_183041 | JGI IMG/M metagenome (GOLD analysis project Ga0247692, IMG submission 183041) | Soil microbial communities from Purdue University Martell Research Forest, Indiana, United States - CNK33 | ecosystem: Environmental > Terrestrial > Soil > Temperate forest > Bulk soil...
CTTGCAGCTTTACGATTTCACCGAAGGGCACTTTTCAGCGCACCCCGAGTTGCTGTGTCTGCTTTCGTGGGAGAACCTGAACCGGGCGCGATATCTGAAACGCTCGAAGGTCATTCCCGCGATGTCGTCGCCCGTGCTCGACAAGCTGCGCACCTTGATCGAACGAGGCGAGGCCGCTGGCGAGTTGCGCGAAGGGATCGATCCGCTGCATATGTACGTGACGCTCGTGAGCCTCGCGTATTTTCACAAGTCCAATGCGTACACGCTCTCACGCATGTTCGATACTGAAATGCTCGCGCCTGAATGGCAGGCCGCGCACAAGGCACAGGCGCACGAACTCGTGCGCGCGTTTCTGACGGGAGCGCGCGTGCCGGAACTGGCGGCGCACTTCTGAGCTTGCCGATAGAGCGCCGCGCAACACCGTGCGGCGCATCAACCCGCAGTCGCCCGCTTTCGCGCGAGCGATCTCGCGATGAGCAATCCGCCCACCATCACCGCAAGTGAGATCAACGTCGTCATCGTGCCGAGCGCGTAGATGACAGGCGTGGTCACCGAGGTCGTCAGGCCCTGCAATTCCAGCGGCAACGTGTTCTGATCGCCGATTGCTTGCGACGTGCGCGCGATCTCATCCCACGACAGCGTAAAGCCGAACATCGCGACGCCGATCACGGAAGGTCCGATGATAGGCAGCACGACATTGCGGAACGACTGCCACGGCGATGCGCCCAGGTCGCGCGCCGCTTCTTCGAAGGCGGGATTGAAGCGGTTGAAGACGGCGAACATCACGAGCAGGCCGAATGGCAAGGTCCACGTGAGATGCGCGCCGAGCGCGGACGTGTAGAGACCCATCGACGTGGTCCAGCTATCCGCGAAGGACTGAAAGCCCCACGCGTTGGCAAGATACTTGATGAGCGTGTCGAGCAGACGGAAGGTCAGCCCGATGCCGAGCGAGACGATGATCGACGGCATGATGAGACTCGCAACCGATACGTAGAACACGGCCGTATCGCCACGAAAACGCCGCCTGAACGCAAGGCCCGCGCTCACCGAGAACAGCACCGTCAGCACCGTGACAGCAACCGCGAGTTTGACGGAGCGCCCGAACGCGGCCCATATATCGATGTCACCCACACCGTTGCGCAAGACCTCGAACCAGTGCAGCGAGACGCCGCGCATCGGAAAAGTCAGCCCGCCTTCTGGACCCTGAAACGACAGAATAAAAATCGTGATCACAGGGCCATACAGAAACAGCACGAAGAGGCCGAAGAGCAGCGCGAGCCAGTAGAAGCTCGCGGGCCGGCGCTCGCGATGCCTGAGCGAAACACTCATGTCAGAGTTCCTTTCTGATGTCGACGGCACGCGTCAGCGCCCACACGATCATGAGCACAACCGCGAGCAGAATGATCGCGTTGGCAGCAGCGGCGGGAAACTGCAAGTAGCCCGTTTGCACCTGGATGATCTTGCCGACCGATGCGATCTGCTGTCCGCCCATCACGCCCACCGTGAGGAAATCGCCCATCACGATGGTGACGACGAAGATCGAGCCGATCACAATGCCCGTCTTGGACAACGGCAACACGACATCGCGGATAACCTGCCAGCCGCTTGCGCCGCCGTCGCGCGCGGCTTCGAGCAACGACCGGTCGATACGCATCATCGCGTTGAAGATCGGCACGATCATAAAGAACGTATAGAGATGCACGAACGCCAGCACGACGGAAAAGTTCGAATACAGCAGCCATTCGAGCGGCTGGTCCACCAGGTGCGCGGACATGAGCGCCTGATTGACGAGCCCGTTGCGACCGAGCAGCGGAATCCACGAGATCATGCGGATCACGTTCGACGTCCAGAACGGAATCGTGCAGACGAGAAACAGCACCGTCTGCATCGCCGTCGTACGCACATGGAACGCGAGGAAATATGCAATCGTGAAGCCGAGCACGAGCGTCACCGCCCAGACCATCGCGCAGAATTTCAGCGTGGACCAATACGTCTTGAACGTGACGCAAACGTCCGTGAACGACGTGCAGCCGTCGAATATCGCCGCGTAGTTCTTCAGCGTAAACGCCGGGATGATCTGATACTCGTTGAAGTCCCAGAAGCTGACGATCAACGTGATCACGAGCGGCACGATAAAAAACAGCGCGAACGTGACCGTGAGCGGCGTGGCTTGCAGCCACGCGCTCACACGCCGATGGCGCACGGCCGTTGGCTTCGCCTGCTGGAGATACTCGACCGAGGCCATCTTCACACTCCGCGCGTGTTCTTGTGCACTGTCATGCCGCGATGAATTCGTTCCACTTCTGCACCATATAGATGTTCTCGTCCATCACGGCGTTCCAGCAAGCAATCGCACCCATGCGCTGGTTGTACGAACCGCCGTCGCGCACGGCGCCGGCTTTTTCGAGCAACTGGCCGTCGGGTGCCTTGATGTCCTGCGCCGCTGCTTTGCCTTCCATCCAGTAGTCCCATTCATACGCTTGCATGTGCGTGCGCGCCGTTTCCGTGACGCCGGGGTAATAACCCTGACGCATCAGATAAGCGCCTGCCCAGCCGTCCTGAAACCAGTTGACGAATTCGTACGCGGCATCGAGCTTCTTGCCCTGCAGCGAGCGCGGAAAGCCGAAACCGGAGGCCCATGAGCGATAGCCTTCCTTCAGCGGCTGGAACTTGCAGGCTATGCCCATCGTGCGGACTTTCGTGACTGCGGGCGACCACATCGACTGGATCACGACTTCACCGGAGGCCATCAGATTCACGCTCTCGTTGAAGTCACGCCAGAACGCGCGGAACTGGCCAGCGCGCTTCGCTTCGATCAGGATCTTGATGGTCTGATCGATCTCTGCCTTGGTCATGTTGCCCTTGTCGCCGTATTTCACGCGGCCCATCGCTTCGATTGCCATCGCCGCGTCCATAATGCCGATAGCGGGAATGTTGAGCAGCGCCGCCTTGCCCTTGAATTGCGGGTTGAGCAGGTCCGCCCATGTCGTCACGGGCCGCGCGATGAGGTCGGGGCGAATGCCGAGCGTGTCGGCGTTGTACGTGGTGGGGATCAGCGTCATCCACTCGGTTGGCGTCGCGGAGAATTCGGTCGAACGCGCGCCCTTGAGGAACATCACTTTTTTCGGCGCCGTACCTTGATCGCCGATCTTCTTGCCGTCCACTTCGCCCTTTGTCAGGACGGGCGTGATCTTGTCGGCGAGCTTGATGCGCTTGGCGTCCATGCCCGCGAGCGTGCCAGCCGGGATGAGCTTCTTGAGCGAGAAGTACTCGGTGTCGACGATATCGAACGAGTTGGGCTGCGTGATGATGCGTTTGGTGACGTCATCGGTGGTCACGGGAATGTATTGGATCTCGATGCCCGTGTCTTCCTTGAACTTCTTCGCAATGTCCGCGCTCTGGTTGACGGCAGTGCCGAGGTAACGCAGCGTGATCTTCTCTTGTGCATGCACGTACGGGAAACCGGCGATGCCCGCAGCCGCGACCGCGCCCTTGATGAACGTGCGGCGCGATATTCCTTTGCCTTCAGTGTCTTCTCCAGCCTGTTGCACGTTTGCGGCCACCTTGTCGTCGTTCATTGCTTCTCTCCTCTAAAGAAATTGTCGTTGCGTTGTCGTTGTAACTTTCAGGCCGCTAGCGGATGGGCGTTCTGCTCGTCCCACCAGACCGTCACGCGCGCATTCGGCCCGAGGCGTTGCGGATCGTAGTCGGCGTCGCTCATCAACGACACGAGCGCGGGCGAGCCATCCTGCGGATCGAGCGTGATGCGCAAATGCGTGCCTTGATATTCGGCTTCCCGCACCGTGCAGGCGAGGCCGCCGATCCGGCTCAAGCCGCTTTCGCCCGCACTCGTGCCAGGCGTGACGCCTTGCGGCGCGATGCGCAAGCGGTCGGCGCGCACGGTGAAGAGACCGCCTTTCGCGCCAAGCACGTTATGGCCGCCGAGAAAGCGCGCGACGAATTCCGTGCGCGGCCGGTTGAAGACTTCGAACGGCGTACCCGTCTGTTCGATATGGCCGTGACTCATCACCACCACGAGATCGGCGAGCGCCATCGCTTCTTCCTGCGAATGGGTGACGTGGACGAAGGTGATGCCGAGTTCCTTTTGCCAGCGCTTGAGTTCGGCGCGCATCTGCACGCGCAGGAACGGATCGAGCGCGGACAGCGGTTCGTCGAGCAAGAGGCATCGCGGTTCGTTGAGCAATGCGCGCGCGAGCGCGACGCGCTGCTGCTGGCCGCCCGAAAGCTGCGCGGGCCGGCGGTTCGCATAGGCCGACATAGCGACGAGTTCGAGTAGTTCGCCCGCGCGCTTTCGGCGCGCCTCTTTGGCGACGCCGCGCATCTTCAGGCTGAACGCGACGTTGTCGAGCGCGGACAGATGCGGAAACAGCGCATAGCTCTGGAACACCATGGCCGTGCCGCGCGCGGCGGGCTGCTCATGCGTCACGTTGCGTCCGCCGATCAGCACATCGCCTTCGGAGACCCACTCGTGACCCGCGATCATGCGCAGCGTCGAAGTCTTGCCGCAGCCCGACGGGCCAAGCAGGCAGCAGTAGGCGCCGCCGGGAATGCGCAGGTCGATGGCATCGACGGCGAGCGACTCGGCATAACGCTTCGAAACGTGCACGAGCTCGATGTCGGCGGGGCTTGCATGAACCACGGTTGATGCCGGCTGAACCATGAAGGTGTGTCCTGTCAGATGACGCGAATGGAATACGGCGCACGACGCATGCAGCCGGGAGCTTCTGCAAGTCATATGCCATTCGCTGTTTCGTCCGCCGCCAGCACGTACTCGCACGAATGCCGCAACGCCCGCTGACAACGCGTGTCGACAGGTTGGCGCGCATATTGCACACGATTGCAGACCTCGATCGTCAGCACTTGCGGATTGGTTGCGTGTGCAATCGCAGTGCAGATTTCGTTCGGATTGGGGCACAACCTAACCAAACCGGATCATTCACACCCGACAATGAACGACTTCAAGCGCGAGCCGTCCGGTTCATTTGATTCACTGACAACACATGGCCGCTTCGGCTATCAGCCGATTCATGAGGGCGATGCTTACCATTGGCCGAACGGCACGGGGCTTGCCGTCTATCTCGGCTTCAACCTCGAGCACTTCGCGTTCGGCGAGGGCCTGGGCGCGGCGCTGGGGCCGCTGTCTCCGCAACCCGATGTGCTGAACTACAGCTGGCGCGAGTATGGCAATCGCGTCGGCGCGTGGCGCTGCATCGAATTGTTCGATTCGCTCGATATGCCGGCGGGCACGCTCATCAACACGTCGCTTTACGATCACTGCCCGGAACTCGTTGATGCCTGTGTCGCGCGCGGTGACGAACTAATTGCTCATGGCCACACCAACGCGCAGCGCCAGAGCGATCTGGACGAGGACGGCGAACGCGCGCTGCTGGCCCATTGCCGCGCGCGCATGATCGAACAGTCGGGCGCGGAGCCTGCGGGCTGGCTGTCGCCCTGGATCTCCGAATCGCACCGCACGCCGGACCTGCTCGCCGAGACGGGTTATCGCTACACACTCAACTGGTGTCACGACGACCGGCCTGTGCGTATGCAAACGAAGGGCGGGCCGCTGTGGTCGATTCCGTATCCGCAAGAACTGAACGATCTACCGATGATCATGGCGCGACAAATGGACATGCGCGATTTCGCGGACATGATCATCGACCAGTTCGACGAGATGCTTGAGCAAACGCAGCGCGCGCGCACTGCGCAGCCGCTCGTAATGGGCATCGCGCTGCATCCATACATTGTCGGGCAGCCGTACCGGTTGCGGCACTTGCGGCGCGCGCTCGCACATATCGCCACTGCGCGCGACGACATCTGGTTCACGACACCCGGCGCCATCGCGCGACATGCAGAAGAAGCCGTGCCCGTCGCGGCGCAAGCCGCATGAGTGCCGTGCAAGCGGGTGTGAGGCCCGAGAAGCGCGAACGGGCGGACGCGGACGCTCGCATCTATCAAACGATCTTCGAAGGCGTCTTGAATCACAGGCTCACGCCGGGCACCAAGCTGCCCGAGCCGGAACTGTGCGAGCTGTTCGGCGTCGGGCGCGCAGTGGTGCGGCGCGCGCTGGAGAAACTGGCGCACGACGGCATCGTCGTGTTGCGTCCGAACAAGGGCGCCGTCATTGCGCAGCCGACGCGCGAAGAGACACGCGAGATTTTCGAGGCCCGCTGCGCGGTGGAACGCGCGCTGGTCGAACTCGCGGCGCAACGCGCGAGCGTCGACGATATCGGCGCGCTGCGCAAACAGCTTGCCGACGAGCACGAGGCGATGCACCGCTTCGATCAGCCGTCATGGGCGCGGCTTGCCAGTGAATTTCATCTGCGCATCGCCGCGCTGGCGGGCAACGGGACGCTCGAGCGCTATCTCACCGAACTGATTTCGCGCTGCTCGCTGATCGTTGGTGCTTACGAGCCGGTCGGCAACGCGCCGTGCGAGCACGACGAGCACACCGCTATCCTCGATTGCCTGGAAGCTCGCGATGCCGAGGGCGCGATTGCGCATATGACGGCGCATCTCCGGAGTCTGGAGGCGCGCATCGAAACGTCGCGCATGCCCGGAAAGAAACGGCTTGCGCAACTGCTTGGCATCGAACCCGATCGACAAACCGCGCTGGAGTGACATGGAAATCGACTTCGAAACGATCACCGAGTACCAGCGCTACAAACTGATGGCGAGTTTGATCGTGCCTCGACCCATCGCGCTTGTGACGACGCTCGGCGCCGATGGCACGGTGAACGCCGCGCCGTTCTCGATGTTCAACATGTTGGGCGAGGAGCCGCCCATCGTGATGATCAGCATCAACCGGCTGACGGACGGCACGTTAAAGGACACGGCGGTGAACATTCCGCGCGAAAAGGAGTTCGTCGTGCATCTCGCCGATGAGGCGATTGCGCAGCAGATGCATCGCTGCGGCGAGCGCTTTGCGTCGGATGTCAGCGAGCTGGACGAAGTGGGTTTCACCGCGCTGGCGTCGACGCGAGTCAAGCCGCCGCGGATCGCGCAGGCGCCTGTTGCGTTCGAATGCGAGCTTTGGGAGACGCTTGAAACGGCGAGCCGCCATATATTTATCGGCAAGGTGCTGGTGCTGCACGCGCGGGACGAACTGATCGATCGTGACGCCTGGCGCGTCAGGTTGCAGCATTACTTTCCCGTGGGCCGGTTCGGTGCGAGCGATTATGTGACGACGCGGGATCGGTTCGAGCTTTGAGTTGTACGCGCACTTTGGAAAGCACAATGGCTGATATCTATTTCCAGGTTCCATTGAACGTGCTTTGTGTCCGTCACCCCGGATTGAACACCTTGAGGCCGCGCGCAAGCGCGGGCCTCGCTGCGACCTGTTCGTACCAGCGGCGCAAATTGGGCAGTTGAGCCCAGGGCAGTTGTGACTCGACCGATAGAGCGATCGTAAAGGCCGCGATGTCCGCGATCGAAAATGTCTTTCCTGCCATATATGGTTCGTCACTGACAAACCGCTCTGCAGATTCGAGCGCGGCGAACATCCGTTCGACAAGCAGCGCTTGCCCCGCCGGAACAGCCGCGTCACGAAGAAAAAAGGCTGCGTGACTAACGGCTATCACGTCGGTGACGAAAAAGAAAAACCGCTCATAAACGACGGCTCGCGCAAGGGAGTCGTCGGGTAACAGGCGACCCGGCGCCTTCTCTGCCGCGTAAAGAATGATCGCGTTCGACTGCGTGATCACGACGGGCGGCCCGTTCTCTTTGCTTTCAACCAGCACTGGCACTTTCCCCGCAGGGTTCAGCGCAAGATACGCGGCGCTTCGATGCTCGCCGTTCGCAAGATCGACGGATCGGACGGTGTACGGCAAGCCGGCTTCTTCAAGCGCGATGGCGGCGCGAATGCAGTTGCCCGTCGGCGCGCCGTAAAGCTCATAGGTCGTGTTCATCTCCATGTCCTTTTAATGACCGGGCGAAAATTGACTATCCAATAGCAGTCGATCAAATGAATGATTTCCGTGCACCTATGTCGCCAGAAGTGACGATTGATGATTCAATTGCACGAACAACAATAGTTATTTGTCGAATGCCTCAAGCGGATTTCATTGACTATACTGCGTGAGGCTGTGGTCGTCGGCGCGTGCGCATGGCACGTCCCTATATTGAAGACACGTAGTGGAAACTCGCCAGTAGAGTTTCCATACGGCGCGTTTTCGGACGCCATGAATCCAGATCGCAAGCACGGGCCGGGTGGACGCTTGACGCGATGCGAGTCGAAGGCTCGGCTTCGCGCGGTGGTCGCGAGCGCCAAAAAACGCTTCCTGACAGTTGGCTTCCGGGAGACCAGTCTTGACGACATTGCTCGCGATGCGGGCGTGGCGAAGAAGACGCTTTATTGTCATTTCGGCAGCAAAGAGCAGTTGTTTAGCGCGATTCTGGAAACGCTGGGGCGGACCTGGCAGGAGCAACTCCGGCACATCGTCACGAGCGGCGGCGAACCGGTCGACGTGCTCGAAAGAGCGGCGCTGCACCTGCTCGACATCGGCACTCGCGATGAAATGACCCAGCTTTACTGGGTGCTGCTGGTCGAGACACGCCGCTTTCCCGCGCTCTCGGCCGGGCTGTATCAGGAGCGTGGGCGGCTGATCGGGATCGAACCGCTCGAAGGCTATCTGCGCGCAGCGGTCGAAAACGGTGAACTCGAATTCGACGACGTCGAACTCGCCACCGAGCAGTTCGTGCATCTGGTGCTAGGCGGTGTGCGCGCCAGAATGCTGCTGATGGGCGCGCGGCGCCCGAGCGCAGCGAGACGTCAATTGATCGCGAAGCAGGCGGTCAGGATTTTCACCGCAGGATGTTTGACCCGGTGAAACAAAGCTTTCAAAACATTGTCGGTTTTCATTCAATTAAATTAGGCATACGAAGTAAATCGCATTTGTCGGAATGCCGATCCAGTCAATGGAGGCACATGCATGAAAACAGCTTCGCGTGCGTCGAGTGTTGTGCGCGCACGGTGTGAAAGAACCCAATGGCGAGTCGCGGCGCTAGGCGGCGTCGTGCTGGTCGTCGTCATGTCGCTGGCCGCTTGCATGATGGGCCCGGACTATCGCAGGCCCGAAGCACAGATTCCGGAAGGATTCAAGGAAGGCGTCGACTGGCAGCGCGCCGATGCGAACCCGCAAGCCGCGATTGACAGTACGTGGTGGCGGATGTACGGCGACGACAAGCTCAACGACCTCGTCGATCAGGCGTTGCGGGCGAACCAGTCGATCGCCGCGGCGGAGGCCGCCTATCGTCTCGCGCTCGCGACGGTCGAGGCGAACCGCGCGGGCCTGTTTCCGACCGTGACGGCTGGTCTGTCCGGCGCGCGCTCGGGCGGCAACGTCACCGCGTTGAGCGCGAGCCGCGGGTCCGGGGCGTCGACATCGACGTCGGCGGTGGGGGGAGCGGGCAACAGCGTCGTGGCGCTCGGGGCCGTCAGTTGGGAACTGGACCTGTGGGGCCAGATACGGCGTCAGATCGAAGCAGCGAAGGCCAACGCGCAGGCGTCGGACGCGCAACTCGCCGGCGAGCGCATTTCCATTGCGGCCAGCGTCGCAACCGATTACTTCCAGCTGCGTCAAGCCGACTACGACATCCGCGCGCTGAAGGAACAGCTGGACGCTTATGGGCGCATCCTCGCGATCGTGCAGACGGCCTACGCCCAGGGCGGCGCCTCCAACGACGACGTGCTAGTCGCGCAAGAAGATCTGGAGACGGTGATCGCCGATCTGCAGACGACGGAAATCAACCGCGAACATGACGAGCATGCACTTGCCGTGCTGGCGGGCGTGCCGCCGGAGTCGTTCAGCATTCCGCCCGATCCCGACTATCACTTCATGGCGCCCGCCGTGCCGACGTCGCTGCCATCGCAACTGCTCGAGCGGCGTTACGACGTGGTCAGCGCCGAGCGCACGGCGGCAGCGGCGAATGCGAGTATCGGCGTGGCCGAAGCCGCGTTCTTCCCGACCTTGACGCTTTCGGCTGAAGGCGGCTTCGCGCACAGCACGCTCGCCCATCTGTTCACGGTGCCGAACCGTTTCTGGACGCTCGGGCCGGATCTGGCGCAAACCATTTTCGACGGCGGCGCGCGCACGGCTGCCGTGCACCAGGCGCGCGCCACTTACGACGAAGACGTGGCCAACTACCGCAATACGGTGCTCACGGCATTCCAGAGCGTGGAAGACAGCCTGTCGTCGATGAATCATCTGCGGGCGCAGGAAAGCGCGTTCGCACGTGTGCTCGACAGCAACGCGCGATTGTTCGCGAGCGAAGAGGCGCAGTTCAATGCCGGCGCAGTCAGCCAGCAAAACGTGTTGAATCAGCGGCTGACATTGATCCAGGCGCAACAGAGTCTGCGCGATACGCAGGCCTTGCTCGCGCAGAATCACGTGCTGCTCGTGAAAAATCTCGGCGGTGGCTGGCAGCGCGATGACGCCGAGGCGGCATCGCCGGCTTCGGGAAGCGCCGTACGACCTGTCGCGCAGCAATCCACCAGCGCCGCCGACTGAATACGTTCGACACGACTGACGCATTGACGCGCACGCAGTTCAAAACGATTCACCCGACACGGGAGCGCCGGCATGCAGGCATGCAGCCCGCGCGTGCCAGTGTCACGCAACAACGGAGTTCTCATGAAGTCACGTTTGGAACGCGTGTCGTTGTTATGTCTGTGTCTGATCGTGCTTGCCGCGTGCTCGAAAAAGGCGCCGCCGCCACCGCCGCCGCAGGTCTCGACGGTGAAGGTGCAAGCGCAGTCGGTGCCGCTCGAACGCCGCTTCGTCGGGCGGCTTTCGCCTTATTACAGCGCGAACGTCACGGCGCGCGTTTCGGGCGTGCTGCTCAAGCGCAATTACGCGGAAGGCTCGCAGGTGCGCGCGGGACAACTGCTGTTCGAGATCGATCCGACGTTCTATCGCGCGCAGCTCGACAACGATCTCGCGATCCTGGCGCAGGACCGCGCGACCTACATCAACGATCACATCACCGCCGAGCGCAACCGCAAGCTGCTGCCCGTCGGTTCGATCTCGCAGCAAACCGTCGACAACTCCGACGCCGCCGAGCGCAGCGCGGCCGCCAAGGTGAAGGCCGACGAGGCGACTGTGCAGAGCGCGCGCATCTCGCTCGATTACACGCGCGTGACGGCGCCGATCAGCGGTATCGCCGGCCAGCAGCAGGTGACGGCGGGCGCGGTGGTAGGCAGCAGCACGACCGACACGGGCGGCAACGGCACACTGTTGACGACGATCCAGCAGATCGACCCGATGTACGTGAACTTCACGATCAGCTCGGCCGATCTCGCGACGTTGCAACAATCGCAAACGGGCGGCACCGTCGACCTGTCGCAGCAGAACCAGGTCTCGGTGCGTATCGCGTTGCCCAATGGCGCGGCGTACGGCAGCGCGGGCACGCTCGATTTCTCCGACGTGACGGTGAATGCATCGACGGGCGCCGTCAATCTGCGCGCGCTGGTCGCGAATCCGCAGCGGCGTTTGCTGCCCGGCATGTTCGTCTCGCTGACAGTCGACTTCGGCCGGCAGAACGATGTGTTCCTGGTTCCGCAGCAGGCCTTGCTGCGCGATACGACGGGCGGCTATATGCTGCTGGTCGGCGGAGACGGCAAGGTGGCGCGCAGGGATGTCGAGACGACGAATAGCCTCGGCAACAACTGGATCGTGACGCACGGTTTGAAGGATGGCGACGAGGTCATCGTGACGGGCGTGCAGTTTGCGCATGAAGGGGCGCCCGTCAAGACCGTCGCGTGGCAGCCGCCGGCTGCCGCGTCGCCGGCTTCAACGGGTGCGGCGGCTTCTTCTCTGGGCGCGGCGGCATCATCGGCCGCAGCGGCTTCGGCCGGCATGGCGAAGTAGGAGACCGCTCATGCCGAGTTTCTTTATCGACCGCCCCGTTTTCGCGTGGGTCATCGCGATCCTGATTTGCCTGTTCGGTATCATCGCCGTGCGCAGCATGGGGATCGATTCGTACCCGGACATCGCGCCGCCGCAAGTGACCGTCACGGCGCAATACCCGGGCGCGAGCGCGCAGACGATGGAATCGACCGTGACGCAGGTGATCGAGCAGCAACTCACGGGCATCGACAATCTGCTGTACTTCAGCTCGACGTCAAGCTCGAACGGCCAGACGCAGATCATCCTCACGTTCGCGACGGGCACCAACCCGGACATTGCGCAGGTGCAGGTGCAGAACAAGGTCACGCTCGCACAGCCGTTGTTGCCTTCGCAGGTGACACAACAGGGCGTGATCGTGGCGAAGTCCAGTCCGGACATTCTGCTGTTCATCGCGCTGCAGTCGAACAATGCGTCGATCGATGCGGGACGGCTCTCCGACATACTCGCGTCGCAGATCCAGCCTGTCATCGGCCGGGTGACGGGCGTCGGCAACACGACGCTGCTCGGCTCGGAATACGCGGTGCGGATCTGGCTCGATCCCGACAAGCTGCAGAGCTATGGCCTGTCGACCACGCAGGTGCTCAACGCCGTGAGCGGGCAGAACGCCCAATTCGCGGCCGGTTCGCTCGGCGCCGATCCTGCCGTGAAGGGCCAGGTGTTCACGGCAACCGTCTCCGGCGACAGTCTCTTTTCATCGCTCCAGCAGTTCCGCGACATCATCGTCGTATCGAATAGCAACGGCACCACAGTCAAACTGAGCGACGTGGCGCGCATCTCGTTCGGCTCGCAGACGTACGGACAGGCGCCCGTATACAACGGCAAGCCGGCGGGCGGCCTTGCCGTGTTCCTGTTGCCGGGCGCGAATGCGCTGAAGGTCGAGAAAGCGGTGAAGGCGACGATGGATACGCTCGCCCGCGACCTGCCGGAAGGCGTCACATGGAGCGTGCCGTATGACACCACGCCTTTTATCACCGCATCGATCACGGACGTGATCCGCACGCTCATCGAGGCCATTCTGCTGGTGTTCCTCGTGATGCTGATCTTCCTGCAGAACCTGCGCGCGACGATCATTCCGACGCTCGTGATTCCTGTCGCATTGCTCGGCACCTTCATCGGTCTTTCCGCGCTGCATTACACGCTCAACCAGTTGACGCTGTTCGGCATGGTGCTCGCAATCGGCATCGTGGTGGACGATGCGATCGTCGTGATCGAGAACGTCGAGCGCATCATGAGCGAAGAGCATATGGAGCCACGTGAAGCGACCCGCAAGGCGATGAAGCAGATCACGGGTGCCATCATCGCGATCACGGTGGTGCTGACGGCGGTGTTCGTGCCGTCCGCGCTGCAGCCTGGCGCAACGGGCATCATCTACGCGCAGTTCGCGCTGACGATTGCGGTGTCGATGGGATTCTCCGCATTTCTGGCGATGTCGTTCACCCCTTCGCTGTGCGCCGCCATTCTCCGGACCGAACACCAGGCGAAGAAGAATGCGTTTTATCGATGGTTCGACCGGACCTTCGACTGGACGACGAAACACTATCTCAGTCATGTGGGCAAGGCCGTGCATCATGCGCCGCGCTGGATGGTGGCATTCGCGATCGTGCTCGTGCTCACGGGCTTCCTGTACACGAAGCTGCCGACCAGCTTCGTGCCCGACGAAGATCAGGGCTTCGTGCTGGCGCTCGTCAACCTGCCATCCGGCTCGACCTTGCAGCGCACCGATCACGTGATGGCCGAGTTGCGCGACAAGCTCGCCAAAAGCCCGCTCGGCAAGGACATCGTCGGCATCTTCCAGCCCGAGGGTTTCAGCTTTGTCGGTACGAGCGAAAACGTCGGCATGTCGTTCATCAAGCTGTCTGACTGGAAGGACCGCTCCGAAACGGCAATGCAGATGATCCCGCAGATCAACCGTATTCTGTCGTCGATCCCCGACGCGCAGATTTTCGCGGTGAACCTGCCGACCATTCGCGGCCTGAGCCAGTTCGGCGGCGTCGACATGTATCTGCAGGCGCGCTCGGGGCAATCGCGCGCCGAACTTGGCGAGGCGGAGCGCACGCTGCTCACCAGCGCGGCGAAAAGTCCCGTGCTGTTCGGCATCCGGCCGAACTCGCTGCCGAACTCGCCGCAACTGGACATCGCGGTGGATCGCACCCAGGCGCAGGCGATGGGCCTGTCGCTGACGGATGTCTATCAGACGCTGGAGATGGAACTCGCGCCGTTCTACATCGACCAGTTTACGTACGGCGGCCGCGTGAAGCGCGTCTATATCCAGGCGGATGCGCCGTTCCGGATGTCGCTCGACGCGCTTCAGCACCTCTACACGCCGAGTGTTTTTGCGGCCGGCGGGTCGTCGAGTCAGGCGTCTTCCAGCAAGAGCAGTTCGGGCACGACGGGCAGCACAGGCACGGCCGTCGGCTCTAACGGGTTCGTCACACCCGTCGATCCGTCGCCCGCCAATACATCGATCGCACCCTACAACATGGTGCCGCTCGCCAGCGTCGTGAATGCCAAATGGGCGTTTGGGCCGACGGTGCTGCCGCGCTACAACGGCTATTCGGCAATCGAGATCGTCGGCAACTCCGCGCCCGGTTACTCCACGGGGCAGGCGATCGATACGCTCAACGACATCATCAACCATCAGTTGCCGCGCGGCTTCGCGGGTGACTGGACCGGGCAGTCGTATCAGGAGCTGCTGTCGGGATCGACAGCGCCATCAGCGTGGTCGCCGACGATCCC
>Ga0247692_1000190_pt1 | contig 14537 bp, 9 predicted proteins | sample CNK33_metaG_FD_183041 | JGI IMG/M metagenome (GOLD analysis project Ga0247692, IMG submission 183041) | Soil microbial communities from Purdue University Martell Research Forest, Indiana, United States - CNK33 | ecosystem: Environmental > Terrestrial > Soil > Temperate forest > Bulk soil | place...
TGTTGATGCCCGCGGCCAGGATCTGCCCTTGGTCGCTGACGAGCAAGGCGCCCACGTAGTTCTTCAACCCTTCGTAGCCCTCGGCCGAGCTGATGTCCACCAGCGAGTAGGTGGCCAGCATGTAGTACCGAAGCGCGCGGGCCAGGCCCTTCTTGCGGCTGCCGGGCGGGAGGTCGAGGTCTTTGCTAAGGCCTGCCGCCGCTGCGTAGAGGCCGCCGTCCGGGAGGGGGGCTTTCAGCGCGAGTGCAGCAATCTGGCGGGGCCACTTTTTGACGGTTTGCAAGGCCCGTGTCACGCCGACCGCTCCGTCACCCTCGTTGGGCTTCAGTTGGTCCATCAACTTCACCTTCATCTTTGGATAGTACTTGATCCAAAGCGCATCCAAGCGGTTGGTGTAGACCGTTGCGTTGTTGGACTTCGCCTTGCCCAATATTGCGTTGACCACTGCGGGCCGCGCCAGGTTGTCCGACTTGTAGTACTTGAACTCGGTGCCATCAATGTAGCCCGCCACATTGTCGCCGCCCGTCGGGCTCGTGATGGCGGGGCTTTGGCACAACTCGTAGAGCGTCTCCAGCAGGTCTTCGTTTCCGGTGTAGGTGACCCCCGTGTGCCCCAGGTTGCTGCATGCCACGTCTGGTGGCCGCTTGGTTCCGACGAAAAGGGTGCCAATCTTGAAAGTTTTCGGTTTGTCGAGTTGAACCTTCGGGCCCTTGATCCGCGTGTTGCAAGTGCTGCACTTGAACATGTAAAACTGTGGCATGGAGAACCCTCCTGTGAGGCTTGATGCCTGCTTGCAAGAAGTCAGCGTCAGCCAACGAGCGACAAAGCACGCAGCGCCACTGCGTGCACCGAGGTGGACAACAGATCGAGGCACCAGCGCAAGAACGCTGCTGTGATCGACACGCCCGCCTGCGCCGTGCGCCCAGGAATGCGAAAGATAGCGCCGATCAGCGTCGTCACCTGGGTGTTGATGGTCTCACATGTGGCGGCAGCGCGGCTGAGCAGACAGGCAATCTGGTCGATGACGGTCGCACCCACGGCCAGAGCGGTGCCGATGGCGCCCACCAGCACAACCTTGGCCGGGCATAGCCAGGCGATCGGCATTGGCATGCGCCACATGCGCTTGGCCGCTGGTCGCCGACCATCGTCGGCGCGCCCCGACTCGGGCGCTACCAGCTGTTCGGCAACCTCTTCCCGCGCATCGTCATGACGTCGATCACGCCGTTCGGCCAGGACGGACCCTACGCCGCCATGGCGGGAAGCGAGCTGATCGCCTCGGCGCTCTGCGGCGTGCTTACGCTGTGCGGCGATCCGGATCGGGCGCCGGTGAAGGAAGCGCTGCATGCAAACACCTTCCCGCCCTTAGTGCCGCGGCGGGTGCGCAGGTAGTGGGTCACCGGCCCCGGCGGCGTGGGCCGCGCCACCGAATGGCGGCTATCAGGCACCGAATTACACGAACTCAAGGACCGCATTGGGTCGGGTGCTGTCCTCCGGCAGGAGGACAGCTGTCGTTCGGGACGTAACAGATGGTCCAATGACCGCAGAGCGACCAACAACTGCCCTTCGCCGACGATCGGCCCAATGACCGCAATGGCTGACAAGCTTTCCTCAGCCATCCGGCAGGTTACGAACTGAACCGGCCATTGGAACGACGACTCTCTGTATTGCGCGAACCACAACTATTGACCGGCCCCAGAGAATCGCCCCTACTGGCGATTCTCTGTTGTGCGTCTCCCTGCAAACTCCCCTAGCCCCTTCCATCAGCCAAACGCCCGAGTGAACCAACTCCACTCGATGTTGAAACGAACGTTGAGCCCGATACGTTACAGATCGACGACTCTGTCATTTCTTCCAGTTCTCGCGTGGCACTCCGCCATCTGCCACCTGGGCTGCTGCATCGTCACCATTCACGTTTAGCGGCAACCTCAAGTTCACGCCAATGCGCTTTAAGCGTTATGCGAAGACACCGCGAAGACCGCTCGCACCTGAATGACTCCCTTCCCCGCAAAAAATCGCGTTGACCGAGGTCGCCATCATCAGCCGTCGATATTCCTCTCACTGACAAACCGGTTTCGGCGCAGGCAACGCCGCACACGTCTTCCGATAAGGCATACCTGACATAAACTGCCGCCACTCCGCACAATCAAGATTCCGATTCGCAATCGCGCAAGCATCTGTCAGCATCGACTCGCTGTCCCAGTTGCGCAACGACACAGTCTGATCCTCATGCAGCACGGCCACGCGACGTCCGCCTGGACTGATGTCCACGCTTGATACAGTGCCGCCCGCGGCACGCAGCCGGGCCAGCTGACTCCCCTTGCGGAGATCCCACACCTGGCGTTCCCCCTTCGCGTCACCGCTAACGAGCGCCTCGCCGTTGCCAATGAATACCAGCCGGTCAACCGGGCCGTCATGAGGGCCGAACTTCGCCACGGTTTGCCCGCTTTCGACGTCATGCAGAATCGCCATCTCATCGTCGCCGCCCGATACGAGCCGCTTGCCGTCAGGACTGAATGCCAGCTGACGCACGCGATCCTTATGCGGATCAGGCAATTCAGTCATGGCCTTTTGCGACCCGAAGCGGAACAGGCGCACGACGCCGTCGCCGCCCGCCACCGCCAGCACCCGGCCATCGGGGCTAAACGCGACGACTTCCGACCCGCGCTTCCCCGACAGCACGGTTTCGTGCCCAGCCGGGGTGATCTCGTACACATGAATCGAGCCGTCGGACAGCGTGATCGCAAGGCGTCGGTTGTCCCAACTTATCGCAAAGCGCTCTACTTCGGCGTCCACCGGCTTCTGAAGCTGCCGAAGGACATGGCCCGTCATATCCAGTACATCGACAGTGCCGTTGCCGCGCTGAATAGCGAGGAGCGAACCATCAGGACTAAATTCGGCGCGCAGCATGCCGCGTTCGCTGCGCAATTGCACGGCATCATCAGGATTCCAGAAGTCGGCGATATCCGTGCCTGGGGGAACGGTCGCCAGAACCTTGCCGCTGCGGTTGAATTCCACTTCCTCGGCGTGGTACAGGGATTTGCCGGACCGCAATACCGACCCTGGTGCGAGCGACCATATGGTGTACAGCGTCTCCTGTTGATCGATCTGGTACGCGACGGTGTCCCCATTCGGCGAAAACTGGAAGGCGGCAACGCGCTGTCCTTGCCGGGTCTTGACTCGCGCCCGGCCGCCGCTGGTCGGCTGAACCAGCTCCTCGCCGCTGGCCAGGGCTGTGGCCAGCCAGCGGCCGTCCGGGCTCAATGACATGCGAGCGGCCCTGCCACTTTCATCAGCAACCGTACCGATCTTTTGCAGAGGTTGTATCTTCCACACGCTAGTCGTTCGGCCATTTCGAAGCGCAAAGAAGCCGCCTCCGGACTCGAAGACCGCCTGTAGTTCGCCTTCGCCTCCGTCCAATGTTCCGATGACCGAGTCCGTTGATTCATCGCGAAGCTCGACGACGCGCTTGCCGTCGGGGTTGGCGTGGAGCAACGCATCGAAGCGGCAGTCGGGTGTGCGCGCGAGCAAAGGGCGTGTCGCCCTGGGCGAAGGTTCAGTGCCGGTCCCGGTACCGGCGCCGGTGCCGGGGAGCGGTGCAACGACAATGCTATCCCCGGAACCGTAGAGCAGCGTGGCGTCGTCGCGGTCGAATCCCAGGCATTGACCGTCGCCAGTGCCAAGGCGCTTCAGCACTGGGGCACCCGGTTGGCCGGGCATCGTCAACACGTGGACAGATGAATGGCCTGCAACCGCGACGAACTGGCCGTGGTGACTGACGACAATCCTTTTGATGTCTCGGGCATCGCCGACAGAGACACGCCCGATTTCCTTCGCGTCCCGCGCTTGCCAGGCGATGACGGTATTCTTTTCATCCGCTGATACGAGACGTGACGCGTCCTGGTCGTACGTCAACGCCTGCACGGCAGCTTCGTGCCCTCTCCAGCGCCGCAGCACGGTCCAGGTCGTCAGGTCCAGATCGATGACGTCACCGCCGTTGGTACCCATGGCCATCCGTTTGCCGTCAGGGCTGGCAGCTGACGCGGTCACCTTATCGCCGATCCGCATCATCTTGTGCACACCATCGTCGGCAATCAGCCGCGCTAGTTGCGCAAGCTGCGCATCCAGTCGCATTGGGGCGGCGTGGCTTGCTTCGGCGCCCAGCAGCAGCGCGCGATCGGGATGCTCCGCGTCCTCGGAGCTCGCATTGGCAATCACGCCGGAGATAATCGCATCGCGAGTCAGTTGCCCGGCATGCGCGGTGGCTTCGTCCGCCCGCTTCTGCTGAATCGCTGCCAATTCGGCGTCCTTCACAGCGATCGCCTGCGCCTCTTTCGCACGACGATCGGCCTCGGCTGCAGAGTCGCCCATCTTTTGCAACTCCACTGCCGCCCGCTGCATCTGTTGCTGGGCTTCCTCGATTGCGAGCTTCGCCTGGATCGATTTCTCGGTCTCCTTGACCAACTGCTGCTTCGCGGCTACGGCGTCATCCTGCGCGACACGCGCACGGGTTCGTTGCACCGTCGCTTCGTATGCGGCGTATCCCGCACCGACCAGCAAAGCCATTGCAAACACGAAGGCGGCGCCAACCCACATCGCGTTGCGACGGTTACGCCGCTGTATCTCCAACGCCTCACGCACGCGCGCGGCGGCGGCCGCCGCCGCGTCACGGGCCTGCCGCGCATCGCGACTGTCCTTGACAACGCGTGTCAGCACATCATGGGTAAGTTCGAGCCTGCGCACGCCGAAGCGTTCATCGACGCGCAGCAGCCGGCCAGCCACGAGCCGCTCGATATCGGTGCGTGAGATACCGGGCAGCACGAGCGCATCATCGAGCGCATAGCTGTCCCGATGGCCGGCGTCCGTGATCAGCTCATCCTCGATAAACACGCGCACACGTGGGTCGACATCTCGCAGTGAGCGCTCATAGAAATCGACCAGGATCTCGCGCTCGGCGCTCGCCACCAGCTCAGCACCGATGTGATCGCTACCCTGTGCGATACGGCGCAAATTGAGTTCGCTACAGATCACGCTCAGGAGTGCGGGATCGACCTCCATGCGGCTGTAGTCGTCTGCCGAAGGCGCTTCGGCGCGATTGCGCCACGCGAGACCGATGATGCGTTCGGCCACCGTCGGCGCCACGAGCGCGCCACCGCTTTCGATCACCGCTCGGGCCTGGTAGCCGTCCATCGGCAACAGGCGGTATCGGTTGCGCATTAGCGACGGGATGTTCACGCGCAAACCTTCCACGTCCGCCAGGAAGTCTTCGCGAAAGCTCAGGACGACCTTGCAGTCCCGGCGGCTGAAATCGATGCTCTGCGCGGGTACCGCGCCGGAATCGAGCGCTTGACGCAATGCTTCCGGCGGGCGGTTTTCAATCAGGTCTGAGAGCTCGCTGACGAAGCCGGCAGCGCGACGGCGCGTCTCCTCGTCGACCTGGCCGAGCGTGAACAGCTCTTCGAACTGGTCGAAAACCAGCACGGGTATCACGGCCCGGTTGCGCGTGTTCCAGAACCCGGCGCCGGCGCGATGAAAGTGTTCCCACAACGACGCCTCCGGCAGCGGCGCTGTCGCGTCGACGCCAGCGGCGCTGCAAGCGGCGGCGAGCGCCTGCCAGACCTGGTCGCGCAGCGGCAACGCGGCGCCGTGCGCGAGACGTATCATCACGGGCACATGAAGGTTCTCGCGCAAACGCGGAAAAAGTCCCGCATTGAGCAACGAGGTCTTTCCTAGCCCCGAGCGGCCGAACAGGACGGTCAGCACTTCACGGCGCACCAGCCGCGCGAGTTCTTCCGCCTCGTTCTCCCGGCCGCGGAAAAAATACTGGTCCGCCTCAGTGAAAGACGCGAGGCCCGGCCAGGGGCGCGCCGGCGTCAGCGCCTCTGCCGACAGTCCTTCGTGCCCGGATTCAACCGCTTCATCAGCCATATCAGCTCCGCCGGCAGCGGCTGGAGATTTGCCGGTACAGATCGCGCACGTGCGCGACGAAGGTCTCGTCAGTGCGTGCGCCCGGCAGCGTCATCCACTGGGCGGAGCGAAAGCGGTCGGGAAGCCAGTTGCCGTACTTGGGCGTGTCGTCGATCACCACCGGGAGGAGGAAGGGTTCGTCGGGCGCCATGCCGCGAGCGCGCTCGTCGGCGGCCATCCACTCGCGCCAGAAGTAGTCCCGCCGCCGGTCCGGGTCTTGCGTGGCGCGCGAAATCACGGGCATGAACAGGCTGCTCGTGTCCACGCCGCGCCGGATACTGCGCTCCCAATCATCGCCGCCCCGAAGCTCACTCCGGTCGAACCATACGTCGATGCCCGCCGCATCGAGTTCCTGCGCGAGACCCTGCACGACGTCTACATCCTGACTCGAATAGCTGATGAACACCGAACCCTCGATGGCGCGCGGCACGACGGGTGCCGACGGCGCCTTCGCAACGCCCGCGGGGTGACGCTGGCTCCAGCGGGAGCGCAACTCGGCGCAGAAGACGGTCGGCTCCAGCGACACGACGCGGGTCGCCGGGCTGAAGTCGGCGAGGAAGGCTTTCAGCGCGGGGTCGCGCGCGGCCATTGGATCGACCAGGTACTCCACCGTCTGGCGAGGTGACGAGAGCCGCTCGTTCTTGGCTGCGCGCAGGAAAAAGCGCGCGAGCCAGTCCGGCAGCCGGCAACCGAGCAGCAGCAGATGGTCGTCGCGCAACGCATCGAACAGCAGCTTCGGCTGACGCGCGTCGTCCTGCAACGCGTGAAGGAACTCCAGGCGATCCTCGTCGCAGATCACCCAATCGGGCGCTGACGATTGGCGGCCGAGCAGATGGAACACGGTTGGCGTGGTCAGGCGCCCGCGCGGGAGCGGTAGATCGGCAGGCCGATTTGGGGAGAAGCTCACAACCGAAGTGCGCGTTTCCCCGCCGTGACGGACAAGGTCGATGGCGCGAGTCAGCAAGCCGTCGAACGAAAGGGTCACGAACAGATCGAACGGGGACACGGCGGCGAGGTCCAGCAGCGCTTGAGGAGGCTCAATCGCCAGATCTCTCACGACCTGAGAGGTACGAACGTACAGGTCTTCCTTGCGCGCGCGCGGCAGTAGCAGGTAACGGCTGACGACGTCATCCAGACGCGGAGGGTTGTCGAACTCAGTCAGGCCGATGCGGAGCTTTTCGGCCAGCCGGGTGGCGACAAGCGCATCGAACCCCATGGATTGGCCGTCTTGACTGACGGGCAGCAGCCCGTCATCCACCACCGCAATGACCCGCCCTTCATCGATGTAGTCGAGAAGGTCACTCCAGAAGAATTCGTCGAGTTCTTCCACGAAATTCGCTCCTGGAAATTTGAACTCCCCTGATCATTTGACGGGTGCACGTAGCCTGCGCACACAAGCCATTTCGAATTGTGCTCCGCCGTGAAGCGCTGAGATTTTCAATGGCGCACTCGTCAACCGTCGTGCTCTCGACTGATAAAAAACGATTGGATAACGCCTTTTGTCAAAAGGCGCTGGTTATTGGAGCAATGATGTACGCGCCGGTCACTGTTTTGTCTGAACACACTGCTTCAGATCGACGATAGAACATCGGGTGACACAGCGACAGGGATCTAGGTGGGACAGCGCACACATGGCGTTGCAAATATCTTGCAGGATCAGCGGCACGCGGTGAGGAATTGTCTCCTCTATCGACATTCGCCATCGTTCCAGCGCTCGCCGCTCTAACGAAGGCCCGCGTGCTCCACAGCTCAGCGGATCGACTATTAGCCAAAACGTCTCCTTGAGGGTCGCGCTGATATCCCGTATCAGATTGTTCGGATCTTTTAGACCGATTGAGAGGCGCAGGTGACCGTATTCCCGGAACCACGTCCGGGTAGCACTCGGATCCCCCTCGCCCGTCCTTTCGGCAAGCGCAGCGACAACGTCACAGACCGTCGCATGACTAGCCAGGCATTGAAAGGCGGGATTGAAGTGCCCACGCCTTCAATCTTCGATGAGCGGATATTTATTTCGACATACTTAATGTCTGCTACGGACCTTCCAATGCCCTGCCCAGCGCGGCTTTTCAGAGCGTCATCGAGCCGTCCACACAGCACGAAAGTGAGCCGGCCAGCAGGCGGCTTTATGCTCTGGCTCGAACTGCCGAGGGGCTTCGATTCACGCGAGCTCTTCGAGGAAGCGCTCGAGCAAGGCATCTGCTTTGCGCCCGGCGACGTGTTCTCCGCGAGCCGGCGCATTCGCAATTGCCTGAGACTGAGCGCCGGGCATGTCTGGAGCGAACGCGTCGAAGATGGCGTCCGGCGCCTGGGCCAGCTTGCGAAGGCGCAGCTTGCGCGTTGAGCGCGGAGGCGACTGGGCGAACCCGGGAAAGGCCTGGTTTGCGGGCGCGCGCCCCCGGTTGCCGATCTGGCGTGACGATAACTCCATCGCGTCGGTCGGTTGAAACGGGCCAAACAAACACAGCAAGCTCCGTCATCAGATTTTCAGGCGCGATACTTTAGTGCCTGAGAGCGACACGTCACCCATCAGGCCGGCATTGGTCAGCACGATCGCTTCGACGGGCGCGGTGGCCGTCGTCGTATCGATCTCGCCATTCGCGCCGACCTTCAGCAGCGCGACCGACCCTTCGCCACCGACCGACCAGCCTTTGGAATTGCGAAACTTGCTGAGTGCATCATGCGTCATGAACAGAAAGATGACGGCCTTCGATTGCGCGCCTGCCTGCAAGCCGAATGAGCCCGACACCGTGCTGTAGTAGCCAACCGACTTCCCGCCTACGTGCAATGCGCCTTCGCCGTATTCGCCACCGGCGATGAAGCCGACCTTCAGCACGGATGGGAACACGAGAACGCCGTTCGCCTTGCCGACGAGTTCCTTCGAACCTTTAACTGTCTCGTACAGCCGCGATAAGGTCGCGTGGACCTTGGCGTCGATTTCCTGCCGTTTCGCTGAATTGGACTCGGTGGCGAGGGCGTCGCCCAGTGTCACGGTGAAACCCGCGAGCGTAAGGCCCGAAACAGCGAGCGCAGCGCTACCCGTCCGTATAAAACTTCTTCTGTGCATGGTTACCTCCATCGTGGTTCACGGTCAAACCGTGTTGCTGCAATGGTCTAAAGGATGTACTCCACCGGCACTTGTGCTGTCGTGCGTCCGGTTGCAATTTCACAGCGTTCGCCCTGTGGCAGCAGATAATCCGTTCCGAATTGCGAATCAGCCCCCTAAAGCGATGATGATCGCAAGCAGCGCGACGCCAATTCCGGACATTGCGAGACCGGACACCAATGGTCTTCCGCCGGTGTAGCGACCGAGCGCAAAACCGCAGATGAAGAGCGTGACAACCGCCAGTGTGTTCGAGACGCGCAATGCCAGCATGACTTCTGAAATAAACATGAATGGAACCACGACCGGGAAAGTCGCCAGGACGACGAGCGCGAATACGCCGAATGCGGCGGCATAGTCTCTCCCGTCAAGTCGGACAGCCGGCTCGCCTACGGTAAGCAGCCCCTGGTGCAGTTCGTCAAGCGCCGCAGGCCGGACGATGGATCCGAAAAGTTGCGGGAGCCCATCCTTAATTAAATGGTGCGCTTCGGTCTTGTCTTGTGTCGCCCGAAGCCGCGCCAGCAATGTAACCTTCCTGCGTCGCTCAGTTGCTGTGCGTATGAGACACATGACGGCATCCACGAGCCCCCAGGCGAGGTTGCAGCCGAGTGCGGTGAACATCATCGTCCGGACTTCCTGGCGGCCGGCAGTCGCAACGCTGAGGGCGCCCGTGAACGACAGTGCCATCAGCACACCAAAGACGATCTCGCTCACTCTATCGATTGGGTCAAGCAAAGGTTCGCGTTCGTTTGACATTTCAGGTGGCGCTCCTCTCGATTACCTCTATCCGACCTCACGACTGGCGAATGGCTGCGATAGCCGGCGATGCACGAGCAACAGTAAAGGCGTCGTGACCATCGAGAGCGCAACGACCAGCGTGACAAGGGACGACTGTCGCTGATCGATAACACCCGCAGCCAGTGAAGCGGCCATCACCACAAACGCGAACTCGCCGCCTTGTGACAGCAGAATCGCGAAGTAGCCGCGTTGCGATGGCGGCACGCCAAATCTGTTCGCAAGAAACCACTGCGCGATCGACTTGATACCGACCAGTGCCACGACGAGTACCGCGACACGTACCGGCTCGCGCATCAAAACACCAAAATCGATTGACGTTCCCACTGCAATGAAAAACAAACCGAGCAACAAACCCTTGAAGGGCGCCATGTCGACTTCGACCTGGTGGCGATAGTCCGAATCCGCGAGCAGTACACCTGCGACAAAGGCGCCCAAAGACATCGACAGATGAACGCTCTCCATGAGCAATGAGATACCCACAATCCACAGCAGCGCAAACGCGGTGAAAATCTCGGGAACGCCAATGCTGGTGATCAAACGCAGCACGACATGCAACAGATAGCGGCCGACAAGCGCGATCGCACCCAGCATGGCCAATGCTTTCAAAGCTACGAGCCATCCCGGTTCCGCTGCGGCGGTGGGCACCGTCGGTCCAAGCAGCGGCAGCAGAGCAATCAGCGGGATAGCGGCCATGTCCTGAAACAGGAGAATGCCGAATCCGGCGCGGCCCGTTGGCATGTCCATTAACTTGCGCTCCTGAAGTTCGGACATCACCATTGCCGTCGATGACAGCGAGAGCGCAAGCCCGCCCGTCAACGCAATACGCCAGGGCAACCCTAATATCATGAAAACCCCTAACAACGCCACGGCACAGACGGTCATCTGCATCGTGCCGTAGCCAAAGATGGTGCGGCGCATCGCCCATAGGGCGTCGACCCGCATTTCAAGTCCGATCACGAACATCATCAACACGATGCCCAACTCGGAAAAATGGAGGATCGCGTCGATGTCGGTCACCAGCTTCAGTGCCCACGGGCCGATCATGATGCCCGCCACCAGATAGCCAAGTACGGCCCCAAAGCCGAGGCGGACTGCCACCGGCACGGCGATCAGCGCCGACGCAAGAAAGATGACCACGTCGATCAGCAACTTTGTCATCTGGTGTTCTCCTGAACAGACCTTCGACAGAGCTCGAAGCAACGCATTGTGGACGGGCCGCGGAACCGCGTCGCCGACCAGGGAAGACGGTTTGCGCGATCGATCAGAGCTGGGGCGGCGAGCGATCTCGCTAGACCTTTCTCCGGAACGTATTTGATGGGGCGATTCGGTTTGCGGCAACCGTCTGGCTTCTGCCTCTCCGGTCTCGTAGCGTCATCAGCCTCTGCCAGCGAACATGATCAATTGCGGAATCGTCAAAAGGCATCACGCGCTCCTCTTTAAGTCTATTCACTGCATTGCACCAGCGGTATTGGACCTTGGTCCAATCAGAAATCAGCGTGTCAGTGCGCACGGCTGTAGCGGTCAAAGAGCTGAAGCGTCAGACACGCGTAGAGGGTCACAGCCAGAAAGAGCCCCATGCGCACCGCGAATGCACTGTAGACGTCCTTGCCTGCCACGCTATCCTGCACCGACTGGCCGAGCAGGATGATCATCGTGACGAGGCTGTTCAGCCAGAAGCCCGGCGAGTAGCGCGTCGGGCTGATGCGATAAAGCTTGCGTCCCACCAGCAGACCGAACAGCAGCATCCACAGGAAGAACATCCACAGATCCACGAAGAGCCTGAGTGCAAACCAGAACGCGACCGCGAGCAGGCCGCCCAGCAACGTAGAGCCGATGAGATCGCGCGCCGCGCTGCGGGCCGACGTGGTGCAGCTCTGTCTGCCGAGGCTGACGGACTTCATGATGATCGGCATGTAGCTCGCCGGATCGGTCACCGCGAGCAGGTAGACCGGCATGACCACGAGCGCGGCGCGCAGCGCAACGCGTACGGCCAGGCCGTCCGGCATGACGGGCGCGGCAGGCTGCGGCCGCGCGCTCACGGGTTCGGGAAACAGCCGATGGACCACGGCCGACACCACCACGGCAAGCACGAGCCCATTCACCAGTGCGCCAACGACCGTCGCGGCTAACTGGAAGTCAGCTGTACCCGCTGCGGAAATCATTGTCAGTCCCGCCACCAGAAAGGTGGCGACCAGATTGTTCCCGCCGCGCAATCCGTAGCGAAATGCAAGAAAGAGCATGAGACCCGTGATCATCACGCCAGCGAACGCGTAATGACGAAGCAGCGGAACAAGGAGCAAGCCACTGCCCGTGGTCAATGCGACGACCAGCGCGAACGCGATGCCTGCCTTGAACGACAGTGGCCGGTTTTGCGTCGCGAGCAGAAAGACGGCGAACACCGGCCCGACCACGGGAATCGGCAGGTCCAGCGCGAAACTGACCGCGAGGCAGAGTGCCGTCCCTGTGGCAATGCGCAACGCACGGCGACCGGGGAGCTGGAGTGTGTTTGCCATCGACGTCAGTAAAGGTAGGAGACCCAGCTCATCACGCGCAGAAACACGCGACCCAGCGGATTGAGCGGATTGCCCTGACTGGGAAACGCCATCACCTCGGCCTGCCCGCCAATGCGGAGGTTGTGCAGACGTGCGCGCTCACCCGGGTCGAACTCGACGATCACCGGAAAGCGCTGGGCGGGACGCAGCCAGTCGCGGCTGTTCTGCACGGTGGGCAGACTGCCGGGTGGCGCGCTCTGCCCCACGCTCACGCCATAACCGATACTGCGGACCCGCCCTTCGAAGACTTCGCCCGGCAGTGCGTCCAGTGCGATCGCCACGGGCGTGCCGGGCTGGAGGTGGCCCAGGTTGTTCTCAGTCATATCGGCGCTGACCCACACGCTACGGATCGCGATCAGTGTCATCACCGGATTGCCCGCCGCCGCGAACTGACCGACCTCGGCGCGCAGATCGGTGATGACGCCACCTGTGCGGGCCGTGATGCGCGTGTTGGCCAGATCGAGTTCGGCCTTCTGGACGGCAGCCGCCGCGCTGCGCAACTGCGCGTTTTCTGCGTCGTGACCGCCCTGCTGCTCGCGTGCACGCTCCACTTCGGCACGCGCTGCGGCAACCTGGCTTTGAGCCTGCTCGTGCGTCGCGCGCGCCACCTCGAGGCGTCGAAGCGAGACCGTGCCTTCGTCTTCGCGGTACAGCCGTTCGAGGCGCTCGCTGTCCTGCCGCGCCTTGGTCTCGTTCGCGACGGCCGCCCGCAGCGATGCGAGCGCCGAATCGATTCCGGCCGTGCTGGCGCCAACCTGACGGCGCGTGGAGTCGAGGTCGGCCCGTGCGCGATCGGCGGCAATACGGTATTGCCCGCTATCGATTTCGAACAGCACGTCACCCGCGTTGACTTCCTGGTTGTTGTGCACGAGAACGCGCGTCACCCGTCCCGCTACTTCCGCGGCGACGGGCACGACATAGGCCTGCACACGCGCCTGTTGCGTGTAAGGCGTAAAGCGGTCGGCGAGCAGATACCAGATCAGGCTCACGACGATCAGCCCCACAATCCACTTCACCGCCCTGCCCGATGGATCGGCGTCGGGCGACGGTGCCGGTGTCGGCGCGGCATGGGAGGGCTCGGGCGTGTCGCTCATTGGGACGGACCTGAGGACGGAATGGCGGCAGCGGAAGGCGCGCCCGGCTCGGTCAGCAGATCGCCCCAGTCGGTGCGTTCCTGCATCTGCGCGCGGGTCGCTGGATCGACGGTCGGCTGCTCCGCGTACCAGCCTCCGCCGAGCGCCTTGTACAGCGCGATCAGACTGCCCACGGCATTGCTGCGGTTGACGATGTACGCATCCTGCTGGGCGAACAGTGCGCGCTGGGCATCGAGCACGCGCTGGAAGTCTGAATACCCTTCGCGGTAGATCGTATTGGCAAGCGTGAGGGAGCGCCGCGCGGCCCCTTGAGCGTCGTTCAGAATGGTGTCCCGCTGCAATGCGGCGATCAGTGCGGTCGCGGCATCATCAGCTTCCCGTGCGGCTTCGCGCACGGTGTTCTGATACGCGACCGTCAACTGTTGCAGCCGGGCGTCCTGCACGCGCACATTGTTGATGATCCGGCCATGATCGAACACGTTCCACGTGACGCTCGGGCCGGCTACCACGGCCAGCGTGTTCGGTGAGCCGGTGAGCGAACTCGCGCTCCAGACGAGCGAGCCTACCAGCGACACGGACGGATAGAGATCGGCTTTCGCCACGCCGATCAGTGCTGACTGTGCGGCCATCTGATACTCGGCAGCGCGAACGTCGGGGCGGCGCAATAGCAGATCGGCTGGCACGTCCTGCAGCACGGCATGATCGACGAGCGGGATCACGCCCTCCTTGCCGGACTGCACGTCGAGTTCCGGCAGCGGACCGGGTGGTCGCCCCGTCAGCATGGACAGCGCGTGACGCGCGAGCACGATCTGGCTTTCGAGTTCGGGGATGCTGCTCAACGTGCCCAGATACTGCGTTTTGGCCTGCTGGAAGTCCAGCTCATCCGTCTCGCCGCTCTTGAAGAGCTTTTGCGCGATGTCGTAGCTGCGCTTCTGCAACCGGGCGTTGTCGCGCGCGATGCGCAGGCGCGCCTCGGCCGTGCGCAGCGTGAAGTAGGTATCGGCAACCTGCGCATGTAACAGGACCAAC
>Ga0247692_1000191_pt1 | contig 14534 bp, 10 predicted proteins | sample CNK33_metaG_FD_183041 | JGI IMG/M metagenome (GOLD analysis project Ga0247692, IMG submission 183041) | Soil microbial communities from Purdue University Martell Research Forest, Indiana, United States - CNK33 | ecosystem: Environmental > Terrestrial > Soil > Temperate forest > Bulk soil...
GTACTTCGGGGTATCGACACCCACCACCATCGCGCCGTTCTTCGCGAGCGCGTCGGCGGCCTGCTGGTCCGCCGGGTTCCAGCCGCTCTCGCGCGAGAACAGCACGACGAAGCCGCGCACGTCGCCTGTGGGCTTGGTCACCGTGACCTGGCCGTATCGGCCGCCGGACACGGTCTCATAGGCGTGAGCCGTCGGCACCACGCCTGCGAGCGAGCACAACGAAACACTCGCCAGTGCGGCGAGCCGGTAAAACTTTTGCATGATCATGAACGCCGGCCCCCTGCCAGCAGCGAAAGGTCCGCGAGCGTGAAGAACACGCCGACGGAGCCGGATGCAGCGAGATAGCGCGGTTCCCATTGAGGCTGGAATTTGCTCTTGAAAGCGCGCAATCCGCGGAAGTTGTAGAAGCGGCCGCCGAAGCGCCACACGATATTCGCAAGCCGGTGCCAACGCGACGCGAGCGGCGTCGGCGACATGCCCGAGAACGGCGCGATGCCGAGGCTGAGCGAGCGGAAACCCGCGTGCTTCAGATGCAGCGCGAGCTGCGTGAACAGATACTCCATCGCATACGCCGAAGCCTGCGGCACGTGGCGCATCACGCCAACGGTGGCCTCGGTGTTGAGGTCCGTCGTCATGAACGTAACGAACGCAACGGGCGCGCCGTTCTGACGTACCAACATCACGGATTGCGCGGCGAGATAGTCTTCCGTGAACGCGGCGACCGAGAAGCTCTTTTCGCGCGCATCGCGGCTGTCGAGCCAGCCATCGGAAATCTCGCGCAGCGTCGCGATCGATTCGGGCACGCGCGCCGGTTCGATCACTTCGACGGCGAAGCCATCGCGCTCGCCGCGCTTGAGCGCATAGCGCAGATGCGCGCGGTGCGAGCCCTTCAGATCGAATTCGTCGAGCACGACATGCGCTTCCTCGCCGAGCTTCATCAGCGTGAGACCGGCGTCGAGATAGAGCGGCAGCGCGTTCGCGCGCACCTGGTAGAACGCCGCGCGGCCGCCGTGCGTATGCGCGAGCGCGACGAACTTGCTGATCAGCTCCGCCCATTCCGCGCGCGGACCGACGGGGTCATGCAGCGCCGCCCACGTGCGGCCGTACTTCGCGTACATCAGGAACGCCTGGCGCGACTCGGAAAAGAGGAAGCTCTTGTCGCCCATCAGCGCGAGGCCCGCGTCGCTACGCTCCTGCGCGCGGAAGATGCGCGCGGCGTCGTCGAGATCCTGCTTGACTGGCTTCACGAAGCGGCCCGCAGCGGGTCGCAGCAATTGCCAGAACGCGAACGTCGCGGCGAACAGGCTCGCGGCGAGCGTCGCGCGCAATGCACGGGGCGCGCGCTCGTCGAATGCGAATTGCCACCACAGGTCGCGCGTATAGGCCACGTCGCGGAACGCGAACAGCATCACCCACACGGCGAGCATCAGCACCATTGCCACCGAAACCAGCCAACCCGCCGTGAAGGGCTCGGAGAACAGCGACGAGCGGCGATTGAAGCGCGAGCGCGTCGCGATCAGCAGCACGATCAGCGTCGTCAGGACGCCGGCTTCGACGAACGCGAGCCCCTTGGTCAGCGACAGCGCAAGACTCACGACAGCGAGACCCAGCGTAAGCCACCATGCGGCATCGAGACGCCGCGACAGGCCACGCGCGACGAACAGCAACGCAACGCCAACCACGCTGCACAGCATCTGCGAGCTTTCGAGCACCCACAGCGGCACCAGGTCGCGCAGGATCGCGATGCGTTGCCAGAACGCAGGCGTCGCGCTCGAAATCACCAGCATGCCGCCGACCACGAAGGTCACGAGGCTCAGGAACAGCGGCGCGAGCTGCGAAACAGTAGCCGCGTGATGCAACGGCAGGTGCTTCTTCAGCGCGCGTCCTTCGAAACCGGCCAGCAGGCCTGCTGAGACGATCAGCGGCAAACCGAAATAGATCGCGCGGTACGCGAGCAGCGCCGCGACCATCGAATGCGTCTGCACGCTGCCGCCGAGCGCGAACACCATGGCCGCCTCGAACACGCCGACACCGCCCGGCGTGTGGCCGATCAGGCCCAGCAGCATCGCAGCCGAGTAGATCGTGATGAACGACACGAAGCCCACCTGCGCATGCGGCAGCAGCGCCCACAACGCGAGACCGGCCGCGACGACGTCGAGCACGGCCAGCAGCACCTGTTCGACGAAATCGCGGCGTGCGGGCACGTCGAACGACAGCCAACTCCAGCGCGTGCGGATCTGGCGTGTCTGCTTGCCGCAGGTGAGCGTCAGGAGACCGAGCACGGTCAGAAGCGCGGCGCCGCCCCAGGCGAGCGCGCCCGTCGGGCTGTGCAGCATCGGCGCGAGCGTGTGCGCGTCGCACAGCATACCGAGCGCAGTCATCAGAACGAGGGCCAGCGCGAGCGAAACGCTCGTGAACACCGTCATGCGGCCGATTTGCGCCGGCGTCACGTCGGCGACGGCATAGACGCGCGCGCGCACCGCGCCGCCCGTCAGCGCGCCGAAGCCGGTCGCGTTGCCGAGCGCCGAGCCCGCCGTTGCGCCGATCCACAGCGCCGCGCGCGGCACGGCCTTGCCGATGTACCGCAGCCCGACGGCATCGCGTCCGACGAGGGCGATATAGCTGAGGATCGTCGCGCCGAGCGCCGCCGACCATTCGCCCGCCGTCAGATGCCGCAGATGGCGGATCACCGAGCGGTAATCGACGGCCTGCGACAGGTGCTGCAGCACGATCAGAAGCAGCACACAGACGCCGAGCGACAACGCAGGCGACAGCACGCGCCGGCTGCCGGCCACGGCGCACGCTCGCTGAAGCAGCGCGGCGGCGCGGCTAAAAAAAGAACGGGGAAGGTCAGACATGGATGAACCCGGGTAATGCCTGATGCAGTAGCAATGGTCTCGTTGCTATAGCATCGAATGAGGTTGGATTTCGGAGCGCGCCGGACGGGCGTTACAGCCGTCCTGGTCTCGCCTTTTCAACTCTTTACAAATGGACAACGGCAATTTGTCCAAAAGGTTGACACCGGGAGCAACCCGGAGGCGATTATTTGCAGTTTTCGCTTAAGAAATCCTGATGTGGCCGATGATCGATCGGAAATTGAGTTGAGTCTTCCTGTGGGCCCAGCACGGCGCGGCGCGCGCGCGTGACTCCGCGCCGCACGGCCGCAGGCCGCATGGATACTCGCTTTAGAGCCGGCGCGTTTGCGGCGGATGTACCGGTTGGTACAAACCCTGACGGCATTCGTCTCACATTCCAGCTATCCGAGCCCGGACGCACGATACCAGATTTGACCTTGCGTTTAGCTTTATCGAAGATTCAAACACCTTTCGTCGCCCTACGGTTCGCGAACGGACGCGCGGTGAAAACCGGCTGTTTCGCTTCATATTGGGCGAGCGGGCCACCTTCGATATGACGTGCGCAATCCGACTCATCCGCGCGCGTTGGTTGGCGGCGAACCAACATCGTCCAGTGGCCTTTTCCCGCGCTTCCTTGCGCCGCAAGCGTCAGACGAATTGGCATGTTCGATGCGTTGTGACAGGTTTGCCAATCGCAGCGCGCCACAAGGAGTTCCGCATGAAGCCCCTCGACATCCCGTTCGCCTCGCTGCTCTGGGCTGTCCGGTTCCTGTGCCGTCACGTGTTGTATCTCGGCATCGTCGTGCCGCTGATCCTCGTCGCCGCGTTTTATCTCGGGCCGCGTATCGTCGCGCTGTGCGGCGTGTGGTTCGATCCGCTGACGCTCGTCCAGCCGATCGAGGTCTCCGACGATTTCAGGCGACAGGGCTACACCGATCAGACCTTGCAGCACCTGCTCGTCGATACGCTCAGCGACGTGCGCAAGGAAGCCGAATCCGTCACGCCCGCCAACGACACCGAAAACGTGCTCGCCGAGTTCAAGCTGCCCGACTTCACGGTCCCCGGTACGGGGCTGTCGGTTCGTCCGCTGATCGAATTTGCGCGCACGCTGCTCAAGCGCGATTCGTCCGTATATGGCAGCGTCGTCGGCTCGCCGTCGTCGTTTGCCGTGATGCTGACGCTGCGCGACCCCGATGGCCGCACCGTCGCGCTCGGCAACGACGTGCCGCCCGACACGGGCGCGAAGCCCAACGTGACCAACGAATCGCTGGCCATGCGGCATGCGCTGCGTCAGGCCGCCACGACGATCCTCCAGCATCAAAGCCCGCTGCTGCACGCGTCGTATCTGACGCAGATGGAGCAGAAGCGCTGCCTGCAAGGCAATGCGCCATGCCAGTTCGACGACGTGCGCGAGCGCTTCGCGCAGATCGCGGCGGGCTCGGGCCGGGAAGCGTCAGGGGCGTCGAGGGAAGAGGCGGCGTGGGCCATGCTCGCGCTGTCGAAGCTCGACACCTATGCGCGCGACTACGAAGGCTCGATCCGTCACGCGCGCAGCATCGTCGACATGAGCGAAGAACTGCATTCGTGGAAGCGCGTGCGTCCGTGGGCGTATTACAACTGGGGCGTCGCCCTGATGGACATGGGTTGCTACCAGCAGGCCGCCGACGTGCTCAGGCGCGCGGTCGAACTGCACAAGGACTATGCGCCTGCGCACAACGCGCTAGGCCGCGCATGGCTCGCGCTCGCGCAAAGGCCGACACTCGCGGGCGCGGCGCCGCAAGGACATGGCGACTATCGCGCGTCGGCCGTACGCGAACTGAGGCTTGCGATCGAGAAGAACCCCGGCTACCAGGAAGCGTATGTGAATCTCGGCGATGCACTGCGGCTGCCGTCGATGAAAACGGGCCTCGTGCCGGCGGCAACGCTCGACGAAGCGCGCGACGCTTACCGCACCGCCGTTGCGCTGAACATCGACGATGCGGGCCGGGCGTATGAGCGGCTTACGACGCTGCGCGACAGCGCGTTCGTGAAGGTCGCCGCGCGCATCACGCGCAGCCGTGCGCAGTGCGCGACGGGCATGGCGCGCTCGCTGCTCGAATCGTGGGGATGCAGCGACACGCAAATCGAAGCAGGCGCGAGCAAGGACGCGCGCGATATGCAGCCTGCCGCGATGCACGCCATGGCCAGTAATCAAACGTGCAGCAAGCCCGAACTGACCCTGCCCGCCAAAGGCACGCCCGGCAACCTGAACAAGGCCAATGGCATGATCGAAGTCAAGAACACCGGCGAGACACCGAAGCCGCGCGATGCCGATTCGAGTCGCGGCGCCATCGCGCAGCAGCAACGCGGTTGAACGCGCGGCTACGTTAGCGAGAGAAAGGCCCCGGTTGCATCCGCAAGCCGGGGCCTTCTCTACTCAACGCGCAGTACTCAGTGCGCGCCCGCTGCCGCTGCGCCACCGCCGCCGCCCTTGCGCGGCTTCGTCAGCCAGATCAGCGGAATGATCACGATGAAGATCATCGCCGACAACCAGAAGATGTCGTTCAAGCCGAGCATCGCAGCCTGCGCATTGAGCGACTGCTCGAAAAACGCTCTGGCCTGATCCATGCTGCCGCCGAGCGTCGCGTGAATGCTGGCGAGCGCGTTCGTGTAGCCGGGGTTGTTCACGCTCGACTGTTCCGCGAGTTGCGAGTGATGCAGGATCGTCCGGTTGTTCCAGCCCGTCGAGATCAGCGACGTGCCCACGCCGCCGGCGAAGATCCGCACGAAATTCGACAGGCCGGCGGCCGCGGGAATCTTGTCGGGTGACAGCCCCGACAGGATGATCGCGGTCAGCGGCGTAAAGAAGAGCGCCATGGGAATGCCTTGCAGCAGCGTCGGCACGACCAGGGTATAGGGGTCGACGCCCGTCGTGTAATGCGAGCGCATGATGAACACGCCTGCAAAACCGAGGAAGGCCAGCGTCGCGAGTACCCGTGCATCGGACTTCGGCATGATCTTCGCCATCACGGGCGCGAGCAGCACGGCGAAGATGCCAAGCGGCGCGGTCACGAGTCCTGCGTCCACCGAACGATAGCCGAGATAGCCCTGAATCCACTGCGGCAAAAGCACGAGGTTCGCGAAGAACACGCCATACGCCACCGAAATCGCAATCGTCCCGCCACGGAAATTCTGCCCCGCGAAGAGCCGCAGATCGACGATCGGGTTCTTTTCCGTGAACTCCCAGATCAGGAAAAAGATAAAGCTGACGGCCGCGATAGCCGTGAGCGTGCAGATCACGGGCGAGTTGAACCAGTCGAGATCCTTGCCCTTGTCGAGCATGATCTGCAGCGATGCAACCCAGACGATCAGCGACAACAGGCCGATCTTGTCGATGGGCAACTTGCGCGTCAGCGATTCGCGGTCGCGATAGAGCATCCACGTCACGCCCGCAGCGAACAGACCAACGGGAATGTTGATATAGAAGATCCATGACCAGCTGTAGCTGTCGGTGATCCAGCCGCCGAGCGCGGGGCCCGCAATCGGGCCGACGGTCGCCGTCATCGCCCACAGCGACAATGCCGTCGAGCTTTTCTCCTTCGGATACGAAGCGAGCAGAATGGCCTGCGAAAGCGGCGTCAACGGTCCCGCCACGAGGCCCTGCAAGATACGCGCGGCCAGCAGCACCACCAGGTTCGGCGCGATGCCGCACAGCCACGACGAGAACACGAACAGCAGGATCGAGATCACGAACAGCTTGATCTGGCCGACGCGCTGCGTGAGCCAGCCCGTCAGCGGAATGGCGATGGCATTGGCCGCCGAAAACAGCGTGATCACCCATGTGCCTTCATCGACGGAGACGCCGAGATTGCCGGAGATGGTGGGAATCGCAACGTTCGCGATGGACGAATCCAGCACGTTCATGAACGTCGCGAGCGCGACGGCAAGTGTCGCGAGGACCAGCTTGCCGCCTGTGAACGGGGCCGGTGCGGTTTGCGTCGAGGGATTCATGGCGCTTTCTTTATCAGACCTGTCAGTTACTTGAACGAACGAGGACGCGCTTTGGCGCTGCGTCCTCCGGTGCGGCTTAGCCCGCGCGCTGCGCCGTGGCGCTCTTCTCGCCTGCTTCGCGCTTCGCGATCGGCCGCGACGCGTCACGCGGCGATACCATGTTCTGCGCGATGATCCTGTCGATCTCGGCATCGGCCTGTGCGCCGTATTGCGCGAACACATCCGTGCGATATGTCGTGTTCATCGCGGCGCCGAGTTGCGGGCCCGCGTTGTCGCGCGTGTCGACATCGACGTCCATCGACAGGCCAATCCGCAGCGGATGCGCTTCCAGCTCCTTCTGGTCGAGCTGAATGCGTGCGGGCAGGCGCTGCACGACCTTGATCCAGTTGCCCGTTGCGTTCTGCGCAGGCAGCGTCGCGAACGCGCTGCCCGTACCCGCCGAAAAGCCGACCACGCGGCCGTGATACTCGACCTTGCCGCCGTACACGTCAGCCGTCAGCGTGACAGGCTGGCCGATACGCATGTTGCGCAACTGGCTTTCCTTGTAGTTCGCGTCGACCCACACGCCGTCGAGCGGCACGACGGCCATCAACGGCGTCCCCGGCGACACGCGCTGGCCGACCTGCACCGAACGCTTCGCGACATAGCCGGTAACGGGTGCGGGCAGCGTGTTGCGCGCATACGAAAGGTACGCGTCGCGCACCTTCGATGCGGCGGCCTGCACGTTCGGGTGCTGGGCGATCGTCGTGTGGTCGGTCAATGCGCGGTTCGCTTCCGCCTGCTGACGCGCGGCGTCGAGCGCGGCTTGCGCGGTGTTCACGGCATCGCGTGCATGCGCGATGTCTTCGGCGGAGACCGCGCCTGTGCCCGCGACCGCCTGGCGGCGGCGCAGATCGTCCTGTGCGCGGGCCAGGTCCGACTGCTTCTGCGCGACGTTCGCCGCGTAGAAATCGTTGTTCACATACAGGCTGCTCACTTGCCGCACGGTCTGTCCGAGCGCCGCCTCAGCGTTGCCGAGCGCGATACGCGCGTCGGCGTTGTCGAGCGTCACGACGGGTTCGCCTGCCTTCACGATCTGCGTGTCGTCGGCGTTCACGGCGATCACGGTGCCCGTCACTTGCGGCGTCAGTTGCACGAGATTGCCGCTGACATACGCGTCGTCGGTGGTCTCGTGGTAGCGCGCATAGGTCATGTAGTACGCGCCGTAAGCCGCAGTCGACACGACGACGGCCACGCCCAGCAGCGAGAGCAGCAACTTGCGCTTGCGGGTGTTGGGTTCGTTCGCTTTGACAGCTTGCGCCTGTGCCGCAGTGGACTTCGCATCGGGCTTCGCATCCGGCGCTTGCGTCGTTTCGCGCTCCGGGGTGTTGATTTCGCTCATTTCTAGTTCTCCAGGCAATGCGATGAGGGGCCGCTCACTGCGCAGCGGCAGCAGACGTTTCGGTGGTAGAGGCGACGCGCGCGTTCTGATCGGCGTTCGACGTGTCGACGAAACCGCCGCCCAGCGCCGACGCGAGCGCGATCTGCTGGTCACGCCGATCCATGCGCAGGTTCGCGACGGACTGATCGGCAGCGAGCGCGTTGACGTCGGCATTCAGTACGGTCAGCTGGTTCGTGAGTCCCGCCTTGTATTGCACGAGCGCAAGCTGGTCCGCCTGGCGCGCGGCCGTCTGCGCGGCTTGCGCATCGACGAGTTGGCCGTCCGTCGAACGCACGCCGGCGAGTTGCGTGGCGACTTCGCTCAATGCGGTCACGAGCGTCTGGTTGTAGGTTGCGACGGCGTAGTCGAAGTCCGCGTAACGGCCCTTCAGTTGCGCGCGCAGTTCGCCCGCGTCGAAGATGGGCAGATGGATCGCGGGACCCGCCGAAGCCGTGCGGCTCGCCGCCGTCAGGAAGCGTCCGAAGCCGAACGCGTCGAGCCCGATCGCGGCGCTCAGATTGATGTCGGGATAGAACTCGGCCTTCGCTTCCTTCACGTCATGCGTCATCGCATCGACGCGCCAGCGCGCAGCCACGATGTCCGGGCGGCGGCTGACGAGATCGGCGGGCAGGTTGTCGGGCAGATTCACGTCGTCGCCGATACCCAAGGTCGGACGCGCGATTTGCAGGCCACGGTCCGGACCGGCGCCGAGCAGCGCGGCGATCTGATAGCGCGTGGTGAGAATCTGCCCGTCGAGCGCCTTCAGCGCGGCACGGCTCGTCGCGAGATTCGCCTGCGCGGTCTTGCGTTCGACTTCCGTGTCGAGCCCGGTCGCGATACGGCCCGCCGTAATGCGGTCGATCTGCTCGCGCTGCGTGATTTCCTGTTGTGCGATATCGCGCAACACGTAAAGGCGTGCGAGCTGGTTATACGTGCGCGCAATCGACGTGGTGAGCGTCAGCTTGACGACTTCCGCATCGGCCTGGCTCGCCTGCAACTGCGAAATCGCCGCCTTCAGCGCTTCGCGGTTCTTGCCCCACAGGTCGAGATCGTACGAAGCGCTCAACAGGCCCTTGTTCTCCGTCTGCCACGAACCGCCCGTCGGGGGCGGCACCAGAGCCGTGCCCGAATACTGCTGGCGCGTGAGCGAGTAGCTGGCGTCGACCCGCGGCATCGTGCTCGCCTTCGCCGTTTCGCTATACGCCGAGGCCGCCGCCACGCGGGAACGCGCCTGGTCGAGCGTCGGGCTGCTCTTCAGTGCTTCGTCGATCAGCGCCTTCAGTTGCGCGTCGCCGAACTGGTCGGCCCAATCGGCGGCGGGCCAATGACCCTGCCCGGCGGGAATACTCTGCTGCGTCGCGTACTGCTGCGGCTCGGCCGTCTTCGCGTCGCTATGGATGCCCGCGTAGTTCACGCATGCCGACAGCACCGCCGCGAACATCACGGAAACACCGACTTTCAGTGCCCCTGAAACGCGCTGCCTGGCGTTTAATTGATTGCTCATTGTCTGACCTATCAGATAATTGGGTAAAAAATGTTCAATCGTTGAGGAACTTGCCAAGCAGACGGCGCAGTTCGTCGAATTCGTCTTTGGTGAAGCACTGAAGACGCTCGTTCAGCACATCGGGCGCAATCTCCGCGATGCGCAAAGCGACTTCGCGGCCCGCCTCGGTGAGTTCGAGATTCACGACGCGGCGGTCATCCGCGCTGCGCGTGCGCGTCAGCATGCCGAGCGTTTCGAGCTTGTCGAGCGTGCGCGTCATCAGGCCCGTGTCGATGCCGAGATGACGCGACAGCGTGGCCGGCGTCGTGTCGATGCCGCGCAACAGCGACATGAAAATCCCAATGTGGTGCGCCCGCACGTTCAGGCCCTTCACCGCTGCATCCATCCGCCCCGTCAAGAGGTTGCGCGCCTTGGTGATCGCGAAACCGAGGTTGTCGGTCAAATGAAAATCTTCCTTCGAATAGTGCGACATCTCTGACTCCTCGCTATTTGCACGAACAATAATTGACAGGTCAGATATAGTCAACAGCACTACGACGAAACTCATTGTTTCATCAGATGCAGCAGTTCTTATCTTTCAATCGGATAATGCGGCGGACACGCGCCGCCCGAAGGCGGCGGGAAGGAGGCTCAGGCGCAAGCGGCGCTCAGTCGTTCAGTCGCTCACGAACTTGCGCAGCAGGCGGCGCAGTTCATTCAGCTCGGCCTTGGTGAAGTCTTTCAGGCGCGCATTGAGCACGTCGGGCGCGATTTCGGGAATCTGATCGGCGACCGCGATGCCGGGTCGGGTCAGCGTCAGGTTGACGACGCGGCGGTCCTCGTCGTCGCGCGAGCGCACCACCAGCCCTTTCGCTTCGAGCTTGTCGAGCATGCGCGTCATCAGGCCGGTGTCGATGCCGAGCATTTTCGACAGCTCGAACGGCGTCGACGCGAGTTTCTGCCTGAGCATCAGCATGATGCCCATTTGCTGGCTGGAGATGTCGAGGTCCTTCAGCGCCGCGTCCATCTCCGTCGTGATCAGATTGCGCGCCTTCACGAGCTGGTAGCCGACGCTCTCCGTGAGCCTGAAATTGTCTTTGGTGTAGTGACGCACGCGAAGCCTCCTGAACGAACGGCAATCTGACTGACAAATCAGATACTACCAAATCAGTTCTCGGCGGCCCGGCAAATTGTGCGTTATTTCAGGCCAAGACGCCTCGCGAGCCGGTTCAGATTCGCGCGATCCATGCCGAGCGCGCGCGCGACGGCTGCCCAGTTGTGGTTGTTGCGTTCCAGCGCGTCGCTGACGAGCGTGCGCTCGTAGGCGGTGACGGTGCTGCGGAAATCGGTTGCCGTCACTTCGTCGGCGCCCGTCGAAGCCGAAAGGGACGCAGCCGCCGGCAGCTCGCCGCCGTTATTCGCCGACATGCCCAGATCCGCCGCTGTCAGCGTGAGAATGCGTGGCCGCTCGCGATGACGCGACAGTGCCTTGAACGCGCTGCGGCCAATCATATGCTCGAGCTCGCGCACGTTGCCCGGCCAGTTGTACGAAAGCAGCGCAGTTTGCGCGTCCTGGCCCAGCCGGATGCTGAGCAGCCCGAGCCGCGCCCGGTTCTCTTCGAGGAAGTAGCCCGCGAGCAGCAACACGTCGCGTCCGCGCTCGCGCAGCGGCGGCACGCGCAATGGATACACGCTCAGCCGGTGATACAGATCCGCGCGAAAACGCCCCGCACGCACTTCTTCGGCGAGATCGCGATTGGTCGCGGCGATGAGCCGCACGTCCACCTTGTGTTCGCTATCCGAGCCGATACGCTGCAACTGGCCGTTCTGCAACACGCGCAGCAGCTTGGCCTGCACGCCGACCGGCAACTCGCCCACCTCGTCGAGAAACAGCGTGCCGCCGTCGGCGAGTTCGAACTTGCCGCGCCGGTCCGACGACGCACCCGAGAACGCGCCGCGCACATGCCCGAACAGCTCGCTTTCGACGAGCGTATCCGGCAGCGCCGCGCAGTTCAGGCTGATCATCGGCTTGTTCGCGCGCGGCGAGCCGCTGTGAATCGCGTTCGCGACCAGCTCCTTGCCGACACCCGTTTCGCCCGTCACGAGCACGGTCAGCTCGCTGTTCGCGACCACGCGGATTTCGTTGACCAACTGCTGATGCGCCGCGCTGCTGCCGATCAGCTCGCGGGTGCTCTGCCCGCTTGCCAGGCGATACGCCTCCGCGCGCTGCCGCTCTTCCTCCGTGTTGCGCTCGAGCGTATCGATGCGCTCCGCGACGCTCACCGTCGCCGCCGCGAGACTCAAGAATGCCTGCAGCGTATTCATGTCGATGCTGTCGAAACGCTCGGGATCGAGCGAGTCGAGCGTCAGCAAGCCCCACGGCCTGCCGCCGATCAGCAGCGGACAGCCGAGGCAGTCGTGCACTTCGAGATGGCCGCTAACGCCCTGCACGAGGCCGTCATACGGATCGGGCAAATCGGAATCGGCGGGAAAGCGCGTGGGCTCTTCGCTCGACAGCAGCGCTTCGAAACGCGGATGGTCGCTCACGCGAAAGCGGCGGCCAAGTGTGTCGCCCGACAAGCCGTCGATGGCGAGCGGCACGAGGGTGTCGTCATCGAGACGCAACAGGGCTGCTGCATCGCCGGGGAACAGCGTGCGCAGCGTCGTCAGAAGACGGCGATAGCGCTCGCGCTCCGGCAGGTCGCGCGACAGGTCCTCGACCAGCGGAATCAGCGCGTCGAGCACCTCGGATGCAGTCAGTTTAACCTCTGGTGAAGTCGTTTTAACCCTTGTCATATTCACGTCTGATGTTTCTAAGCTGCTGATTTTACGGTTGTTTGAAGCTGGCCCGATAGATGCGTAGGAGATTACCCGAAGCCCGCCAAATTCGCGCGGGACCACCACTCACCCCAACTGCGAGGAATCAACTTATGCTGTCAGCCGAACATCGCGCAATCGTCAAGGCAACTGTTCCGCTGCTCGAAAGCGGCGGCGAAGCGCTCACCACGCACTTCTACAAGACCATGCTGGCGGAGTACCCGAGTGTGCGCCCGCTGTTCAACCAGGCGCACCAGCAATCGGGCGATCAGCCGCGCGCGCTCGCGAATGCGGTGCTGATGTACGCGCGTCATATCGATCAACTCGAACAACTCGGCGGACTGGTTTCGCAGATCGTCAACAAGCACGTCGCGCTCAACATCCTGCCCGAGCATTATCCGATCGTCGGCGCATGTCTGCTGCGCGCGATCCGCGAAGTGCTCGGCGCGGAAATCGCCACGGATGCCGTGATCGAAGCGTGGGGCGCCGCGTATCAGCAACTGGCCGACCTGCTGATCGGCCTCGAAGAGAATGTCTACGTCGAGAAGGAAACCGCGACGGGCGGCTGGCGCGGCACGCGTCCGTTCGTGGTGGCGCGCAAGGTCAAGGAGAGCGACGAGATCACGTCGTTCTATCTGCGTCCCGCCGACGGCGGCGAGCTGCTCGAATTCCATCCGGGCCAGTACATCGGCTTGAAGCTGATCGTCGACGGTGAAGAAATTCGCCGCAACTATTCATTGTCGGCTGCGGCAAACGGCCGCGAATATCGGATCAGCGTGAAGCGCGAGCCGAACGGCAAGGCGTCGAACTATCTGCACGACTCGGTGAATGAAGGCGCGACGCTGAATCTGCTCACTCCGTCGGGCGACTTCACGCTGGAGAACAACGACAAGCCGCTGGTGCTGATCAGCGGTGGCGTCGGTATCACGCCGACGCTCGCGATGCTGAATGCCGCGCTGCAAACGTCGCGTCCCATTCACTTCATTCATGCCGCGCGTCACGGCGGCGTGCATGCGTTCCGCGACCATATCGACGAACTGGCGGCTCGTCATCCGCAACTCAAGCGCTTTTATGTGTATGAGAAGCCGCGTCAGCACGACGACGCGCATCACGCGGAAGGCTATATCGACGAAGCGCGTCTGATCGAATGGCTCCCGGCCACGCGTGATGTGGATGTGTACTTCCTCGGACCCAAGTCGTTCATGCAGGCGGTGAAGCGCCATCTGAAGACGATTGGCGTGCCGGAAAAGCATAGCCGTTACGAGTTCTTCGGTCCCGCTTCCGCGCTCGATTGATATAGCGTTTTTTTGTTGTAGTGGTTGTTGTTGTCTGTTGAGGCTACCCTGGTAGTGCTTTGGAAGAGACGGTACTTCGCGTCTCTTCCTTTTTTTATTCGCGCAAGCGCCTAGCGATCGTCTTCGTGAATCGACGAAGGATGGCGGCACATCGCATCCACCGTCACTTCCATATACGGATAAAGCGGCAGCTGCATGAGGATCTCATTGAGTTGCGCGGGGCTTTCCACGTCGAACACGCTGAAATTTGCGTACAGGCCCGCAATGCGCCAAAGATGCCGCCAGATGCCTTCCTTTTGCAGACGCTGCGCCAGGGCCTTTTCTGTGGCCTTCAATTCATTGGCGTGCTCGACGGGCATATCGGGCGGCAGCTTAACGACCATCTTCACGTGAAATAGCATTCGTGGACTCCCTGTAGATTCATTGCAGTTGCGCGGCTTCCACTGCATGCCGCGCTTTCAATCAATGCGGCCACCTTGAACGGCGGCCGCATTCATACACTTTCAGCGTTACCGCTGATATCAGGCGCGCACGCGTTCCACTTCGCTCGTCGGCACGTTGTCGCGATCCTTGACGAGGCTGAAGTCGAAGTCGATCAACGCGAACTGGCCGTCGATGCCATAAGGCTTGCCCGTTGCGCCCTCTTCCTTCTTGACGGCGGGCACGAGACCTTC
>Ga0247692_1000192_pt1 | contig 14440 bp, 13 predicted proteins | sample CNK33_metaG_FD_183041 | JGI IMG/M metagenome (GOLD analysis project Ga0247692, IMG submission 183041) | Soil microbial communities from Purdue University Martell Research Forest, Indiana, United States - CNK33 | ecosystem: Environmental > Terrestrial > Soil > Temperate forest > Bulk soil...
CGCGAGCGCGGCAACGCCCTGCCGATGCAGCGAATTCACGCGCACGCGTTGCGCATTGGCCAGCGTCGACAGCATGCCTGCTGGCGTGAGTTCGACTTCATGGCGATATCGATAGCGGGTGGGCAAATCTTCCGCGAGGTCTTCGAGATGGTCTTCCGAATGACCCGACGCGTAGATATCCGTGTGGAGCGTGCCGCCAAAGGCGACGTTCATTTCCTGGAAGCCACGGCAGATCGCGAGAATGGGCATGCCGCGCGCCGCCGCGCCGCGCATCAGTTCGAGCGCGACGTGATCGCGATCGGGATCCGTGAGCACATCGCGACTCGTTTCGCCGCCATATCTATGCGCCTCCACGTTCGATGCGCCGCCCGGAAACAGCAATCCGCTCACGCCATCCAGATACGCGTCCACCGCTTCGATCTCGCGCGATGCTGGAATCAGCACGGGACTGACATTCGCACCGAACATCAGCGCGCGAACATAGCTGTGCTTCGCGCCATGTTGATCGTGTTCACCGACGAAGAAGCGGTCGCATACCACTCCGACCAGAGGACGTCCCTGTGTTTCAGCGCTCATTGCGGGACTCCCCGTGGCGCATGTACATCGCGGCTCGCGAGCGCTTTCAGATCGAATGCGGGATCGCGCACCGCCTCCGCCGAAACTCGCGCGCCGTTCGAGAGCAGCTTGCGCGCGAACACGTGATCCTGCGGCCGGTTGATGCTATCGACAGCGATCAGCTTGTCGTCGCGAAAGTAGAACAGCGAGAAACGTTTGTCTTCGACGGAACCGCGCATCGCGTAGTCGGTAAAGCCCGCGTTCACGCCGGCCATCTGCAGCTTCAGGTCGTATTGATCAGACCAGAACCAGGGCAGCGCGCGATACGGCTCCGACCGCCCGACAATCGTTGCCGCTGCCGTCTTTGCCATATCGTTTGCGTTCTGCACGGATTCGATGCGGCATGCGCGCGCGCCGGGCGGCGCCCAGTGAGGGACGAACGAAGCGCAATCGCCGGCGGCGACGATCGACGGGTCGCTGGTGCGCGCGCAGGCGTCCACCATCACGCCGCCCGCCACGTTCAGTCCGCAGTCGGCGGCGAGTTCGGTATTCGGAACCACGCCGATACCGACCACGACGAGATCGCAAACGAGCCGCAGCCCATCATCGAGTTCAACCGATACGCTCCTATCCGCGTCGTGCAGCGCCACCACCTTGCGTCCGAACTCGAACGCGACGCCATGCTCCGTATGAGCACGCAGCATGAAGCCGGACAGCCACGGCGACGCGACGCGTGCAAGCAGACGCGGCTCCGTCTCCACCACCGTCACTTCGAGCCCCTGCTGACGCAGCGACGCTGCCGCTTCGAGACCGATATAGCCGCCGCCGATCACAACCGCGCGTCGCGCCGTGCGCGTCGTCTGCGCAAGACGCCTTGCGTCGCGCAAATCGCGTAAGTAGTGAACGGCGCCAAGTGTCGCGCCGGGACAATCGAGCTTGCGCACGCGCGCGCCCGTCGTCAGCGCGAGGTGGTGATACGCGATGCGCGAGCCGTCGTGCAGTTCGATCTCGCGACGCTCGCGGTCGATGTGCGTGGCGCGCATCGACGGCATCCATTCGATCTTCTCTTCGTCGAAAAACGCCTGCGAACGCAGCGGTAAACGCTGCTCCGCAAAGCTGCCCGTCAAAAAGCCCTTCGACAGCGGCGGACGTTGGTAAGGCGCATCGGGCTCGTCGCCGAGCAGCACGATACGGCCGTCAAAACCGAGTTCGCGCGCGGATGCAGCGAGCTGCACGCCCGCATACGACGCGCCGACAACCACAAGCGTGCTATTCATGATGTCACCCTTGCGTGGGCGGAATGCGGACAACGAGCCCTTCCATCGCGGCCATCATGACGAGCTGGCAGCTCAGCCGGCTCTCGGGACGCCGCTCTGCAGCGACGCCGTCGAGCAGCTCCAGTTCGGAGTCGTCGGGCAACGACAGGTCCGCCGTCGACGAGGCATCGATATAAACATGGCACGTCGCGCACGACAGGCAGCCGCCGCATTCGGCATCGATGCCGCGCACGTTGCCGTGAATCGCGGCCTCCATCACGCTGGTGCCGGCGGGTACGTCGATCTCGCGGCGATCACCGTCGCGCAGAATGTAGGTGACGATAGGCATGACTTTTCTCCTCGATGGGAACGCCATCAGAACGTTTCGAAATACTCGCGGTGTTCCCACTCGGTGACTTCCAGATTGAAGCGGTTGATCTCCGCTTCCTTCAACTTGCAGAAGTAGTCGATGAATGCGCTGCCGAATCCTTCGCGCAGCGATTCGTCGGCATGTAGCGCGGCGATCGCATCGCTCAATGTGCGGGGCAATGCATCGGCCTGCGTTTCGTAGGGCGTATCCGCCGATGCAGGCAGCTCGAGTTTGCGTCTGAGTCCGTCCAGGCCCGAGAGCACCTGCGAGCCGAAGTACAGATACGGATTCGCGGCCGGCTCACCCACGCGGTTCTCGATGCGCGTCGCGGGATCGTTTTGTCCGCCCAGCACGCGCAGCATCACGCCGCGGTTGTCGCATCCCCAGTTCGCGCGATCGGGCGCATTCGAATACGGCCGGTAGCGGCGATATCCGTTGATGGTCGGCGTCGACAGTGCGGCTGCGCCCTGCGCGTGCGCGAGCAATCCTGCGAGATACCGCTGACCGACGGTCGAGAGCGGCGCCTCCGTATTGGTCGGCATGAACGCGTTGCTGCCGTCCGCGCTATGCACGAGCGACTGATGCAGATGCCATCCACTCGACACGACATTCGGAATGCGCGGGCGACACATGAACGTCGCGTGATAACCGTTGCGCTGACAGATCTGCTTGACCGCGCTGCGAAACAGAATCATGTCGTCGGCACTCTTGATCCCTCGGGTCGGCGCGAACGTGAACTCGAACTGGCTCGGGCCGTATTCGACTTCGAGCGAGCGCACGGGCAACGCGAGCCCGTCGATGCCGCGCCTGAGCATTTCCATCACGTTATCGACGGCGTCGTAGCGCAGTTCCGTCAGATACTGATAACCGTGCGACAGCAGCTCGACATCGGGCGGAATGCCGGGCTGTCCCGAATGCTCGGGCTTCATGTTCGGATCAGTGACTTTGAAGACATGAAACTCGACTTCGAGACCGGACACGAATTCGAACCCATGATTGCCGAGTTGCTCCAGCGCATGGCGAAACAGATGACGCGTGCCGAACGGCACGGGCCTGCCGTTCGGAAAATAGACGTCGCACAGCACCCAGCCCGTATGCGGCGCCCACGGCAGAATGCGGAAGGTCTCGGGATCGGCGACCATCAACGTATCGCAGGCGCCCTGCATTTCAGGCATGTCGAAGCCGCCGCCTGCCGTGAACACGGGGAACACCGTGCGGTGCGACGTATCTTTGGCGAGCAGTGTGCTCGTCAGCGTGACGCCGGACTTGAATGCGCTGATCGCCTCATCGACGACGAGCGTCTTGCCGCGCAGCAGTCCGTGCTGATCGGGAAACGAAAAGCGGACCACTTGCACGTCGCTCTTTTTGAGCCGTTCGAGCAACTCGGCGTACGCAGCATGTTGGGCGTCCGTCCACAAACCATGGTTTTCAACAAAAGACATCGTGCTTCACGCGGCAGTTGAACGGCCGCGCGCTCCATTGTGATTGCGGGATACGTCCTCAAGCCTTCGGCGCGGGCCACGGCGCGGCGTCGCGGCGTTTGACGTCGGATGCCTTCCAGTAGTCGTCCCAGCCGTCGGCGGGTCCAATGCCGTCGATCGATGCCGGTCCCGTCAGATGCGCCGCCTGCTGTTCGTCGATCATCATCAGCGTCTTCTCGCCGGCGCGCGTCTTCTCGATCGCATCGACGAGCAGACGGCGGTACGCGATGATGCCCTTGTCGGTCGTGCCCAGATGCTCGCGCGTGCGGTCCTGGATCGCGCCCTGCGATTCGACGGCCCACTGGTCGTGGACGTTGATGTCGAAGCCCATACCCGTGTAGGTCTGGGTCTGTTGCTCGTCGATATCGAAGCCGTAGTGATTGCGTTTGTTCTTGTGCGATGTGTAGTCGGGCAGTTCATACAGTTCGAGCCGTTGGGCGCGCATCTGCGCCCTGTCGGTCGGCGCGCCGAAGCTCGTGAAGATCGCGTACCAGTAACAGTTCTCGTCGTCCACGGGCACGTGCCATTGCGTGATCGTCATCTCCGCGCTCATCGGAATCACGAACGCCTGCGGAAACACGACGTTGGTCACGCGCACGTGCGTCTGCGTGTCGTCGAGCGGACGCTTCGCGATCAGCCGAAGCCCATAGTCGGCCGGACTGACGAGAATCTCGGGCGACTCGTATTCGCGCAGCACCTTCGTGATCGGCATATCCGAATCCGCCGACGCGCCGCGGAACTGCTTGCCGTAGCTATCGCTCACGTCCTCGTCTTCGAAGAAGCGATGCAGGAACGATGCGTGGGCGGGATCGATGCCGACTTCGAGCGCCTGCAGCCAGTTGCATTCGAACAGCCCTTTGAAGGCGAACGTGTATTCGCCCGGCGCGGCAAAGCAGTCGAAGTTCGGGAAGGCCGGCGGCTCGCCGCCGCCGATGTAGGCGAACAGAATGCCGCTGCGCTCGACCACGGGATACGCGCTTTGGCGGACCTTCTTGCAGAGCGTGCTGCCGATGGGTTCGCCGGGTGTCGACAGACAGCTTCCGTTGACATCGAAGAGCCAGCCGTGAAACGCGCAGCGCAGGCCGCCCGCCTCCAGACGGCCCGCCGCCAGATCCGCGCCGCGATGCGGGCAGTCGCGATCGAGCATGCCGTAGCGGCCCTGCTCGTCCTTGAAGACGACGAAATCCTGGCCCATCAGCCGCACCGCGCGGACGGGACGCTGCGCGGGCAATTCCTCCACGAGGGCCACGGGCTGCCAGTAGTTGCGCAGTAGCTGGCCGGCGGGCGTGCCTTTGCCGACGCGCGTGATCGTGTCGTTTTGCTGGGAACTCATCATGGCCTGTCTCCGGTTGACCTGAATGCATGAGGCGTCTTGCTGTATGCAATGCGGCCTCTGATGAGCACGAAGAATAGAGCTAAGAATTCATAAACTCAATCTTTGCATACACTGATCGTCGCTAAAGATCTCATATTCATCGTCAAAAACATGGCCTACATTCACATATATCGTTGATATATATGCATGTTTTCATACTCATCAGGATTTTCCCTGGCAAACGCACTCGAGGCCAGAAAATTACGTTTCGGATCTTGTTGCATACAATGCAGAACATTGCGTCACCCGCTCTCGCATTTTTCAACCCCGCGCCGCCTCGCATGCCCTACAATCAGACGCACGAAGTCCGCCGCGCCCAACCCGGCAAGAGCACCGGAGAATGAAATGGAATCCCAGCAAGAACGTGTATTGGTGTATCTGCGCGATCTGATCCTGAAGGGCGAATTCGCCCCCGGCGAGCGCCTCGGCGAAGTCGCGCTCGCCGAGCGCCTGCAGGCATCGCGCACACCCGTCCGGCTCGCGCTCACCACGCTCGAACAGGAAGGCCTCGTCGAACCGTCCCCGGCCGGCGGCTATGTGATGCGGCGCATCACCGCCGCGGAAATCGCGGATGCCATCGCGGTACGCGGGCATCTCGAAGGCATGGCTGCGCGACTCGTCGCCGAACATGGCGTGCCGCGTCAGTTATCGAACGCGCTGAACGAATGTCTGCGCGGCGGCGACCGGCTGCTCGCGAAGTCCGAACTGGACCTCGACGACTACGCCGCGTACACGGACATGAATAGCCGGTTTCACAAGCTGATCGTCGAAGGCTCGGGCAACGCGGCGCTGATCCGCGCGATCGAAATGAACAACCGCCTGCCGTTCGCCGCGGCAAGCGCGATGCTGCCGATGCAATCCGCCATCGACGAAGGCCGTCAATGGCTTTTCATGGCGCATCAGCAGCATCACAGCCTCGTGCAGGCGATGGAACGCGGCGAAGGCACACGCGCGCAGTCGCTGGCGACGGAGCACGTGCAGATCGCGCAAAGAAACCTGACCTATGCGCTCGAACGCCCGGAGGTTTATCTGAAACTCGCGCCTGCGTTGCAGCTTGTCGCGGAGGCGGTTTTATAAGCGTAGTGTCGATACGCGTACCGACTGTATGGCGTCGCAACTCGCCTTAGACGCTGGCTTGCAAATCCCATCTGCTGCAAGTTGAACTTGCAGCTTTTTCACCGCAGTCCGCGCTTCGCCTGTGTCATCATTGGCTTGACATTTTCAAAGCCGTGGAGACCGGTCCTAAATGAATTCGGACGCCTATATTGTCGACGCCATCATCCGATCGCGGAAAGCTGTTCGGGTCTTTCGTCCAGACGCAGTTTCGAAAGAGGACGTCATTGCTATTCTCGACGTCGCACGCACTGCGCCCAGCAATTCGAACACGCAACCATGGCGCGTTCACGTTCTGGGCGGCCAGATCAAACAGCAATTCAGCGATGCGCTAGCGCGTGCTCATGCGGACGAAACGCATCCGCCGCTGCAACACATGCCGGAACCTTTACCCGACTCATTCCGCTCGCGGCAGGAGGATTTCGGTGTGCGCTATTACGGCGCACTGGGCATCGACAAATCGGACGTTGGTGGACGTTCCCGGGCAACAGGCAGAAACTTCGATTTTTTCGGCGCCCCCATCGGCATGATTTTCACGATCGATGCCCGCCTGAAGAAGCACAGCTGGCTCGACTATGGGCTGTTCCTTCAAACCGTCATGATTGCGGCTCGCTCTCGCGGACTCCATACGTGCCCGCAGGTCTCGTTCGCGCGTTACCAGTCAGTAATCGCCAATCAACTTGCGCTTGAACCGGGCCACGAGGTGGTTTGCGGGATGTCTCTCGGCTATGCGGATGAGGATTCCGTCGTGAACCGACTCCAAATCCCGCGTGAGTCGGTCGACCGGTTCGCAAAGTTCGCCGGGCTCGACGAATAGAACCGACGCACGTCTTGCAAGCACGCCCGCAAACGCGATGCGTGCGCGTGATCGCAACGGCACATCGAGCCCATCGGACCATTCGCCGCGTCACGCAACCGAAATTCTTTCCCTCGCTGTTCTCACCATCTCCTCCTCAGAATCATGACCATCAAAGTTCTTGCTCTATGCGGAAGCGGCCGCCGCGATTCATTGAATCGCAAACTTCTGGACGTAGCAGCGCGTGGCGCGCATGAGGCCGGCGGCGAGATTACATTTATCTCGTCGGCGGACTATCGGTTGCCACTGTATGAAGGCGACTTCGAAAACGAGCAGGGCGTTCCTGACAGCGTAAGAGATCTGCAGCGACTGTTTGCGGAACACACAGCGCTACTGGTTGCATCGCCGGAGCACAACGGCGGTTACACGGCGTCGCTCAAGAACGCGATCGACTGGATCAGTCGGCCTCTTACAAGCGGCGAACCCGGGATTCGGCTAATCGCAACGAAAGTGGCCGCCGTGGTATCCGCATCGCCGGGACCGATGGGTGGCGTTCGTTCGATGCTCGGCATGCGAGGGGTGCTTGAAAAGCTGGGCGCCATCGTTATTCCGCAAGGATTCTCACTTGGCGCAGCGCATCTGGCATTCACCGAAGCGGGTCGTCTCTCCGACGAAAAGGCGGACGCCGAGGTCCGACTGGTCGGCGCCCGTTTGGTTGAAACGACACGGCAACTCTCCCGGCAATAAGCAGGAAGGGGGTGCGTAGCCCATACGCCAGGTCCTGTGATCGAGTCTGATGAGCAACTGGCGCCCCCTACTCGTTGCTTTTAACCAGGTCGGGTATCTAAAATATTTATCGGTAAGAAATTTTCGACGGCCGGCAGACCGCTTTGCCGACCGTGCTTCGCGCCTGCTGCCCTGCCTGACGACATCATAACTGGCCGTAGAACCGTGGTTGACACACCCGAGACCGCTGTTATCTCATGCGTTTATTCAATGCGGGATTTGCTTCGTTGACAGACCGTCTTGCGAAGCGACGCGTATCACGGGACTTACGGCTATGGCAAAAATCATCGGCGGGCTTGCCGCATCACATACTCCGACGATCGGCTTCGCGTTCGACAAGAACAAGCGGGACGACCCGGTCTGGGCGCCAATCTTCGAGAATTTCGCGCCGCTGGCAGACTGGCTCGCCGAGAAGCGCCCCGACGTGCTGGTCACGATCTATAACGACCACGTCACCTCGTTCTTCTTCGATCACTATTCGGCCTTCGCGCTAGGCGTCGGCGAGCAGTGGCAGGTCGCGGACGAAGGCGGCGGCGCACGCGATTTGCCCGCGATCAAGGGCCATCCGCAATTCGCGGCGCACATCGGCAAGTCGCTGATGACGGACGAGTTCGACATGTCCTTCTTTCAGAACAAGGCGCTCGATCACGGCTGCTTCTCGCCCCTGTCGATGCTGTGCCCGCACAAACCAGAGTGGCCCGTCAAACTCGTTCCTCTGCAGATGGGCGTTCTGCAACTGCCGGTGCCCAGCGCGCGGCGCTTCTACAAGCTCGGTCAGGCGCTGCGCCGTGCGATCGAAAGCTATCCGGAAGACCTGAAGGTCGCGATTCTCGCGACGGGCGGCCTCTCCCACCAGGTGCATGGCGAACGCGCCGGCTTCAATAACACCGAATGGGACCAGCGGTTCCTCGACCTGTTCGAGCGCGACCCCGAGCAGCTCGCGAACATGACGATTGCCGAATACGCGGAACTCGGCGGCTACGAAGGCGCGGAAGTCGTCATGTGGCTCACGATGCGCGGCGCGCTGTCTTCGAACGTGGTCTGCAAGCACCGCAGCTACTACCTGCCGTCGATGGCAGGCATTGCGACGGCGATCTATGAAGGCGAAGACAGCGAGCTCAATCCGGCCATCGTCGAGCGGCATCGCCAGAAGATGGCGGTTGAACTCACCAATGTCGAGAAGCTCGACGGCACGTATCCGTTCTCGATCGAGATGGCCGTGCGCGCGTATCGGATCAACGATTACCTGCATCGCATGGTCGAACCCGAGCATCGCGAAGCGTTCAAGCGCGACGAAGAGGCGAGCTTCGAGGCGGCAGGCCTAACCGAACAGGAGCGCGACCTGATCCGCCGGCGCGACTGGCGCGGACTGCTCCACTACGGCGTCATTTTCTTCATGCTGGAGAAGCTCGGCGCCGTGACAGGCGTGTCGAATCTACACATCTACGCCGCCATGCGTGGCGAAACACTCGAAGCATTCCAGAAGACCCGCAACGCGCCCGGTGCCCTTTATTCGGTAGCCGGCAAGGGTAGTCAAAGCCTTTCGTGGGACAAGTCCGGGTCGCCCAAGCAATAGACCGCACGGACGCCTAGCCATTGCACTGACAGAGACAGCAACGATGATCATCGACATTCACGGCCACTACACCACTGCACCGAAAGCGCTGGAAGCCTGGCGCAACCGCCAGATCGCGGGCATCAAGAATCCGGCTGAGATGCCGCACGCGTCCGACCTGCGCATTAGCGACGACGAGTTGCGCGAATCCATTGAGAGCAACCAGCTTCGACTGATGCGTGAGCGTGGCCTCGATCTGACTATTTTCAGTCCGCGTGCGAGCTTCATGGCGCATCACATTGGGGACTTCGAGGTCTCGAGCACGTGGGCGGCCATCTGCAATGAACTGTGCTTTCGCGTCAGCGAGCTGTTCCCGGACAACTTCATTCCGGCGGCGATGCTGCCGCAAAGTCCAGGCGTCGATGTCAAGACCTGCATCCCTGAGCTGGTGAAGTGCGTCGAGCAGTATGGCAATGTCGCGATCAACCTGAACCCGGACCCATCGGGTGGTCACTGGACCAGCCCGCCGCTGTCGGACCGGTACTGGTATCCCATCTACGAGAAGATGGTCGAATACGACATCCCGGCGATGATTCACGTCAGCACGAGTTGCAATGCGTGCTTCCACACTACCGGCGCGCATTATCTGAACGCGGATACGACCGCGTTCATGCAATGCCTCACCTCAGACCTGTTCCAGGATTTCCCGACACTGCGCTTCGTCATCCCGCACGGCGGCGGTGCTGCGCCCTATCACTGGGGGCGCTTCCGTGGGCTTGCGCAGGAACTGAAGAAGCCGCTGCTCAAAGACCATCTGCTGAACAACGTGTTCTTCGACACCTGTGTCTATCACCAGCCGGGCATTGACCTGCTGACGCGCGTGATCCCCGTCGAGAACATTCTCTTCGCGAGCGAGATGATTGGAGCCGTGCGAGGCATCGACCCTGAAACGGGCTTCAATTACGACGACACGAAGCGTTATGTCGAGGCAGCGGCCATCGACGCAGAGGACCGCTACAAGATCTACGAGGGCAACGTGCGGCGTGTCTATCCGCGTCTGGACGCTGCTCTCAAGGCAAAGGGAGTTTGACTATGTATGAAATGGGCGTTGTCTACCGCAACATCAAACGCGCGGATAAGGAAGTCGCCAGCAAGCTTGGCGCCTTGGGTTCTGCCACCGTTCACGAGGCAATGGGTCGTACCGGCCTGCTCAAGCCGTACATGCGTCCGATCTACCCTCACGCCCAGGCGTGCGGTACAGCCGTCACGGTCCTGCTGCATCCCGGCGACAACTGGATGATGCACGTCGCCGCTGAACAGATTCAACCCGGCGACATCGTCGTTGCGGCCATCACGGCGGACTGCACCGATGGCTACTTTGGCGATCTGCTGGCGACCAGCTTCAAGGCGCGCGGCGCCACAGGTCTCATCATCGATGCCGGTGTGCGCGACGTAAAAGTTCTCGAGGAGATGGGTTTCCCCGTCTGGAGCAAGGCGATTTCTTCGAAGGGCACGATTAAGGCAACGGTGGGTTCGGTCAATATCCCCGTGGTTTGCGCGGGCGCACTCGTTTCGCCTGGCGATGTGATCGTCGCGGACTTCGACGGCGTGGTCGCCGTTCCTGCGTCTGCCGCCGCCGCGGTACTCGACAAGGCGAGCGCGCGGGAAGCGCTGGAAGCAGAAAAACGCGCGAAGCTCGCTTCCGGTGTTCTCGGACTCGACATGTACAACATGCGAGAGCCGCTGAAACAGGCCGGCCTGCGTTATATCGACTGATTGAGACCAGTATGCCGACTGATTCATTGACCGTCATTTCGTCGATGGCGACGCGTCATGTTTTGACGCAGCTTGCGCACGCGTACGAGGCTGTGTCCGGGCAGCGCGTTTCGATTGTGTCGGTAGGCGGGGTTGAAGCGGCCCAGCGCATTCAGGAAGGCGAGCGTTTCGATGTCGTCGTTCTTGCGTCCGATGCACTCGATCGGTTGGAGCGTGATGGTCACATCATCTCTGGAAGCCGCGTCGGTGTTGCGCGTTCCGAGGTGGCGGTCGCCATCAAGCACGGAGAGCCGCGTCGGGACGTCAGTTCCGAATCCGCTGTACGCGATGCCGTGCTGCGCGCCCGGACGATCGGGTATTCAACGGGACCGAGCGGGACGCATATCATCAATCTGCTTCGGCAATGGGGCATTGCCGACGTCATCGCGGATCGTATCGTCGAGGCGCGGCCCGGCGTTCCAGTTGGCAGTCTCGTCGCTGAAGGAAAGGTCGAACTCGGCTTTCAACAGCTAAGCGAACTTGTCCACGAACCCGGCATCGATATAGTCGGCATGCTTCCAGCAGCGATCCAGGCTGTTACGGTCTTTTCCGCGGCTATCTGCGCAACGTCGGAACGACGGGAAGCCGCCAAAGCTTTCCTGAACCATCTCGCTTCCGCGGACGGCGATCAAGTGAAAATCGCGCACGGGATGGCGCCTGTCTGACTGTCGTGTCGATCCCAATATCCGCGAACAGCCAAAACGTTGGGAGAGACTGCGGTGACGGCCGGGCCTTCACCACAGTCTGTCAGGTTTCGCGTCCGAATCGCTTCAAACGAAATTAACCCATTCACCCTTCGCTCGGATCATACGGCGAAGCGCGGTCCTCAAGTTTCCATTTCTTCTCTGCGTCCGTATCAGGCCGAGGCGGTCGAATGCCGTCGATCAACCACAGTTCTCGCGGCGTTTCGCCGACGTGCAACTCGTAGTGGTAGCCCCGATCCTGGACGAATGGCGCAATCGCTGCATTCGCCTTGCGCAGCCACGACTCCGTCCACGCGGCGTCCTTGGCGATGTGTCTGGCGAACTGGTCGAGTCTGATTCTCACAAAGTCGTCTCGTGACTCGCCTCCCATGTAGAAGGAGTCCTTTGGCTGCTCATGAAACAGGACACCTACGTAGAAGCGAGGAATGATGTAAATGTCCGCGATACGGTTGGCCATCTCCTTCTTGTCATCTGCCGTGTAGGCGCCGACGGGATGATAGATATTCCACAAAGGCATTTTTGTCTCCATGCATCAATAGATGCCGCGTTTCTTACGTCAGAACATCTGGGTCTCTTGCGAGAAAGGATGAAGTTGACATGAGTGAGGCGGCGGTATCGGTAGTCCAAGGATAGGCTACCGGTGAAAACCAGTGCGCTTCGCAACGCAGCGTTGTCAAGGGAAAGCAATCCGCTTTATTGGCGACGGGCAATGCCAAGTATGCTGCGGGCCTCGTCAGGCGTTGCCACGTCTCCTCCGATGCTTTTGATGATATTCACCGCACGCTTAACCAGCGCTGCGTTGCCTGGCGCCAGCTCTCCTTTGGCAAGATACAGATTGTCCTCGAGGCCTACGCGGACATGGCCGCCAAGAATCACGCTTTGCGCCACGATCGGAAATTGGGCGCGCGAGATGCCGAACGCCGACCAACGCGCGTCCTCGGGCAGATACCGCTTCATTTGAAGAAGGCTCTCGGTGTCGGCAGACGCTCCCCATGGCACGCCAAGGCACAACTGGAACAGCGGAGCCTGGAGAATCCCTTGCGTTTCGATCAGGTGGCGCGCCAGGCGCACGTGCCCAAGATCGAATGCCTCGAGCTCGGGCTTCACGCCTGCTTCCTCGATCAAGGTTGCCATCTTGACCAGATGGTCGGGCACGTTCACGAATGCGCGATTGCCGAAGTTCATGGTCGCTACGTCGAGCGTGCAGATTTCCGGACGCAATTCGAGCACATGCCGCACGCGTGCCTCGGGCGTCATCATCGTACTCAGTTCACTGCCCCGGTTCGGGTCTTCGTCGCTGGGAACGAAACGTGCACCCGGGCCCGTCGTCAGGTTGATCAGTATCGGGCATCCGCTATCGCGGATACGCGAAACGACTTCTCTGTAGAGCGACAGTTCCGTGCTTGGAACGCCAGTCTTAGGGTCACGAACGTGAATGTGAGCGATGCTCGCACCGGCTTCACATGCAGCAATGGCCTCATCGGCAATTTGCTTGGGCGTAACGGGCACTGCAGGGTTCAGCCGCGGGGTATCGTCGCTTCCAGTGAGTGCGCAACTGATAATCGTCTTGCTTGTCATAGTGTTCGTTCAAAGAGAATATGAATGAAGCGCCGCAATCGCGCGCTTTGCCATGGGCGCCGCGTCAGGCGGCCCGCGCGGGGCCGAACGGCGCCACCCCGACGGGCGCAACCTTGATCAGCTTCTTGTTGACGAACTCGTCGAAGCCAAGCTGGGAAAGCTCCCGACCAAAACCTGAACGCTTGACGCCACCGAACGGCAATTCCGCCGACGTGCCGAAAGGCTGATTGACGAACACCATGCCGCTGTCGATCTGCGCGGCGACCCGCTCGCCGCGTTCGGTATCCGCGGTGAACACCGATGCGCCGAGACCGAACGGCGTGCCATTGGCGAGCGCAATCGCGGCGGCTTCGTCCTCGACGACGTGGAAAGCGGCGACCGGGCCGAACAGTTCTTCGGCGAAGACGGGATTGTGCGGCGTGATGTCCGTGAGAACTGTCGGTTGCATGTAGAAGCCAGGGCGCTCGACGCGCTTGCCGCCACACACGATGCGCGCACCGTGTGAAGTCGCGCGCTCGATCTGCTCGAGCAGCAGGTTGAGGGCACGCTCGGACGAGACGGGGGCGACGGCAGTCGCCGGATCGGCCGGATCGGCCGGATCGCCAGTCTCGAGCGCAGCCATACGCGTTGCGAAGCCATCGAGGAACGCGTCGCCGCGTGCTTTGCCGACCACGATGATGCGCTTCGAACTGACACATAGCTGGCCTGAATTGAACATGCGGCCCGCGACTGCGCTTTGGATTGCCCAGTCGAGTGGCGCATCCTCCAGCACGATGAACGGATCGCTGCCGCCCAGTTCGAGCACGACTTTCTTCAGATTACGGCCGGCACGCTCGGCAACTGCGGCACCGGCACGCTCGCTGCCCGTCAGCGTCACACCCTGGACACGCGGATCGTCGATGACGCGCCCGGCCTGTTCGATCGAGATGAACAGATTCGTATATACGCCATCGGGCGCACCCGCTTCCTCGAACAGCCGCGCGAAGGCCAACGCCGATTGCGGCACGTTTTCCGCGTGCTTGAGCAGCAGGACGTTTCCCACCATCAGTTGCGGCC
>Ga0247692_1000193_pt1 | contig 14431 bp, 14 predicted proteins | sample CNK33_metaG_FD_183041 | JGI IMG/M metagenome (GOLD analysis project Ga0247692, IMG submission 183041) | Soil microbial communities from Purdue University Martell Research Forest, Indiana, United States - CNK33 | ecosystem: Environmental > Terrestrial > Soil > Temperate forest > Bulk soil...
CGTAACGAGAGCCGTCGTTGCGGGCGACGCGGTATTGGCGGTTCCATGCTCCGCAGTCCCATCGAGAATAATCGGGCCGGTCGGGCCGCCACCGCCGCCGATCTCGCCCATCAGCATAGGCCAGAGCGGCATCAGGACACGTTCAGGATGCCAGCGCTGATGACGATGTGCGTCGCGTCATCGACGTAATACCCGAAATAATCCACCGCGCTCGCCCCGCTGGAAAGCGCGGGAGCCGACCCGCTGGCAAACTTGAAGTCGGTATCGAAGGATAGTGTATCGCCGCCACCCGATGATTGCGTCACCCGCAGCATCCCAACCTGCCCCGCCACGACATTTGTCGGGTTTGCCAGCATGTTTGCCCCGGAGACGAGATTGATGTTGAAATGCTGGCCCGTAGCCATATCCGGGGTGAATGTCGATCCCGAAGGTGTGACCGTAATCTGCTGCCCGCGCTGCGCCTTGGTAAAACTCTGCGCCACATCGAGATAGGCGATATCGGCCGGAAGCGCGAACCCGGGCGCCGGATACCATGTCGTATTGGACAGCCGGAAGCGCCAGCGCGCACCATCATTCGCCGGCAGCCTGAAAGGCCCACCCGAGGTGCCAACGACGCTATCGGAGCCCGCCCCCGCCGCATCGAAAGCCGTGATTTCCTGCGTTGTCGCCGCGTCGAATACCTGCCCCTCGGAAACCCCCGGCGGCAGAATCATGTGGAGGACCGCAATCGTCCCGGCTGGATTGATCCCGAACGCGCCCTGCCCCGAGGCCGCGGTGATCGTCGCGCCGGTCGTGGGCGTGACATAGGTCGTGAACCCCGAGACATCGACCGGGGTCAGCAGCCGGAAGGTTGGAAACGCCGCCCCTCCCGAGACAGGACCAGCCAGAACGGTGTTCGCCAGTTGGGTATTGAGAACTGGGAACAGTGTCCCCGTGGTCGTGACGGGCGCACCGGGCACATTGCTGAAAACCGTGCCGTCGCCCGCGAAGCTGACGCTCGTTACCGTACCGACGCCCGAGAAATCAGTCGGGGCAACCTTGAACGTAACGCCATTCCTGACGATGGCGATCTCGTCTGTCGGCTGCATCGGCAGCGACAGGTCAGGCCGGCTGTCTACAAAGACCGTGAAGATTTCGCCGTCAGCCATGCTTCACCCCGGATAGAGGAGCGTCAGGTCGTCGGCGAGGAGGTCCGAGAACGGCACGACCGACGACAAGAGGTAGTGATCGTCCCCCTCGTCCCGGTTATAGCCCAAAATTTCGTACCGCATGTAGCAATTCCCGAGGCGCACCCCGGCATCCGAGGTTCCGGTGAACGTGACCGACATCTGCTTGAAGATGACCGGGCGCGTCCACAGGATCTCGCGCTCGCGCAGCGTTACGTTGCTGGGCTCAGAGGTGATCGGCGGATAGGGAATGTCGATTATCCTGCGGTTCTCGTCCCATGCCGTCACCTGAATAGGGTTGGCGACCGGCATTGCACAGGTCAGGTTGCTTTCGACCGTGACGTTCATCGACATCTGATCGTTGTCGGGCAACAGCACGGTCTCGGCAATCCACGACAACTGAAAACTGTTCTCGACATAGGTCGAGGCCGGGGTTGCGTAGGCGTCGCCTCGCCACAGGCTCGCCGGGATGCCAACCGGGGCCAGAATGAAGGTCGAGCCCCAATGCTGGATCAACCGCGCGGGGAAGGTGTGCGGCCCGGACCAGGTTTTGCGTGACAGATCGAACCAGTACGCCTCGAAAGGGTTGTTCTCAACAAGCCCGTTCTGCACGGTGATGCGCAACACGGCGACGTTGGCCTCGGCGCAGATCCGTGACGGGATGACCGCGAACTGGAACGGATTCGTCATCCCCTGCCCGTCGTTGCCGATCGGGTCCGTCACCGAGCCGTCGCGCTGGACGACGCGCAGCCCCTGCGGCGAGACAAAGGCCGTGCCGAGGCTGCACGGGATGACCGAGAGCGGAGCGAGCGTCCCGGTCGCCACCGGCAGGAGATTCATCTGGAGATTGCCGGTCTCGGGATCTCCGGTGATCTGCTGCATCTGCGCTTCGCCCTGAAACACGATGAGCGCCTGCACGATGCCGCCGGTCAGCGGCGCAGCCAACTCGAGCGGCCCGATCATCGTTACCGCGGTCCCGTCATTGGTCGTCAGCGCCTGCACCTGCGGCTGGTTCGACCGCCGACACGGAAAGCCGCTATCCGAGAACGGGATGCCGTCGATGCCGCAGGCGAACCACGCCCGCCCGTTCATCTCCGCAACGGCCAGCGGGGTCGAGGGAAGCGGGTTGCGGTCAGTGTCTCCGGCAGCCCACAGCGGCGCGGCGCGGGTGCCGCCGGCAATCGTCAGGCTGACACCATCGGCGGTCGCCGTCGCGTTCTGCGAGATCGTGATCGTCGCCCCGGTAAAGGTCACGTCGACAACACCGGCCGGCAGCGTTGACGAGGCGGAAAGCAGGATGGAGGCAACCGTGTCGAAGCTGATCGAGACGCCGGAAGCCGTTGCCGTGGCGGCCTGGCTCATCGTCACGGTCAGGCTTTTGAAAAACAACTGGGACGCCCAGATCGTCGCCGTCGTGGCGGTATCGACCACTACGATCGTTCCCGAAAAGCTGATCTGAAGCCCCGCCGCGGAGGCTTGCGCTGCCTGGTCGATCGTAACCTGCGTCGGGCTGTCGACCGAGATGACGATCCCGAAGCCGGGGATGCCGACGTAATCGACGTGCATCCCAGGAGCGACGCCGGTTGTGGAGCCAAGATTGGTGATGACCCCCGAGCCTCCGGTTACGTCACCGGACGTGATGAGACTGAATGGGTTTGCCGAAACGACCTTGGTGCCCGCCACGACGCCGCCGCCGGTAGCGAATTGCCCCGCGGCTATCGTCCCGTTGCTCTCGCCGACATTGATCGTCGTCGTCGTGTCGACCCCGCCCACCGCCCCGATGTCGATGAAGATGAAGCTGTCAACGGTGGTCCCCGCCGGGATGCCCGCTCCCGAAATGGCGTCTCCGATATGAGGGATGCCGTTCACGGGATCGAGATTGTCGAGCGTCGTGTTCGAGTGGGTATCGCCCGTCGTCGTGAATGTCGCCCCCTGAACGGCGGTCACGACCGTCCCGACCGGGATCCCGAACCCCGCCGCTTCCTGGCCGACCGCAACCCCGCCGGCAGATATGGACGGGACAAAGCTGTTCCCGGTCAGCGTGCCCGAAACCACGACCACGACATTCTCGGTCGAGACGACGCTGGTATTGGCCGGGATGCCCGAGCCTGTAATCAGCATCCCCGGCTGCACGCCGAGGATCGTGGGGTTCCCGTCGATCAGCGTGTCGCTGTGGGTGTTGCCGGTCGTCGTCTCGGTGAACCCGCTGACATCGAACCAGCCGAACTTGATTGTACCGCCGGGAAAGCCTGGGTGCGTTACGAGGATGCGGCTGGCGACCTGCGCCATGATCGGCGGCACCCAATCGCCCGAGGTCGGCTGCGAGGTCGGCGTGTTGGCATTCGTGATCCCAGCAACCGGCAGGAAGACATCGTTCAGGAGATCGTAGGCAAAGGGCTCGTCCTTCCCTGGATTGAGCGTCGAGGCGACCATGCCGTACTCGATATTGCCGACCGTCAGGATCGCCGAGAGGACGCCCGCGCCCGTAGGCGCGTTGGTGCCGGTGAAATCGGTCTTGATGATCGAGGCGGGGCGGGGCACATAGACCCCGGCGGTTGAGGGATCGGGGATCAGGTTGACCAGCTGGCGCATCGCGCCGGGGAACGAGTTGGTCCCGTCAGCCGCGTCGGTCAGACCCTTTGGACTCCACTTGATCGGAACGCTGTTGGAGATCGAGCTTGGCACGTCACCAGCCGGCCACTTTTGTTATGCGAAGGCGATTGCCCGTGCCGTTTCCGTAGCGCCGGGCATCCATCTGAACCGTTTGTGCTCTGTTAGTTTTATCGTCGGAAAGCCCGAGGTACTTGCCCAGCTTCACCTCGGCACTCGCCTCGTAGGCGGCTTTGCGGCTGTCGCCCGAGATCGGCATCTGGAACGAGGCCAGCTTCTCTATGAGGTAGCCTTCGTTGGGAAACCACGGGATCACCGCGTCGTCAATGATCGGCGGCATCTTGCGCTGGTAGCGGATCGTTACCGGGTAGGGGCCGATCGGCGGCGGGTAGACGAAGGCCACCGGCGGATAGCCGAAGAAGACGCTGGCGTTGGGGTTGGTGATCGTCGCCGCTTCGGAAAGCGTTATGGTGAGGCTCGAGATCGTGATCGTCGTGCCGGGGACGATGCCCTCGCCCGCGATCGACATGCCGTTGAGAACGCCGGTCGCCAGGGCGACGGTGCCGGTAGTGCTGCCGGCCGTCAATGCGGCACTCGTCGAGAGGACGATCCGCTGCTGCGACATATCGGTGGCGATCGTCGAAGGGATGCCCTGCGCGTTCAGTTGCGGGTACAGGTCGAACTCGCCGAGGTCGATCGGCACCAGCGGCATCGGCTGACCGTTGGGGAATGCCGGGGCCGGATAGAGGAACCACGAGGCGCGGGTCACGCCCTCGGCACCGGACGAGTCCGAAGTACGGATGAAATCGAGCGGCAGCGGATAGGGGCCGCTACCGAACAGCGAGACGAGCGCCGGGTTAAAGTTGAAATTAAACTCGCCGCGAGCGAGAGCTAGGCTCTGCTCCTCGGCCAGATCGGAGAGGATCGCGTTAAGCCCCTCCAGGCCCTGCGCCGCCATACCCCTGATCTTGGCGATCTGGTTCGCCCGGTCGATGATTGCAGCAGCGGTGAGCACATCTACTCCGCTGCCATCTGCGTATCGTTGGCCGTCTCGGGGAAAAGCTCGGGCGGCTCCCTCCCGGCGATAATCGCTTCGAGGTACGGGATCGCGGCCCGCGCACCCTCGATCTGGCTGTTAATTTCCAGAATGCGGCGGTCGTGCTGCGCGAGCGCGTTCACATCCTGCGGTGCCGGCTCGATCTCACCGCGGCGGCGTGCGCCGATCCGGTCCATGCGGCCCTGCATCTGCGCCTTGTGCCGGGTGCGGTCAATCTCGGCCGTCTTCAACAGCTTCAGGTTTGCCGAGAGGCGCTGCTTTTCGAGCGGCAACTGCTCCATCGCCTGCTGCCGGCGTCGAGCGCCCGCAACCGTATCGAGCACGATGTCGAGGTCTTCCCGCGCGATCGTAGCATCGGCCACGATCTCGAAGGCCACGCCGAGCCCATCGGGGCCGAGCGGCCCCTGGAAGACGATCTTCATGCCAGGCACTTCGGTTGCCCGGACCTCGATTGCCTTGTCGGTCATACCAACCCCGCTTCCTTGGCCGCCTTAACCGCCGAGGGCGGCACTCCAATTAGCGCGTCCCAGAAGGGGCCCAGCTCCCGGTGCCATTCCCCGTCACGGAAAACCTCGACATACCAACCAGCCGGCAGGCGCCGCCACTTCCCATTTACACATTCAATGGGGTTGTCATCATGATAACGAACCGCACCATCTTCGGTCATGCGCGGCCTCCGACCGCCACCTTCACGTCGAGCGCCTGGGTGCTGAGACGGCGCTGCGCGTTGAGGAGACCCTTGCCCTCGAAGTCCATCTCGTGATTGCGGGCGCGCCATGCCTGTTCGCGATAGCTGAGCCATTCGCCATAGGTGCCCGTCACCGGCAGGCCGTGATGCAGGATGCGACCGTCGATGCGATAACCCTCGTCGATCAAATTGCCGTTGGCATCGACCGGGATCTCGGGAACCCACGTCACCTTGCGGTTCATCTTCTCCCGCAGCGCCTGCGCGGCCATCTCCTTGTCGGAGATGAGACCGGCGGCTCCTCTGGTGTGCCGATCAGCCTTCGCCGCGGCCTTCTCCTGCGCCACCTTGCGCCGGGCCTCCTTGGCCTTAGCGTTTCTGGCGTCATAGATCGCCCGCAACTGCGGCGTGCTGCCGTCCGGTTCGGTCAGAAGCTCGCGGGTTTCGTCGTCGAGATCGGCAAGAAACGCCTCGAACGGATCAGGCAGGCCGACCTTGGGCGGCTCGGCGATCGCGGGCTCCTCAAGATCGGCGCGCGGACCATCGAGGGGCGGCATGACAATCGGGGCCTCTTCCTCGGGAGCCGCCGCCTTATCCATGTCGGCAATACGCTTCAGCCGATGGCGCTCCTTGGCAGCCTCCGAATATGCTCGCCGCTCCTCGTCGGTCCATTCTCTCTTCGGCATAAAAACTCCCTACGGGGTATAGGTCCAGGTGCCGTTGGCGATGGCGTCGGCAGACACCAGGATCGGCCAGCCGACGTTGCTCGCCGTATCGACGGCGATCACATCACCGGGGTAGATGTTGAGGGGGCCTCGGTTGGGCACGTAAAGAAAGCCCTCGCGGACAAACCCGCCGGTCCCGCTGATCTGCGCCATCGGATGCGCGACGTTCTGATCGTCGAGGATCGCATTCATAATCGCCGCCAGATCGGCCGGCAACAGAACAGCGGGCGATTGCGACCAGGTGACGGCGACGAGATTGCCGGATGTCGCCAGCGTTCCCGTTGCCATCAGGGGCTCCCGGTCTGCCAGGCATTGATCTCAGCGAGGATTGTCGGGGTAATCAGCGGCGTGCCGCTGGCCCCCGCCAAAGTCGTCGAAGCGGCGTCAAGCGCGGTCTTGATCTGCGCGAGCGTTACCGCCCCCGCCGTGCCGTAGACCTGCTCGGCATCCTGAAAATACTTGAACTGGTCGATGGGCATCGTGATGAGCAACTGCGACTGCCCCTGCCCCGGATTGTTCGACTGGTTCTGCTCGACCTGCACGGCAGTCGCGCCGGCGGGCACCTGGCAGACCCGGACCTCAAGCTGAACGATGAGTTGTGCTGCGGCCATTGACAAAAGCCTCCTACCTAACTACACTGTCGCCGCACAGTTACGGGGACAGCAATGGTAACGAAACGATGCTACCGCTGCGGCGAAACCAAGCCTGCGGCAGAGTTCTACCACAACACGGGGCACCGAGACGGACTTTCCGCCGCCTGCCGACCCTGTACTAAGGCCGAGGCTCACGAGCGTTGGCGCAGGACGCATCCCGAGCCCTCGCCCTATGTGATCCCGACCGAGAAAACCTGCTCGATCTGTGGCATCACAAAGCCGCTCGATCAGTTTCACCGGCACAAGCAATCGCGGGACGGCAAGAAGTCGGATTGTGCCGCCTGCTGCATTGCCGCCGCCCACGCATGGAACCAGAAGCATCCGGAATACCGCCGGAAGAAAGCCACCGAGTACCGAACGCGACACCCGGATCGAGTTGCCGACTGCAATCTCATGGCAAGGCTCGGCGTTCCGCGCGGCACCTACGCTAAAATGCTCGCCGCGCAGGACGGCAAGTGTGCCATCTGTAGCGCAACCGAACCGGGCGCAAGGATCAAGCGGTTCCACATGGATCACGACGCCACAACAGGCGTTGTGCGCGGCCTGTTGTGTCACCTTTGCAATGTGGGCATCGGTGGGTTGCGCCATGATCCTCAAATCCTGTCAGCGGCAATCAAGTACCTTCAAGTATTCCTACCCGAAAGTCCCTGAGTTTGATGCAGTAGTCTCAATGCGCGCCAAGAAACGCTGGTCTTTTATACACCAGCCTTCAAATAGTTTCCAACCGATCGATCGTAATTGGTTATGAGGATCCGATTTATCGGCGTCCATCAGCCGGTTCCATTGCACGCCTTCGAGCTTGAGGCAGGCAAAGGCATTCTGGCCGAAGACGAAGGTCGGATAGACCGTAACGCCGGTCGCCGGCGCGGCGGGCGGAATCGCCATCGAGCCGATGCCGGTGATGACGACGGCGGTGCCCGGCGCGATACCGATGGCTTGCCCCTGGAACGGTCCCGAGGTCGGCCCCGACGTGGTGAGCCCGAGATTGGCGGGCGCCGCGCCCGAGCCGATGCCGACATAGACCGCATAGGTGAAGCCGGGGGTCGAGGGGACCGTCACGTTGATCCCGCCGGTCGTGACCGAGACATCGGTCGAGACCTGATAGATCTGGCTCTCGTAGAAATTCTGGTTGTCCCAGCCCGTCACCTGGATCGTGTAGGTGGCGGTGCCGAGGCTGCCAACCCCGTTCGCGCCGTTCACCTGGGCGATGCCGGTGAAGGTCGGGATCATGTTGGAACGGCAGAACGTGATGCCCTTCCAGTAGCCCATCTCGTTGATGTAGAGCCGGTTAATGTCGCTGCGCTGCCAGGCGGCGACGACGGTCGGGTTGTTGGCTAGGTCGTCGAGCGGGAAGGTGTTGCCGACCGCGACCAGATGCTCGACGCCCTTGATCGTCTTCTCAGACTGCCGCGCGGTGTAGTCGATCGAACGCTGCACGTCCTCGCCGGTCTGCCCGTTCCACAAGGGCACACCGAGGTTGACCATGTTGGCAAAGGTCCGCGACACGTCGGTCGGGTTGAGGTTATCGCCCGCGGCCAAGGCGGCGCGGGAGCCGACGGCGTTGGCGTAGTTGACCTGCGTTCCCGACATCAGCGCGACCATCGCGTTGCGCTCTTTCATCTCGCCCAACTGCATCCCGAGCATCTTGGACCCGACCGAGATCAGGTTCTGCTGGGTGGTAATGATCGAGACATCGGTGAAGACGAGGCGGCCCGCCCATTGCACGGCGGACCCGGTGACTTGCGTGAACGAAAGCTGGTTGGCCGGCGGCGGCACGCCCTCAGCGACCGGGGCCTGCGGCAAGGGCAAGCGCGACCAGCGGATTGCCGACCAGGTGACGCCATGGCCGTGTTCCATGGGTTCCTTGTCGGCGAACTGGTAGATGATGAGGTAGCGCTGGGTTTCTTGCAGCGCCTTCGCCGCAATGATCCGGGTCGTTGCGCCGGCGTATTGTGAACTTTGATTCACCACTGAGGCGGCCATGCTCTTATACCTCCGCTGTGCGGCGGAGGCTCAGCCCCCGCCTAAAAGACTGATTCTCCGCGTGCGATGGCGGCTTCGACCAGCGCAATGTCCGCCTCAAGCGAACCCGGTTGTGGACGACGCCCTTTGGCCGCAACATCGCCGCGAGCCCCTGTCGGGCGAGTCTGCTGCGATGCAACACGAGCGGCCGCACCGTTTCGCTGGGCCGGCGCCGCACGGGACGCGCGCTCGAGTACATCATTGCCAACGAGGAATTTGAGGATGACTTCGCGATCCGGGTTGCGGCCAGCCGCGCGCTCGGACGCCAAGGTCTGCTCGACCTGGGAGCGGTATTGCTGGTGAACCCTGGATGTACGCGCCGCAATGTCATACGCCTGCTTGTCCGCCCTATCGTTCGACCTGAACTCGATCTGCGCAAGCGCAGACCCCATCGTTTGCCGTTCCCGCTGAACCACCGCCTGTAGGCGCTGCTCTTCGGGCATATACTGGAGCGACGCATAGAACTCCTGCTCCGCCCTCGCCGCCGCCTGCGGATCGACCTGTCGCGCCTGCATTCCCTGCTGGAACCCGCGCGCCTCGGCCAACTCCTGCCGCAGCCTTGCCGCCTCTGCCTCAGCCTCCTGCCTTGCCCGTCGCTGGGCTCTGATGGTTTCCGAACCACCGCCCGAGCGCCTGGGAGCCGGAGGCTCGTCGGCTACTTCATCTTCTTGCCCTTCTTCCCCTTCTTGCCCATCGGCATCGACTCCATCCCCGCCATCCGCATCGGCATCGGCTTGGACATCTTCGACTTCATCTTCGGTGGCATCTTCCGGGCCAAGGACTTCCTCCTCAACGGGGGGCGTAGCGTCGGCTTCAGCGCCGCGTGTGCGTGCCATTCTCTCTCCTCGGGGTGCGTTCCCCCGCTCGGTGCGGACCGCGATCGCCCGCTCGTGTAACGGCTATGCCGCTATATTGCGCTTATTGTCAAGCACTACCCTACACCTAGTACGGATCACGCCACCGCAACCAAGGCAACGAGACGCCGAGAGCGTTGGCGGATCGCAGGACGGGGGACCGTCCTTAACCCAACAAATTCCGCCACCGTCGCACTTCAGCGGCGCGACGCGAGCACGCTGCTCGCGATAGCGAGCGAAGAGCGCCAACTCATCTTCTGTATACAACCTTGCTGATCGAGTCTTCAATTCCGCCTCGGCATCTGCACGATCCCGCCACCCGCCGCACGGTCGGGGTGCATCGCTCCCGGCGGGCGTTTCCCCATCGGTCGCGGGCCCGCCGGCTGAGCGCCCGGCTGCGGCTGCCCCGGGCCACCACCCGGAGGCTGGCCCCCGCCGCGCTGCGCCATCTGCTGCTGCATTGCCGCCGCATTCTTCATCTGCATGGATTGCAAGTGCGACCGGATGTGAAGCTGCTTCGTGCCGTGGGGATCGCCGTTCTGCTGGAAATCCGCCATATGACTCTTCAGGTGCTCGATATCCTGGTCGAGCGGGTGAACATGGACCTCGAAACCCTCGGAGAGCATCGCGTTTTCTTCGTCGGGCGGCACCGTCAACTGGTGACGCTGGTCGATCAGAACTTGGCTGCCCATGTACGAGCCGAGCAGGTTTTGATAGGCCGCCTGGAAGACCTTTGCCATGCGGAAATCGTAGCCCTCGGCTTTCAACTGCGGCAGGAACGGCAGCGTCACGTTGACGAGGGCGGGGATCTGCTGCTGGAGCATCGCCTGCATCTTGACCTGCTCGGCGCCGCGCCATGCGAACGAGAACCCGTTGCGGTTCTGTAGAGGGGCGACCTGCTCAAGCTCGGCCTGCCGCCCCATGTCGCCGAACTGGCGCACCACGATCTCGGTGTCGCGGAACTGATAATCGAGGTCGACCATCCACCCGAGCGTCGGCGTGCAAATCTGCTGCGTCAGCACCTTGACGCCCTCAGCCGTGGTCAGGAGGTCCACCGCCTGCTCCTGCGCGACCTGCGCCTGGTTGGGCTTCCCGGCGCGGGTCTGCTGCGGCAGCATCGACGGGTTGACCCCCAATGACTGGAAGATCGCCTGCAAGGCCATCTGCACCCGCGTCACAGCGCGCGGCGTCAGATCGGGAAACGTCATCATCTCGATCTCGCCCTGGTTCGCCTTCCAGATCGCGCCGATGGCGAGGACGAGAGGACCGCTGGCTTCGCGCGCCTGGCGGATAATTGGGCCGGCGGATAGGGTCGCAGCGTCCGCGCCCTCGTTCACCGCGTCATTGGCCTCATACTGGAGCGAGGCGACGTGGGCGATCATCGAGGCGCCCTTGAAGACGCCTGCAATCTTCTCAACCGGAGCAGACAGAAGCGGGCAGCGGTCGTTCCAATAGGGATTGCGCTTGCACCCCAAGGCGGCGCGGTCGGGACCGAAGAAGACGCGGCAGAGTCGGGCTCGTCCTTCTTCATCATAGGCTCCCTTGTCATCGAGCGGCAGCATCGTCCAAGTTTCCCAGACCGTTGCCTCGCTGCCCTTGGCGTGGATGCCGACATGTTCGACCAGCTTCTTTTCCTGGTTGACCTCGCCCTGGCTCATCTTCGCCATGGCGTCCTTCAGATCCTTAGCTGCGGCCTTGGTGATCTGGCCGCCCTCCTCCATCTGGTCGATCTTGGTTTTCGTCCAGCGCCGCACGATCGTCACGCTGCCGCCCTTCGACAGCGCCTCTTGGATCGAATCGACGGTCTGCGGCAGCACCAGCACGTCGCAATCGTGCAGCACCTCGAATACGGGGAAACCCTCGACGATGGTCTCCTCTTTGATGTCCTCGATCTCCTCGCCCGGGGCCTCGACCTGTTGGCCGCCCATCTCGATCCGGGGACCGTGTGTTTCACGTGAAACAACCTGTCGCTCAAGCTCGGCCCAATCGACATAGAGGTTGTATTGCCCCTCGATGTCGCCCTGCCGACAGAGGGGTTTCATCACGTTGGTCTCGAAGTGGGCGTTCTGAAGGTAGTGCTCGAGAAGCCCAACGAGATCGGGAAGCTGCGTGTCCGAAGCGGTCTGCTCGATGGCGTGGCCGCCCTGCGGGAACATCTGGTTGGTGAACCGCGTCACTCGCGCGTTGACCGCATCGTGGATGATCGGGAAGAAAATCTGCGCGATGCCCTGGTAATACTGGCACTCGTTCAGTTCGCAGTTGTAGGCTTCCCAGAACCGTGCTTGGTCGTCGGCGCGGTCTTTCTGATCCTCGAAGCCGCGAGCGATGTCGTCGAATATCTTGTCGAGCTTCGAGCGGATTTTCGAGCGCGAGCCGCCGAGGAGGTCGCGGTCCCGATCCACCGGAGCGGGCGAGACGGCTTCCTCTTCGGGCTCGGGGCCGGCTCCACCCCCCAGTTCGGCCGGCCCTAACACAAACTGATCGCCGTCCGCCATGTTACTTGGGCGGCGCCGTCAACGCGGCGAGCGCGGCTTTGAGCCCGGCGATCTGGTGAGCCTGGATCATGTGCGCGCCGGGGGTTGCCTCGGCCAGCATTTCCAGCGTGCCGATGATCGAGGCAAGGATCGAGTGGACGGGATCGGCGACGAGCGGGGCTTCATCGAGTGCGGCTTTTGCCGCGGCAGCCGCCACCTTTGCGGGAGTCATGCTCTGAGCCATGCTCTCCTCCTATGGTGCCGGGGTGGCAACGATGTTGACGCTGGTCAGCGTCTGCGCCGGCACGACGGCGTTCACGACGGCATCCATCGTCGCGACGAAGGTCTGCCCGCCGACGATGACCGTCAACTGCAAGGTATCGCTGCCGGCCTTGAGCCCGGTCGCGGTCGCGGTGTTGCCGTCCGCCGCGGCGGTCAGATCCTGAATGGTCGGATCGAGTTGCGACCAGGCAGCAGGCGAGTCCGGGGTCGGCGTCGGCACCATCGGCTGACCGTTCTGGTCGAGGTATTCGATGGCGAGGTTCTCGGTTTTCCCAACGTCCAGGGTGTACGACATGTGGATTACTCCGTTCGGTATGAGTTCAACCGCGAAATCGCCGTTGATGACGAGAGCGAGGCGGATATGGTGATGATGCCGGCGGTGTCGCCTCTCGTGATGAAAACGGCGCCCACGGCTCATCGTGCCCTCATCGGCATCGCGCTCGCATAGCTGCGCCCGGTGCGCTCGTCAATCCGGTAGTTTTGCGCCTGATCCTCCTCGCTGTCCACCGTGGCGAAGCGGATCGAGCCGCAGAAGGCTTCCAGCCCCTCCATCAGCACGCGGTAGGGGCCTTCCTCGGCGCTGTCCTGCAAGCGGCCCCGGATCATGCCCCGGGTGTATCCGCCGGCGAGCGCGCGTAGCGTCCATTTGGCGGCGGGGCTGACTTCGAGCGCCGGCATCCCGCGCACCGTGCGCGAGAGCGCGTCCCTTATATAGAGTGTGCCGTCGATTTCGGTGCCGCCGACCCGAATTTCGGCGGGGATAGCGCGCACCGCCTGCATCAGCCCGACATTCATGTGCCGGTCGGAGTGGAGCTGCGGGACGATCCAAGCGGGTCGGTTGGGGCGGGCGAGCATCCGATCGGGGAGCGGGAGTTTGAGCATATCGTCCCACGGGCGCGCAACCGGGACAGCCACGAAGCGGCTCGAATCCACCACCTGCGCGGCGGCCTGCGCGATGTCGGAAACCCGTTCCGCCGGGCTCCCTTCGTAAACCCAGTCCGCCAGGATGCGCAGCGTGCCCTCAAACGCCTGAACCAGGATCGCACAGGTCAATCCTCCGGTTGCGTTGGCGGCGAGGGCGAGGGGCTGGCCGGCGGCGATGTCGATCCCCTCGGCGATGTGTTGGGCGGGATCGAAGCCGTCGTAGATCGGCTGGGTTGGGCGCAGCGTCGGCGCATATGCAAGCGCATTTGCCGCGTCGCGAATGCCGTGCGGGAAGCTGAGCAGTTGAGCCTCAAGGGCAGGGAAAGGTTGGGCAAAGATCACCTCCCGGGCCTGAAAATAGGGTTGCAGCCCCTCGATAAAGCGGGTCTGCCCGCGCCCCTGCGTCCCTGATATCGCGGCGATCGGGCGGAGCGGCAGCATTATTCCCCGTTTGACCTGCTCGTGTCGCAGCGGCTGGAGCAGGAACTGTTCGAGTCCATCCCGCTCAACACCCAACTGCACGAGATCGAAGCGGTCGCAGAGATCGAAGCAGAGAGCGACGATCTCATCGGGGGCGAGGAACAAGGCGTCGCAGGCCCAGACGACAAGACGATTCTTAACCCACGACCAGATGGCGTATCCGGTAGAAGCGGCGTTGCCGTGGCTGGTGCGGGCGGGGTCGACCATGCCGTAGACGGCTTCCCAGGTTCGGATCCGCTCCTCGTAGCGGAACATCTCGCGCTTGAACACGCGGGCCGCATCCGAGGAGGCGCGGCACATGAACTCCTGTTCGTAGAGATTGAGATCGCCGCGGTAGTCTTCCCGTAGCGCGTCGATCTTCGGAATCGGGAACTTCGAGGGCCAAGTCGCGACGCGCTCACCGTTCTCGCCGAGGCTCTCGATCGGGAACTTGACGACCGGCATCCGGTCGTTTTCGAGGCGTTCGGGGAGGCTGTTCTTGCCGCGCCGGGTGCCGAGG
>Ga0247692_1000194_pt1 | contig 14423 bp, 10 predicted proteins | sample CNK33_metaG_FD_183041 | JGI IMG/M metagenome (GOLD analysis project Ga0247692, IMG submission 183041) | Soil microbial communities from Purdue University Martell Research Forest, Indiana, United States - CNK33 | ecosystem: Environmental > Terrestrial > Soil > Temperate forest > Bulk soil...
CCAATAGCGCCCAATCAGCCAAGCTGGGCCGCCTCCCTTGGCAGTCGATACCGCGCAGCGTCTTGCCGCACGGCGTTACTGCACATACTCGTGGATCCACCAGCGAGAGTGGAAGCACATCAAAATTGCTAATCGTTTTCTTTACGTAGAATCATCTGATCCCATCAGCCATGTAGGGAACTGAAGTCGCTAACCGGCGTGCCAAACGAACACGTGCCGTGGGCTGCGTTGCGAAAACGCAACGTGCACGGCGAAGCGAATTTTCTGAATTCAAACAAAAAATCAATGAGATAGTGGAATTTATCATGAGCGGCGTGATGGACGCCACAAGCGGACCTAACGGACCTCAAGAGTTGGCGCACGAACAGTCCGACCCTGCGGTCGAGGCGTGCGCAGCACATGATTAAGCGCTCGGGCGGCGGCGCTGAGCGGACGTGCTCGAGCGCAGTCCTCGTGCTGCGAAAAACGGTTCAACCGCAGCGTGCGACATTTGCGCCAGCGTCATTGAACACGCTTCCTGCTTGTAATCCCCCCTGCCTAACATATTCTTTCTGGGTGTGATCAGCCGAATGCGAATGCGAGGGGACGAACATGAGCGACGTGCCCGGCGATGGGTTTCAGCATGACGTCGTGCGCAATCTCATATCCCGTCAGGCGCGCTACCCCGACATCGCGACTTCACATGACTGGTATATGGCACTCGCGTACAGCGTGAGGGATCGCATGCTCGCGCGCTGGGCCGCGTCGACGAAAACCTATGCGGCGAAGAACGTGAAGGTCGCCTGCTACCTGTCGGCGGAATTTCTGATTGGCCCACAGCTCGGCAATAACCTGCTGAATCTCGGAATGGAAGCCGAGGCGCGCGACGCGATGCGCGCGCTCGGCCAGAATCTCGACGACCTGCTCGCCATCGAGGAAGAACCGGGGCTCGGCAACGGCGGCCTGGGGCGGCTCGCCGCGTGCTATCTGGATTCGCTCGCGACGCTCGAAATACCCGCGATCGGTTACGGCATCCGGTACGAGTTCGGCATCTTCGATCAGGAGATTCGCGACGGCTGGCAAGTCGAGACTACCGACAAGTGGCTTCAGAAGGGCAGCCCGTGGGAGATCGTGCGCCCTGACGTGAGCTATTACGTCGGCTTCGGCGGCAGCACGCAAAGTGAGACGAATGCCGAAGGCTGTCTGCGCGTTCGCTGGATTGCGTCGCGGCAGGTAAAGGGCGTCGCGTGTGATATGCCGATGCAGGGTTATCACGTCAATACGTGCAACATCCTGCGTCTGTGGAAGAGCGAAGCGGTCGAGTCCTTCGACTTCCAGGACTTCAATGCTGGCGAATACTACGAGGCGGTCGAGGAGAAAGTGGTCTCTGAAACGCTCTCGAAGGTGCTCTATCCGAACGACGAACCCGAAGCCGGCAAACGCCTGCGACTCGCCCAGCAGTATTTCTTCGTGTCCTGCTCGCTACAGGACATGCTGCGTCTGATGGACGCGAAGGGCACGCCGGTCGAGCACTTCGCGGACCTGTTCGCCGCGCAGCTCAACGATACGCATCCGTCCGTCGCGGTGGCCGAGCTGATGCGCCTGCTCGTCGATGAGCGCCTGCTTTCGTGGGACGCGGCCTGGGACATCACGCGGCGCACGCTGGCCTACACCAACCACACGCTGCTGCCCGAGGCGCTCGAGACATGGGGCGTGCCGCTGTTTCAGAGCCTGTTGCCGCGCCCGCTCGAAATTATCTATGAAATCAACCGGCGCTTTCTCGAAGACGTGCGGCGCGCCTACCCGGGCGATGAAGCGCGCGTGAAGCGCATGTCGCTGATCGACGAGACGGGTGAAAGGAAAGTGCGCATGGCGCATCTCGCGACTGTCGGCAGTCATGCGGTGAACGGCGTGGCGGCGCTGCATTCGGACCTGCTCAAACAGACCGTGCTGCGTGATTTCGCAGACATGTTCCCGGAACATTTCCTTAACGTGACGAACGGCGTCACGCCTCGCCGCTTTCTGATGCTGAGCAATCCGGGACTCGCGCACCTTCTCGACGAGACGATCGGCGATGGCTGGGCCAGCGATCTCGCGCGGCTCGACGCGCTAGTCGCCCACGCCGACGATGCCGCCTTCCGCGAGGCATGGCTCGCGATCCGGCGCGACAACAAGGCGGCGCTCGCTCGGCGCATCCACAAGACGGTGGGCATCGACGTCGATCCGAACGCGCTGTTCGATATTCAGGTGAAACGCATTCACGAGTACAAGCGCCAGCATTTGAATGCACTCTATATCATCAGTCTCTACCGACGCCTGTGCTGCAATCCGGATCTCGATACGGCTTCGCGCTGCTTCATCTTCGGAGGAAAAGCGGCACCGGGTTATGCGATGGCGAAGCTCATCATCCGTTTGATCACCGGCATCGCTGAAGTCGTCAACAACGATGCGACGATCAACGGCCGGATGAAGGTCGTGTTCTACCCGGACTTCAACGTGAAGAACGGGCATTGGATTTACCCTGCGGCGGACCTCTCCGAGCAGATTTCGACAGCGGGCAAGGAAGCGTCCGGCACGGGCAACATGAAGTTCATGATGAACGGGGCCTTGACCATCGGTACGCTGGATGGCGCGAACGTGGAGATTCGCGAGGAAGCGGGCGCGGAGAACTTCTACCTCTTCGGCCTCACGGCGCAGCAGGTCGAAGAGGTAAAACGCGCGGGCTATCGCCCGGCGGAATACGCGCAAGCGAGCGACGACTTGCGCGACGCGCTCGACCAGATCGTGGAAGGTCGCTTCTCGCGTGGCGACAAAAGCATGTTCCGGCCGCTCGTCGACAACCTTCTGCAGTCCGATCCCTTCCTCGTCCTCGCCGATTTCGCGGACTACGTCGCGTGCCAGGAGCGCGTAAGCGAGGCATGGCGCGACACGCGGCAGTGGACGCGCATGTCGATCATGAATACGGCGCGCTCGGGCAAGTTCTCGTCGGATCGTGCGATCGGGGAGTACTGCGAGCGCATCTGGAAGACGCGTCCCGTGAGGATCGACCTTGCACAGCCCTGAAGCGCGAGTGTGCCGCACTTACGGGACGCGGCCCGGTTCGCGTTTCCCGCCGGGGGCGACGGTCGGGCCAGGCGGCGTCAACTTCTGCGTGTTCTGCCGGCACGCGACGCGCGTAGAACTGTTGCTCTACGAGTCCGCCGAAAGCGCGGAGCCGTTCCAGGTCGTCGTGCTCAATAGCGAAGAGAACCGCACGTTCTACTTCTGGCATGTCCTCGTCGAGGACCTTCCACTGCACTCCTGCTATACGTGGCGCGCCTACGGCGCGCACGGCGTGCCGCAAATGGACGATGAAGCCGCGAGCCGCAAGGAGCTGCTCGATCCGCACGCGCGCGCTGTGAGCGATCGCTTCTATCGGCGCGAGCAGGCCGCCGATGCGCATGGAGCTGAACACGCGTCGCTCAGGGCCATCGTCGCGGAGCCACTCGATAGGCGCGATCATGTCGATGTTCACACGCTCGACGACGCGATCATCTACGAGCTGCACGTCGACGGCTTCACGCGGCACGCGTCGAGCGGCGTGCGCCATCCCGGCACCTTCGCGGGTCTGATCGAAAAGATTCCTTATCTGAAGGCGCTCGGCGTCACGCACGTCGAACTGCTGCCGGTGATGGCCTTCGACGAGCAGGACATTCCGGCATCCGCCACCGCGCTCGGATTGCGCAACTATTGGGGCTACAGCACGCATAGCTTCTATAGTCCGCATCCGCGCTATTGCGTCGAGCCGGCGAGAGCGCCGCAGGAGTTCCGCGCGTTCGTCGACGCGCTGCATGCGGCGGGTATTCGCGTGCTGCTCGATGTCGTGTTCAATCACACGTCGGAGGCGGGCATGAACGGGCCCGTGATCCACTTCAAGGTGCTGGCGAACGAAGTCTTCTATCAGGTCGACAGGAACGATGCGCGCCACTATCGCGATTACACGGGCTGCGGCAACACGGTCAACTGCAATCATCCGCTGGTGTCGGCGTTCATCATGCGTTCCCTCGAATACTGGGTGACCGAGCTCGGTGTCGATGGCTTTCGCTTCGATCTCGCGAGCGTCTTCGCGCGCGGCGAGCATGGAGAGGTGCTGGAGGTACCGCCGCTGCCCTGGGCGATCGAGGCGTCGCCGGTGCTCGCGCGCGTGCCGTTGATCGCGGAGGCGTGGGATGCGGGCGGCCTCTATCACGTGGGCGCGTTTCCGGGCATGGCGTGGGCCGAGTGGAACGGCCGCTACCGCGACGTGATCCGCCGCTTCGTGCGCGGCGATCCGGGCATCATCGGGCAGGTGTGCTCGTGCATCGCGGGAAGCGCAGACCTCTATCAGAACGACGGCAGGCTGCCCGCCAACAGCATCAACTTCGTGACGTGTCACGACGGCTTCACGTTGAGCGATCTCGTCAGCTACGACGCCAAGCACAACGAGGCGAACGGCGAGGACAACCGCGACGGCAGCAACGACAACCTGTCGTGGAATTGCGGCGCGGAAGGCGAGACGGACGACCCGGCGATCATCGGCCTGCGTCTTCGACAGGCCCGCAACTTCATGGCGATTCTGCTCACAAGCCAGGGCGTGCCGATGCTCCTCGCCGGCGATGAGATCCTGCGCAGCCAGCGAGGCAACAACAACGCGTTCTGTCAGGACAACGCTCTCTCGTGGATGGATTGGCATCTCCCCGACGACGCGCTCGGCATGCTGCGCTTCGTGCGCGAGATGATCGCGCTGCGCAAGCGTCACGCGAGCCTGCGCCGCCGGCGCTTTCTCACCGGGCGTCCCGTGAACGGGCAGAGTCATCCCGATGTGGCATGGCATGGCGAGCGGCTCGACGAGCCCGCATGGCACGACCCTGGCGCGCGCTTCGTCGCCTTCACGATCGCGGGGCGGGCGCCGGACGAATCCATGTTGCACATCGTCTTCAACATGAACGACGATGCGCGTGACGCCGCGCTTCCCGTCCTTGACAATCGGAGCTGGCGGCGTATCGTCGATACGGCCGCCGAACCACCGCAAGATATTGTGCCGGATGTCGAAATAGCGAGATTGGAACGCGGTGCGTGCCGTGTCGAAGCGCGCAGTGTCGTCGTGCTCGAATCGCGCTGAATGCGCACGGTGGTGCTGGGCTATCCGCCACAAAGCGCCTTTAATGTTCGTGTACTGCTGCGTTGCGTTGTCCACTCACAGGAGGCGGCATGGATGCAGTCAGAACCTTTCTCGAGAACCAGTCGCTGTTCGCGCTGTTTCTGACCATCGCGCTGGGTTACCTGATCGGAGAGATCAATATCAAGGGCGTGGCCCTGGGTTCCGGCGCCGTGCTCTTCGTCGGGCTGGCGATCGGCGCATTCGCGCCGAAGTCCGCGCCGCCCGCCTTGCTGGGCACGCTCGGCCTGCTGCTCTTTCTGTATGGCATCGGCATTCAGTACGGCGCGCAGTTCTTCAGGGGCCTGACGAGCCGCGAGGGCGTCAAGGCGAACGTGGCCGCGTGCGTCGGCGTGATCATCGCGGGTTTCGTGTCGTGCGGCTTCATCTCGTTCGGCATCAAGCTCGCCGATGCGCTTGGATTGTTCGCGGGCAGCGGGACCAGCACGGCGAGCCTCCAAGTGGCCATTGCATCGATGAAGAGCAACGATGCCGCCGTGGCCTACAGCGTCGCGTATCCGTTCGGCGTAGCCGGACCGATTCTGTTTCTCTATGTGCTGAACGTTGCGCTGAAAGTAAAGGTCCAGAAGCCGCCGGCGAAGATACTCGAAACGGCGGAGATCGCGCTGAGAAATACGAGCCTCTTCGGTCTCAAGCTGTCGGAACTGGCGAACCGGCTGCCTTCGGGCGTGTCGATCGCCGCGGTGCGACGCGCGCATCACAATCAATTGGCCACGGCCGACTTCACGTTGCGAGCCGACGACGTGCTCCTCGCCACCGCCACCGAGCGCCGCCTGCTCGACGAAGCCACGGCCCAATGCGGCGAGCTGCAGCCGGGGCGCATGGCGAGCCACCGCGAAGACCTCGACTATATGCGTGTGTTCGCATCGAATCCGGCGGTGATCGGCACTGCGCTCGGCGAGCTTCGCTTTCCCGATGGCGTGGAGTGCGCGATCGCGCATGTGCGGCGTGGCGACGCCGATATGCTCTCGACGCCCGACCTCATTCTCGAAGCGGGTGACCGCGTCGGCTTGCTCGTCAACCGCGCGCATCAGGCAACCATGCGTGCCTTCTTCGGCGATTCGATCAAGGGCACGGCCGATCTCAGCTTCATCTGCCTCGGCATCGGCGCGGCGGCAGGCTTGCTGGTTGGCGCGATTCCGCTGCGCGTGCCGGGGCTCGGCGCCTTCAGCCTGGGCCTCGCGGCCTTGCTGCTGGTCGCGCTATGTCTCGGCAAGGCGCGCCGCAGCGGGCCGTTCGTGTGGGTGATGCCGCTGTCGGCGAATCTCGTGTTGCGCAATCTCGGCCTCACGGTCTTTCTCGCGCAGGTGGGCATTTCATGCGGGCCAAAGTTCATCGCGACGGTGGGCACCGCAGGTCCGCTCCTGCTGCTCTATGGCGCGATCACGCTGCTGGTACTCGTGGGCGTCACGGCGGTGTGCTGCCTGTGGATCTTCAAGCTGCCCTTCGACACATCCGTGGGCGTGATCTGCGGCGCGACCGGCAATCCCGCAATTCTCGCGTTCGCCAATCGCATCGCGCCGACAGATCAGCCCGACATCATGTACGCGATGATTTTCCCATCGATGACCATCGTCAAAGTGCTTTTCGTGCAGATCGCCATATCGATTGCAACCGGCTAGGCGCCGCCACGCCGTGCCCGATAGAAGGTCGAATTCCGGATTGAACAGGAGCCCATCATGGAAGTGGCGATATTCAGCTCGACGCCTTACGAGCGCCAGTATCTCGACGAGGCGAACAGGGCCGAGCATCACAAGCTCAGGTACATCGACGTGTCGCTGGATATCGACACGGTCGGTCTCGCCGCGGGTTACGGCGCGGTCTGCATCTTTGTCAATGACAAGGCCAATGCCGACGTGCTCGAACCATTGCACAAGGGCGGCACGCGTCTGCTCGCGCTGCGCTGCACGGGTTTCAACAATGTCGACCTGGCAGCCGCGGAGAAGCTCGGCATGAAGGTCGTTCGCGTCGTCACGTATTCGCCGAACTCGGTGGCGGAACATGCGGTCGCGCTGTTGCTCGCAATCAATCGCAAGGTGCATCGCGCCTATAACCGCACGCGCGACTCGAACTTTTCGCTCGATGGCCTGACCGGCTTCGATCTGTGCGGCAAGACGGTCGCGGTGGTCGGTACCGGGAAGATCGGCTGCGTGTTCGCGAAGATCATGCTCGGCTTCGGCTGCAAGGTGATCGGTTACGATCCCTATCACTCGGCAGAATTCGAAGCGCTCGGCCTGGGTTACGCGATGCCGGGCGAGATCGGCGAGCAAGCGGACATCATTTCGCTGCATTGCCCGCTTACGCCCGCCACTCACCACATCATCAATTCGGAGACGCTCAAGCGCGCGAAGCCAGGCGCGATCCTCATCAACACGAGCCGTGGTGGACTGATCGATACGGAGGCTGTTATCGAGGCGCTGAAGACCGGCCTACTTGGCGGACTCGGGATCGACGTCTATGAACAGGAAGCGGATCTTTTCTTCCGCGATTTGTCGAGCGAAATCATCACGGACGATGTCTTTCAGCGCCTCGTGTCGTTTCCCAACGTGATTGTGACCGGGCATCAGGCATATCTCACGCGGGAGGCGTTAACGACCATCTGCGAGACCACGCTGAGAAGCATCACTGCCTTTCAGAAGAATCAGCCGCTGGAAAACGAGGTGCACGCTCAGTAGCGGTGCTCAGATGATCCCGAAAAGGCCGTCGGGGAACAAGCCCTATGTTGATCTCATCAACTGCACAGTTTGCCTGGACTAGCTTGGCGCGGCCTTGATCGACTGGATTCACGCGCGGCGCCCGGTGTGCAGCTTTGCTTCACGCCAAAGCCGGATTGGGGCGCCCGGCCACTGCGGGAAGGCACGGTTGATCCCGAGATCGGCTCCGTTAGGACATGAGCGTGAGTTTCCGCAGCGAGCTGACAGAATTATTATCTCAACGGACAAAAATTAATGCAGGTCTATGCTACGTGAAGGAGCGGGCTCCGTCTTCACAAGTCGTCGGGTGTATTCTGACGCGACGGTGGAGGGTCGCGAATGAATGCTACCGATGGTTACGGCGAGATGTGCAACGACCTGCGGACCTCGTGGGACGATGAAGAGCGCGTCCTCAACCAGGCGCGACGCTCACGGAAAGAGGTAGTTCGGAGCATCGCTCAATGGTTATTGTCGTGCACATGCTTCACTGTGCCTATGTGCCCCGGCACGGCGCCGGCAATGGATTTCAAGATCTACGCCCAACCGCAACTCCCGCTAAAAATGGTCATCGCCGAAGGAAGAATTCAGGATGGCGATGCGGAAAAGTTCACGGCGTTTGCCGACATGGCCGACCGCGATGAAGAAGGACTCGTTGTTCTCATTTTGAATAGTCCGGGGGGCAATGTCGCTGCCGCCTTTAGAGTCGTCGATGCAATGGATAAAGTTCGCGTCTACACAACCGTTCCTGACAATGCGAAGTGCGCATCCGCGTGCGCTTCCATCCTGTTCGCTTCGGGTGAACGTCGAAGCGTCATTGGTAGCGGGAAGCTCGGGTTCCACAGCTGCTACCGGCGCGAGGAAAGAAGCTACGCCACGGACTCGCTTTGCAATGAAATCATTGCTGCAAATGCAATGCAAAGAGGGATAAGCCAGGTCGCGATCAATCGCTTCGTCAAGCACTATGGTGCACGAGACATGGCATGGGTGGGGCACGACATCGCTTGCAAGTCGCTCCAAGGACTATGCAAGCCCGGTTTGCTCGAAACCCGATATCAAACGAGGGCCTCTCTGACGCATAGCCTTGATTGCAGCAAGCTCATTTCAGTGCAGGCACAGCTCATTTGTGGGGATCAGGAACTCACCCGTCTCGACAAGAGATTGGCCGAAATCTATGGTCAGAATATGAAGGCTTCTTCCGACAAGAACCGGTTGCGCGCCAATCAACGAGCATGGATTCGCAGTTCGCGCGACGTGTGCAGTGACAAACCTTGTCTGCTGCGCAGCTACCGTCGACGTATCGATGAACTTAAGCGGATGCGTCGTAACGATGTCAATTGATGTCGGGCAAGTCCGAAATTGAACCTTGCCAGCACCGAGTCCCCCAGTCATCGTTGCCTGACGGATGGCCGCGCCCGAAATAAAGCGGGCACGTGCATGCACGCTGCAGCGTGAGGACAACCCGTTATGCCCCGCGGAAGTGTAGCAACGTGTACTCACCGCCTTCCACAGCATGCGACGGAGCTCATTTTGCGGCGTTAGACACGTTGCACTCGCCGGACGGCACGCTGCCGGTAGTTTTCATAGTAAGTGCGAGCCTGCTTCCCCGGTTGGCCGTAATGATCTGTCCGTAACTGACGGTGGGAATAAATTGAATGTCCGGTGCGACGGACACTGGAGGATTCCGTGCTCCGTCTACGGTCAGGTCAAGTTCCACGGTGATGGATTCAATAGCGACGCCCCAATCCTGCTTGTGCGCCGTCTGATCCTTCCTGAAGGGTCTCTAGCTTCACGGTGAACTGTTACTCGCGAAATTGCGCGAGGTCGGCCAACTCGATAGCGTCACCTGATTACCGTCGTTTGTACTGCAGTCGGTGTTTTTCCACTGACAGCGGACTGCATTCGACGGGCAATCTATTTTTCACGTCGACGCGTGCCTGCTCGATCCCGACTGGCTTGCGGTGCTCATATGTGAGGAATAGCTGCGAACACAAGGCCGCCAGTGCAGCCAGGTTCACGGCCTGATGTGGATACTCAACCTCGCGAGCGTTGAGTACGTCGTCTAGTACTGGAGCGAGACGACGCAGTTGCCGGAAGGTAGTCGCGTCAAGTTTCATCTCGGCATACTCCTGTGATCAGTCCGTGCAGAAAAAAGCCAGTGCATGGAGGAATTCGGGCGGTTGCATTTCGATAGAGATTCGAGAGCTCTGCAGGGAGCGCTGTGTGTGCACTTCACACAGGCGTTCGTTCGGTACGGCGACCTTTCCGAACGTGTTGCGCTCCATTCTCGTGCTCTTAATCATCCTTCCCTCCCTCTCGTCACCTCATCAGGCGATGGTCGCTCGGATCCGATAGCAGTCGGCCTACAAATCAGAGTTCGCTGTCGACGGTCAGAAGATTGGTTGGCCACAACATTCCAAAGAGACGCTTCGATCTTAGTTGTTGGGGGCGGCGACGGGTATTACATGAATCTGGAATCGGGCCCAGCGAGGCAACTGGCGGTCGACGCTAGTTGAGCAGCGAGGCGAGGCACCTGGACGTGTCCCGGATTACATAAACGTGCAATGCGTCAGTAGAGCACAACGCTATATGCTGCCTCTGTGGACGCTTGCCCTGCCGATGCAACATCGACTGAAGTCATCCATTAGCCGGACGCTGGCGCGGTTGCCTTCGTGCAACCGTGCGGGTCCCACGCATTCTCGCAAACGAAGCACTCGCGAAGATGGATCGGCTGTTCACCGACATGTACGAAGCCGACATAAAGGGCGGGCGGCCGAGCGTTCGCCATGACGCGAATCGCACGCAGGATAGCCTCGCCTGAACGCACAGACATTGACGCAGCAGCAATTGCTGCCATTCACATTGACGGCATTTTTACGCGTCGAACCGGATCTTTTTCAACGCCTTGATGCCTGCTTTGATGAAATGCAAGCGTGCAAACGATCTAGAAGGTAGTGCCATGTCACGTTTGCTGATTGCGGTCGCTCATATTGAAGGTGTATTGAAGTCGCGTGCCTTGCGGCCTTTCTCTTTGTGCAGCGCTGCACGGCCGAGGGCAAGCTCGTGGAAGTCATCGAGGCGCCAGAGCAACTCCAGATGTCCGCTTTGCATTCGGCCGGTGCCGCGCGCTCGCAGCAGAGGCACGCGATGGGTATCCCCCGCGCGTGAGCATGTGGGCTGCATCACCGGATTGCCCTGACTTCCGCAAAGCCGCAATGGCAGTGCACGTCAATCGCTTGCCACGACGGGGGCTCCCCGCTTCGCATGCGTTATCGCGATGTAGCTCGGCACGGACCGAAGCGCTGAGGCGTCGCGAGCCCCTGTCGAATTTCGATTCTCCTCCGAACCGAAATCATGGTGATGCGTGAATCGTAGTCCCGCGACAAAACGACTGCGACGACGCGAAGTACCGGTCAAGACCTGCCAGACACGGGGATCTGAACATCTTCGTCAAAAGGCACAGCGTTCAACCGATCGCCATATCGACCCAGGTGGGATTCGAAATTTACATTGAATCCGCATGCTGGTCGTCGCCTGATCGGCACAAGCCCGCGGTTTTTCCCTTATGCTTAAGAAACGAAGGAAATCGATGAAGAAGCGTTCCAAAAAACTGCTGCTGTGCCGTGTGTTGAGCGTCGCGACGGTTGCGATGATGAGTGCAGCCGCCATTGCGGCAGCGGACACCAAACCGCAAATCAGGATTGGCTACGTCGAAGGTTGGGACGATAGCGTCGCGACGTCGAACGTGGCTGCACGCATCATCGAGAAGCGACTGGGCTATCCGGTTCAACTCGTGCCTGTGGCAGCAGGGGTCATGTGGCAAGGTGTCGCGCGGGGCGATCTTGATGCGACGCTGTCAGCGTGGCTGCCCGCGACACACGGAGCATACTGGGAACAGGTGAAAGGAAAGGTGACCGATATCGGCACCAATTTCCAGGATGCGAAGATTGGTTTGGTCGTGCCGGCTGGCGTGCCCGAGAACAGCATTGCCGATCTCGAAGCGCACAAAACGGATTTCAATGGTCGTATCGTGGGGATTGATGCAGGCGCGGGCGCAATGAAGAAAGCCGACGACGTGATCAAGGCTTATAAGCTCAGCCTGACCTTGATGCCGAGTTCAGGCAGCGCGATGACGGCGGAACTCGCTCGCCAGATGAATCGAAACAAGCCGGTTGTTGTGACCGGCTGGGCGCCGCACTGGATGTTTGCCAAGTGGAAGCTCAAATTTCTGGACGATCCCAAGAGGGTATTTGGCGGTGCCGAGCACGTTGATAACGTGATCAATCCGCAACTCGAGACGAAAGCTGCGCCCGTGGTTGCATTCCTCAAGAAGTTCCAGTGGAAACCGGGCGAGATCGACGACGTCATGCTGGCGACCGAGAACGGCAGCAACCCGGTCGCCGCCGCCGATGCGTGGATCGGCGCCCACGCGGATCGCGTGGATAGCTGGGTTGCACAGACACCATGACGCTTCCTCGCTTCGTGGTGAATCTCCCAAAAGTCGTGGTTGAAAATCTCTGCAAGATTTTTGGAAACAATCCTGACTTGGCTGCGGACTTGCTCACGCGTGGTGCTACTAAAGACGAGATATTTACCAGGACAGGCCAGGTGGTCGGTGTCCACAACGTCTCCTTCGATGTGCAGGAAGGCGAGATTTTCGTGCTGATGGGCCTGTCCGGCTCCGGCAAGTCGACACTGATCCGTCTCATCAACCGGCTCGTCGAACCGACGGCCGGCAAGGTGATCATCGATGGCCGCGATGTTGCCGCCATCAAGCGCTCCGAGCTAACGTCGCTGCGCCGCACCGACATGAGCATGGTGTTCCAGTCGTTCGCGCTGATGCCGCAACGCACCGTGCTGTCGAATGCGGCGTTCGGCCTCGAAGTCGGGGGCATGGGCCGCAAGGAGCGCGAGAAGCGCGCGCTCGAAGTGCTCGAGCAGGTGGGCCTCGCGACTTTCGCGGGCAAGCTGCCGTCCGAGCTGTCGGGCGGCATGCAGCAGCGCGTAGGTCTCGCGCGCGCGCTTGCTGTGAATCCTTCGCTGATGATCATGGACGAAGCGTTCTCGGCGCTCGACCCGCTCAAGCGCAAGGAAATGCAGAACGTGCTGCTGGAATTGCAGAAGAACCAGCAGCGCACGATTCTGTTCGTGTCCCACGATCTGGAAGAGGCGCTGCGCATCGGCACGCGCATCGCGATCATGGAAGGCGGGCGCGTGGTGCAGATCGGCACGCCGCAGGACATCATCGCGAACCCGGCGGACGACTACGTGCGCGCGTTCTTCGAAGGCGTCGATACGAGCCGCTATCTGACGGCGGGCGATCTGATGCAGGCGAGCGGCGTGCCGCTGGTGCGCGATCTGGATCAGTCCAGCGTTGCCGAGTCGCTGAACGGCAGCGCCGAATACGCATTCGTGCTGGACGCCGAGCGCCGTATCCGCGGCTTCGTCACACGCGATGCGATCGGCAATGCGTCGCCGTCGCTGAACAAGGTCGAATGCATTTCGCGCGGTGCGCCGCTCGAACATGTCGTATCGCGCGTATGCGCGAGCACGACGGCTCTGCCCGTGGTCGACGACGAGGACCGCTATTGCGGTTCCGTCGATCAGGCCGCGGTCCTCAAGGTCATTACGCGTAACAGAGGTGGCGCCCATGTCTGAGATGATTCCACTCGGCCGCTGGGTCGACCAGTCCGTTCACTATCTGCTCGACCACGATGCGAGCACGTTCGATTCGATCGGCAAAGCGATTGAGAGCTTCGCCGCGCTGATCGAGCATGGCCTGCAGGCCATTCCGATGTGGGCGCTGATGGCGTTCTTTATCGGTATCGGTTTGTGGCGTGTGGGCTGGCGCTTTGCAATTTTCGCCACCGCTTCGCTGTTGCTGATTTACGCAACCGGGTTCTGGGACCAGACGGTTATCACCCTTGGCCTCACGCTGTCGTCGACGCTGATCAGTCTCGTGTTCGGCATTCCGCTCGGCATCTGGACCGCGAAGAACAACCATGTGCAGATGATCGTGCGCCCGATTCTCGATCTGATGCAGACGATGCCCGCGTTCGTCTACCTGATTCCCGCGGCGATGCTGTTCGGTCTTGGCCGCGTGCCGGGGATTCTCTCCACCGTGATCTTCGCAATGCCGCCCGCCGTGCGTCTGACGAGCCTCGGCATCAAGCATGTGAACCGCGAGATCGTCGAAGCGGGGCAGGCCTTCGGCTGCACGCCGTGGCAGTTGCTGTACAAGGTGCAATTCCCGAACGCCTTGCCGTCGATCATGCAGGGCGTGAACCAGACCATCATGATGGCGCTGTCGATGGTGATCATCGCGTCGATGGTGGGCGCGGGCGGTCTCGGCAACGATGTGCTCGCGAGTATCCAGCGGCTCGATATCGGGCTGGGTTTCGAAAGCGGCCTTTCCGTGGTGTTGCTGGCGATCATTCTGGACCGTATCACCGAGAGCTTTGGCCGCTCTCCTGGATCGGCCACTGCGCCACGCTTTGCGGGCCTGCGCAATGTGATGCGCGTGCGACGCGAGCGGGGTTTCGCGCGGACCTGAACGG